>OLQG01000002.1_pt1 | contig 195638 bp, 168 predicted proteins | sample 1672221 | NCBI WGS metagenome assembly OLQG01 (sample SAMEA3136660, study PRJEB25190) | human gut metagenome | biome: human gut; feature: human-associated habitat; material: faeces | place: Austria | collected 2013
GGGAAGCTTTGAGATCCGGCGCTTACGCAGGCTTTCGCGAGGGTCCGCCGACCCTCGTGAACATAGCCGAAGTTAGCGACTAGCTCAAAGTTGCCCTGCCCACGTTGCCGCCTTCTGATTGCCCTGCCATCCGGCTTCTCCGGGCGTCCGGATGCATTTCCCTCCTACTTGTAAATAAGCCCCCTTTTTGATACAATAAATAAAATAAGGCTTTTTATGCCCTTTAATCGGAACAAACAAGGAGAAAAAACATGAAAGTAGTAATACTTGCAGGTGGTTTCGGTACCCGCATCAGCGAAGAAAGTGTACTGAAACCAAAGCCCATGGTAGAAATCGGCGACAAACCGATTCTCTGGCATATCATGAAACTTTATTCCCATTATGGATACAACGAATTCGTGATCTGCTGTGGATACAAACAACATATGATCAAAGAATGGTTTGCAGACTATTATCTGCACAGCTGCGACGTGACATTTGATTTTACCCGGGAAAATAAAATGACTGTGCACAACAACATCTCCGAACCATGGAAAGTAACCCTGGTAGATACCGGATTAAACACAATGACCGGTGGAAGAATCAAACGGGTCAGAGAACACCTGAACGGAGAACCATTCTTCCTGACCTATGGGGACGGTGTGGCAGATATCAACATTGCTGAACTGTTAAAATTCCATCAGGAAGGCGGGCGCATGGCAACATTGACTTCCGTACAGCCAATGGGACGATTCGGCGCGCTGGATCTGCGGGAAGATGGAGAAATCACAAACTTCAAAGAGAAAAAACAGGAAGACAGCGGCTGGATCAATGCCGGATTTATGGTACTGGAACCGGAGATCCTGGATCTGATCGAAGGAGACGCGACTGTATTTGAGAAATATCCTCTGGAAGAGGCAGCCAGAAGAGGACAGCTGGATGCATATCGGCATAATGGGTTCTGGCAGTGCATGGATACAATGAATGAGAAGAAGAAACTGGAAGAAATGTGGAGAAGCGGAAATGCTCCATGGAAAGTGTGGGAGTAAGAGACATGAATAACCTGGCATTTTTTAAAGGAAAAAAAGTATTTCTCACCGGACATACCGGATTCAAGGGATCCTGGCTTTCCCGGATCCTGATTCTTTCGGGAGCCGAGGTGACCGGATATGCGCTGGAAGCACCGGTGGAGGCGAAACTTTTTGATACCTTACATCTGGAAAAAAATATGCACTCCGTGATCGGAGATATCCGCGACCGGGAAAAACTGATCCGTACCATGCAGGAAGCACAGCCGGAGATCGTGTTTCATCTGGCAGCGCAGCCGATCGTGCGGGAATCGTATAAAGATCCGGTGGGAACGTATGAGACAAATGTAATGGGAACAGTAAATATTCTGGAAGCGGTGCGCCAGACAAAAAGTGTAAAATCGTTCCTGAATGTGACAACGGATAAAGTCTATAAAAACAACGAGTGGGAGTGGGGCTATCGGGAAATCGATGAGTTGGATGGGTACGATCCCTATTCCAACAGCAAGTCCTGTTCCGAACTGGTGACTCACAGCTATGAAAAATCCTTCTTAAAAGAAGCCGGTGTGGCGGTGTCCACGGCGAGAGCGGGCAATGTGATCGGCGGCGGCGATTTCGCTCCGGACCGGATCATCCCGGACTGCGTGCGGGCAGTCGCAAAAGGAGAAAAAATAGCGGTACGGAATCCACATTCCACAAGACCGTATCAGCATGTGCTGGAACCGCTTGGTGCGTATCTGATGATCGCGCAGGCACAGTATGAAAATCCGGCGTGTGCCGGTTCCTATAACGTTGGGCCGAAAGATGAGGATTGTATCACCACCGGTCAGCTGGCAGACCTGTTCTGTAATTCCTGGGGAGGGGAGGCAGCGTGGGAAAATCTGTATCAGGGAGGGCCGCACGAGGCGAATTTCCTGAAACTGGACTGCTCGAAGATCCGTACGGCATTTGGCTGGAAACCGCACTGGCAGGTGGCGCAGGCAGTGAAAGAGACAGCCGTGTGGTATCAGGCATGGCTTGAGGGAAAAGATATGGAAGCATTTACGGATGAACAGATCCGAAAATATTTTACTTTACAGGAAAGAAAATAGAAAAGGATAAATGTGAAAAAGGAAGAAAAATATGAATAATAATCGAAAGATTCTGTGCGGGGCGGCAGCTTTGCTGGTGTCAGCAGGATTCTTTGGAGCATCTTTTCTGATACCGGAACTGTCGGATCACATCAACCGACTGGGCAATGGAAATCTGCTTGTTTATACTACCATGTTATTGATATTCTGCCTGGTATTTCTGGGGGGCATGCTTCTGACAGAGCGGTGGGAGACAGGCATATGGCTAAGCAGAAAAAATAAAAAAGTCAATGAACTGGTATTTGCAGTATTGATTTTATCGCAGATGATCTTTTACGCCATCGGAGTATTCATGGAAACCGGCCAGGTAGGAAGTGTATCGGAAAAATATGGCTGGCACACACAACCGTTGCCACTGATGATTCTGCTGTTTCTGGCAGAACTGGTTGTATTTTTCCGGGTGTATGCAAACATACAGATCAGAGAAGAAAAGAATGACTGGATGGTATGGCTTATATATGCAGTTTTGACGATTCTGATATTTTATTGCATGGATACGCCGAATATTTTCGGGCGCTCGGAGGCGGGGGATCATTTTCACGCTCACGCGTATTATAACTCTGTATACAATGTATATCAGGGCTTGCCTTATACAGATACAATGACGAGTATCTATGGGCATTATGGGCTGTTATTTAAGATACCGATGAAACTGGTGGGCGGAGATTTCCGGATGTTCGTGCTGATGATCGCGGCACTTGGAACACTGGCACACGTCTGTGCATTTCTGGTGTTGGAACTGACGGTGGAAAGCCGGATCCTCCGGGCACTTGGCGCAGTTGCTGCGGCATTTCCGGTACTCGGGATGCGGGGCGGTTATTACTGGCAGGTATGGCCGCATCGGATGATCTTTCCGATGATCCTTCTGTTGTATGCGGCGATTTTAATGAAAAAACAGTGGTGGAATAGGTGGACCGGTCTGGCCGGATATCTGATCTGTCTGCTGGCGATCCTCTGGAACACGGAAACCGGCGTGATTCTCGCCGTGGCATGGATGGCACTTTATATTTCACGGTGTCTTGCCGGGGGAGAATGGAAAATCGGGCGTCTGGCACGAAACGTACCGGTACACGCGGTCTGTGTGACAGCATCATTTTTCGGAGCCTATGGACTCGTGAATCTCTATAATCTGTCCAAACACAGTCCGGCCAATACACTGGGCGAATTCCTGATTCCGTTATTGTCGGATTCTTATATGGTGGACATCCTGCATCTGGATCTGCCGATGTATCCGAGTGCCTATATGGGTATGATCGTCCTGTTTCTGATCGGGACAGTAATGGGAATCAGTACCTGGTTTTATCCGAAACAGAAAAATGAAGGACAGGTGCAGCTGCTCTTTTTCCTGAGTATCAGTGCACTGGGAAGAATGACGTATTATGTCAATCGACCATCCTATCATAATCTCGACTGCGTAAGCCTGTCGGCAGTGATCCTGCTGGCATATCTGGGGCAGAGGGGAATGACATTTGTTAAGGAAAGAAAATGGAAACGCTGGGAAGAGATGGATCTGGCGGGAGTCGTGAACGGTACACTGGGACTTGCCTGTGCAGCCGCAGTGCTTGCCATGAGTACAGGAACGGTGCTGCAGTTTTCCCAGAACAGTAAGATCAAAGAAAATTATCATAATGTGGGCGAACTGAAGGCATTTGTACAGGAAATTGCAGAAGTGGTTCCGGAAAACACGCATGGTTTCGGGTTAAATGTGGCAGAAATCTACAGTCTGCTTCACTGGAATACCCAGTGCTTTACCATGGATTTCAGCGATATGGCGGTGATTCCGGAATCCTTACAGGAGTTACAGGAACAGCTGACAGAGGCGGATGCACCGTATGTATTTACCAGTCGGTCGTCACTGCCTATCTGGGAGCGGAATGATCCGGAGACTTACCAGTGGTTTAGTGAAACGTATGAGCTGGATCAGACCTTCCCGTACTATGAGGAAGAATTTCAGTTTTACCGGAAAATATAAAAAGGAAACGAATATAAAAAAGGAGCAGAAAACATGTTTGAAGAAATGACAGAACAGCAGGCGAGAGAACAGATTCTGGAGATGACAAAGGAATACTGCGAAAAATATCACAATCAGAAAAAACCGTATGAAAAAGGAGACCGGATCCCGTATGCATCTCGTGTGTACGATGCGGATGAGATGGTAAATCTGGTAGATAGTTCTCTGGAATTCTGGCTGACTTCCGGCCGGTTTACAAAAGAATTCGAATCGGAATTCGCAAAATATCTGGGGGTAAAATACTGTTCGCTGGTTAATTCCGGATCTTCTGCAAATCTGCTGGCATTTATGGCACTGACTTCTCCACTGTTAAAGGAGAGACAGATTCTTCCGGGAGATGAAGTGATCACGGTGGCAGCAGGATTTCCTACAACCGTAGCTCCGGTGATCCAGTATGGAGCAGTACCGGTGTTTGTGGATGTGGCAATCCCGCAGTATAATATTGATCCCAATCTTCTGGAACAGGCAGTTTCAGAAAAAACAAAAGCAGTGATGCTTGCACATACCCTGGGCAACCCTTTTGATCTGAAAGCGGTAAAAGATTTCTGTGACCGTCACAATCTGTGGCTGATCGAGGATAACTGCGATGCGCTGGGTTCCCGTTATACGATCGACGGAGAGAGCAGACTGACCGGAACCATCGGAGATATCGGAACCTCCAGTTTTTATCCGCCACATCATATGACAATGGGAGAGGGCGGAGCCGTCTATACAAAGAATCCGCTGCTTCATAAGATCGTGCGTTCTTTCCGTGACTGGGGAAGAGACTGCGTGTGCGCACCCGGACAGGATAATCTGTGTGGCCATCGTTTTGACCGCCAGTACGGGGAACTGCCGTTGGGATATGATCATAAATATGTATATTCGCATTTTGGATATAACCTGAAAGCAACGGATATGCAGGCGGCTGTGGGATGTGCCCAACTGCGCAAGTTCCCGTCCTTTGTAGAACGCAGAATTCATAATTTCAATTATCTGAAAGAAGCATTGAAAGGAACCGAAGACAAACTGATCCTTCCGGAAGCATGTGAGAATTCCGAGCCGAGCTGGTTTGGATTCCTGATCACCTGCAGGGAAGGCGTGGACAGAAATCAACTGGTACAAAAGATCGAAGAAAAAGGTGTACAGACCCGTATGCTTTTTGCAGGAAATCTGATCAAGCATCCCTGCTTTGACCAGATGCGTGCGACAGGAAAAGGCTATCGTGTAGCAGGAAGTCTGGAAAATACAGACCGGATCATGACGGATACGTTCTGGATCGGTGTCTATCCGGGGATGACGGATGCGATGCTGGATGCAATGGCAGATGCGATCAAGGAAGCACTGGAATAATATTTGAAAACGCGTAGCTAAAGGCACAGGAATGAGCTCTGGAACAGGGGATAACCGCGAGTTGACATAATATGAAAAACTGGAAAGCTGCGGCGAATTACAGAAAGGAAGAAGAATGATACTGGACGAAAAACTGAGATGGTTTGGTTTCTGGCTGCTGGACAGTCTGAAAGGAAAACAGATAAGAACATATTATGATCAGATTCAGCGGGCGTGGAAAGAGGGAACATCGATTCGGGAGACCGAAGAGCGGATTCGGGCACTGATCGCCCATGCGGTGAAGACAACAGAATTCTATAAGGATTATCCGGAAGATATTGAACTGACAGATCTTCCGGTAGTCAACAAAGATACGTTTCGACAGAATTATGAGCAGTTCCTTTCGACAACCTATAAAGATGCACCGGATAACAGGGTGATGTGTACGAGTGGTTCTACCGGAACTCCCCTTCGCATGATCCAGAACCGGGACAAAATCTGTCACAACACGGCGGGTGGTATATTCCTGGGAGCAGCAGCCGGATATTATATCGGTATGAAAGAGGCTTTTATCCGTGTGTGGGTCAATAATGTAAAGAAAAGTAAGTTTCAGCTTTTTCAGGAAAATCTGATCATGATGGACAGTTCCCGGATGGATGAGCAGGCACTGGAAAAGATGTTCCGGGTGATCGAGAAGAAAAAAGTAAAATGTCTCGTCGGCTATTCGTCAGCACTTGGGGAACTGAGCAATTATATTCAGAAAACAGGAAAAGATTGTAGCCACTGCAAGGTGAAAGTGATTATTCCGATTTCTGAGACGATGCCGGAACCGGTGCGCCGGACACTGGAAAAACAGTTTGACTGCCCGGTACGTGCCTGGTATTCCAATGAAGAAAACGGAATTATGGGATTGCAGAATGAAGATAATGAGGGGTACCGGATCGATACAGAAACGTATTATTATGAAATCCTGAAGATGGATTCCGATGAACCGGCAGAGCCGGGAGAACTTGGAAGAATCGTGATCACGGATCTATTTAATTATGCGTTTCCGATTCTCCGCTACGATAACGGGGATACGGCGGTGGCAACCAGAAAAGAGAAAAACGGCAGATACAGGCTGTATCTGGATGAACTTTACGGACGTCGAAGCGATCTGATCTACGACTGTGAAGGAAAGGCGATAACACCGTATATTATTACCAATAATCTGTGGGATATCGAAGGGGTAAAACAGTATCGTTTTATCCAGGAAGATGTGAAAGACTATACCATCTGGTTAAACGGAGATCCGCAGAAGATGAATCAGGAAGAAATTCTCGGAAGGATCCGCCCGTATCTGGGTGAAGAAGCCAGAATCAGGGTGGAACTGGTGGATGAGATCCCGGTGCTTGCTTCCGGAAAGCGCAAATACATAGAAAACCGGTGCGAAAAGTATAAGAATCAGACCGGTTTCTGCGGATAATAGGGAGAAACAGGTGGAAAAGAAAGAACAGAAAAAACGGATCGCTGCAAACACCCTGTATACCATGGGCGGGCTGATCTTTATGAACGGCGTTTTGCAGCTGATCATTACGCCGTTGCTCAACCGTTATATGGGAGCAAAGCAGCTGGGAGAACTTTTGTATATTACAGGGTTGGTTGCGATTATCTGTCCGTCCGTCGGACAGGCGTTAAATACCAGCCGTCTGGTGGTGCGAAGATCACATGAGGTAACCAATGGAGACTACGACTGGATCCTGTTGCTGTTTGGCGTACTGGGAAGCGGTGTGGCACTTTTTATGTCAAGAGACAGTATCAGCGGAATCCCTGTGGGGATCGGGGTGTTTGCCCTGTTTCTGCTGACGGTTTTCCGGTACTACGGGGATGTGGAATATCGACTGAATCTGAATTATCAGAGGTATTTTATTTATTATCTGCTGATCGGTATCGGATATCTTGCGGGATTTGTGATTTACCGTATCACAGATCAGTGGTTGTGGATCTATCTGGTCGGTGAGGTGGCTGCTCTTTGTTATGTGGCAGTTACAGGATCTGTATTTCATAAGTTTTTTCAGCGGAGCGGACATTTTTTTGTGGCGCTGGAGAGGGGATTTTTCCTGACATTGTCGTACCTGATCACAAACACCACAATGAATATGGACCGTCTGGTGATAAAGCAGATTCTTGGCAACGAACAGGTAACGATCTACTATGTGATTTCCCTGATCGGAAAGACCCTGGTGCTTCTGATCGCACCGATCAATACGATCGTGATTTCTTATCTGACAAAACGCAGAGAACTGTTAAACAGAAGTCAGTTTGGAAAGGCAGTGCTTGCGGGAGGCGGTGTGGCAGGTGTTTTTTTCCTTGGCTGCCAGGTGGGAACACCGCTCTTTGTCTGGCTGTTTTACCATGACCTGTTTCCGTCCATCAAAGGACTGGTCACGGTGGTCAATCTGGCACAGGTGCTGGGATTGTTTTCCGCATTTTTATTTATACTTGTTTTAACATTTACGGATGAAAAATGGCAGCTGTGGATACAGCTTGCACACTTCGTGATTCTGCTGACCGCATCGGTGCTGGCAGCAAAAAATTATGGGATGATCGGATTTGCCTGGGCATGCCTGGGAGCAAATACGCTTCGGGTTGTGGCAGTGATCGCACTGGGGATCTGGAAGGCAAAACCGGCGAAGAAAGAAGGAGAATGAAAAGATGCAGACAGGTGAAGTTCTTAGAAGAGTGGTGTTCAATCTTCTGGATGCTGCAAAAGGCGGTAGGCTGAAAAAATTAAAAGAAGTCAATAAAAGAGAGATCGTGGAAGGTGTGACGCCGGAATATATGGAGCGGAGGATCGATCTGCTTCTGGACTATGTAAAAAAACATTCTCCGTATTATAAAAAACATCCGGAATGGACAAAACTGGAAGATTTCCCGGTGATGACCAAGGGAGATTTTCTTGAGCATTATGAGGAAGTGCTGGTGGAGAACAGCAAAGAACAGGGTAATCTGTACCGGCTGAGTACCAGTGGTTCTACCGGAACGCCATTTACCGTTCTGTGTGACGGTGACAAGATGAACCGGGTCAATATGAACTTTATTTCCTGTATGGAACTGAACGGTTTCCGTCTGGGAATGAAGCGTGGGGAATTCCGCGCGTGGATAAAGGGGAAAAATACCATAAGTATGTGGAAATCTTTCAAAAATAATCTGGTCATGGTGGATATCTCCAACATGGGAGATGATTCTCTGGAAAAGATCTGTAAAGATATCGAGAAAAAGAAGATCCAGGTACTGGTGACCTATTCGAGTGCACTGACTGCATTGACCGGTTATATCCGACGGACGGGAAGAGATATCAGTAAGTGGAAGGTAGAGATGGTATTTTCCATGGGTGAGGCACTGCCGGATGCAACCTATGAACTGACAAAAGAAATATTCGGATATTCTCCGGTGCGTTCTTATGGAAATAATGAAAACGGTTTTATCGCAATTCAGCTGGGCGAGGATAGGGAATATACGATCGACCTGTATAACTTCTACCCGGAAGTGCTGAAGATGAACAGTGATGAGCCGGCAGAACCGGGAGAACTGGGACGGCTGGTAGTTACAGATTATTATAACAAAACCTTCCCGATGGTGCGTTACGACACCGGAGATACGGGAATTATGCGGATGTATCAGGATGAAAAAGGGCGGATGCATGGAAAATATGTGGAAATCTACGGCCGCCGCGGTTCTCTGATGTATAATTGTATGGGCGAGCCGCTGTCGATCCATGTATTTATGAACACGCTGTTAAAGTTTGAGGGTGTGGTCTATCAGGCAAAATGCATCCAGTGGGGACAGAAAGAGTATGAACTGCTGGTCAACGCAGACCGGAAAAAACTGGTGGAAGAGGATTTGATTGCCGCTTACCGGCATTATCTTGGAGAGGAAGCGGAGATCCGGATCACTTATGTGGACGAGATCCCGATTCAGGCTTCCGGAAAATTCATGGTCTGCGAGAATAAATGGGATGGAAGGAAGTAGAGGATATGAAGCAGAAAGTGTCTGATTATATTGCGGATCGTCTGGCACAGGAAGGGATCTGCCAGGTATTTACAGTGACGGGCGGCGGCGCGATGCATCTGAACGATTCTCTGGGACATCACCCGGGGCTGTCTTGCCTCTACCAGCATCATGAACAGGCGGCAGCGATGGCGGCAGAAGCTTATGCGAGGGTAGACAACCGGATGGCGGCGGTCTGTGTAACTTCCGGTCCGGGTGCGACGAATGCCATTACCGGAGTCTTGTGTGCATGGATGGATTCCATTCCGATGATTGTCCTGTCCGGGCAGGTGCGATATGATACCACGGTGCGCCACAGCGGTTTAAAGATCCGTACGATGGGAGTGCAGGAATATGACATCACGCCGTCCGTAGACCCCATGACAAAATATGCCGTCATGGTGACGGATCCGCTTACGATCCGGTATCATCTGGAGCGGGCGATCTATCTGGCCAAAACGGGTCGTCCGGGACCGTGCTGGCTGGATCTTCCGCTGAATATACAGAGTGCCATCATAGAAACCGATGATCTGAGAGCGTACGATCCGAAAGAGGATGAGAAAGAACTTCCGGCTCCGGTGACAGAAGAGATGGTGAAGAAGATTCTGGAAAAACTGAAACAGGCAGTGCGTCCGGTGATCTTTGCAGGTCATGGGATTCGACTGGCAGGTGCATATGACAGCTTTCAAAGGCTGGTGGAGCTGCTTGGGATCCCGGTAGTGACCGGAATGAGCAGTATCGATCTGATGGAATCCGCACATCCACTGTATGTGGGAAGAAACGGAGGAACGGGAAATCGTCCGGGAAACTTTGCAGTGCAGACCTGTGATGTATTATTTTCCATCGGAAGCAGACAGAGTTTTTTACAGACCGGATTTGCCTATGAAAAATGGGCGGCACATGCGTATACGATTCTCAATGATATCGACGGGGAGGAACTGAAAAAAGAGACACTTCACGTGGATCTTCCGGTGGTGGCAGATGCAAAAGAGCTGATCGAAAAGTGTATCCACATGCTCGAAGAAGCAGGGTGCAGCCGTGCACACCCCTGGTTTGCAGATGAGAAAGAATCCTCCTGGAGAGAGAAGTGCCGTCACTGGAGGGAAAAATATCCGGTAGTGACGGAAGAAAAATACAAAGAACCGGAACCGGGACGAACAAATATTTATGCATTTTATGACAGTTTGTCAAAAGTGCTTCCGGAAGGGGAACAGATCCTGGTCAGTGTGGGAACCTCACGTGTGGCGGGAAGTCAGGCAATCTATCTGAAAAAAGGTCAGAGATTTTACACCAATGCCGTGACTGCATCGATGGGTTACGGGCTCCCGGCGGCGATTGGTGTATGCGTTGGATCTGGGGAAAAAGAAGTAATCTGTGTGAACGGGGAAGGGTGTATGCAGATGAATCTGCAGGAGTTACAGACCATCCGGCACCATAACCTGCCGATCCGGATCTTTGTGATCAATAACGAAGGATACCATTCCATCCGTCAGACCCAGACGGCTTATTTTGGCGGTCATCTGGTAGGAGTGGGTGAGGAGAGCGGGGATCTCAGCTTCCCGGATCTTTCCCGACTGGCACCGGCGTATGGATTTGCTTACAAAGAATGCAGAAACAGTGCGACACTGGAAGAGGATCTGCGGGCGGTCATGGAAGTTCCGGCACCTGTGATCTGTCAGGTTTTTGTGTCGAAACTCCAGAAGACGGAGCCGAAACTGGCATCCAGACAGCTTCCGGATGGAACCATGGTGTCGGCATCACTGGAAGATATGTATCCGTTTCTTTCGAGAGAAGAGATGGAGGAGGAAGGCGTATTATGGAAAGAGTGATCGTGACAGGAGCGACCAGTATGATCGGAGAAGCACTTATTGAGGAATGCCTGAAACATGGAATCTCTGTATGTGCGGTGATCCGGAAGGATACGGCAAGAAAAGATCGTCTGCCGCAAGATCCGCATCTGGAACTGGTGGAATGCAGTCTGGAAGAACTGGCAGCACTGCCGGAAAAAGTGACAGGATCTTTTGATACGTTTTACCATATTGCCTGGGGGTATACCGGTGCGGCAAGAAATAAAAGTACCAGGCTACAGAGTAAGAACATTGATTATACCCTGGATGCGGTAGAGGCAGCTGCAAAGCTTGGCTGTAAACGATTCATCGGAGCGGGTTCCCAGGCGGAATATGGACCGTTGGATCGGGAAATGATCGGCCCCGATGCGCCGGAACATCCGACAACTCCGTATGGGGTAAGCAAACTGGCAGCGGGAAAACTTTCGAAACTCCTGTGCAAAGAGCTGGGAATCGAGTGGATCTGGCCGCGGATCTTCAGTGTATATGGAATCTATGATAAAGAAAGTACCATGGTAATGACGGCACTTCATCAGTTCCTTGCAGAAGAAGAAACAGCATTCACCCCGGGGGAACAGGAATGGGACTATCTGTACAGCAAAGATGCAGGACGGGCTTTTTATCTGATCGGGGAAAAAGGAAGAGACGGTTCGATCTACTGTGTGGGGAGTGGAAAGGCGAGACGGCTGTATGAATATATTTACCAGATCCGGGATGTGGCAAATCCGAAGGCTACTCCGGGGATCGGGAAAAAGTCCTATGGTGTACAGCCGGTGATGCACCTGTGCGCGGATATATCGAGTCTGAAAAATGATACCGGTTTTGAACCGGCGTATGAATTTTCCAGCGGAATCCGGGAGATGGTCCGCTGGATGAAGGAGAAAGACAAATGAAAAAGAAAATCTCTGTGGTGATACCCACATACAATGAAGAGGGGAATGTAAAACCGCTGGCAGAATCCATTGTCGCAGTGATGGAGACAGAACTTCCGGAATACCGGTATGAGATCCTGTTTATCGACAACCATTCCAAGGACAGAACGCGGATGTATCTGCGGGAACTGTGCGCAAAGAATAAGAACATAAAGGCAATCTTTAATGTCAGAAACTTCGGTCAGCTGCGCTCTCCGGTCTACGGACTGAAACAGGCAACCGGGGACTGTGTGATTCGGATGTGCGCGGACTTCCAGGATCCGGTAGATATGATCGTAAAGTTCGTAAGAGAGTGGGAGAAAGGATCCAAAATTGTCATTGGCATCAAAAAAGCGAGCAAAGAAAACCGGATGATGTACTGGATCCGTGGATGCTATTATAAACTGATCCGGAAAATAACAGATATTGATCATATCGAACAATTTACCGGCTTTGGACTATATGATAAAGCATTTGTGGATGTGGTGAGAGATCTTCATGATCCGATGCCATATCTGAGAGGAATCATTGCAGAACTGGGATTTGATTATACGGCGATTCCTTATGAACAGCAGAAGAGAAAAGCGGGAAAGAGCAAAAATAATTTTTACAGTCTGTACGATTATGCGATGATCGGGATTACTTCGTATTCGAAAGTGGTTCTCCGGATGGCGACGTTTCTTGGATTTTTTGTGGGAGGTGTCAGTATGGTGGCAGGGATTATTTATTTTATCCTGAAAATGCTGTACTGGGATCGATTTACCGCAGGCATGGCACCGTTACTCATCGGAATGTTCTTTCTGGGAGCAACGCAGCTGTTTTTCATCGGTCTGCTGGGAGAATATGTGCTGAGCATTAATACCCGTGTGCTGGATCGTCCGCTGGTAGTAGAGGAAGAAAGACTGAATTTTGAAGAGAAAGAGGACAGTGAAAATGAAAGCAAAACTGGCAAAGCGTAAAACAGGGTTCTGTATGCGGATGAAAGAAAGCTGGAAGGAAATGAAATTGTGGGATGCAGAAGAACTCAATAAGCTGGACTGGGTGATCTCAGCGCTGATCCTGATTTTTCTGTTTTTTACCTGTGCCTATGGAGATCTGATGCTGACGGGAAACAGATCATTTCTGATGTATGAACACTTTACAGATTTTTATAAGGCAAGCTATGAGCAATCCCATGGATATTATGCCAATTATCTGCCGAGTACTTTTCTGGCATATGCGATCTGGAATTTGCCGTTGTATCTGACCGGTCATGCGCCACAGGCGATGCTGACAAACAGTATTATCAATAATATGTGGTATAAACTGCTTCCGGTGCTTCTGTATTATGCGACTTCTCATCTGATCTACCAGATCGGTGTGGAAGCAGGGTTCGGAGAAAAGAAAGCAAAGCTTTGTAAGTTTGCATTTCTGGTATTTCCGATCGGGGTGTTCAGCCAGTTTATTTTCAGCCAGTATGATATCTTTACCGTATTTTTCATGGTACTGGGCCTGTATTTTTATGTGAGAGGCGGCTTATGGAAGTTTGCACTGTCTTTCGGTGTTGCGGCAACATTCAAATATCACGCACTGCTGTTCTTCCTGGTACTGCTGGTTTTACGGGAGAAAAAGATCCGCAACCTGATCAAATATGCAGTGGTTATGGCTGTTCCGCTGATGATCGAAGTGCTGCCGAATATCGGAAATATTTATTTCAAGCGCAATGTTCTGGGATTTGGCGTTTTGAAATTTGTGCAGAAACCATTCACCATTGGCTTCTTTGACGGAATCAATCTTGTGGCGGTAACAGCAGCTTTCATGTTGGTGTGGGCGTATCAGAAAAAGACAAAAGACAACCGGGAAATGTTTTCCTGGGGCATTTTCTTCTGTGTGGGAATGAGTTTTGCAATCTTCGGATTCTCTTCCTGGAACCCGCAGTGGCTGCTGATGCTGGTGCCGTTTCTGGTGTTAAATATTTTCATGAATGAAAACGGCAATCTGCTGGTGATGGTGACAAATGTGCTGATCGTTGCACTGTATATCTTCTGCAGCCAGAACCTGGTAGATGAGCAGATAATGAATTACGGAATCCTGAAATACATCCTTCCGGGACAGCAGTTTGCGGTGAGAATGTGGGATCTGTATATGTTCCATGATGAAAAAATGCTCTGCTCTGCGATGTGGGTGGTGCTTCTGGTCTATGTGATCTTCGGGCATCCGAAATACCATATCCGGAAAGGAACCGAGATCGCAAAAGGGCTGGTATGGCAGATCCGTGCGGCATTTCTGGTCAGTGTGTTTGCATTTGTGATCCCGGCATCGATCTGTGCGCTTGGCATGTTCCAGGGGAAAATTGTTCTGCTGGATAACAGCCGTCAGGATCTGGAACCGGACAATATCATTCAGGTGGATGAAAGCTCTTCGGTGAGCCAGGATCTGACGATGGAGGGAAGTGTACTGTCGAATCTGAAGATCCGTGTCTATACCGGAGAAAAGAGCATTTCTGATACACTTACAGTGGAACTGATTGACAAAGAAACCGGGGATGTGGTATATCAGGGAGGAAAAGAGACGGACGGTTTTACGACCAATTCGGCGCTGTATTCTTTCATCGGCGAGAAAGTTTCGGTGGAAAAAGGAAAAACGTATGAGCTGCGGATCAGCAGCGAGGCGGAAGAAGGATCCGGTATCGGTCTGTATTGTGTGACAGCAGACAGTGAAACACAGCTTCTGGCAGAGACAGAAGCCAGAGATGAACTTCCGGCAAGCCGGCTGCAGATGCGTGTGACAGGGGAACAGTAAAAGCGGCCTGCAACAAAATAACAGAAACAGGAAAATTCAAGAGTATAAAAAGGGGAGAAAAGGATGAAGCAGACAGAAAGTCCGGCAATCCGGGCGATACAGGAGATTAAAAAAGCGGTCATCGGAAAGGATGACTGTATCATAAAAGTGATGACTGCGATTCTTGCAGGAGGACATATTCTGATCGAGGATGTGCCGGGAGTGGGAAAGACCACGCTGGCACTGGCTTTTTCCAAAGCGCTGCATCTCGAGCAGAACCGTATTCAGTTCACGCCGGATGTACTGCCGGGAGATGTGACCGGATTTTCATTATATCAGAAAGCGACCGGTACCTTTGAGTATCAGCCGGGGGCTGTTATGTGTAACCTGCTTCTGGCGGATGAGATCAACCGTACTTCACCGAAGACGCAGGCGGCACTTCTGGAAGTCATGGAGGAAGGGAAAGTAACGGTGGATCAGATTACCCATGAGTTGCCCAAACCGTTTGTGGTTATTGCAACCCAGAATCCGGTGGGAAGTGCGGGAACATCCATGCTTCCCCAGTCACAGCTGGATCGTTTTATGATCTGTATGCACATCGGATATCCGGATATGAAATATGAACTGGAGATCGTGAAAGGCAAGATTACGACAGATCCGCTGAATCTGGTAGAACCGGTGATGAATGGAGCACAACTTCTGCACCTTCAGGATGAAATCCATAAAATTTATATTCATGATGCGGTCTATCAGTATATCGGGAAGCTGGTCAATGCAACAAGAAAACATTCCCTGATCGAGCTTGGAATCAGCCCAAGAGGAACGATTGCACTGGCAAGGATGGTACAGGCACTGGCATATCTGAGGGGGAGAAATTATGTACTTCCGGTGGATGTGGAGGATGTTTTTATCGATGTGGAAGCACACCGTATCCAGCTGAATGGAAAAGCACGTGTAAACAGAGTAACCGCTGAACAGATACTGAAAGATATTCTGGAGGGAACGACAAAACCTTCCGTGGTGAGAAAATGAAGAACAAATTACTATATTTCGGACTGTTGGTGGTCACACTGTATCTGGCCATCCTCTATGACAGTCCCATGCTTCTGGGCTTTGGTCTGATGGAAATGATACTGCCGGTTATATCCGGCATTCTGATGTTATGGACAGCGGCACATATGAAGGCACAAATTTATCTCCCTATCGGAGTTGCCGAAAAAGAGCAGCCGGTTAATGTGGGGGTGCGGATCGAAAATAAGAGCCGGATCCCGGTATCCAGGCTGGAAGCAAAAATAAAGATACAGAACAGATTTTATCAGCCGGAAAAAGAAGTGATTTTTCAGGGAATGGCTGATGGGAGAGGAACGACCCGCCTGACAACAGCCATTACCAGCAGTCAGTGCGGGTTGGTTGCGTTATGGGTGGAACAGGTAAAAATATGGGATCTGTTTCATCTGTTCGGAAAAAGGATCGAGACAGATGGAAAAGAGGAGCTTTCAGTACTTCCGGAGTATTATGAGGCCTTGATAGAAATCACACCGCAGATTCGGGAACAGTTGATTGAAAGTGAAGAATACGATGAGAAACGGCCAGGAGATGATCCCTCTCAGATTTTCCAGATCCGGGAGTACCGGGAAGGTGACAGGATGCAGAGGATCCACTGGAAAGCCAGTGCACGTACCAGTCAGCTGATGGTAAAAGATTACAGCATGCCGATCGGACTGGGAGCACTGTTGCTTTTTGATCTTCAGGTTCCGGAAGAATCGGGAGCAGTTTTTCTGGATCAGGCAATAGAGTACGGACTTGCTATTCTGCAGGGATTTCTGAATCAGGAATATCCGCCGCGGGCGGCGTGGTATAACTGTCGGACACAGAATATGGAACAGATAGAGATCAGGGAAACAGAAGATCTGTATCTGCTGACTTCGCGGCTGTTTCAGGCAGGATCTTACCGGGAAGAGATTCTTCTGGAAGAAGCCTATAAACATTCTTATCCGCAGGACGGATACAGTATCTGTCTGCGGATTACTACAGATGGTCAGTGGTGGGAGGATGGGATCCTGAAAGGTGAGCTGACACGTACCGGACTTGAGACAGAGGGGATCAGCGTATGAGACGACAGACAGAAGAGTGGCATCCGACGGGAATCCAGGTGGCAGGAGAGAAAAAAATAAAGATTGAATCCAGGAGACGACAACAAAAGCATGGTGTGCTGCTGCGTTGTGTATATCTGTATCTGTGCATGGTGGGAACAATTCTCACATTCAGACTGGATCTTGGAATGAAGTTCCGGGTACTTCCGGTAGCAGGAGTGTTGTTACTGTTTGTGTTACTTGTACTATTAAAAAGTATCTGGAGACCATGGGGAAGATGGGTATACCGGGGAGCATATCTGTTAATCTTTCTGACGGGAGGTCTGGGATGGAAACATCTGGCCGCAGGATGGCAGGCGGCGGAAAACAGTATCCGGCATCAGTTGTCGGTATATTATGGGGTGACACTGGCAGAAAAAACACCGTTGCTTTCCGGGGAACGGGGAGAACTGTTGCTGATCGTTATTTTTGCACTGTTTTTCTGGAGTATGGAAACAGCGGTGGTACGAAAAGGGCGGGCAGGGCTTTTGGTAGCTTCGGAGATTCTGATCGTGCTTTTGGAACTGATGTGTGGCTGCCGTTTCCTACAGCCGGGAATCTTTCTGATCGGAGGATCTCTGCTGGCATTGCTCGCGATGGGACAAAACCATGGAGTAAGCAATCAGCGGATCCTCTATCGTTCCGGGCTGTGGGCAGGAGGGCTGGTTCTTTGCCTGTCACTTCTGGCAGGACCAGCCGGTTCGATGCTGGCAAAACAGACAAACGGCTGGAATGAATGGCTGTATCAGAAGGTACAGAAAAAAACCAGTGAGATTTCCCGGGCAATGGAAAGCCAGAACGGGTTATTTGGCAATCATAATCCGACGGCGGATGGCAGTCTGAATAACTATCCGGTAGAACAGAAGGATGAGATCGATCTTACAGTACATACCTCTGGGAAACCGGTACATAATATGTATCTGCGGGGATTTACCGGCGGAACATATCAGGGGAATTACTGGAGCGGCGTGGATCAGAAAGATTTTGCGAATGCGTTTTCAGAAGCGGACAGCGGCTGGCAGGTACAGAATATTCTCTACCGTTACATCGGGTCCCGCTCTTCGGAAGGGGAAGGAACAGTGACGGTTACCAGAGAAAATCCGGGCGGTGATTATGGATATATCCCTTACGGCTGTGCGGTGCCGGATGATGAAAATGTGCAGGCGGACGGCTGTTATGCCAGTGCCGGAAAAGAGATCTCGTACCAGGGTTATGTAAACTGGACAGAATGGATGGATCCACAGCCTTCGAAAGATGCGGAGTCAGAGATCGAGAGCGCTTACCGGGAATATGTGGCGAAAGAATATCTGAAAGTTCCTGTGGAAGGACTGGATCGTCTGCGTTCGTACTGTGAACAGCAGAATCTGCAGTCGGTACAGGAGGTTATCGATTTTGTGGTACGGGATGTGCAGGAAGGACGTACGTACAGCATGGATCTGGAACCGGTTCCGGCGGATCGGGATTTTGCAGAGTATTTTTTCTTTGATCAGAAAAAAGGATACTGTATTCATTATGCGACAACAGCAACGCTGATGTTCCGTCTGCTTGGTGTGCCGGCGAGATATGTTACCGGATATGTGGTGACACCGGAGGAGTTTACGGAAGATGGAGATGGCTATACGGCACAGGTACCGGATACACAGGCACATGCGTGGGTGGAAGTTTACCGTTCCGGAAAAGGCTGGATCCCGGTAGAAGTGACACCGGGTTATCAGGAGAACACCGGTGGAAATGAAAATCAGGAAGTGACAGGAGAGGAAAGCACACTGACACCGGAACCGACCGCGGAGCAGTCCCAGGAGGCAACACCGGAGCTTACCGAAACTCCACAGCCGGAGCAGGGAGAGGCAGCGGTAACGCCACAGGGCGAGAATGGTTCGGAAAGTGCAGGAACGGAGACAAATACAGATAATCCATCCGGCGGATCCGGTCTGGTGGGAATCGGGCGTGCACTCCTGAAAATTTTTGTACTTCTGTTGATTCTTGTCGGACTGGCAGGCGGCAGTGCAGGCGTGGTTGCTCTTCGCAGAAAACGCATATTGCAGGAGCGGAATCGCCGCTTTTTCCAGAAAAATATTAACCGTGGAATCTGTGAGATTTCCTATGCGATCTATCAGATCCTTCAGGATGCAAAAGAGGCAGGCGTACTGCAGGAAATCCCGGAACAAAACGACGACCGGGAATTTGCCCGACAGACAGAAAAGAATCTTTCGTGGATGGAAGAGGGCGCGTATACGGCAGTTGTGGAACTGGTGGAGCGGGCAACGTTCGGACCGGATCCGCTGACGAAACAGGAACGGGCGCAGTGCTATCAGTTTTATGAGAGTCTGGAACAGCAGTTCTGGGCGCAGATGCCAAGACAGAAAAGATTCTGGTGGAAATACATGAAAGCATACAAAGTTTCATAAACTAGGAAAAAGACATCGGGTAGTCGGTGAAAGTATGAAAGAAAAACTTCGTATGATTCTGGCAGTGACGGGAATTTTTCTGTTGCTTCCCCTGCTTCTGACCGTTTTTCTGTCAGGCAGAGAGGCATTGCATATAAAAAAACAATGGAATATGGAATCCCTCCTCCCAATGCTGATGTGCAGGGAAATCCCCTGGGAGTATGAGGAGGAGATGAAAAAAGTACAGGCTGTTCTTACAAGGAGCAGCCTGTATTTGCGTATAGAAGAGGAGAAAATGGATGGGGAGGCGTGGGGAAATCTGTGGAAGGAAGCAAAAGCGGCACAGCATCAGAAGGGATATCAGCAGGCATACCGGAGTATGGAGGCAGCGGCAAAAGATACCGAGGGAGAGATGCTTTTTTATCAGTCGAAAGTCTGTGAGGGCGTTTTTCACCGGATCAGCAGCGGAACTACCCGGGACGGACTGGAAGTATTTGGAAAGATGGAGAAAGGGTATCTTCTCAGTGTGGACAGTAACTGGGATATGTATGGGGACGGTTATCTGAGCGGCCATTATTTTTCGGAAGGCGCGCTGCGGGAACAGTTGGAAAAAGCGTATCCTGGGCTGGTATTTACGGAAGAACCAGTGGAAAATCAGATAAATATGTATAAACGGGACAAAGTGGGACACATTTTATTCTTGACAGTGGGAAATAAGACAATCTCGGGGGAGGAATTCCGCCAGCTTCTGGAACTGCCGTCGAGTAATTTTACGATGCAGGCGGCAGACGGAAAGATCCGTTTTTTGTGCAAAGGACAGGGACACGGGCTGGGACTTTCGCAGTACGGAGGAAATGTGCTGGCAAAAGAGGGAAAATCGTACAAAGAGATTCTGCGATATTATTTCCCGGAATGTGGAGTGCAAAAAAAAGACTCCTGACCGGAAGAAAAATCGGTGTATACTTCTGCAAAATCAGGGAATTCTATAGATAAAGAATCTGGATGAGTAACTGGGACTGACGGGGACGGTTACTGGTTTTGTTCTTTAGTATAGAATAGCAGAGGTGAAGATGATGAAAAAAGAAAAGACATTGCGTATGGCAGTTACCGGTGCGCTGCTTCTGACCGTGGTTGCGGCGGGAATCTCCATGTACCGGACGGATACAACGCCGAAAAAAGAAAGTAAAGCACAGCAGGAGGAAGAGAGCAAAGATGTGACGAGTAAAGATGCCGAGGCGCAGGATACCGGAGAACTGGCAAAGAATACCACAGAAAATCAGGAAGCGACTCCGTCGCCAACCATGAATCAGGATAACCCGGACAATGCAATCCCTCCGGCACAGGAAGACGAAAATGGACAGGAAACCGCAGATGCCCGGGAATCTGCCGATACATCCGCAGCTGTGCAGCCGGAACTGAACTTTACCGAGGACAGCCAGATGCTCTGGCCGGTCAACGGTCAGGTAGTGATCGATTACAGCATGGATGCCACCACATATTTTCCGACACTGGATCAGTACAAATATAACGATGCCCTGATGCTTGGCTGCGAAAGCGGCGAGCCGGTACAGGCAGCAGCCAATGGTCAGGTGGTCTCCATCAGCGAAGATGTTGAGACAGGAACTACCATGGTCATGGATCTCGGAAACGGCTATCAGGCAACCTATGGACAGCTGAAAGACATCACCGTAGAACCGGGACAGACCGTAGAGAGCGGAACCATCCTTGGCTACGTCAGTGACCCGACAAAATATTATGTCAAAGAGGGCGCAAATCTGTACTTCTCCATGACCAAAGACGGCAACCCCATCGACCCGATGATCTATATCGAGACGGTGACAGAATAGAATCATCCGTCTGTCTGAAGCTTCCTTCAGGCAGGCGGATTTTGCTGTATTGCATATCAATAATTGGTCCGGCGGACCAATTTTGATTGTTGTATTTCCTGTATGGACAGGTGGATGGGGATGTGCTATTATAGAGCAAAGCATTATTATTTCTATCATCTAGGAGATCTAAATATCATATCTTTTTCAATTCCAGATTCCACATCCAGAAATCTCAATGCTTCAGATTCAGAGAACAGCAGAGAGGTTTTATGGAAAGCAGAAACGGACAGATCAGAAAACCTCCTGCACAGTAAGTATAAGGAGGGTCAATGGGAAAAACAGACATTGTAACAAAAAACTATATGCGTGGGAGTGATATATTTGCGGATGCATTTAATTTCCTGATTTATAACGGGGAAGCACGGATTCAGTCACAATCGCTGCAGGAGAGAGATGCAACGGAGCTTGCCGTGTTGTTTTCAAATGACAGTGTGAAAAATGAAACAGAAGTACAACAGAAATATCGCGATGTACTGAAACGTGCGGTTATCATGCAAAATAAGGAAGCTACTTATTTATTGCTTGGAATCGAAAATCAAACAGATATCCATTATGCGATGCCGGTAAGGAATATGATTTATGACAGTTTGCAGTATGGAAAACAGGTAATGGAAATCGCAGCAGAGCACAGGAAAAAGAAAGACAGGAATGGGACACAGGCAGAATATCTGTCGGGATTTTACAGGGATGACCGCCTGGTTCCGGTAATAACGCTGGTGATTCATTTTGGTGCAGAAGAATGGGATGGCCCAATGTGTCTGAAAGATATGATAACGGTTCATGATAAAAAGCTGCTGGAATATATTCAGGACTATAAAATATATCTGATCGATCCGGCAAAGTTGACGGAGGAAGATCTGAGGAAATTTTCCACCAGTCTTCGGGAAGTGTTAGGTTACATAAAATATTCCAGAGATAAAACAAAGTTAAGAAACTATATTGTACATAATCCGCGCATGAAATTAGAGAAAGAGGCGGCGCAGGTAATCAAAATAATTACAAAAACACCAATAAAAATCAAAACGGGAGGAGAAAAAACAGATATGTGTCAGGCAGTGGATGAAATGATAGAGGATGGAAGAAGAGAAGCAACGGTGAGGATTTTGTCTGGTTTGGTAAAAGATGGAATCTTATCTATGGAGGAAGCAGCTAGCAGAGCGGGGATGTCAGTGGAAGAATTAAAAATAGATATTGAAAATACAGCAGAAAAATAGTAGGGTAGAAAAAGAACAAAAGAAAGAACAACCGGAATCTGTTTTGGAAAAAACGATTTCGGTTGTTTTTTTGATTCCCTTTTCGAAAAGGTATGTGTATAATGAAAAACGGGAAGTGAACGAAATGAATTATACATATATATTGCAATGCAGTGACGGAACTTACTATACCGGCTGGACGAATGATATAGCAAAACGACTGAAAACGCACAATGAAGGAAAGGGTGCAAAATACACCCGAGCCCGTCTGCCGGTAACACTGGCATATTACGAAGCGTTTGAGACGAAAGAAGAAGCCATGCGCCGGGAGTGGGAGATCAAGCAGCTGTCACGGAAAGAAAAAGAAAAATTAATATATTAAAAATATCAGGTTATTACCATAAAAAGTACTGTCGAAAACCTGTCAAAAAAAATGAAAAAGTCAGCGAAATATAGATACATAGTTGTATTGATAGTTCGCTGATTTTTGTTTTTATGTGCAGAGAATTGCTGCAGCTTTTATAAGAGAGACATAGTGATTGCTGCTTCATATGCCAGATTCGCGAATTCTGTCGAATGAAATTACAATCGGTTTTTTTGACGGAATTCTTTTGGTGAGATTCCATATCTGCTTTTGAATGCCCGAAGAAGATTCAATTCATTCGGGTATCCTACAGCCCATGAAATTTCGGAAATAGACTGATTTGTTGTAACCAGAAGTTCTTTTGCTCTATTCAGCCGGGCAGTAATCAGGTATTCCTGCAGGGACATGTGAAAAGATTCACGGAAGAGTCTGGTAAGATGACTCTGACTGATGTTGCAGTAAACAGCGATTTCGTCCAGGGATTGGATGGTTGCATAATAAGTGGAGACATACTGGCAGGCAAGATTAACATAATGTTGTCGGAACATTCCCTTGTTGGAACTTTCGATGATTGGATGAGCAGCATTTTGTATCAGCTGATCCAAAAACAGGTAAAAATTTCCCATAACTGCAGCTTCAGAAGCATCCGGATGCTCGAGAATGTTCATCAGAGGTTGGCGGATATTCTGAGATGTTTGAATTGTAGTATCTTTGGGATGATAAACAATATTTGTTTTGGAAAGTCCGCAGGCCCGAAGAAGATGTGGAGCGGAGGCACCGCTGAAAACAACCCAGATATAGTGCCAGGGATCGTTCAGATCTGCATTATAAATATGCTTGGTGTGAGGCTCTATCAAAAATCCTTCTCCGGCTCTCACTTCATGAGCGGTTGGTCCACCGGAAGGCTGATCAGGTTTCTGAACAGAAGATTCCTGTATGTCATGTCCCATAGAACAGAATCCCTTGCCGCTGATAACATAATGAAAAATGTATTCGTTTCGGATAAATGGTCCAAAGGAATATAAAGGTGTACATTTCTGTTTGCCGATTTCAACCAGATTTAAATCGTGAAGATTAAAGTTAAATACATAACAGGCCATATGATTTTCTCCCTTCTGTACATGACTAAGTACAAACTTTATTATAGTGAATTTTACAAAAAAAGTATATGGACAAATAAAAATAGTTGAAAATTTTAGGGGTTGGGGTAGTGAAAAATCAGACAAAACAATGCAAAATATACAAAATAAAACATAAATGCAGAAATATGAAAGGGAAAGGATGAAAAAAGATGTGTTGGTAAAAATCAACAAGTGATACTATAAAAATACATTAAAAAACGTCAAAGTGCTAGCGAAAAAGGCGGAGAGAAAAAAGAAAAGAAAAGAAAATAAACAATGAAATGGAGGAAAATGTATGAAAAATATGAAAAGATTTCTGGCGTTCGGAATGGCAGCATGTATGGTGATGGGAAGTATGACGGCCTGTGGATCAGGAAAATCTGACAGTGGAAGTTCGGATGCAGCAACAACGGACAGTAGCTCTTCTGATTCTTCCGGAGATAACGGAGAAGTAAAACTGACGATGCTTGGATGGGAAATCTATCAGCAGGCGGGTATGGAAGCTCTGGCGGCTGCATACCATGAAAAACATCCGAATGTAACGATTGAAGTACAGATCTCCACATGGAGTGAGTACTGGACAAAACTGGAGGCTATGGCAAACAGTAATTCCTTGCCGGATATTTTCTGGATGCACACCAATGAATTCAGTAAATATGCAGAGGCAGGTATGCTGGCAGATCTGACAGACCTGTATGCAGATGAAGACCCGGACTATTATCACAATAACTTCCCGGCAAATCTGGTTGAGAACTTTACATACGAAGACAAAATCTATGGAGTTATGAAAGATGTTGATACCATCGGTCTTGTATACAACAAAGATATATTTGATGAAGCAGGTGTTTCCTATCCGGATGATACATGGACCTGGGATGATCTGGTAGAAGCATCTGAAACTATTCATGAAAAAACCGGAAAATACGGTATGATGGCAGATGAGAATGAGCAGGAAGGATGGGCAAATACCATTTATCAGGCAGGTGGCTACTATATTAATGATGATAAGACAAAAGCCGGATTTGATGATCCTGCAACACAGAAAGGTATTGCAGAATATATCGGATGGCAGACCGATTATGATTTTTCTCCAAACCAGAGTGATTTCTCTGATCTTGGTAAAGCAGAACGTTTCTTCGCCGGTGAAGGCGCTATGATGTATCTTGGAAGCTGGGGAATCAATAACCTGTATATCAACTATCCAGACCTGAACTGGGATGTGGCAGTTCTGCCGAAATGCCCGGATCCGGTATCCGGTGATGGAAGAGCCAGCATCTCCAACGGACTTGCATACGCTACATCCGCAGATAATCCACATATGGATGTTGTAAAAGATGTACTGAAATTCCTGGGAACGAAAGAAGCAGCGATTATTCACGGTGAAAATGGTGCAGCTATCCCGGCATTTAACGGAACCGGTGATTCCTGGGCTAATAATTATGAAGGTAAAAATGTACAGGCATACGTAGATCAGCTGGAGTACAGTGTTCAGTATCCGTATTCAAAATCCAAATCTACATGGTTCCCGGAAGTTGAAGCAACTCTGCTGGAGGCATACAGCGGAACGATGAGTCTGGATGATGCGTTCGCACAGTGCCAGCAGCAGGTAGATGAGTGTCTTGCTTCTGAATAAGACAGAATGAGAGGTGGCAAAAATGGGAAAGAAGAAAAGAAAATATGATAAAGGTGCCAGCGTTGGTTTCCTGATGGCATTACCTACTGTGCTCGGTCTGATTCTTCTTAATATTTATCCATTATGCAGAACCGTCTATATGAGTTTCTTTAAGTCTGGAGCTTTTGGAAAATGGACGTTTGTAGGATTAGACAACTATGTTACCATGTTTCAAAGTGCCGGTTTCTGGACTGTAACAAAAAATACCCTGTTATTTATGTTACTGACAGTGCCTGTAACAGTTGTTCTTGGTTTGCTGATTGCAGTATTATTAAATCAGAGTATCAATGGTAAGACAGCATTCAGAGCAATTTACTTCCTTCCCATGGTCGTTGCCCCTGCGGCAGTGGCCATGGTATGGAAATGGCTGTTTAATGCAGAATACGGTATTATTAATATCGTATTAGGTGCACTGCATCTTCCATCGAAGATCCAGTGGATTTCTGATCCAAAGACAGCGTTGTTAGCATGTGCGATTGTTACTATCTGGAGCAGTGTTGGATACGATGCAATCTTGCTTCTGTCCGGTCTGCAGAGTATTTCAAAATCATATTACGAAGCAGCGAGAATTGATGGGGCAAATTCTTTCCAACAGTTTAAGAGTATTACGATTCCTTTGGTTTCGCCAACGTTGTTTTTTGTATTGATGATGCGTGTTATGGCTTCCCTGAAGGTATTTGATATTGTCTATATGATGATTGAAAAAACCAATCCGGCGATCAGAAGCTGTGAGACGATTCTTTATAATTTCTATCAGGAGACCTTTGTTAAGAATAACAAAGGTTATGGATCAGCACTGGTTGTATGGTGTGTCATTCTGATTGCAATCATTACGGCAGTACAGTTTATCGGACAGAAGAAATGGGTTACATATGATGTATAGACGAGAGAGGTGACACAGCAATATGGAAAAACAAGTAAATAGACCAAAAATAAAAAAAGGCAACATATTGGTGTATCTCGTTTTGATACTTGGAAGTGTTCTTATGATATTCCCATTTATCTGGATGATAAGCACCAGTTTTAAAACAGTTCCGGAAACAACGTTAATACCGCCAACACTGTTACCGGCATCGTTCAGTAATACTGCAGCATATGAGCAGGTTACAAAGAGTTTACCATTTTTTAACTTGTATTTTAATACGATCATGATGATTGTGATTCGAGTGATCTGTGCAGTGGTATTCTCCTCTATGGCAGCGTATGCATTTGCAAAAGTGAACTTTCCACTGAAGAATCTGTTTTTTATGATCGTATTATCCCAGCTGATGTTTCCGGCACAGGTGTTTATCCTGCCGCAGTATGAAATGATTTCAGCATTGGGAAAAACGGATTCACTATTCGCGTTGGTGTTCCCGGCACTGGTAAGTGCTTTCGGTACATTCTTCCTGCGACAGACCTATATGGGTATTCCGGATGATCTTCTGGAAGCCGCAAGAATTGACGGGTGTGGACATTTTAGAAGCTTTATCAGTATTGCTTTCCCGCTGACCAAGACAGCAATGGCAGCATTGGCAGTATTTACAGCATTGTTTGCATATGGAGATTTGATGTGGCCGTTGATCGTAAACACGAAGTTGGATAAGTTGACATTATCCTCAGGTTTATCAACTTTAAGAGGACAGTTTTCTGTTAATTATCCAAACCTGATGGCTGGTTCCGTTCTGGCAATGATTCCTATGATTATTATTTACATTATTTTCCAGAGACAGTTTATCGAAGGAATTGCTTTGACAGGAACAAAAGCATAGTAAAAATAAGGCTACATCTGGAAATGAACTGGATGTAGCCTTTATTTTATATGTTTTATATGTACGAACAAGGTATGTTCAGTACAAAGAACTAAAATCGATTCGAAGAAAGGAGAAAACATGGACATGACTAGAGAGATTCGTATCGAAGAGGGAAAATTAAAAGTAGTTTTTGAAATTCAGGAAAACGGAGTAGTAGAACTGAAGCAATTCGACTCTGCCGGGCGTATGGATGTAAAGGAAAGAGATCGTGGGGAAGAAGATTTTTATCCGATTACAGAAGTTCAGATCACCGGACGTGGAACCAGAGGGATGCATGCATATAAGCACAATGTCAGTGGTGGAGCTACGGATTTTGTATATCAGAGCCATGAGGTTCTGGAAAATGAAAAAGGAAAAGAACTGATAATTCATACAGCTACTGAATATGGTGTAAAAGGCGAGTATCACATGCAGTTTTACCCAAATGTTGCAGCAGTTCAGGTATGGACAATTCTTAAAAATGAAGGAACAGAAGAGATTGGTTTGGAATATGTGTCTTCCTTTATATATCAGGGACTCTGCCAGAGTGGAGAAAAGCCTTATTTTGAGAAAACAAGTATCTATACACCGCATAACAGTTGGGATTGTGAGAGCCAGTGGAGAAAGAATGACTGTCGGGAGATCAATCTGAGTGGAATGGCAGTAAATGGATTTAACACACCAGGATTTGGCATGAACAGATATTGTTACGGTGGACACAGTTCCTGGTCTACCTGTGAGTATTTACCAATGGGCATCTGTGAAGATGAAGAATGCAAAGTAACTTATTTCTTCCAGGTGGAACATTCCGGTCAGTGGCTGATTGAGTATGGACCAAGTACCGGAGAACGGTTGTATGTGGCTCTTTCAGGGGCAACAGAGACGGAACATGGCTGGTGGAAAAATCTGAAGCCAGGAGATACGTTTACCACAGTGCCCGCCGGTTTTGGTGTGGCAGATGGTGACGTTAACGAAGCAATGGCAGAATTAACAGAATACAGAAGGAAAATCCGTCGTCCAAACGAAGATGATGAAAAATTAAATGTAGTATTTAATGATTATATGAATTGCCTGATGGGAGATCCTACCGAAGAAAAGGAAAAAGCAATCATCGATAGGGCAGCGGCTATGGGTTGTGAATACTACTGTCTGGATTGTGGCTGGTATGATAAAGGTTTCTGGTGGGATCGTGTAGGTGAATGGAAAGAGTCACCGGAACGCTTCCCGAATACTCTGAAGGCAGTATGCGACTATGCAAAGGAAAAAGGCATGGTTATGGGACTGTGGCTTGAGATTGAAGTTATGGGGGTTGCCTGCGAATTGGCGAATAAACTGCCGGATGACTGGTTTATCTGCCGCCACGGAAAACGTCATATCGACAATAAGAGATATCTACTGGACTTTAGAAATCCAGAAGTCCGGAAGTACTGTATGGATGTAGTGGATCGTCTGATCGAGGACTATGGTGTGGGCTATTTTAAAGTGGATTACAATGTAACTATGGGATACGGAAGTGATCTGTATGCAGACAGCTGTGCCGATGCAATTCGTGATCATTACCTGTATCTGTATGAATGGTATAAGGAAATCTTCCGTAAACATCCGGATCTGGTAATCGAAAACTGTGGTTCCGGTGGACAGCGTATGGATTACGGCATGTTGAAACTGTTAAGCCTTCAGTCCACCAGTGACCAGACGGATTATGTTTACAACTCCTATATTGCATCCAATGTGGCAAGCGCCGTGACGCCGGAGCAGGCAGGTATGTGGGTATATCCATATAAGGATGAACGGGAACATGTTATCTACAATATGGTAAATGGACTGCTTCTTCGTCCATACATGAGCGGTATGGTATGGGATATGGGAGAAGAAAGCCTGGAACTGATGCGGGAAGGAATATCCTTATATAAAGAAATCCGTGATGATGTGAAAAAGGGTGTTCCTGTATTTCCACTTGGCTTTACGGATACCAGAGATGATGTGCTGGCATATGCGATCAAAACAGAAAGCAAGACCTATCTGGCTGTATTTACACCGAAGACAGATAAAGCAGAGATTCCATTGGCGGCAGCAGGAATTACAGGAACAAGCGCAAAAGTTATCTATCCGGCGACGGGAGACTGTACGTATAAAGTTGAAGACGGTAAATTACAGGTAGCGATGCCACAGGTAATCTGCGCAAGACTGTTTGAAATCAAATAAGAAGAAAAAATGAGAAACAGAAAATAAAAATATAAAGTGTCAGGTACTGAAAAACAGAAGATATAATCCAACCGGTTTTATAGTACCTGACATTTTTTTAAACAGACAAAGGAGAGAAAACAGATGATAAATAAAAATACATTTGCACCAACAGCACCGATGGGGTGGAACAGTTGGGATTGTTACGGCGCAGCAGTAACGGAAGAGGTTCTTTTGAAAAATACGGATTATATGGCAGAACATTTGAAAAAGTATGGATGGGAATACATCGTATGTGACATCCAGTGGTACGAGCCTACTGCAGATTCCAGTCATTATCATCAGTTTGCGGATCTGTGCATGGACGAATACGGTCGTGTAATCCCGGCTCCGAACCGTTTTCCGTCCGCGTCAGACGGCAAAGGATTTGGTCCAATTGCGGAATATATACACAACAAAGGACTGAAGTTTGGTATCCATATTATGAGAGGTATTCCGCGTCAGGCTGTGACGCAAAATGTAAAAATCAAAGGAACGGAGTACACAGCAAGGCAGGTAGCTCATCCGGCTTCTATTTGTTGCTGGAATACGGATATGTACGGTCTGGACTGTACCAAACCGGGAGCACAGGAATATTATGATTCTTTATTGGAATTATATGCTTCTTGGGGTGTTGATTTTATTAAAGTAGATGATATTTGTGTCAAATATGGCAGAACAGGTGATGAAAGCACACTCGCCTATGGGGGTGATGAGATAGAGATGCTTCGACGAGCTATTGATAGATGTGGTCGTCCAATTGTATTAAGCCTCTCACCGGGACCGGCAATGTTAGATAAAGCGGGACATCTGCGGGAGAATGCAAATATGTGGCGAATCACAAATGATCTGTGGGACAGTTGGGACAATATTATGGAAATGTTTTCCAGATGTAATGAATGGAGTCCATATGTGTCTGAAGGATGCTATCCGGACTGTGATATGCTGCCGTTAGGACATATTTCTATCATTGGCTGCGAACATGGCGTGGGAGATCGCATGTGTCGTTTGTCACAGGATGAACAGAAAACAATGATGTCATTATGGTGTATTTTCCGGTCGCCCCTGATGTTAGGGGCGGAGATGACAGATCTGGATTCCTGGACACTATCGCTGCTGACAAATGAAGAAGTGTTGAAGATGCATAAAGACAGTCGCGATGCACATCAGATTGAGAGAAGCTTTGATTTGATCACATGGGGTGCACACGATGAGGAAGGTAGCTGTTATATTGCGCTGTTTAATATTACTAACTGGGATGAAACTTTCAGCTTTGACTTTAGAAAAGCAGGTTTAGAAGGATATTATGAAGTTCGTGATTTGTGGGAACGGGAAGATCGTGGAAGCGTGGATAAGATAGTGACAAAAGTAAAATCGCATGGTGTGAAGCTTTATAAATTATCAAAAAAATAAGTATAAGATGGATAAAAACCATACATATGACAAGATAAAGCAAAATATACATAATCGATGCATAATGGTAGAAAATGTATGATTTTTAATGAGAAAAGAACTGTGAGAAACGGTATAAAATTGATATATTGAAGCTATAAAAAGAAACGTCTAAGGCCGGCAAAGATGGAATCAACAAGGAATAACGGGAGGTTTTTATGAGCTTAAAAATTACATTTATCGGGGCAGGTAGCCTTGTTTTTGCAAGAACATTATTTACTGACATCATGTCTGTACCGGAGCTGCAGAAAGCAGAAATTTCCTTTACAGATATTAACCCGGACAATCTGGAGAAGACACGGGAACTTTGCCAGCGAGATCTGGATGCAAATGGAATTCCAGTGGTTATCGAAGCTACAACAGATCGCAGAGCAGCATTGAAAGACGCAAGATACATTGTAAACTGCGTACGTGTTGGTGGATTGGAAGGGTTTGAGACGGATATTGAAATTCCGCTAAAATACGGAGTGGATCAGTGTGTTGGAGATACATTGTGCACTGGTGGTATTATGTACGGACAACGAGTAATCGCGGCAATGCTGGATTTTTGTAAAGATATTCGGGAAGTATCAGAACCGGGCGCAATCATGCTGAATTATTCGAATCCGAATGCTATGGCAACATGGGCTTGTAATAAGTACGGTGGTGTTAAAACTCTTGGTCTTTGCCATGGAGAAATTCATGGAGAAATGCAGATAGCAGAAGTTTTAGGAATTCCGAGAGAAGAACTGGATATTACTTGTGCAGGAATCAATCATCAGACATGGTATGTGTCTGTGAAATATCATGGAAAAGAAATGCTAGATAAGATTCTGCCAGGATTTGAAGCGCATGAGAAATTCAGAGAAGAAGAAAAAGTCAGAATTGATATTTTGAAACGGTTTGGATACTATTCTACAGAATCAAATGGTCATTTATCAGAATATGTGGCATGGTATAGAAAACGTCCGGATGAAATTAAAGACTGGATCAATCTGGATAATTGGATTAATGGGGAAACCGGTGGATATCTGCGTGTGACAAGAGAAGAAAGAAACTGGTTTGAAACAGATTATCCAAAGATTCGTGAGGAAGAACCAAAGAAATTGGACGGATCTGAAAGAGGAAAAGAACATTGCTCTTATATCATCGAATCACTGGAAACAGGAAGAAAATACAGAGGGCATTTCAATGTTATGAATGAAGGATGTATTACAAATCTTCCATATGAGAGTGTAGTAGAAGTTCCCTGTTATGTGGATGGTAACGGAATCAGTATTCCAAAACTGGGGGATCTGCCACTGGGATGTGCAGCAGTGTGCTCACAGTCCATCTGGGTACAGAAACTGGCAGTAGAAGCAGCTGTTCATGGAGATGTATCTTTGTTAAAACAGGCTGCCTTAATGGATCCACTGACCGGAGCGGTATGTAATCCGCCGGAAATCTGGCAGATGATCGATGAAATGCTGGTTGCACAGGAAGAATGGTTGCCACAGTACAAAGAAGGAATCGAAGCTGCAAAAACAAACTTAAAGGAGCATTATGTAACACCTCGCTGTGAAGGATACAAGGGTGCAGCGGTTGTAAGAGAGAAAACCGTAGAAGAAGTGGCAGCAGAACATGCAAAAAGAAAAATTACGGTATAAGAAAGGACGAAATAGAAAAATCCTGCCGGAAGTTTCAGATGGAACTTCCGGCAGGATTTTTGACGTATATAGTTTTTACTAATTACAGCAGATTCGTGATGTGGGCTGTAAAGGCTCAGGCGAGAAGAAACATCGTTACAAAGTGGCATGCGCTTCCGCCCATCACAAACAGATGGAAGATCTCATGGGAACCGAAGTTTTTATGTTTTGCATTAAAGATCGGCACTTTCAATGCGTAGATGATGCCACCGATGGTATAGATAATGCCTCCTGCCAGCAGCCATCCGAACGCAGGTTTGGACAGTGCGTGAAAGATCTGGGAGAATGCCAGCACACACAGCCACCCCATGCCGATGTAGATTACAGAAGAAAACCACTTCGGGCAGGTGATCCAGCAGGCTTTCACGATGATTCCAACCAGTGCCACGCTCCATACCAGGATACATAACAGCTTTCCGGTGTGACCTTTCAGAGCGATCAGACAGATTGGGGTGTAACTTCCGGCGATCAGAACGAAGATCATCATATGATCCATTTTCTGCAGTCGTCGGTTTACCTTTGCACTGATATCCAGTGAATGGTAGGTGGTACTTGCAGTATATAAAAGGAACATACTGAGAGCAAATACAGATAATGCGATCAGGTGCAGCCAGTCCGGTTCTCGGGCTGCTTTGACTAACAGAGGGATGGTTGCAAGCAAAGCCATCATCATACCAATAAAATGAGTAATTGCACTTCCGGGATCTTTTAATTTGAATGTCATATGATCAACTCCTATCTCAAATGAAATTAAAAACTCTGTTATGTGGTTTTTAAAACTACGTTATGATATTATAATATACACTTTGTCAGGAAAATACAACTACTTTTTTAAAAAATGAGAAAAAATTAAGAAGTAGAAGAAAGAAAATGAAAACAAAACCGGGAAATGCATAAAAAAATCCCGTAAATTTCACCAGGAGACAGTTCTCCTGGGAATTTACGGGACAAGTTATTGAGATATCTGTCATAAAACCTTACAGAAACAAAATTAATGATGATTTGTAACTATTCGGCAGATAGAACTGTGAAGGTGCTGAATGGTTACGATAATTTGATATTTGCAAATAGAGAGCCCAGCGTAGTAGTAGCTTCTTCTGTCTCCGGAAGTTCATAAACCTCTTCCTCGATCTCCTGTGCAGCCACGTCCTGCAGTGCTTTCATGCTGAGGCTCAGCTTTCCGTCTTTCACAGCGATGACTTTCACTTTCACTTTATCGCCGACTGCCAGAACTGCGGACGGATGTTTGATTCTTTTTTCACTGATCTGGGAGATATGAACCAGACCGGAGAGACCGTTTCCGAGATTGACGAAAGCGCCGTATGGCTGCAGGCTTTCTACCGTACCCTCTGTCACAAGACCTACTTCCACATTGGATACTTTTGCGCGTCTTTCTTCCTCCGCTTTTTCTCTCAGAAGTTCTCTTGCGGAGAGAATCAGACGGTTGTCCTCTTCTTCGACATCAAAAACCTGTACCTGTATCTCCTTGTTCAGGTATTCGTTCAGATCTTCCACGTAATTCAGGGAAAGTTTGGAAGCCGGGATAAATCCACGGATTCCTTCTACATATGCGATGACACCTGCACTGACGATGCCTTTTACGGTAACGTTCAGCACGGTTTTGTCTTCTTTTAACTGACGAAGTTTGTCCCATGCCAGCACATCGTTAGCTTCCACGCGGGATAACAGGATGCAGCCGCGGCGGTTGTCTCTGCCGATCACGGTGGCTGTAACTTCATCGCCCACATGAACCGCTTCTTTTACCATAAAACCAGGCTCTCTGCTGTAATCGGAAACCTTGATGATTCCTTCGGTGTAATAGCGAAGATCCAGTGTGATCTCTTCTTCGTCTACAGCGATCACCGTACCGGTGATCATATCGCCCTCTTCGATCTTTTTAAAAGAAGCCTCCAGCTCCTTCTCATAATCTGCCATGGAAGTTGCCTCTTCGGCAACCGCTGTTACTTTTTCTTCTTCTGCCATAGTATATTCATCCTTTCTTTGCACGAATCTGCTGTTTCTATTATTATAGCGTTGTTTCCCGGAATCTGGCAACAGAAAATAGAAAGATTCCGGCACATACCGGTTGTATGTACGGGGAATAGTACATAGAAAGATAACAAATCTGTTTGCTGATTTTTTTTAAGTATGCTAAGATAAAAATCAGAAATTATAGACCAAGCAGATTCCGGCAGAAGGCAGAAGAGTTGTCTGACAAATGCCGGGAACAACAGTTAGGGGATTATTTGTGAGAAAAGATAATAAAGTTTATGTCATCGGACACAAGAATCCGGACACGGATTCGATCTGTTCTGCGATCGCATATGCCGACATCAAGAATCGAACAACCAAGGGAACGTATGTGGCGAAGAGAGCCGGACAGATCAACGAAGAAACAGAATTTGTACTGAAATATTTCCATGTGCCGGCCCCCGGTTATCTGCCGGATGTGGGAACACAGGTAAAGGATATGGAACTCCATGAGACACCGGGAGCGGCAAACAGCATGTCTGTGAAGCGGGCATGGAAACTGATGCAGGAGCATAATGCGGTAACACTGCCGATCACAGACAAAGAAGGCAAGGTTGAAGGCCTGATCACGACCGGAGACATCGCCAAATCCTATATGGATGCGTATGACAATACATTGCTCGCCCAGGCAAGAACACAGTACCGGAGTATCGCGGATACTGTGGATGGACAGATCATCGTGGGTAATGAACATGGATACTTTATCAAAGGAAAAGTGGTCATGGGATTGTCCCAGCCGGATACGATGGAAAGCTTTATCGATGAAGACGATCTGGTTATTCTCGGAAACCGTGCGGAGGATCAGCTGTGTGCCATCGAAGCCAACGCAAGCTGTCTGATCGTATGTCTGGGAGCCAAAGTCGGAAAGACGATCCAGAAACTGGCAGAGGAGAGAAATCAGGTGATCATTTCCACACCGTACGATTCGTTCACCGTTGCCCGCCTGATCCACCAGAGTATTCCGATCAAGTATTTTATGAAAAAAGACAATCTGGTGATCTTCCGGAGTGATGATTTTACCGATAAGATCAAAGATATCATGACGAAGACCCGTTACCGTGCATTCCCGGTGGTCAACACCCGTGGAAAATACATCGGTACCGTTTCCCGTCGAAATTTCATGAGCATCAAGAAAAAACAGCTGATCCTGGTTGATCATAACGAGAGATCCCAGGCGGTTGACAATATCGAAGAGGCAGAGATCCTGGAGATTCTGGATCATCACAGAATCGGTTCACTGGAGACTTTCCAGCCGATCATGTTCCGCAACCAGCCGGTAGGCTGTACCGCAACTATCATGTATGAGATCTACGCGGAAAAATATCTGGAGATCCCGGAAAATATCGCCGGACTTCTGTGTGCGGCGATCCTGTCCGATACGCTGATGTTCCGCTCGCCGACCTGTACAGAACGTGATAAAGAGGCAGCGCAGGAACTGGCAAAGATCGCCAAGATCGAGATTGAAAGCTTTGCCAATAAAATGTTCCGTGCCGGAAGCAATCTGAGCAGTAAGACACCGGAAGAAATCTTTTATCAGGATTATAAGAAATTTATTGTGGATGACCTGGCATTCGGTGTGGGACAGATCAGCTTCATGTCCGAGGAAGAACTGCAGACGGTCAAAGACCGCCTGATGCCGTATATGGAAAAAGAATGTGGCAAACATGGAATCAAGATGGTGTTCTTCATGCTGACCAATATCATCAAGGAGTCCACGGAACTTCTGTGTTATGGAGAGGGATCGGATGGACTGGTATATGAGGCATTCGGAGAGAAAGTGGAAGACAGTTCCTGTCGTCTGGAAGGTGTGGTATCGAGAAAGAAACAGCTGATTCCGAAGTTTATGAATGCATTACAGCAGTAAAGGAAAAATATATGGCGAAACAACAGTGGAAACCCGGCAATATGCTGTATCCGCTTCCGGCGGTTATGGTCTCGGTGCGGGATAACGAAGGAAAAGACAATATCATTACCGTAGCGTGGGCAGGTACGGTGTGTACCAACCCGCCGATGGTATCCATTTCGGTACGGCCGGAGCGCTATTCGTATCATATGATCGAAGAGAGCGGTGTTTTTGTGATCAATCTGACTACGGAAGCACTTACGTATGCGACCGATTACTGCGGTGTCCGTTCCGGAAAAGACGTGGACAAATTCAAAGAGATGAAACTGACCTGTGTGGAAGCCTCCCAGGTGAACTGTGGAATGATCGGGGAGTCACCGGTGAATATCGAGTGTAAGGTCGTAAAAACAGAGAAGCTTGGTTCCCATCACATGTTTCTTGCACAGGTAGTTGCTGTTCATGCAGACGAAGATTATATGGATGAAAATGGCCGGTTTGATCTGAACAGCGCACACCCGATGGTGTATTCCCATGGAACGTACTATGGTGTAGGAAAGCAGCTCGGTACTTTCGGATACAGTGTGAGAAAACGTAAATCCAAGCGAAAAAGTAGGAAATAGGTCGAAAAAACGAAAATTTTTTCTTGTGTTTAACACTTTACCATGCTATAATGTCTGCGTATTCAAAAAGCAATGAGCAAATTCTAAGGAGGAACGTGTAACATGTCTTATGTAGATGAAGTATATGAAAACGTTGTGGCTAAAAATCCTAACGAACCAGAATTCCACCAGGCTGTAAAAGAAGTACTGGATTCTCTGCGTCCGGTAATCGATGCAAATGAAGAAAAGTACAGAAAAGAAGCTCTGCTGGAGCGTATCGTTGAGCCTGAAAGAGTTATTATGTTCCGTGTACCGTGGGTAGATGATCAGGGCCAGGCACATGTAAACAAAGGATATCGTGTACAGTTCAACAGTGCAATCGGACCTTACAAAGGAGGTCTTCGTCTGCATCCATCAGTAAACCTGGGTATCATCAAATTCCTGGGATTTGAGCAGATCTTCAAAAACTCCCTGACCGGACTGCCAATCGGTGGTGGTAAAGGTGGTTCTGATTTCGATCCGAAAGGAAAATCTGATCGTGAAATCATGAAATTCTGCCAGAGCTTTATGACAGAGCTGAGCAAACACATCGGCGCAGATACAGACGTACCGGCTGGTGATATCGGAACCGGCGCAAGAGAGATCGGTTACATGTTTGGTCAGTACAAGAGACTGAGAAACGTATACGAAGGAGTTCTGACAGGTAAAGGACTGACCTATGGTGGATCTCTGGCAAGAACAGAAGCTACCGGTTATGGTCTGCTGTACCTGACACAGGAACTGTTAAAATTAAATGGTATCGACATCGCAGGAAAGACTGCAGTTGTATCCGGTGCAGGTAACGTAGCAATCTACGCAATCCAGAAGGCACAGCAGCTGGGTGTAAAAGTTCTGACCTGTTCTGATTCTACCGGTTGGGTTTACGATCCGGACGGAATCGATGTAGCACTTCTGAAAGAAATCAAAGAAGTGAAGAGAGCAAGACTGACAGAGTATGTAAAAGTTCGTACAAACGCTGAATACCATGAAGGAAGAGGCGTATGGCAGATCAAAGCTGATCTGGCACTGCCATGTGCAACACAGAACGAACTGCATCTGGAAGATGCAAAACAGCTGGTAGCAAACGGAACCATCGCTGTATGCGAAGGTGCTAACATGCCTACCACTCTGGAAGCTACCCAGTATCTGCAGGCAAACAACGTAATCTTTGCACCTGGTAAAGCAGCAAACGCCGGTGGTGTAGCAACATCCGCACTGGAAATGTCTCAGAACAGCGAGAGACTGAGCTGGACATTCGAAGAAGTAGATGCAAAACTGAAAAACATCATGATCAACATCACCCACAACATGGATGATGCAGCAAAACGTTACGGATTCGAAGGCAACTATGTAGTAGGTGCCAACATTGCCGGATTCGAAAAAGTTGCTGATGCTATGTTAGCACAGGGTATCTGCTAATTTTCAAACGCAAGTAATAAGTAATGTTCAAACAATAAACAACAGAAAATCCCCGCAGTGGACGTCAAATATCCGCTGCGGGGATTTCTGCATGTAGAAAAATATAACTATTCAGCCGGCAGAATTTCGCAAGGTGATTTGCATATTTAATGGATTCCCTTCTGAATCAGATCTTTCCCAAACTTTTCCCGGATCTTATCCATCGCCCGTTCCATCTTCTGTTCTTTTTCAATCGCTTTCGGGTCATAACTGAACAGATCGAGCTGTACCGGTTCATCAGCATCCGTCAGTTTTCCGGCGCGAACTCCCAGTAAACGGATCGGGTTTCCGTTCCAGAGTGTGTCAAAAAGATGACAGGCTGCGTGGTACAGCTTTTTTCCATCCTGCGTCGGGGAGGAAAGCGGCATCTGACGGGTGTATTTGTCAAATGTCGCGTATTTGATCTCCACGCACAGGTTATTGGCAGACTGACCGGCTTTTTCGAGACGGTGCCCTACCTTGGTGGAAAGCTGCAGAAGAATAGAGTACGCTTCCTGCGCGGTCGTAAGATCACTGGCGAGGGTGGTGGAATTGCCGATCCCTTTTGCCTGAGACGGTTCGCTTTCGATGCTGGAATTATCGATTCCGTTTGCATATTCCCACAGCATTTTTCCGTGGCTTTTCAGATGAAGGCTGAGAATCGCCGGATCCATCCGAGCCAGATCGCCAATCGTATGGATATCCAGTTTCTGTAGGACAGCTACGGAAGCATGTCCTGCCATGAACAGACTGCTGATCGGAAGTGGCCACATTTTCTTCTGAATCTCATCAGGGAAAAGTGTGTGCGTCTTGTTCGGCTTTTCAAAGTCAGAAGCCATCTTTGCCAGCACCTTATTGGAAGAGATCCCCACATTGACCGTAAAACCAAAATGGCTGTAAATATAGTTGCGGATATAGGCCGCGCCTTCTTCCGGAGAAGAAAAACGGGAAGCAATGGAAGTATAGTCCAGGTAACATTCATCCACACTGACCTGTTCAATTTCCGATGTCAGAGAGCGCAGAAAACCGACAAACTGTTTGCTGTGGCGGCTGTAAGAGTCGTGGTCAGGGGGAATGATGGTGAGCGTCGGACATTTTTTCAGAGCATTTGCCACCGGTTCCGCAGTATGGATATGGTAAGTATTTTTCGCTGACAGAGACTTTGCCAGAACGATCCCATGGCGGGTCTTCCGGTTGCCGCCGATGATCGCGGGAATCGTCCGGATATCCACGCTGTCCGGATTTGCCTGTAAGAGATCAATTGCGCTCCAGCTCAGATATGCGGAATTGACATCGATATGAAAAATGATGCGATCCATGAATGTCCTCCTTTCTGCGGATATCCGCATCTGTTACCAGAAAGTATGTTCTTATATAAAATTAAGTATACGTTAATTGGATCTCCGACGCAATCCATAACTTGGTTATTTGGGAAGAAAGAAGTATAATAGAAGCAACGCAATAGAAAAAGAGGAATAATCATGGACGGAATCAGTAAAAAAATATATCTGGAACTTCAGGCTCCGACCGAGGACGATAACCGGTCCGATCAGAGAAGGATCCAGGACGGATTAAAGGAACAGGGGATTGAGGCAAAAGTAAGCCTGCGGGTACTGCGAAAACTATATCCGCTGTGCGAAGAGGCAGAGTGGAAAGTGACCGTGTCGCTGGCGTGGGACGGTCAGACGTGGCATGGCGTGGATCTGGAAGCGGGAGATACCACTGGGTTACATTACGGTGTGGCGGTGGATCTGGGAAGCACCACCGTGGTTGCCCGTCTGGTGGACTGCGCGACAGGAAAGATCCTAGGCGAAACCAGCACGTTCAACGGGCAGATTCCCTATGGAACGGACATTCTGACCAGAATCTTTCACTGTCAGGAAGACCGTGGAACGCTGGAGATCCTTCGAAAAGCAGCGGTAACCAGCATTACCACCTGTGTGAGAGAACTGGAAGCACAGCAGCAGTTACCGGAAAACAGCTGTATCGCGATGGCAATCGGGGGCAATACAACGATGATTCATTTTCTGCTTGGGATGGATGCGTTCTGTGTCTTCCACACTCCGTATGCGGTGCACGCAGACCAGCCCGGATTTCTCCCGGCAAAAGATCTGGAACTGCCGGTGAAGGGATATGTTTACATTTATCCGGCAAAGTCCAATTACCTGGGCGGCGATATCATCAGCGGCATGGTGGCTACGGGAATCTATAAAAAAGAGAAGATCAACGCTTTTTTCGATATCGGAACGAACGGGGAACTCGTATTGGGGAACCGGGATTTTCTGTTATGCGGTGCGGGAGCTGCGGGACCTGCACTGGAAGGCGGTGTGGTAAAGACGGGCATGCGCGCGATGGAAGGCGCGGTGGATCGGGTAAAAATGGAAGATGGAGAACTGCACTGCCACGTGATCGAGGAGGCAACGGCGAAAGGAATCTGCGGATCCGGGATTGTGGATCTTCTGGCGGAATTGTTTTTGCATGGATGGATCGATATCCGGGGGATCTTACAGCCGGAGAAAAGCCGGTGGATCGTGGAGAAAGACGGGATGCTGGCGGTGAACTATGCACCGGAGCTGTATTTTTACCAGAGTGACATCGAAGAATTTATCCGGACAAAAGCGGCGGCATACACGATGGTGGCGATCATGCTGCGGGAGTCCGGGATCGAACTTTCGGAACTGGAAGGATTCTATGTGGCGGGCGCTTTTGGAAAACACGTGTCCAAAGAATCCGCGATCGCTATCGGCATGTACCCGGACATGGAACGGGACCGGATCATCCATGCGGGCAATTCTTCCCTGGAAGGTGCGGTATGTGCACTGCTGGATTGCGGTGTGGCAAAAAAAGTGGAGGAGATCCTGGAGAAAATGGTGTATATCCAGTTCGCAGCGGTAGAAGATTTTTTGAATACAATGGTGGCAGCACAGGCACTTCCCCATACCGATCTGGAGCGGTATCCTACGGTGAAGGAGAAACTGGAACGGCTCCGAGAAGAAGAGAGAGCAGCGGATGTTCAGAAACAGAAATAAGAAATTTGGTAACTATTCAGTAGGTAATATCCCGCGAGGTGTTTTGGCATGAATATGCCAAAAACCCGAGACATACAAGTCAAAATGCCATCACCGAAGGTGATTTTAAATGCATTTTGACTCGTAACTGTGAAGGTACTGAACAGTTACGAAATTTGAATAAAAAATAAAAAACTTCAGCAGACAGAAGAAAGCTATTATGTCTGCTGAAGTTTTTTTATGGAGTAAAGAAACCAAGATTATATTGCAGATGTTTGCGGTGGCGTATGAATCTTGCTGTGGATCTGCAATGATATCTGAAATTAAAATTATGTAAACTAGCAATCAGAATTTTCCTTTGCCATTCGTTTCAGCTCCGGCATTACCGTACACAGCATCACGATGAAGCAGGCGCTTCCGCCAAGCACATTGGATACCGGTTCTGCGAGGAAGACACCGTCACTTCCCATATGGAACAGATACGGAAGGATGTAGGTAAGCGGAACCACGATGATGACCTTGCGAAGCAGAGAGAAGAAAATCGCGAATTTTTTCTTGCCCAGTGACTTGAACATCGTCTGTCCCACATACTGGAGTGCCTGAAAAACAAAGGCTCCGAAGTACAGTTTCAGTGCCGGGATCGCATCGGTGATCAGCGCCTGGTCGGAACTGAAGATACCGATCAGGAAACGCGGTGCAAACAGGATCACGCCCCAGGCGAGCAGTGTATACAGAATCGCCATCACGCTCATGGTGAGCCAGGACTGGAACACTCTCTTAGGCCGGCGTGCGCCATAGTTATAACTGATGACCGGAGAGGAACCTTCGGTAATGGCATGGATCGGTGTATCGATGATCTGTCGGATACTCGATACGATCGTCATCACGGAGATATACAGATCGCCTCCGGTGACCGAAAGTACATTGTTGCAGCAGATCGTCACCAGACTGTTGGTAAGCTGCATGATAAAACCTGCGGTTCCGAGGCTGATAATATTTTTTGCCCGCCTTCCGCAGTCACGGATTTCTTCTCCGGACAGAAGACGGACTTTCAATTCGGTCTTTTTCCGCAGAAAATACAGGACAAACGCTGCAGAAAGAATCTGTGATAACACCGTAGCGATCGCCGCACCGCGGATACCGAGTCCGAACACAAAGATAAAAACCGGATCCAGGATCAGGTTGGCAATTGCACCGATCGCTACAGAGAACATCCCTGTGGTGGCGTATCCCTGCGCATTGATAAATGGATTCATACCGGTAGAAACCATAGAAGGAAAAGTTCCGAGCAGATAGATCATCAGATAAGGATACGCGTAGATCAGTCCGTTTTCCGAACTTCCGAACAGAAGCAGAATCGGTTTCGCAAAGATCATACCGACAGCCATCAGAAGCAGGGCACAGACACAGATCAGAAAGAATGAGGTATTCATGATCATCGAAGACTCTTTCGTATCTTTTCTTCCACGCTCGATCGAAAAAAGCGGCGCACCGCCGGAACCGAAGAGGTTACTGAAAGCAAGAATAATCGTAATGATCGGAAAACACAGCCCGACAGCTCCAAGCGCTGTGGTTCCCACATCCGGGATCCTTGCAATATAGATTCGGTCCACAATATTGTAGAGCAGGCTTAAAACCTCCGCCACAAGCATCGGAATGGAAGCCCGCAAGATATTATCGGTGATTTTCCCATGTTCAAAGTCAATCTGTTTCATGATAAAACTCCTTTGTGTATGAGGTAGATGATGCAGGTATATGCGTTGTGCTACCGTCATGCATCTGTGTAAAATTTAGGTAAATTGCTGTTGCGCTTTTAGTGTAGCACAGATTATAATATATGAAAAATATTGTTTTTATATAAATAAAAAATAATTTCTATATAGATATGAGAAAGGAAAACGGAGGAAACTATGGAGATCAAACAGCTGGAATATTTTCGTGCAATTGTAGATGAGGGAACTATCAGCGGTGCGGCCAGAGCCCTGCATATGACACAGCCGCCGCTTAGTTACCAGATGAAAATGCTGGAAGAAGAACTGCAGGTACGCCTGTTTGCGCGGGGAAGTAAACATATCCGATTGACAGAGGCTGGAAAAGCACTGTATGTGCGGGCAGAAAGTCTTCTGACCATGACGGATATTACGAAAAGAGAAGTGATCAAAGTCAGCCAGGCAACGACGATCCATCTTGGTGTGACGCCATCCACGGTGAATATGATGGCAAAATATCTGGTAAAGTACACCAGCCATCATCCGGATATTCGTTTTGTGATCCATGACGGATCTACCTTTACACTGAAAGATGAGCTGGAAAACGGAATCCTTGATGTGACTACACTTCGTACGCCGATCGCCTTAAACGGATTCTGTTCCAAACTACTGCGACAGGAACAATTAATGGCTATGGTTCCGCAGGGACAGGAAGAAGAAGGTCTTCGGGAACTGACACTGGAAGAACTGGCCGGACATCATCTGATCCTTTCCAAGCGTCACAGAAAGTATGTGTTGTCCATTTTTGAAAAACATGGTCTTTCCTGTGATGTTTATTATGAATGTGAGGATGCCAGAACAGCCATGAGTCTGGCAGCCAGCGGATTGGGAACAGCGATTCTTCCGGCTTCCATGAGAGGACAGTCGGAAAAGATCTGTCCGATTCCGATCGCAGAAAAGGAACTGATCACCGATGTGCTGCTGGTCTGGAGAAATGAAGAACATTCGGATGTAGTAGAATCCTTTATTCGTGAGTTTTAAGTTCCCTTACATGGAAAATTGTGGTATGATGAAAATAATGTGCCGGGGCACATTGTTGTTACAGTAACACATTGTTTGTTCTCGAATAACAAACAGGAATAAAAACTTGTATTAACCAGGATAATATGATAAAATGATAAGCTGCGATAAGGATGAGAGATATGAAGAATATAGTGTTAATTGGAATGCCCGGAGTTGGGAAAAGTACAATTGGTGTAATACTTGCAAAAGAGTTAGGTTATCAGTTTGTAGATGCAGACCTTCTGATTCAGAAGCAGGAAAAGAGATTATTAAAAGAAATTATCAGTGAAGAGGGTATCGAAGGCTTTATTGCAATTGAAAATCAAGTAAACGCTTCTATTGAAGCGAATCGCACAGTAATTGCCACAGGAGGCAGCGTGGTGTACGGAAGAGAAGCTATGGAGCATCTTGGAGAGATTGCCACGGTCATTTATCTGAAATTGTCTTACAAAGCTCTGAGGAAACGGCTGGGCAACCTGAAAAACCGTGGAGTGGTTTTGCGGGACGGACAGACATTAAAAGATTTATATGAAGAACGTGTGATATTGTATGAAAAATATGCAGATATCACAATTGATGAGGAAAACAAAAATTTAGAGGAGACTTTACAGAGTATTGTAGACAGTCTGGAACTAGACAGTGAAGATGCTGAATAGTCACGGTATTCTGTAAAATTATTTGAAAAATTCAGTGGACAATATGAACAAAAAGATAAGAAATCTTTAAAATTTATTTACAAAGGCATTGATTTGTTATAACATAAAAATCAATGAGAGGGATTATCGGGACTTGTATTGGCTGAATATAAACATAGAGGTGAACTATGGATCAGTATATTATTAAGGGTGGAAACCCGTTAGTTGGTGAAGTAGAGATTGGTGGAGCGAAGAATGCAGCACTTGCGATTCTTGCAGCCGCTATTATGACAGATGATACCGTCCGGCTGGAAAACCTTCCGGATGTCAATGATATAAATGTACTTTTAGAGGCCATCGGAGGAATCGGAGCAAAAGTGGAGCGGGTAGACCGTCACACTGCAGTGATCAACGGTTCCACTATCGGTGATATCAGTGTAGATTACGAATATATTAAGAAAATCCGTGCATCCTATTATCTGTTGGGTGCGCTTCTCGGAAAATATAAAAAAGCAGAAGTACCTCTGCCGGGTGGCTGTAACATCGGAAGCCGCCCGATTGACCTGCATCTGAAAGGCTTCCGCGCACTGGGTGCAACCGTCGATATCAAATACGGTGCCATCGTGGCATCTGCACCGGACGGACTTCATGGAACTCATATTTTCATGGATACTGTATCGGTAGGTGCAACCATTAATATTATGATGGCAGCATCTATGGCAAAAGGAAATACCATTATTGAAAATGCGGCAAAAGAGCCACACGTTGTAGATACAGCAAACTTCCTGAACAGCATGGGTGCCAATATCAAGGGTGCCGGTACGGATGTGATCCGTATCCGAGGTGTGGAGATGCTGCACAGTACAAATTATTCGATTGTGCCGGATATGATCGAGGCAGGAACCTATATGTTCGCTGCAGCGGCAACACGCGGCGATATTCTGATCAAAAATGTAATTCCGAAACATCTGGAAGCGATTACGGCCAAATTAGAAGAAATCGGATGTGAAGTGGAAGAATTTGACGATGCAGTACGCGTGATCTCTGCAAAGAAACTGCGCAGAACGCATGTAAAAACCTTACCGTATCCGGGATATCCTACGGATATGCAGCCACAGATCGCAGTAACACTGGCTCTGGCATCAGGAACCAGCATTGTTACGGAAAGCATTTTTGAGAACCGTTTCAAATATGCGGACGAGCTGACCCGTATGGGTGCCTGTGTAAAAGTGGAAGGTAATACAGCCATCATTGATGGTGTGGACAAACTGACAGGCGCAAGAGTCAGTGCACCGGATCTTCGTGCAGGCGCGGCACTGGTAATTGCCGGACTGGCTGCAGAGGGTATTACAATTGTGGATGATATCGTATATATCCAGCGTGGATATGAGAATTTTGAAGGAAAACTGAAGAGTCTGGGCGCAGAGATTGAGCGTGTGACCAGTGAAAAAGAAATTCAGAAGTTTAAACTGAGAATCGGGTGACAGAAGAACCAAAAGGGGGACTGACTCCCGTATACATAAGAGGGGTGTTGTCGGAGGGCGGCATCCCTTTGTTTGTTCATACACATCATTTTATCAATAACTGTCTCGGTCAGAGGACAGTTATATTTTGACAAGAAACAGGCAGTATGGTACACTTAGAACAATTATGGGTAACTGTTCAGTACTTTAACAGTTACGGGTATAAACAACTGAAAACAGATAACTGTGAAAGTATCAGACAGTTATAAATTTGATAGAAAAAGCAGAGGTGAGTACAGTGGATAAGACAGAATACCATTTGAAATTGGAGGAAATCAACAGACTTGTGGATGCACAGGATTATGAAGGGGCTCTTACGGTAGCGGATTCTATCGACTGGCGTAGAGTGAAGAGTGTGCGGACCTTGTGTATGGTAGCAGATATCTACGAAGTGAATGGTGAACTGGAAAAGAGTATGCAGATGCTGCAGCTGGCGCATAAACGTTCATCTATCGGCAAGATGATTCTGTACCGTCAGGTGGAACTGGCTTTGAAGATGGGGTTATATGATGATGCTGTAAAATATTATAATGAATATCTGGAGACCGCTTCCAACGATACTTCCAAATATATTCTGAAATATAAGATTTACAAAGCACAGAAAGCGCCTCTGGAAAATCAGATTGCGATTCTGGAGGAATATAAAGAGCGGGAATACACAGAACGCTGGGTATATGAACTGGCAAAACTGTATAAAAAAGCAGGACAGGAAAAGAAATGTGTTGAAACCTGTGATGATCTGGTTCTGTGGTTTGGTGAAGGCAAATATGTAACCAAAGCGATGGAACTTAAGATGACATACACGCCACTGTCACCGTCTCAGAAAGAAAAATATGAGAAAGCGAAGGCGGCAGGAAAGGTTGCAAAAGCAACAGCAGGACCGAAACTGACAGAAGAAGTAAAAAATACAATTCTGCCGGGTGTGTCAGCAGCTGCAATGGCGGGTCTTCAGAAAGTGGAAGAAGAAAAAGAACAGGCCCGGGAAGAAGCGGCAGCAACAGCAGAGATTCCGCAGGAACCTGCAGGAACAACTGCAGAAGAAATTCCGGCGACGGAGAAAGAGCCGGTGAAACCGGCAACAGAGATTCCGCATATCGATACCGAAAAACTTCAGGAACGTCTTTCCAGAAGTTTTCAGGAGATTCTTTCCGGCTTTAACCGTACCAAGGCAGTAGATGCTTTTGAGGCACTGGGAAGAGCAGCAGGAGCAGAAGTTCCGCAGGAACCTGAAGCACAAGAAGAAAATATGGAAGACTATCACGTACAGGATCTGGAGCCGGAAGCTGTAAATGAAGGCATCATCTCTGCGGACAGCGGAGTTGCCGGGGTGAGCAGAACCGAGATGGATGAACTGGAAATGATGGAAAAACCGAAGGTGGAAAAACCGGAGGATAAAGAAATCATCAGTGTTCAGGAAGTGGATCTGGATGCATTATTTGCAGAGACTTCGTCTTCCCTGGCGAAAGAAGCAGGCGAGGATGCCGCAGAAAAAGCTGAGGAAGAACCGGCTGTGGAGGAAGTAACAGCAGAAGAAATCATCGGTGAACCGGAAGAAGTAGTTGCAGAAGAAAAAGTAGATGCAGCCGGTGATGTACTGGAAGAAAGGGTTGAGGGAGCGGTTGAGACAGTAACGGAAGAAAAAGAGCCGGCAGAAACTCTGACGGATGCGGCGGATGAAGCGATGGCAGCTTTTGAAGCAAGTCTTTCCGGACTTTCTCTGGATTTTGCAGAAGAAACATCGTCTGATGCACCGGAAACTGAAACTTCGGCGGAATTGACAGAAGAGCAGGAAACAGAAGAAGATATTACCGGATCAGAAGCAGCACCGGTGATTGAGATGGAATATCCGGAAGAAACGGAGGAAACAGAACCGGAAATCGAAGATCTGGACGCGACAAGAGTGATTCCGGATGTGACAAAGCAGGATGCGTGGCATGCGACACCGGGAGATACACAGGAATTTAATCTGGAAGAAGAACTCAAAGCTGCTCTGAGCGGTATGGATGAGCTCAGGGAACAGGAAGAAGCAGAACGGTCTGCGAGCCTGGATCCGGAGACAGCATCTGAGGAAGAAATTGCTTTTGAAGAAAAGACAGAGCCGATTACAGAAGAGAATACCACAGAGGAATCTGTTGTGGAAGAAGGTTCTGAAACGGAGGCAGAGGAACCAGAAGGTGACCATATCGATAAGATGCTGGAAGAAGCAGAGATACAGCCGGATATCAGCGAGATGACTTTGGAACGGGAGACACCCGAAGAAAAACGCCAGAGGATCCTGAACAATACCAGACCGGAACGTCTGACGGCAGAACAGAAACAGCTGTTTTCGTACTTTGCTAAAGTGCCGGGCATGGATGATCAGATTCTGGATGCGATTCACGGGGCATATGAATATGCCAGTGAGAAAACATCTCATCGTGGAAATATCGCAATCATGGGAAGTCACGGAACAGGAAAAACCAGACTGAGTGAAGGGCTTGTAAAAGCAATCTGCAAAGAACTGGGACTGAAAGCTGTCAAGTATGCAAATCTGGATGCATCGGATATTAACAGAAAAGATCCGGCAACAATTATCAGCAAGATGGCAGGAGGCTTTCTTCTGATCGAGAGAGCAAGTTTTATGACGCCGGAGACGATCGAAAAACTTTCTCAGGCGATGGATTTCCGTACAGACAGTATGATTCTTCTGATTGAAGATGATAAAGCAAATATGCGTAAGATGCTGGCGGATTATCCGGAATTTGCAGAAAAATTCGAAACCGTTATTTCGATTCCGGTCTTTACCAATGACGAGCTGGTAACATTTGCAAGAACGTATGCGAGAGAAAATGGTTTCCGCATGGATGAGATGGGTGTGCTTGCTCTGTATACCATGATCGGAGATAACCAGAAAGAGGATGAACCGATTACTATCGGAAAAGTAAAAGAGATGGTAGACGGTGCGATCCGTAAGGCAAGTGGCGTAAAGCTGGGAAGAAAACTTTCCAAACGTCATACAGATGCAGACGGTCGAATTCTTCTTTATGAAAAGGATTTTGATTTATAAAAGAGCATGACAACATGGGGCATGGCGACAGAAAGCTATGCCCTTTTTACACGTTTTGGAAAACAACAGGAAAGGAAGAACTATGAGTAAGAGAGAGCCTTATCTTGGCAATCCCCAGGCAACCATTGCTGTGTTGAACAAATACGGCTTTACATTTCAGAAAAAGTTTGGACAGAACTTTCTGATCGATCCTCATGTGCTGGATAAAATTATCCGTGCGGCGGAGATCACAGAGGATGATTTTGTTCTGGAGATCGGACCGGGTATGGGAACGATGACACAGTATCTGGCATATGCAGCCAGAGAGGTATATGCGGTGGAGATTGATAAAAGTCTGATCCCGATCCTGGAGGATACGCTGAGTGATTATGACAATGTAACGGTGATCAATGAAGATATCCTGAAAGTGAATATTGCAAAGCTGGCAGAAGAGAAAAATGGAGGCCGCCCGATCAAAGTGGTTGCAAATCTTCCATATTATATCACGACACCGATCATTATGGGTCTGTTTGAAAGCCATGTGCCTGTAGAATCCATTACTGTCATGGTACAGAAAGAAGTAGCGGATCGTATGCAGGTGGGTCCGGGAACGAAAGATTACGGTGCATTATCTCTGGCAGTGCAGTACTATGCAAAACCTTATATTGTTGCCAATGTTCCACCGAACTGTTTTATGCCGAGACCGAAAGTGGGAAGTGCGGTGATTCGTCTGACCCGCCATGCTGAGACACCGGTACAGGTAGACGATGAAAAACTATTGTTTCAGATTATTCGGGCATCGTTTAATCAGAGAAGAAAAACGCTGGCAAACGGTCTGAAGAATTATGAGGGGTTGTCTTTTGAAAAAGAGACAATAGAGGCTGCAATCGCAGAGTGCGGATTTTCACCATCGGTGAGAGGAGAGGCATTGTCTTTGGAAGAATTTGCGAAACTGGCAAATGTATTGGGACGTGCAAAATAAAAAGTAACGTAAAAACGTGTTGACCAGAATGAGGAAATTCCGGTCAACACGTTTTAGTTTTATTTTTAAAGGAAGGAGTGTCGATTTTCATCGACATATGAAAAAGAAAAGTTATAAAATAATTTCTATTAATTATTTTATGGTTATAGTATATCCGGGAATTGTGAGAAAATCGTGTTGAAGTTGTGAAGATTTTATGAATGAACAGGAAAAGATTTATGAATATCTGCATCATGGAAGAAAAGTGTGTTATACTACGGAGTATCAGTCGGGAGAAGACTGAAAAGATTCTGAAAGTATATAAAGAAAAAGAGAGGTAACAGAGATGAAGATAAAGAAAATAATGGCGGGAATGTTGGCGATGGTAACGGTAATGGGAAGCCTGATGTCACCACTGAGTGCAAAAGCAGATCAGATTGATGCACCGTATCTGGCGCTGGGAGCGGATCTGAATGAAACAGAAAAATCCACAGTACTGAGTCTGCTGGAGATTAATGAAGCGGATCTGAGCAGCTATCAGGTAATTACTGTAACGAATGCGGATGAACACAAATATCTGGATTCTTATCTGGATTCCAGTGTGATCGGAACCAGAGCACTTTCTTCTGTTCTTATTGAAAAAAAGGATAAAGGAAATGGAATTAAAGTGACAACCAGTAATATTACTTACTGTACCACAGGTATGTATCAGAATGCGCTGGCAACTGCAGGCGTCACCGATGCGGATGTACGTGTGGCTGGACCGTTTAATATCTCCGGAACAGCGGCGCTGGTAGGTGCAATGGAAGCTTACAGTAATATGACCGGCGAGACCCTGAAGGCAGAGAATGCAGATGCGGCTACAGAAGAACTGGTAACCACCAGTGATCTGGGTGAAGCTATCGGGGATAAAGAGAAGGCGGAGGAACTGGTAGGTGCAGTAAAAGAAGCTGTCGTCTCTCAGGACCTGTCTGATCCGGAAGAAATAGAAGCTGTCGTAGACGATGCAGCAAAAGAGATGAATATTCAGTTGTCTGATGAGGATAAGCAGAAGATTGTAAGTCTGATGGAGAAAATCAGCAGCCTGGATCTGGATGTGGATTCCCTGAAAGAGCAGGCAAAAGATCTGTACAACAAGCTGGAGAGCCTGGATCTGAACATTAACCAGGAGCAGGTCAAAGGGTTCTTTGACAGGATAGTAAGCTGGTGTAATAATATATGGAATTCTATTTTTGGCTAAGATGTCGGAGAAATAAAAAGAAATAACAGAATAATTTGATGAATCAGCACAAGAACAGGAAAAGTAAAAATGACAAAACAGTGTAAAATGTTATAAAAATAAAATGAAAATAAAATCAAATTGTGCAAATTAACTATAAGTTCATATTATGTTCATAAATTATTCATAAACTATTGATATGATAAATACAGTTCCGAAAGGAACATCTCAAAAAAGTTTGTAATGGGTTCATTACACATAGAATTTTTTCATAATAATAGCCCGGGTATCGAGAGGTATCCGGGCACTCCTCATGTTAGAGGGGAATTTTTGTTTGTTGTCTGTGTAAAGAGGAGTAACTGTTTTTTAACAGTTACTCCTCTTTTTTTGAATCCGGCTTCTCTGCTTTGCGAAGTGCCTCACTTTGGATCGCTTCGTTCAGAGAAAGCATCTTATCATCCAGTTCAGCTACAAATTCTGCGCAGGCACGGAGATCTTTGCTGATATATTCCGGTGCGCTGCCCTCGAACTTGTAGTAAATCTTATGCTCCAGGCTGGCCCAGAAGTCCTGGGCGATGGTTCGAATCTGTACTTCTACGATGATATCCACCACACGGTCTGACAGATGTACCGGGACGGCCACCAGCATATGATAGCTACGGTATCCGCTGACTTTCGGGTGAGTGATGTAGTCGGTAAGTTCCACAACGCGCAGATCCGACTGCTTTGCCAGCATATCAGCAATCCGGTAAATATCCTGGGTAAAGGAACAGATGATACGAATACCGGCGATGTCGGTGATATACTTTAACATATTCTCCAGAGTCACTTCGTGACCGTGGCGTTTTAATTTTTTGACGATACTTTTCGGTTCTTTGATCCGGGACTTCACGTGTTCGATTGGATTGTAATTATGAATGTGAATAAATTCCTCATTCAAAATGTCAATTTTTGTGGACATCTGGCGAAGGGCAGCATCATAGAGAAACATCATGGTTTCCCAGGAATCCGCATCGTCAAGAATCTGTGATACATATTTTAATGCGTCCATACAATTTTCTCTGTACTTTCTGATTTATTTTATTTCGTAACTGTTCAGTACCTTCACAGTTACGAGCCAAAATGCATTTAAACGATAAAAACACGCTTTGCGAGTTTTTATCGTTATCGCGGCACTCCTCAAGGTTCCGTGCAAGCACGGACTTTGACTCGTTGCTCGCGTAAATCACCTTCGGTGATGGCATTTTGGCTTGTATGTCTCGGGATTTTGACATATTCATGTCAAAACACCTCGCGGGACAGTGGCTACTGAATAGTTACTTTATTTCATTTATTTTTCAATTCCGGGACGGGCGGGAAGACCCTGATCAAAGGGATGTTTGATTTTACGAATCTCTGAAACATAGTCTGCAAGAGCCACCAGTTCTTCACTGGGCTGCTGACCGGTCAGGATAACTTCCAGATGTGCCGGTTTCTCATTCTTCAGATAATCCAGCAGAATCTGCTCGTCGAAAAGACCCGCGCGTATCGTATAGATCAGTTCATCAAAAAACAGCAAGTCATAATTTTCTTCTACCGCTTTTGCAGTGATTTTGCGGAATTGTTTTTCATAGTAAGTTTTTCGTTCCAGTTTTTCGGAAATTGTCATCTGGAAACTGAACTTTTCCTGTTCCAGCCCATCAACAAAAGTGATATTCGGAATCTGTTGCAGAATCTTCCGTTCACTGGTTTTGTTATTTTTCATAAACTGATAGATCAGAACCTTATATCCATAACCTGCAGCGCGGGTACAAAGTCCCATTGCAGTAGTAGTTTTTCCCTTTCCATCTCCGCAATATACATGTACATAACCTAAGTTGTCTTTCATGATCAACACCTCCAAACAGTAATATGTCACGTCCATCGTTGTTAATATTCAGTATACAGGAAAAGAGAAAAAGATGCCAGTGAAAGGAGAGAAGAACAGAAAGGTTTAAGAAAATTTTTAGAATGTGGTCTGCTCAATAGGATTACGAAAGGGTTGTCTGCATAAAATACCCGCGGTTGAACAGCTGTTCAACCGCGGGTATTTTATACCGATATAGAATCTGCAGATAAATCTTAGCCGAAATATCTTTTCAGCAGACCTTCGAATGCTTTTCCGTGTCTTGCTTCATCTTTTGCCATTTCATGAACGGTATCATGGATTGCATCCAGGTTAGCTGCTTTTGCACGTTTAGCCAGATCGAATTTTCCTTCGGTTGCACCGTGCTCAGCATCTACACGCATTTCCAGGTTTTTCTTTGTGCTGTCGGTTACAACTTCACCAAGCAGTTCAGCGAATTTTGCTGCATGTTCAGCTTCTTCGTAAGCAGCTTTTTCCCAGTACAGACCGATTTCCGGATATCCTTCTCTGTGAGCTACACGAGCCATAGCCAGATACATACCGACTTCAGAGCATTCACCTTCGAAGTTTGCTCTCAGATCAGCCAGAATATCTTCCGGAACACCTTTTGCTACACCTACAACATGTTCAGCAGCCCATGTTTTTTCTCCGCTCTGCTCTTTGAACTTGGAAGCCGGTGCTTTACATACCGGACAGACTTCCGGTGCAGTTTCTCCTTCATAAACATATCCACATACAGTACAAACAAATTTCTTCATAGTGTCAGTCTCCTTTTCTTTTTTTGTAGTTTATCTTGAAAACGAATATTCTATGCAATTCGTCTTCTTGAGTTTAAATTAATAATAGTAATTGTTACTGATATTAGATTAACATATTGCTTCCTGATTGTCAAGATGATTTTAAAAATCTTTTGATTTTCGATCTTGTTTCTGACAACGCAGGAAGCGTTTACATCGTATCTTTTTTCAGACAGTCGGGGCAGATGCCATAGAAGTTTGTGACATGTCCCAGAATCTTTCCTTCAAAATGTTCCGCGGCCAGAGCCTCCGGCTCTTTCATGTAATCCAGGTCCAGATCCATCACCTGATGGCAGCGGGTACAGATCACATGGTAATGAGGTCTGATCTGTCCGTCAAAGCGGTCAGCACCATCTCCGGTACAGATCTTCTGAATCTCCCCGATATCGGCCAGCAGAGCCAGGTTGCGGTAGATGGTTCCAAGACTGATATTAGGATAAATCTTGCGCAGCTGATGGTATACGGTATCAGCCGTAGGATGATCAGTACGTGTCATCAGAAACTCTTTGATAGATTCCCGCTGACGGCTGTATTTCAGAGAGGCCATAGAGATCCTCCTTTCCATAAATAATAACAGTAATTATTACTGATACTAATATAAAACAAAACGGAGAAAAAGTCAAGAGCTTTCTCCGCTTTATTAATACTCAGTAACTGTTCACTCTGTGCCCAGCAACACTGTTCAGTTCCTTCACGGCAGTTACTGAATAATTACCAATATTTATTCAAAATCATTGCGTTCACAGAACAGATCAAATACGGTATTGATGAGGTCCTCGTCGTCCAGACCTTCGAATTCCATTTCATCCAGATCCAGATTTTCAGAAGTGATTCGCAGGATATGAACAGGTTCATCGTCTCCGCCGTCCGCAGGATAAAGAACAGCAAATTCCTGGTCTTCGTATTCTACAATATCCAGAAGTTCAAAGCGGACAGATTCGCCGTACTGGTCAGTCAGAGTAATAATATTTGGTTCCATAAGAGCCTCCTTTATATACAATATACAGTTTGTTTTATTGATTATAATACAGATTTAATATTTTGAAAAGTACTAGAGCGTGTCTGAAAAAGGCTTTTCGTGAGGTGCGAGTCCCAGTTTGTGGGAGAGTTTATCCGAATGAGGGCGGTGTAGCGGGCTACGTTTTTAAAGCTGTACACTCGAATCTGTATCCTGCGTGTATGGTATAGTTATTTATGAAACGCTGTACCGGGGAAAATACAGGTTATAAAATGTCGAGGAAAAGATAGAAGAACATCGAGAAACAAGTAGTATTTAAGACATATTTCTGTTATATTAAAAAAGAAAAAAGAACAGGGAGGGGTTGAGGGCTTATTAATAAGAAAAAGAGACAGGATCTGGCCAGAAATTATGTAGGGGCGATGTCAGTGTTTATTCTGGCGGTAGGAATCGGACTGATATTCTTTTATGTGGTTGCACAGAAAACGATTGACAGCAGTTCACAGGAGAGAATGAAAACAAATGTAGCCAGACAGAGCGAACATCTCCGTACAATTTTAAATATTCATTATTCATATCTGGAAGGGGTTGCTGAGAAGATAGCGGAAAGCAATGAACTTATGAATGAAGAAAATAAGGAAGTACTTACTGTTTTTCAAAAAAATACATCACTGGACCGGCTGGCATTGATCGATCCGGAGGGAAATGCATATTACGATAATGGAGTAGAGAAAAATGTTTCACACCGGCGGTATTTTAAAGAGGGAATCAGTGGGAACCGGACTTTAAGCGATCCACTGGAGAGTAGTGTGGACCAGGAGACGAGAGTGGTACTGGGTGTTCCTGTATTTCATGAGGATGAAGTGATTGGTATTCTGTGTGGTTCCTGTAATGTCGGTGAACTGAGTCAGATGTTGTTTGATGATTTGTTTTCCGGCAATGGATATAGTCTGATCGTTACCAAAGAAGGAAAAATAGTTGCTCATACCGGAGAGCCGGTGGATCATAAGTTTTCTTACGGAGAAGATATATTTACTTTTTATAATTCAAAGACGACACGGGAAGGGCATAGCATCAGTGAGGTAAAACAGAACTTTGCTATGGGAGAGGACGGGCTGGTTCGGCTGTCTGGTTATGCCGATGGTTCTGATCGATATCTGGCATATGCCCCACTTGGAATCAATGACTGGATGATCTGCTATGTTGCATCGGTAACGGTTGCGCAGCAGTCTTACGCATTCGTGGAAAAGTACGAGATGGTATTTCTTGGATGTTTTGGAATTCTGGTCTGTCTTTTGATCTTATATATTATCCGAAAGAATCGTCAGAAGACGGAAGCGATTCTCCATTCTGCACAGACGGACGAACTGACACAGGTGTACAGCCGTAAATATGCGGAACAGTTTGCCGAAAATGCACTGGAAGAGGCGAAAGACGGAAGTATCCATGCGTTTTTCATCATGGATATAGACAAGTTTAAAGAAGTCAATGATGTCTACGGACATGCGGTGGGAGATGTGGTACTTCGTACTTTCGGTGTGTTGCTGGGAAGACGGTTTCGTGGGGATGATATTATGGGACGAATCGGTGGCGATGAGTTTATTATCCTGATGCGAAATGTAACTACAAAAGAGGCCGTCAGAACAAAGGCGGAGCAGTTGATGGCAGAGACGAAAAAGCTGGTGTTTGACGAGATGGATGGAAAGGGTATCACGATCAGTGTGGGAATCGCACTGGCTCCGGAGCATGGAAAAACCTATATGAATCTGTATCGAAGCGCAGACCAGGCATTATATGAGACGAAACGGAACGGACGAAATGGATTTACAATCTATGGAGAAAACCGAGATATCACGGAAAATAGATAAATTTATCGAAGTAACGTAAAAAAGGGATTGCACAGAGAAAAAAGAAGTGATATGATATAGAAAAGCAGAACAAGGGGGTTCGAATAGTATCCTTGTTCTGCTTTTTTGTTGCATAAGAGACTCATAGTCAGTCTGAAATGAGAGGAGAGGATTAGTATGAAAAAATTCATGGAAAGATTCATAGAGGCTGTAAGAAAATATGAGGAGCTGTTATCATATGCGCAGGGAGAATTCATTCTTCCGTATCATTCCGGTGCGGGGATGATTGGGTATTATTATAGCCCGATTCTGTTTGTAAAGTAGAGGAGCCTTGTAAGGGAATGCCAGGAGGCAGGGCATCATTTTTGAACTATCTGAAAATTAATTCTGTATAAATAATGGTTGAGCAAATACAATGATTATTATTCAGCAATGAGACAGGTACAAAAATGCGCAAGAAACATCTTATTTTAATAAATTAGATGTAACTGTTCAGTACCTTCACAGTTACGAGCCAAAATGCATAAAAAATCACCTTCGGTGATGGCATTTTGGCTTGTATGTCTCGGGATTTTGACATATTCATGTCAAAACACCTCGCGGGACAGTGGCTACTGAATAGTTACAATTAGATTACATGAAAAACCAGCGGAAAGGCTCCCGGTTCCCGGGTGGGGCAACACTTTATGGGCGGTTAGGGTAAGCTTTGAGATCCGGCGCTTACGTAGGCTTTCGCGAGGGTCAGCTGACCCTCGCGAATAATAGCCGAAGTTAGCGACTAGCTCAAAGTTACCCTGCCCATGTTGCCCCACCCGGGAACCGGGAGCCTTTCCGCGTCCGCTTTAGCAAAAATAACGTCTCTCTTACCAAAGCTCCGCCAGTTCATAAATCAATTTCTCGGTTTTCTCCCAACCCAGACAAGGATCCGTAATCGATTTTCCATAACAGTGTTCGCTCACCTTCTGAGCACCGTCCTCGATATAACTCTCGATCATCAGTCCCTTCACCAGTTTATGAACATCTTCTGAAACCTTACAGCTGTGCATAACATCCTTACTGATACGGATCTGTTCCGCAAACCGTTTTCCGGAGTTGGAATGATTGGTGTCTATGATAACAGCAGGATTTACCAGCTTTGTCTGAGCGGATTCGTTGACTTCCTGATAGTGTTCCAGGAGATTCTGCAGATCTTCGTAATGATAGTTCGGCATATTTCTTCCGAATTTGTCCACATAACCACGCAGAATCGCATGCGCGTAAGGATTACCGGGAGTTTTTACTTCCCAGCCGCGGTACAGGAACATATGACCATGCTGTGCGGCGATGATAGAATTCATCATGACAGAAATATCTCCGCCGGTCGGGTTCTTCATACCTGCCGGGATGCCAACGCCGCTGGCGGTCAGACGGTGCTGCTGGTCTTCGACAGAACGGGCACCGATGGCAACGTAAGACAACAGATCCGATAAATATCTGTGATTTTCCGGGTACAGCATCTCATCGGCACAGGTAAATCCCGTCTCATTGACTGCTCTGGTATGCAGGTCACGGATCGCGATGATACCCTTTAACATGTCTTCTTTTTTTTCCGGATCCGGCTGATGCAACATACCCTTGTAGCCCATACCGATGGTTCTCGGTTTGTTTGTGTAGATACGGGGAATCATAAAAATCTTATCTGCGACCTTATCCTGTACGGTGCGGAGACGACTGATGTAATCGATCACTGCATCTTCATTATCCGCAGAACATGGTCCGATGATCAGCAGAAGACGGCTATCTTTCCCCTCGAAGATTTCGCGGATCTGTCTGTCACGGTCCGCTTTGATTGCTGCTATTTTTTCACTTACCGGAAACTGTTCTTTTAACTCCTTCGGGGTTGGTAGTTTCCGTAAGAATTCCATATCCATTTCCATAATTTCAAAAGCCTCCATAAAAAATAAAGAATTTTGCACTTCAACGCGTTGCAGTGCGAATCTGTTTATAATCATACTTGGTTACAGATGATTCGTCAACCCTTTTTTGAAATTTAATTACTCAATTTGCCATTTACAAATTTCGTGACTCTTCAGTACCCTCACAGTTACGAGTCAAAATGCATTTCTAATCACCTTCGGTGATGGCATTTTGACTTGTATGTCTCGGGATTTTATGCTTTTTTCCCGGAGGGAAGCTGTGCCAGAATGATTGCTGCAAACATCAGCACACATCCTGATAACTCCCGTGCGGAAAGCTTCTGATTCAGAAGGATCCAGCCTGCCAGTACCGAGATGCAGGATTCCAGACTTAAGATCAGAGAAGCCACAGTCGGGTTCATATCTTTCTGTCCGATGATCTGCAGGGTGTACGCAACACCGCAGGACATCACACCGGCATAAAGAATCGGTGCCCAGGCGGCAAAGATATCTGCCAATACGATATGTTCCGTAAAGACAGCCGGGATCGCACATAAGAATCCGCAGACAAAAAACTGGATACAGGACATTTTCACACCGTCAACCTTGGGTGAAAAATAGTCGATTACCAGAATATGTAAGGAAAACAGCAGGGAACATACCATGACCAGCAGATCACCTTTTCCAACGGAAAAACCGTCTGTGATGCAAAGCAGATACAGTCCTGCCAGTGCAAGTGCAACAGCGATCCAGATGGTGGCGCCGCATTTTTTCCTCAGAAAGAAATGGCCAAGAATCGGAACGATAACAATATAGCAGGCAGTGATAAATCCTGCACGTCCGACCGTTGTATACTGGATGCCCATCTGCTGAAAACTGCTGGCAAGTGCCAGAAGAATACCGCAGCAGACACCGCCGAGAATCAGTGTACTGGTCTGTTCTGCCTGTTGTTGAGGCGATGGCAGTTCCTCTTTTTGGTCAGATTTTCTGTGATCCAGAAAGAAAATGCATGGAATCAGGACGATTCCTCCGATGATGCTTCGAACAGCGTTGAAAGTAAACGGACCCACGTGATCCATACCAACACTCTGGGCTACGAAAGCCACCCCCCAGATGGTGGCTGTCAGCAGCAGAAGCAGAGAATTTTTAAGCTGTGTCTTTTTCATAAAATCCCTTCCCTTCATATGTAATATCGGTAAAAGACAACTGTTCAACAGACACACAGATACCAAACAGCATAACATATGCAATCATATCATGAGAAAAGAAAAAAAGGAAGCAAGAATAAGGAGGGTTCAGATACTTTTTGGAGATATTTTGGGGTTTTCTATTGATAAATATTATCATTAAGGATAAAATCTACATAGTTGTCGGGAGGATTTTGAGATTCTGGAAACCTTCGGACGGATGACAGCAAGAAAATAAAGAAAAGAGGAATGCAGTCATGACATTAAGAGATTTACCGGTAGGAAAGACAGCAACGATTCGCTCGGTAGGCGGAGAAGGGGCGCTGCGTCAGCATTTTCTGGATATGGGACTGATTCCACAGGGAGAGGTAACAGTAGTAAAGTACGCTCCCATGGGAGATCCGGTGGAACTGCGAATTCACAGTTATGAACTGACACTGCGTCTTGCAGATGCGGAGAAAATTGAGATTGAAAATATACGGGATGCCGGACAGGTAAAACCGGAAAAAAAAGAACGAACAGTAATCCCCCATCCGGGACTTGGAGAGGGTGGTAAATATCATGAGAAGGAAACGGAACATCCTTTGCCGGATACAGAGGTGCTGACATTTGCACTTGCGGGGAATCAGAACTGTGGAAAAACCACACTGTTTAATCAGCTGACCGGATCCAGTCAGCATGTGGGTAACTTTCCGGGAGTAACGGTGGACCGAAAAGATGGAACTATCAGGGGAAAAGAAAACACACTGGTGACCGATCTTCCGGGAATCTATTCCATGTCCCCATATTCCAGTGAGGAGATCGTTACAAGAAATTTTGTGCTGAATGAACATCCGAAAGGAATCATCAACATTGTGGATGCTACCAATATTGAGCGGAATCTGTATCTGACCATGCAGCTGATGGAGCTGGATATTCCGATGGTGCTTGCCCTGAATATGATGGATGAGGTACGGGAAAACGGCGGATCGATTCTGGTCAATCAGATGGAAGAGATGCTGGGGATACCTGTGGTTCCTATTTCGGCGGCGAAGAATGAAGGTATTGATGAACTGGTAGCCCATGCTCTGCATGTGGCAAAATATCAGGAACGGCCAAGGGAGACAGATTACTGTGATGCCAATGAAGATGGTGGCGCGGTACATAGATGTCTGCATGCGATCATGCATCTGATCGAAGATCATGCAAAGGCAGCACAGATACCTGTCCGTTTTGCGGCGGCGAAGCTGGCAGAAGGGGATACGCTGATTCTCGAGGCATTGAAACTGGATCAGAATGAAAAAGAAATGCTGGAGCATATCGTGAAACAGATGGAAACAGAGCGTGGTCTTGACCGGGCGGCGGCAATTGCGCACATGCGATTTGATTTCATTGAAAATGTCTGCGATGAGACAGTGGTCAAACCACGGGAGAGTAAAGAGCATCTGCGAAGTGTGAAGATCGATAAGATACTCACCGGAAAATACACGGCGATTCCGTGTTTTATCGGGATCATGGGGCTGGTATTTTTCCTGACTTTTGGAGTGATCGGTGCTTTTTTACAGAATATCCTGGAAGTAAGTATCGATGCGCTGGGAGGTCTGGTGGATCAGTGGATGGGGGCAGCGAATGTCAACAGTGTCCTTCGGTCTCTGGTAATGGATGGAATCTTTACCGGCGTGGGAAGTGTCCTGAGTTTCCTGCCGATCATCGTTACACTGTTTTTCTTTTTATCTATGCTGGAAGACAGCGGATATATGGCAAGGGTGGCTTTTGTGATGGACAAGCTGCTCAGAAAGATCGGACTTTCCGGAAGAAGTATCGTACCGATGCTGGTAGGCTTTGGATGTACAGTACCGGGAGTTATGGCGAGCAGAACGTTGCCTTCGGAACGTGACCGTAAGATGACGATTCTTCTGACACCGTTTATGAGTTGTTCGGCAAAGCTTCCCATCTATGCTTTTTTTGCGGCGGCATTTTTCCCGAAGCATGGCGCACTGGTGATGATCGCTTTGTATTTTGGCGGTATTCTGATGGGTATCCTGATGGCACTGGTATTCCGTGGGACTCTTTTTAAAGGCAATGCTGTACCGTTCGTGATGGAACTGCCCAATTACCGGATGCCGGGAGCCAAGAATGTGGGACACCTTCTGTGGGATAAGGCAAAAGACTTTTTGCAGCGTGCGTTTACTGTGATCTTTATGGCAACACTGGTGATCTGGTTCTTACAGACCTTTGATGGTCATCTGAATATCGTCAGTGATTCGCAGGAGAGTATCCTGGCGACGGTGGCCAGTGTGATCGCACCGGTTTTTGCACCGATGGGATTTGGCGACTGGAGGATATCCACAGCACTGATCACCGGATTCATGGCAAAAGAGAGTGTGGTATCTACGTTATCCGTTCTTTTCGGACAGACTTCGGTGCTGCTTGGCTGTATCACACCGGTATCGGCAGCCAGCCTGCTGGTGTTCTGTCTTCTGTATACACCATGTGTGGCGGCAATTGCATCCATTAAGAGGGAGCTTGGAAGCAAATGGGCGGTCGGTGTGGTGATCGGACAGTGCGTAATCGCCTGGGTGTCTGCGTTTGTAGTGTATCTAGTGGGAAGTATTTTATAAAAGAAAACAGAAATTGCAAAAATTGGTCTGCGGAAGTAACGAAAAGTTACTTTCGCAGACTTTTATATTTTTTTGCTCAATATATGTGGTCGCGGTTGACCGGGGAGGCACGGACAGGGTAAAATTACCGTAAGATTCTATGTGGGTGTGGAAAATAAACAAAAAAGAGAGGGTAATCGAATGAACAAATTACTGTATGGGGTGGCGTATTATGATGAGTATATGCCATGTGACCGTCTGGCCAAGGACGTAGAGATGATGAAGGCAGCAGGGATCAATCTGGTGCGTATCGCAGAGTCCACCTGGAGTACCTGTGAACCGCAGGAGGGCGTGTTTGATTTCAGCCATGTGATACGGGTACTGGATGCGATGGAAGAAGCGGGCATATCTGTGATCATCGGAACACCGACCTATGCGATCCCGACCTGGATGGTAAAATCTCATCCGGATGTACTTGCAACTACAAAGAAGGGAGCAGGCATCTACGGGGCGCGTCAGATCATGGACATCACACATCCGGTATATCGTTATTATGGGGAACGGGTGATCCGGAAACTGATGGAGGTGTCTGCACACAGAAAATGTGTCATCGGCTTCCAGCTGGACAATGAGACAAAATATTATGACACTGCGGGAAAAAATGTGCAGGAACAGTTCGTCAAATACCTGCGGACAAAGTTTAACGATGATCTGGATGCGATGAATCAGGCGTTTGGATTGGACTACTGGAGCAACCGGATCAATGCGTGGGAAGATTTTCCGGATGTGCGTGGAACAATTAACGGAAGTCTTGGTGCGGAGTTCCAGAAGTTTCAGAGAACGCTGGTGGATGATTATCTGCAGTGGCAGGCGGATATTGTGAAAGAGTATGCAAGGGAAGATCAGTTCATCACCCATAACTTCGATTTTGACTGGCGGGGATATTCCTACGGAGTACAGCCGATGGTAGATCACAAACATGCAGCAAGGGCACTGACAGTAGCAGGGGTGGATATCTATCATCCGACACAGGACGAACTGACCGGTGCAGAGATTTCCTATGGCGGAGACAGTACCCGTTCACTGAAAGCAGATAATTATTTTGTTCTGGAGACAGAGGCACAGGGATTCCCGGGATGGGTTCCTTACGACGGACAGCTTCGTCTGCAGGCATTCAGTCATCTGGCTTCCGGGGCAAATATGGTGGAATACTGGCACTGGCATTCAATCCATAATTCTTTTGAGACTTACTGGAAGGGTCTGCTGAGCCATGATTTCAAGGAAAATGACACGTATCGTTCCGCAAAAGTGATCGGTAAGGAATTTGCGGAGCTGGGAAGCCATCTGGTGAATCTGAAAAAGCACAATAAAGTCGGTTTTCTGGTAAGCAATGAAGCGCAGACAGCTCTGGACTGGTTCCCGATCGACGGAACTGCAGGCGGTGGCGGCGCATGCAAATACAACGATGTGGTTCGGTATGTTTACGATCAGTTATATAAGCTGAATGTGGAATGCGATTTCCTGTGGCCGGAAACAGAAAGTTTTGCGCAGTATGATCTGCTGGTAGTGCCGGCACTGTACGCAGCACCGGAAGCCCTGCTTCAGAAGATCAATGACTATGTGGCAGCAGGCGGTCATCTGTTTACCACATTCAAGACCGGTTTCACGGATGAGAATCTGAAGGTGTTCCATGACAGTCAGCCACATATTCTGGATCAGTGTCTGGGTATTTCCTACAGCCATTTTACGTTCCCGAAACAGGTAAAACTGTCAGGAGAGACGTATCACTGTGAAGATAATGAGTTGAAAAATTTTATGGAACTGGTGAACCCGGAAGGGGCACAGGTGCTTGCTTCTTATGATCATTATAACTGGAAGCGGTATGCGGCAGTGACGAGAAATGCGTATGGAAAGGGAACGGCTACTTATCTCGGCTGCTGGACCGGTGATGCGATGCTTCGGGAGATCCTTACGGATGTGTTGAAGGATGCAGGATTGTGGGGTATGGAACAGGAAGTGGAGTTCCCGGTGATTATCAAGAAGGGGACAAATGATCTTGGAAAAGAAGTTGTATATTATCTGAACTATTCGCCGGAAGTACGGAATGTGATTTATCATGGCACTGATGGAGAGGAATTGTTTGGAAAGGCTGCAGTTACTGATGGACAGGTTTTGGAAATCGGGGGCTGGGATCTGAAGATTGTGGAACGGTAAATAAAAGGGGAGCTGTCCTTCATGGATGAAAACTATGGAGGACGGCTTTTTTTCATTGTCTATCCCCCGGATGAGGATATAAAAAAGAAAAAAGTGCGAAAATATCGGTTGAAAAAAGGATAAAAATATAACCCCACAGGGGGCTTGCGAGGAGAGAAAAGACAGGTTATGATAGGCACACAACAGAAGAAGGTTGTAAGTTCGCTCAGACCGTACTGCCTCCTCCGCATCTAAAAGCAGTATGGGTTGGAAAGCAAATAATGTCAGAAGTGAGGAAAGAAATCCGGGAAAGATTCCTTTCCTTTCTTTTTACAGAAATCAGAAAGGGGAAACATATGAAGAAGAAAATGGTTGCGGTATTGCTCGCAGCAGGTCTGGTAATATCGTTGGCGGCCTGTGGGGGTGCATCAGAAACAGGTAACACCGGGGAAGCAAAGACGGGGAATGAGGGAACAGCAGGTGATGAACCGGCAGAAGAAGCAGGAAATACAGAAAATACAGAAGAATCCACACTGACATACGGATCCGGAGATTATACACGGATCAATCCTGCGATGGATGAGCACTGCGAGATCAATGTGCTGTTATTTGACGGACTGACTGCTCATGATGCGGATGATCAGGTGGTGCCTGGGCTTGCAGAAAGCTGGGATTATGATGAAGATACTTATACCTATACATTCCACATCAGAGATGGAATTAAATGGCATGATGGGGAACCATTTACGGCAGACGATGTAAAATTTACAATAGAAGCGATCATGGATCCGGACAACGGATCGGAGAATGCACCAAATTATGAAGATGTGCAGGAAATTACAGTCACGGATGACCAGACGATCGCCTTTAAACTGGCAGAACCAAATGTGGCATTTCTGGAATATATGACAATGGCGATTTTGCCAAAACATCTTCTGGATGGAGAAGATATGCAGGAGTCGGATTTCTTCCGTCATCCGATAGGAACAGGTCCATATAAACTGGAAAGCTGGGATGCAGGGCAGTCAATTGTCATGGTGAAAAATGAAGATTACTATCTTGGCAGTCCGAAAATTGATAAAGTGATCTTTAAGATTGTAGAGGATGACAATACACAGGCAGTACAGTTACAGTCCGGTGAGATTGATATGGCTCTGTTAGATCCGAAAAATGCACAGAAGTTTAAGGATGCAGATGATTATACCTGCTATGATATGACAACTTCGGATTATCGTGGTATTATGTTTAATTTCGGCAACGATTACTGGACGGAAAACAAAGATATTATTCCGGCAGTATGTTATGGTATTGACCGGCAGGCAATTATTGATGCAGTGCTTCTGGGGCAGGGAATGCCGGCCTATGGTCCATTGCAGAGAAATATCTACAATGATGAGAATGTGGAACATTATGATTATAATCCGGAAAAGGCAAAAGAGATTCTCGAGAATGCAGGATGCACCATGGGAGATAACGGTTTCTACGAGAGAAATGGAGAAGAAATCGGCTTTGTGATCAGCGTCATGTCCGGAGAACAGGATCGAATCGATATTGCACAGGCAGCGGCACAGCAGTTGCAGGAGATCGGCATCAATTGTACGGTAGATATCCCGGCACAGATGGACTGGGGAGGACAGATGGCCTGCCTGATCGGCTGGGGAAGCCCGTTTGATGCAGATGATCACACCTATAAAGTTTTCGGAACGGATAAAGGAGCCAATTATTCCGGTTATTCCAACGAAAAAGTGGATGAATATCTGACACTGGCAAGACAGTATGAAGATAAGGAAACCCGTGCGAAATATTATGATCTTTTCCAGGAAGAACTGGCAAAGGATCCGGCATATGCATTTATCTGTTATATTGATGCCAATTATGTGGCAGATTCGGATATCAAAGGAATCTCCGAAAAGACCGTACTTGGCCATCACGGAGTTGGCATTTTCTGGAATATTCAGGACTGGGAAATCGTGAAATAAAAAGAAAGATGAGAGCTGCAAAGAGACTGGTAACAGTCTCTTTATGCAGTTTTGAGAGGTTAGTCATGAATGAGTTACTGAAGGCAGAACATCTGTCAGTAAGCTTTTTTACGGATGCCGGTGAAGTGGAAGCGATTCGGGATGTAAGTTTTACTGTGGAAAAAGGGGAAGTACTGGCCATTGTGGGAGAATCCGGGTGCGGGAAGAGTGCATTGTGCAAAAGTATTATGAAATTACTTCCGAAGACAGCAAAAATCAAGTCCGGGAAAATACTGGTGAATGGAGCGGATATTACAGATTATACGGAAAAAAATATGTCGAGGCTGCGGGGAGAACTGTTCTCTATGGTCTTTCAGGATCCGATGACATCTCTGAATCCGACGATCACGGTCGGAAAACAGATCGGGGAGGCGGTGAGGATCCATAATAAAAAAATGTCGAGAGGGCAAATCAGAAAACGAGTTATAGAACTGATGCAGCTGGTGGAAATAGACAGACCGGAAGAAAGGATCCGTCAGTATCCCCATGAATTTTCCGGGGGCATGCGTCAGAGAGCAGTTATGGCAATTGCTCTTGCCGGTGATCCGAAGATTTTGTTTGCCGACGAACCTACGACTGCGCTGGATGTGACGATTCAGGCGCAGATTCTTGATGTTTTCCGGCGAATCCAGAAAAAAATGGAGATGGCGACTGTGTTTATCAGTCATGATCTCGGTGTTGTGGCCGGAGTGGCAGATCGAGTGGCGGTTATGTATGCAGGAAAGATTGTGGAAATCGGAACAGCAGAGGAAATTTTTTATGATCCAAGGCATCCGTATACCTGGGGGCTGCTACAGTCACTTCCCATCCTGGCAGGAGAAAAAGAATGGCTTCCGACACTGCCTGGCATGCCGCCTACCCTGATTCATCCGCCAAAGGGTGATGCATTTGCGGAGAGAAACGTATATGCAATGAGAATAGACTATGAAAAAGAGCCTCCTATGTTTCGGATTACAGATACCCATTATGCGGCTACTTGGCTGCTGGATGAGCGGGCACCGAAGGTGAAGGTTCCGATAGGAGGGCGAAGATATGGGAAATGATATTTTAATGGATGTGCAACATCTTTCACACATATTTCGGCTGAATCGGAAGGTGGAAGTGCATGCAGTGGATGATGTTTCTTTTCAAATAAAAAAAGGAGAAATTTACGGCCTGGTAGGAGAATCCGGATCCGGGAAATCGACAGTGGCGCGCTGTGTCATGAATATATACAAACCTTCCGCAGGAGAAATCTATTATAAAGGAATTCCGGTCTGCAAAAACAGAGAATTTAAAAAGAACCGGAAGGTGTTACAGATGACGCGGCAGATGATTTTCCAGGACTCGGCTTCCAGCCTGAACCCGGGAATGAAAGTCAGAGATATCGTGGTGGAACCGCTGCGTATTCAGTCCCGAAAGATCCGTACAGATAAAAAGGAAATTGAAAAACAGCTGGAGATGGTAGGACTTGATGGAAGTTATCTGGAAAAATATCCGTATGAACTGTCCGGCGGGCAGCGACAGCGGGTGGCAATTGCGCGGGCACTGTTAGCAAAACCGGATCTGATTGTGGCAGATGAGCCAATCGCATCGCTGGATGTATCTATTCAGGCACAGATGGTCAATCTGTTTCGAAAATTGCAGAAAGAACAGGGATTTTCCTTTCTTTTTATCGCACATGATCTTTCGATGGTGAAATTTTTGTGCGATCGGACCGGAGTTATGTATCGTGGAAGACTGGTTGAAGAAGGAACCACAAAGGATGTGTTTTCACATCCGGAACATGAATATACAAAAGCATTGCTGGCAGCAATTCCCGTACCGGATCCGAGGGAAGAACGAAACAGAAGGGTGATGAAGTACAATGAGGGGTGAACGGGTATTATATTATGGAAAAAAATTGCTGATTTTTATCATCAGTGTATGGGTACTGTCTCTTGTAACGTTTTATGTGTCCAGACTTGCACCGGGAGATCCGCTGATTTCTTACTATGGAGAACGCGTGGAAAAGATGAGCCCGGAAGAAAGGGAATGGGCGGAAGAGAAACTTGGTCTGAATGATAAAATATCTGTACAGTATGCCAGATGGATCCGACAGGCATTTCATGGGAATTTTGGAATTTCATATAAATATAAAATGGATGTTCTGGAGGTACTCAAAAGCAGAATCGGCAATACACTGGTCCTCGGTGGCATTGGCTTTTTGATCATATTTTTCGGGTCGTTGCTTCTGGGCATTGTATGTGCATGGAAAGAAGGCGGATGGACAGACCGTATGATCTGTAAAGTGGGAACCGTAATCAGCTGTGTACCGGAGTTCTGGCTGGCGCTGGTACTGATTCTTGTGTTTTCTGTTTCTCTTCGATGGCTGCCAAGCTCAGGAGCATATGCGGTGGGGCAGGAAAACAATCTTTCCGATCGTATCGTGCATATGATTCTTCCATTAGCGGTTATCGTGACAGAACATCTCTGGTATTATGGCTATATGGTCCGAAACAAAATGCTGGATGAAGTCCGTGCGGATTACGTGCTGCTGGCGAAGGCAAAGGGAATGAAAAAATCACGGATCATGATCACACATTGTCTGAGAAATATTATGCCGTCGTATCTGAGCATTATGGCAATTTCCGTAGCACATATCATGGGTGGAACGTATGTGGTAGAGACTGTTTTTTCCTATCCGGGAATCGGCACGCTGGCATATGAAAGTGCTCGCTATAAGGACTATAATCTGCTGATGGTGGTCAGTCTGCTGTCCGGGATCATAGTGATTGTCTGTAATATGGCAGCACAGATTCTCAATGAGCGAATCGATCCGCGCATCCGCATCAGCAGACAGCCGGATATACAGGAGGTGAGGGAACATGAATGATCCGTTTGAAATTGTCGGTGTAAGACCGGAACTTCTGGAACGTCAGGCACCGGAAAAAGAAAACAGATGGTATCAGGGAGTTCCCTGGCTGTCTGTCATTGTTCTTCTGATAATTGCTGGTGGATGTCTGTTCTGTAAATGGATCATGTCAAAAGATCCGTCCTATATGGATCTGAAAAATTATACCGTTGCACCATGCAGGGAGTTTCTGTTTGGAACAGATACCATGGGGAGAGATATTTTCTCCATGATATGGTACGGTGGACGACAGTCGTTGTTTATAGGATTTGTGGCAACAATGATATCAACCAGTATTGCGATTATCTTTGGAACTGTCAGTGGTCTGGCACCGGAATGGCTGGATATGTTACTTATGAGAATGACAGAGATTTTGCTGAGCATTCCCAATCTGCTTTTGGTTATTTTTCTGCAGGCGATCCTGGGGAAGGCAAATGTGCTGAGTCTGTCGCTGGTTATAGGAGTTACAAGCTGGACCAGTATAGCGAAAGTAGTAAGAACAGAAGTGCGTCAGCTAAGAAGCAATGAATATGTAGTTGCAGCCAGATGTATGGGTGGCGGCTTTTTCTATATTCTCCGGAAACATCTTGCCCCTAACTTTTTATCTTCTATTATGTTCATGGTAGTTATGAATATTCGAAGTGCGATTGTGGAAGAATCTACGCTGAGCTTTATGGGGATCGGGTTACCACTGGAGATCATCTCCTGGGGAAGCATGCTGTCACTGTCAGAAAAAGCACTGCTTACCGATGGCTGGTGGATTATTCTGATTCCCGGGGCGTTTCTTGTTGTAACCTTATTGGCCATTACCGGGATAGGAGATTATCTGAGAAAAGAGTTGAATAAGAAAGAGAGTTATCTGTAGAGCGGAAGTAAATGCGATATGACGGATTCTTTTCTGACATTTTTTCTCATTCTGTTGTTTTTGATTGCATGTTTTTTTGAAACAAAGTAAAATACTAATGGAAAAAATGAAATAAAAATATATGCAGGAGGAGAAACATGGATAACAAAGAATTCGCTTTACAAGAACACGAAAAATGGGCTGGAAAAATCGAAGTGATTAGTCGTGCAAAACTGGATACTCCGGAAGATCTGGCTGTCTGCTATACACCGGGTGTTGCGGAACCCTGCATCAAAATATCAGAGGATGTGGATCTTTCTTATAAATATACCCGTCGTCACAACATGGTAGCGGTCGTTACAGACGGAAGTGCCGTACTGGGACTGGGTGATATCGGACCGGAGGCAGGTATGCCGGTTATGGAAGGAAAATGCTGTCTGTTCAAGGCATTTGGCGATGTGGATGCATTTCCGTTGTGTGTGCGCACCAAAGATGTGGACGAGATCGTAAAGACCGTCAGCCTGCTGGCAGGAAGTTTCGGTGGAGTCAATCTGGAAGATATCTCTGCACCGCGTTGTTTTGAGATCGAGCGCAAGTTAAAAGAGTGTTGTGATATTCCGATTTTCCACGATGACCAGCATGGAACCGCAGTAGTAACAATGGCAGCTATGCTCAATGCGCTGAAAGTAGTCGGAAAGAAGATCGATGAGATCAAAGTAGTAACTTCCGGAGCAGGTGCAGCCGGTATCGCGATCATTAAACTGCTGATCAGTATGGGCCTGAAAAATGTGATCATGTGTGACCGGAAGGGTGCGATCTACAAAGGCCGTGAAGGACTGAACAAAGAAAAAGAAGAGATGGCTGAGATCTCCAACCGGAACATGGAAAAAGGAAGTCTGGCAGATGTGATCAAGGGGGCAGACGTATTTATCGGTGTATCCGCACCGGGAACGGTGACACAGGAAATGGTTCGCACAATGGCTCCGAATCCGATTCTTTTCCCGATGGCAAACCCGACACCGGAGATTATGCCGGAAGAGGCAAAGGCTGCAGGTGCAGCTGTGATCGGAACCGGAAGAAGTGACTTCCCGAACCAGATCAATAATGTACTGGCATTCCCGGGTATTTTCCGTGGCGCGCTGGATGTGAGAGCGAGCGATATCAATGATGAGATGAAGGTAGCCGCTGCATATGCGATCGCAAATATTATTACGGATGAGGAGAGAAATGCAGAGTATATCATTCCCAATCCATTTGACAAGCGGGTGGCAAAGGCAGTTGCCGAGGCAGTTGCGAAGGCTGCAAGAGATACGGGAGTTGCAAGAATCTAAGAAATTCAGAAGCTGCTGTGGTGATGGAGTGGCTGTGTGTATAGTTGCTCAGGCGGGAAAGTGATAGAAAAACAGAAAATCAGATGCAGGCTACAGAAATGCTGTAACGGCATCTGATTTTTTACTGCAATAGATAACAAAAATTGATCTGTGGATCGATTTTGACTATTTATTTCTGGTGCTTCTGACGATAGGCTCTTGGAGAGACACCTACCAGTTTTTTGAATGCCTGTGTAAAATAGTTCTGCGAAGAAAATCCGCTGGACTCGGCGATCTGTGTGATGGAATAGTCGGTGTCACACAACAATCGTTTGCTGTGGGTGATCCGCAGTTGCAGCAGGTAGTTGATCGGTGAGACGGAGAAGGCAGCAGAAAACTGATGAGAGAGATAGAATTTATCCCAGTGGACGATGGCTGCGATCCGCTCGAGTGTTATCGGTTCGTGGAAGTGTTCTTCGATGTAGGCTTTGGCACGCTGACATTCATAGGGGATATCGGTTGGCGGCGCAAAGGAGAATTCTTTTCCGGTGATTCGGTGGAGCTGCAGAAGCAGAATGGACAGATAATGCTGGCAGACTTCCTCATAGGAAGTCTGTTTTTTTTGTAGTTCTTCCAGGATCGTGTGCAGGAGTGAGAGGATCATTTCCCGGTGGGAGGAGAGCTGGAAGATCTGGAAGGGGGAGAAGGTTTCTCCTTCGTGGAAGCGAAACTGTAGGTTATCGATTCCCAGCACAATATAGTGCATTTTCTTTTCCGGTGAGGAGCGCTCGGTGTGGTGGACTTTGGGATTGACGATGACGAGGTTGTTTTTTCGCAGGGGGATCTGGGTTTCATCGGTGCACAGCCATCCTTCGCCGTCGGTTACGTAGAAGAGTTCGGTACAGTCGTGGGAGTGGAGAACGCCGTTCCAGTCGGAGCCGAAGGAGGAGGAGGTTACGTAGCGGAGGTGTTGGTGGGGCGGCTGGTGTTCGGGGGATAAGTCTGTTAAGGAATAGGATAGGGTGGACATATGGGGACCTCCTTTGAAAATTAGTGGGTTGGCGGGCGGACGAAATTGCGGTCATGCTTCTGGAGCCACACAACCGCTGGTAACGCAAATCTGAACTAGTCACTAACTCCGACTATGTTTGCGAGGGTCGGCTGACCCTCGCAAAAGTCTGCGTAAGTGCCGGATTTCATCTTTGCTAAGGGCACCAGCAAAAGGCTGTGTGGCTCCAGAAGCATGACCGCAATTTCTGACGGTGGCAAACCCGGAACAGTATGATGCTGCGAGAAGTTTGCGCAGGAAAATATCGGAGGATGCCACTAGAAAAACCGTAGATGAAATATTTTACTGGTTTATATACGTCAGTATAGCAAAGAATCGCTTATACCGCAAGATATCTAATGTTTGGAACAAAAGTAGCATAGAAAGAATGGTGGGGATTGGATATAATGAATTTAGTGCAGCGGACGGGAAACAGCCGCCTGTCTGATGCAGACTGGAATAGGACTGCCGGCAGTGAGAGACAGATAGGGGAAAAGGTCATTGTCGGCAGTTATTTCTGGTGATTTATGATTTGGGATTGGATATAAGCGGAATTGGTAAGGTTCCGAGAGTGATAATAAAGAAAGGGAGAGGTGTGTGTTATGGGTAAAGAGTGTACAACGGGCAGAGTAACGATTCCGACTGATGTGGATGTCGTACCGGAGACACTGGAGCTGGTGAAACGGTGGGGGGCGGATGCGATCCGTGACTGTGACGGAACGGATTACCCGGAAGAACTGAAGAAGGTGGATGCGAAGGTATACGCAACATATTATACAACCAGAAAAGATAATGTATGGGCGAAAGCGAATCCGGATGAGATTCAGCAGATGTATATTATGACATCGTTCCATACAGCGACAAAGGGTGAGCTGTCGATTCATCTGATGGATCATCTGTATCCGGATATGTTAAAGGTAAATTCGCATGATGATATCCAGAGATGGTGGGAAGTCATTGACCGTACGACGGGAAAAGTGGTTCCGGTGACGGAGTGGAGTTACAGTGAGGAGACCGGGGATGTGACGATCAAACCGGCGAAGGCTTTTCATGATTATACGGTAAGCTTTCTGGCTTATATTATGTGGGATCCGGTGCATATGTATAATGCGGTGACCAACGACTGGCAGGGCGTGGAAAAACAGATCACGTTTGATGTCCGTCAGCCGAAGACAAAAGAATACTCCAAGAAACGTCTGAGAAAATTCCTGGAGAGCCATCCGTATGTGGATGTGGTTCGTTTTACTACATTTTTCCATCAGTTCACACTGATTTTTGATGAGCTGGCGAGAGAAAAATATGTAGACTGGTATGGTTATTCTGCATCGGTAAGTCCGTATATTCTGGAGCAGTTTGAACAGGAAGTTGGTTATAAGTTCCGCCCGGAATTTATCATCGATCAGGGTTACATGAATAACATGTACCGGATTCCGTCCAAGGAATTCATGGACTTTACCGCATTCCAGAGAAGAGAAGTTACGAAGCTTGCAAAAGAGTTTGTGGATATCGTGCATGAGTATGGAAAAGAAGCTATGATGTTCCTTGGTGATCACTGGATCGGTATGGAGCCGTTTATGGATGAGTTCAAGTCCGTAGGACTGGACGCCGTGGTAGGTTCTGTGGGAAATGGAGCAACGCTTCGTCTGATCAGTGATATTCCTGGTGTCAAATATACCGAGGGACGTTTCCTTCCGTATTTCTTCCCGGATACCTTCCATGAGGGTGGAGATCCGGTAAAAGAAGCAAAAGTCAACTGGGTAACCGCGCGTCGTGCGATCTTAAGAAAACCGATCGACCGTATCGGTTACGGCGGATACCTGAAACTGGCGGTACAGTTCCCGGAATTTATCGATTATGTGGAAAGTGTCTGCAAGGAATTCCGTACCCTGTATGAAAATATCAAAGGAACCACACCGTACTGTGTAAAAACCGTAGCCGTATTAAACTGCTGGGGTAAGATGCGTGCGTGGGGTAATCATATGGTACATCATGCGATTTACCATAAACAGAACTATTCTTATGCGGGCATCATGGAAGCGTTGAGCGGTGCACCGTTTGATGTACGGTTTATCACTTTTGATGATATCCGCAAGAACCCGGATATGCTCAAAGATATCGACGTCATCCTGAATGTGGGCGACGGTGATACCGCATATACCGGTGGGGACAACTGGACGGATGAGACGATTGTTTCTGCGATCAATGAATTTGTATACAACGGCGGCGGATTTATCGGAATCGGTGAGCCGACCGGTCATCAGTGGGAAGGCAAATACATTCAGTTAAGAAGTGTTCTTGGAGTGGAACGCGAAAATGGATTTGACCTGAACAAAGACAAATACAATTGGGAAGAGCATACCCACTTTATCACTGAGGACTGCAAGGGAGATGTGGACTTCGGAGAAGGAAAGAAAAACATGTATGCTCTGCCGGATACTACGATCATCCGTCAGATTGATAAAGAAGTGCAGATGGCAGTCAACTCTTTTGGAGAAGGAAGAGGTGTCTATATCAGCGGTCTGCCATACAGCTTTGAAAACAGCCGTGTGCTGTACCGTGCGATCCTGTGGGCTGCACACGATGAAGAAAACCTGCATCGCTGGTTCAGCAGCAACTACAACGTAGAAGTACATGCCTATGTAAAGAATGGTAAATACTGTATCGTAAACAATACCTACGAACCGCAGGATACCACTGTTTATAAGGGTGACGGAACAAGCTTTGATCTGCATATGGAAGCAAATGAGATTATCTGGAAGGAAATCTGAGAGTAAATAGAAACTAAAATGTAAAATATTGACTTTCCGACAGAATACAGGTAAAATAAAGTATGTTTAGCGGCTTGCCGGGAGGCAAGCCGCTATTTTCGTTGCCAAGCATACGACAAAAGGTCCGGTGGACCTTTTTAGTGATATTGTATACGAAGGGAGCTGACAGTGACAGCTTCTGCGGAGGGGATGGTATGCAAAGGCGATTTTGTGGCAAGAATGATCACGTGATGAGATTGTAAGAAAACCACAATGAAGAAGCGTAAGAAACAGGAAACTGTCAACCAGTCTGAATATCTGCAACAATCATGTGCGTGCAGTTACAGATGTTCAGATCTCTCAGGGAAACCCCGGAAAAGTAATGGGAGGAACAAGATGAAGAAAATATGGATTACCGGTGCGGAGGGACATATCGGAACCGCACTGCTCGATCTGCTTGAAGGCGTGGAATACCAGTTGCTGCCGACGGATATCGAGGAAGTGGATATCACAAAGATTGATGAGGTTACACAGTTTGTACATGTCAACCGTCCGGATGTTGTGATCAACTGCGCAGGCCTGACCGATGTACAGGAATGTGAAAACAATGTAGATGAAGCGTATCGTGTCAATGCGATCGGTGTGAGAAATGTGGCACTGGCTGCCAATGAGGTGAATGCGAAAGTGATACAGATTTCTACTGATGATGTCTTTGATAAGGAATCGCGGGTTCCGTATAATGAATTTGACAATGTGCATCCGAGAACGATCTATGGAAAATCAAAAGAAGCGGGAGAAAAGATTTTAACCCAGCTGTTAAATCGGTTTGTGATTATCCGAAGCTCCTGGATCTATGGAATCGGAAGAGATTTTGTGGATGAAGTGCTTCGCAATGTGGGACAGGGAAAGACGATGGAAGTGCCGAACAACCAGTATGCGGCGCCGACCAGCGCGAAAGAACTGGCGAAGGTGATCCGTTATTTTATTGATAATGAAGAATATGGTCTGTACCATGTGGTCTGCCCGGGAAGCTGCAGCAGATATGAATTCGCAAGAACGATTCTTGAGTATTCCGGAAAAGCCGGAGAACTGGATCTGTATCCGGTTGTGATCGAGGATTCTGCGCGCCCGACATACTCCGTTCTGGACAACATGATGCTTCGTCTGACCGGCATCGAAGAGCCGAAAGACTGGAAGGCAGCCCTGAAGGAATATCTGGATGAGACAGGAGGGTTGGAATAATGGCAAAAAATACTGCAGAAAAAACAAAGAAGAAAATTGGTCTGTCTACGCAGATCTTCATCGCACTGCTGATCGGAGCTCTGTTTGGAGTTGTGATCCATTACTGGATTCCTTCCAGTTATATCAAAGATACCGTCATCGTAGAAGGGGTTCTTTATGTGGTTGGACAGGGATTCATCCGTTTGATGCAGATGCTGGTTGTACCTCTGGTATTCTGCTCTCTGATCTGCGGAAGTATGGCCATCGGAGATACCAAGACTCTTGGAAAAGTTGGTGTAAAAACCATCGGATTCTATCTGGTAACCACAGCCCTGGCTGTATGCGTGGCCCTGGGAAGTGCTCTGCTGATCAATCCGGGCCGGGGTCTTGATATGGATGCTGTTCAGAAAGGAACTGTATCTTCCACTACAGAAGCCACCAGTCTGGTGGATACTCTGTTAAATATCATTCCGAAAAACCCGGTACAGTCCATGGCGAACGGCGATATGCTGCCGATCATCGTATTTGCCCTGTTTGTCGGTATCATGCTGGCAAAACTGGGAACCAGAGGTTCGGTTGTGGCAAATTTCTTCAGCCAGTTTAACGATGTCATGATGGAGATGACCATGGCGATCATGAAGATCGCGCCGATCGGTGTGTTCTGCCTGATCGCACGTACCTTTGCAACGGTTGGATTCTCCGCATTTGCTCCGATGTTAAAATATATGGGCAATGTAACACTGGCTCTGGCGATCCAGTGTCTGGTAGTATATCAGATCCTTTTGTTTGTTTTCACCAGACTGAATCCATTCAAGTTTATCAAGAAATTTCTGCCGGTTATGGGATTTGCATTCTCCACAGCAACATCCAATGCGACGATCCCGATGTCGATCGATACGCTGAGCAAGAAAATGGGTGTATCCAAACAGATTTCTTCCTTCACGATTCCGCTGGGTGCGACCATTAACATGGATGGAACTTCTATCATGCAGGGTGTTGCGGTAGTTTTTATCGCACAGGCGTATGGTATCCCGCTTACGATGGGCAATCTGGCAACCGTAGTGGTAACAGCAACGCTTGCTTCCATCGGTACTGCAGGTGTACCGAGTGTTGGTCTGGTAACTCTGGCGATGGTACTGAATTCCGTAGGACTTCCGACCGAAGGTATCGCCCTGATCATGGGTATCGACCGTATCCTGGATATGATCCGTACCGCAGTCAACATCACCGGTGATGCTGTATGTACAACGATCGTATGCCATCAGGAAGGCAGCCTGAACAGAGAAGTATTTAATAAAGACTGAAAATAAAAACAGAAAAAAGAAAGGCACGAAGTTGTCGGGATCAGAAAAATCCGACGGTTTCGTGCCTTTTTTTGTGAAAATTTATCAAGAATGAAAGGTGTCTGATACCAGAGATTACGGAGCGGTGACCGGGAAGGATAGCGTTACCTCGAAGAACGTATTTGTCTGGAAAACTACAAGCTTTCCACCCATCCGCTCCATATTCCGCGTACTGCTCTTGAGACCGATGCGGTTGCTTTCTACTGCGGAATGTTCCGGTTTCACAGTATTTTTTAAGGCAAGACACAGCGCAGCATCTTTGTTGATTTCCGGCGGAAGCTGCATGGAAAGCGTGACTGTTTCCTGTTTGCTGCCATATTTCAGAATATTGGAAAACAGATTATTCAGGATCCGCTTGCAAAGCTCCGGGTCTGCCTGAATCGTAAGTGCGTCCGGGGTGGTGATGTCGGAAATGTCAGCATCCGGAAAGGATATATCCGTGTGAAACCCGGCCAGTTCCAGAAAATCCATCTGTTCCCGGAAAAGTCCGAGAAGCCGGGAAAGTGAAAAAGGGATCATCCGGATCTGTTCCGGCTCGGACACGTCGTATACCAGCGCATATTCAAACATCCGGTCGGTGAGCCGGCGAATATCATCGGTTTTTTGCAGGCAGCGGGTGACATAGGTATTCTGCATATCGGGGTTGCGGTCTAATTGCAGGATGTCCAGATACCCGTGGAGAACAGTCAGCGGCGTGCGAAGATCGTGAGAGAGGGCGGCAATCAGTTCCCGGTTGGACTGGTGCGCCTCCTGTTCCTGACGGATATTCTGATCGAGGGTGAGACGGAGATGGTCAAGTTCCCGGGAGAGAACACCGATCTCGTCTGCACCGGAAGATACAAGCGGAGTGGAGAGATCACCGGCGGACATGCGAAGAATCTCCTGCTTTAGAAGTACCACCTGCTTCATTTTCCGGTTGATAAAAAACAGCAGGATCAGAAGGAACAGACCGACCGACAGAAACAAAGAGAACAGAAAGTAAGGAAAGATAAATATGGAACTGTGGTAAAAGGTGACAATCACGGTCGCGTAGCCATTTTTGAATTCTGTATTCCTTTCATGCCGTTGTTCGGTCACCCCGTCAGTCAGACTATATCCGACATCGAAGAAGAACCGAAAGCGTTCTTTGCCCATACAGCGGGGATACTGACCGGCCCGGTAGATACCATCTTCCAGGCCATAGACATAAAGACCGGTGTAATCATCCAACCGATCAAATAAGGACTGCAGTTTTTCCACGGCTTCTGTATCCGATTCAGAATCAGGAATATCGTAGTTCAGAGCCTCTGTTCCAAGCATGGTCCAGAAATTTTCATCCGGCTGTGGAACAGGGAGCATTATGGGAAGATTTGTTTCTGTAATCACGTGAAGAACATACCATTTGTTTGCCCACAGAGTATGAAAAAGACCGAGGCAGAGCAGAGCAGAGGCAAAAAGAAGAAGCAGGAGTTTAGTACGTATATGCTGAATCTTAATCACAGTGATACCCCCTTCCCCATGTGGTTTTTATGTAAACCGGATTCGACGGATCCGGTTCGATCTTCTGACGCAGATTCCGGATATGGACGGTAATCGTGTTGCCGGCGCCGTAATAGTAAGGCTCTTCCCAGACGGCTTCATAAAGGCGCTGAGGAGAGAAAATCTGTCTGCGGTTGGAAAGCAGCAGCTTCAGGATCTGATACTCTGTGGAAGTGAGATCCACCGGATGTTGATGCAGCGTCACCTTTTCCGACCGGGGATCCAGGCACAGATCGCCGCAAGTCAACAGATTGGATGCTGACTGTCCGGCAGTCGGGGATTTTCCCTGATAGATCCGGTAACGGCGAATCAGCGCTCTGGTGCGTCCGAGAAGTTCCGTATAGGAAAAGGGTTTTGCAAGGTAATCGTCCCCGCCACTGGAAAAGCCCATAAGTTTATCGCTGTCGGAAGTCCTGGCGCTTAAAAACAGGATCGGTACGTTGGTCAGCTGCCGGATCTTCTGGCAGGTTTCGTACCCGTTTAACCCCGGCATCATGATATCGAGAATGATCAGATCAAAACTGCCTTTTTCCAGAAAATGAAGGGCTGAACTGCCATCGGCAGCCTCTGTCACCCGGATACCTTCCCCTTCCAGTAAAACATGTATGATATCACGGATTTCCGGGTTATCGTCTACGACAAGAACCTTTGTGGTTTGCTGCTCCATGTGTTTTCCTCCGCTTTTTCGTAAAACTTCTGGTAACTATTCAGTAGCCACTATCCTGCGAGGTGTTTTGGCATGAATAGATAGTCCAGACTCTGCATTTGCAATTGCATGGTACCGGATGTTGCCCGGTAACTTTCTGCTCCTCATTATACAGGAATTTTACAGATTGTAAAAAAATCTTTAGAAATCTTAAGATTTATCTTTCGTTAATTTTAAGAAACAGGGGGTACAATGCTGAATCGAAGGAATAAAATGGATAAGTATACGTTCTGAAACGGAAAGAGGAGTGAGAGTATGAACCTGATATCAGTGATTGTTCCCTGTTGGAACGAAGAGGAGACCATACCGATCTATTATGAACATATGTGTCCGGTGATGGATGCGATAGATGCGGACTGTGAACTGATCTTTGTGGATGACGGATCACAGGATGCGACACTTTCGGAGATGAAGAAACTGTCAGAGAAGGATGCGCGCTGCCAGTATCTTTCTTTTTCGAGAAATTTCGGAAAAGAAGCGGCCATCTATGCAGGTCTCTGTAAGGCAAAGGGAGATTATGTGGTGGTGATGGATGTGGATCTGCAGGATCCGCCGGAACTGTTGCCGAAGATGTATGAGATGGTCAAAAGCGGAATCTGTGACAGCGTCGCCACCAGACGCTCCGACCGAACCGGGGAGCCGGTGATCCGCTCGTTTTTATCGGAAAACTTCTATAAATTTATCAATAAAATCTCAAAAACACAGCTGGTGTACGGAGCGAGAGACTATCGGATCATGTGCCGGAAAATGGTAGATGCCGTGCTGCAGATGAGTGAGTATAATCGGTTTTCGAAAGGAATCTTCAGCTGGGTTGGCTTCAAAACCGAATGGCTGGAATATGAAAATGTGGAGCGCAGCGCGGGAGAGACGAAATGGTCTCTGCGCCAGCTGTTTAAGTATTCTCTGGAAGGAATTACCGGTTTTTCTGTGGCTCCCTTATCGGTGGCGGCAGTGCTTGGCGTTGTATTCTGCGGGGTATCGTTTTTAATGATCTTGTTTCTGGTGATCCGGACACTGATCTGGGGCGATCCGGTGGCGGGCTGGCCTTCGATGGTCTGCGTGATCCTGTTTATGGGAGGCATCCAGCTGCTCTGCATGGGGATCATGGGAGAGTATCTCTCGAAAACCTATCTGGAATCCAAACATCGTCCGATCTATATCATAAGGAGTTCCAGTTATGAAAAAGAGTAATGCAAAAGAGAAAATTTGCGGACTGGCGTCTTACGCTGTACTGACTGTTCTGACTGTGGCAGCGTGCTGGTTTTTTGCCGGAAGATACGGTGTCTTCGGGGCAAATATGGACTGGATCAGTCAGCACAGCGTGTTCCCGGAGTATTTCCGGCAGCAGTTTTATAAGACAGGACAATTTTTTCCGGAATACGCGGCGAACATCGGCGGCGGGCAGAATATTTACAATTTTTCCTATTACGGGCTGTATAATCCGATCGTGCTGATCGCCTATCTGCTTCCGTTTGTGAAAATGAGCGATTATCTGATGGCTGCCAGTGTGATCTGTCTGGCGGTTTCGGTCTGCCTGCTGTATGGGTGGTTGAAAAAACGGAGATTTTCCACAGAGATTGCGCTGGGTGTAGCAGTCCTGTTTTTACTGGCGGGACCGATGATCTACCAGTCCTGTCATCAGATCATGTTTGTGCAGTATATGCCATTCTTACTGATGACGTTTCTGGGTGTGGATCGGTACTGGGAAAAAGGGAAACCAGGTCTGTATACCCTGGGCGTGTTTCTGATGATTCTGACCAGTTTTTATTTCAGCATCGCGGGAATGGCAGCGATATTTTTATATGGTTGGTACGGTTATCCCAAAGGGATCCGAAAGAGAAAACTGTTTGGATTCCCGGTTCCGATGATCGTGGCGGTACTTTCAGCCGGTGTATTGCTGGTTCCTACGGCATATGCGATCCTGCAGCGAAGCGGAAGTTCCCAAAGTCAGAATCTGAAAGAACTGCTGATGCCGAATCTGCAGCTGGACAGTTCACTGTACGGCACTTACAGCGTGGGGCTGACGGTTATTCTGGTGGCGGTTTTGCTTGGCGGGATCGTGTGTGGATCGATCCGGGAGCGGGTGGTATCGGTGGTCTGCGTGGCACTTCTGACGGTTCCTGTATTTGCCTGGGGATTTAACGGGATGCTGTATGTGCGGTACAAATCACTGATCCCGTTTCTCCCATTTTTCTGTTATCTTACGGCAGTGTTTTTGAACCGTATGAAAAACGGGGAAATAGGCAGATGGAAAGGAACATTCATATTTGGCGGTACGGTGGGTGTCAGTCTGCTGGCAATTTATCTGCAGGGGGACGGATCGAGGGCGCAGAATTATCAGCTGATCCTGTTCGAAAGCGCAGCACTGTTTTTCTTCTTTCTGATCTTTCAGAAGTGGAAACGCCCGTTCCTGCTTCTGGTTCCGGCGCTGGTATGCCTGGTGCTGATCAATCATGTGGTGAATGGAAAGGCAGGCAATCTGGTGCAGAAAGAAGATTATCAGGAGATCACAGACAGTGCCTGGCAGGATACCGTGCGTGATGCGCTGGGCGGAGAAACCGGCCTGTACCGGACGGAGCAAAGCGGAGTTGCAAAGAAGCGAAAAGACAACGTAAACCGGATCTGGGATATGCGCCAGTGGACGACTTCGGTATACTCTTCCGCCTATAACACAGCGTATCAAAAGTTTCGGAACGATGTCTTTCAGGTGGAACAGCCGTTTCGAAACGGGCTGATGCAGTCCGCCTCGGCCAATCCGCTGTTTCAGAAATTTATGGGAGTCAAATATGTGATCGGACGGAGTGAAGACGGGGAGAACTTCACGACGGAGATACAGGAGGCGGCTGCGCCGGTGATCTACGGAACGAATCGGGTGATCGCGGAAAAAACGTATCAGGCCATGAAATTCCCGTATAATCAGACCATGCTGATGCAGTATGCGGTAACAGGAAATGAAAAGATCGTCGATGCAGGGGTTGAAATGACGAAGGGTATACAGGAAACAAACGTAACGTTTACGGCGAAGCAGGGAGTGACAAAGGAAGACGATTCCTGGAAGATCAAGACAAAAAAAGAGCAGAAAGCCACACTTTCTCTTGACGAAGATACATCGGGAAAAGAGAGAATCCTGTATCTGCAATTTGATGTGGAAAATGGACATCCGAACCGGGATGTGAGCATCGTGATCAACGGGATCAGAAATAAGCTGACGGCAAAAAGTCATCTGTATTATAATGACAACACGACATTTACTTATGTGATGAAACTTTCCGCAGATCAGGAAAAGATAAAAGTGACGTTCGGTGCGGGAACTTATCGGATCTGTAACCTGAAAAGCTATGTCAGTGACACGACGGTACTGGAAGATGCTTCTCTGTATCAGTCCACATTCACACCGGATCGGAACGCAACAAAGGGAAACCAGATCAGTGGCAGTATCGAGATGGAGCAGGACGGCTATCTGATCACATCGATCCCGTACGACAGTCATCTGGAGATCAAAGTGGACGGGAGAGAGGTCGTGACGGAGAAAGTCAATACGGCGTTTCTGGGCTGCCGGATGGTAAGCGGGGGGCACTGGGTGACGATCACCTACCACGCCCCGGGACTTTCCACGGGAAAATGGATCAGCCTGCTGGGGGTCTTTTTGTGTGGAGTGATGTGTTTTCTGACGGGGAAACGCAGAAAAGCAGAGAAAGAGACAGATGAAGAAGTTGCAGAATATGCCTCTGGTGTGAATAAAGTTCTGTAAAATGTGGAAAAAATCAGGTATAAATGTTGGTAAATGTGGACAACGTGTGTGTATGACAGGTTGTAGAAAAGACCGGAACATGATAAGATATCAGGGTCAAAAGGTCTGAAATCTGACGCAAGCTTGCTTGCAGGAAGATTCCTGAACTTGGGGCCCGTCAAAAACATGAGTAAGTAGCCATTTTTCGAAGAAAAATGAGCGGATTGCGAATGTTTTTGAGGATTGTGAGAGTACGAAGTACGAAACAATCCGATATCTTAACATCATTATAATCATGTGGCAACAAACAGAGAAAAGAGGAATTATCATTATGAAATACAATTCGGTCCTGGACTTACACACTCATACCATCGTCAGCGGACACGCGTACTCCACGTTAAGAGAGATGGCAAAAGCAGCCTCCGATAAAGGGCTGGAGCTGTTGGGAATCACGGAACATGCACCGAAGATGCCGGGAACCTGTCATCTGTTTTATTTTGACAATCTGCGGATCGTGCCGAGAGAACTGTACGGCATCGAGCTGGTGCTGGGGTCTGAGGTCAATATTCTAGATGCGAAAGGAACCGTAGATCTTCCGCAGAAGACTATGGAAAAGCTGGATATCATCATCGCCAGCCTGCATACCCCGTGCATGGAACCGGGAAGTTGTCAGGAGAACACGGAAGCGTATCTGAACGCCATGAAGAATCCATGCGTCAATATCATCGGTCATCCGGATGACGGAAGATATGAAGTGGACTACGAGGCACTGGTACAGGGAGCAAAAGAATACGGAAAGATCCTGGAACTGAATAACCATTCCATGGATCCCGGCTGCAGCCGTATCCATGCGGTGGAGAACGATACGATCATGTTAAACTACTGCAAAAAATATCAGGTACCGGTCGTGATGGACAGCGATGCCCACTTTGATACACTGATCGGGGAATTCGATATGGCAAGGGAACTGCTGACGAAACTGGACTTTCCGGAAGAACTGGTGCTGAACCGCTCAGCAGAAGAAGTGAAAAAATATCTGAAGAAGTAAAATTTACAGACTTTACAAATACAAACGTATATGCTACGATAAACTATAGTCATAAACAAAAACACCGTGACGAAGAGAGTACATGCACGACTGTCATTACAGAGAATTCCCGGAGGCTGAGAGGGAAGTGACAAGGTGAATGGAAGATGGCTTCTGAGAGGCGCACCGAGCCGGAAGGTTAGGCTGCGACAGGATCCGCCTGTTATAGCGGCAGAGTATAGCAGTACAGCAGTACTTGGCGAGGTTTCTTTCGTGAGAAAGAGACGAAGAGAAGTGGTAACACGGTATCATATCCGTCTTCTTACAAACAGTAAGAAGGCGGTTTTTTTACGCGAGCAACGAGCCAAAGTCCGTGCTTGCACGAGACCTTGGCGACTGCCGCGGTAACTTGAGAAACTCGCGGAGCGTGTTTCTCATAGTATGCGTGAGCAAGGAGGAACCAAACATGGCAAAAGAAAAATTTTATATGACAACGGCGATTGCCTACACATCCGGCAAACCCCATATCGGTAATACCTACGAGGTCGTACTGGCAGACAGTATCGCCCGCTTCAAAAGACAGCAGGGATACGATGTATTCTTCCAGACCGGTACGGATGAGCACGGTCAGAAGATCGAGCTGAAAGCCGAAGAAGCAGGCATCACACCGAAGGAATATGTAGACAACGTATCCACAGAGATCAAGAGAATCTGGGATCTGATGAATACATCTTATGACAAATTTATCCGTACCACAGATGCAGACCATGAAAAACAGGTGCAGAAGATTTTCAAAAAACTCTACGATCAGGGAGATATCTACAAAGGACATTACGAAGGAATGTACTGTACCCCGTGCGAATCCTTCTTCACAGAGTCTCAGCTGGTAGACGGAAAATGTCCGGACTGCGGACGTCCGTGTACACCGGCAAAAGAAGAAGCATATTTCTTTAAAATGAGTAAATACGCTCCGCGCCTGATCAAATATATTAACGAACATCCGAAGTTCATCCAGCCGGTATCCAGAAAGAACGAGATGATGAACAATTTCCTGCTTCCTGGACTGCAGGATCTGTGTGTATCCCGTACTTCCTTCAGCTGGGGTATACCGGTAGACTTTGATCCGAAACATGTAACTTATGTATGGCTGGATGCGCTGACCAACTACATCACCGGTATCGGCTATGACTGCGACGGCAACAGTTCCGAACTGTTCAACAAAAACTGGCCGGCAGACCTGCATCTGATCGGTAAAGATATCATCCGTTTCCATACGATTTACTGGCCGATCTTCCTGATGGCTCTGGATCTGCCTCTGCCAAAACAGGTATTTGGTCATCCGTGGCTGTTACAGGGCGATGGCAAGATGAGTAAATCCAAAGGAAATGTGATCTATGCCGATGATCTGGTAGACTTCTTCGGTGTAGATGCTGTCCGTTATTTCGTTCTGCATGAGATGCCGTTTGAAAACGACGGTGTGATCACCTGGGAGCTGATGGTAGAGAGACTGAACTCTGATCTGGCCAACACCCTGGGTAACCTGGTAAACCGTACCATCTCCATGTCCAACAAATATTTTAACGGTGTGGTAACAAAAACAGGTGTGGAAGAAGACGTAGACGCTGATCTGAAAGCAGTCGTAACAGGAACCAAGGCAAAAGTAGCTGCCAAGATGGAAGACCTGCGTGTGGCGGATTCTATCACAGAGATCTTCAACCTGTTCAAACGCTGCAACAAATACATTGACGAGACCATGCCATGGGCACTGGCAAAAGACGAAGCGAAGAAAGACCGTCTGGCAGAAGTTCTGTACAACCTGGTAGAAAGTATCACCATCGGTGCTTCTCTTCTGGAATCCTTCATGCCGGAAACCACAGAAAAGATCCTGGCTCAGTTAAACGGAGAAAAGAGATCTTACGAAGAACTGGATCAGTTCGGTCTGTATCCGTCAGGAAATAAAGTAACAGACAAACCGGAGATCCTGTTCCAGCGTCTGGATCTGAAAGAAATTCTGGAAAAAGTAGAAGCCATGAAAGCTGCACAGGCAAAACCGGAAGTACCGGAAGAGCCGGTGGTTGATATCGATGCAAAAGAAGAGATTACCTTCGATGATTTCGGAAAAATGCAGTTCCAGGTTGGTGAGATCATCGCCTGCGAAGAAGTGAAAAAATCAAGAAAACTGCTGTGCTCTCAGGTGAAGATCGGCAGCCAGGTAAAACAGATCGTATCCGGTATCAAAGGACACTATACCGCAGAAGAGATGGTAGGAAAGAAAGTCATGGTTCTGGTGAACCTGAAACCTGCAAAACTGGCAGGTGTACTTTCTGAAGGTATGCTGTTATGTGCGGAAGATGCGGACGGCAACCTCTCTTTGATGGTTCCGGAAAAGAAGATGCCTGCAGGCGCAGAGATCTGCTAGAAAGAGTGAACCGACATGATATTTGAAAGTCATGCACATTATGATGATGAGGCTTTTGACGAAGACCGAAAAGAACTGCTGGATGCCCTGCCTGCGCAGGGCATCGGCAGAGTGATCAATGTATGCGCGGAAGTAGAAGGCTGGGATCGTACCGTGGATCTGATGGAGCGCTATCCGTATATTTACGGTGCGGTGGGTGTCCATCCCGATGATGTGGGTGCGCTCGATGAAGAAAAGATCCAGAGGATGCATCAGATCTGCCAGATGGAAAAGACGGTGGCTGTAGGCGAGATCGGCCTGGACTATTACTGGGATAAAGAAAACCACGAAAAACAGATCTACTGGTTTGAGCGGCAGCTGGAAGTGGCGAGAGAAGAAAAACTCCCGTTTATCATTCACAGTCGTGACGCTGCAAAAGACACGCTGGATACGATGAAACGGCTTCACGCCGGGGATATCGGCGGTGTGGTACACTGCTTTTCTTACGGAAAAGAGATGGCAAGGGAATACCTGGATATGGGGCTTTCCCTCGGCATCGGCGGTGTACTGACATTTAAGAATGCAAGGAAACTGGTGGAAGTCGTAGAATACGCTCCGCTGGAATCTCTGCTCTTAGAGACAGACAGCCCGTACCTAGCACCGATTCCAAACCGCGGAAAGCGGAACTCTTCGCTGAATATTCCATATGTAGTGGAAAAAATTGCAGAGATTAAGGGAGTATCCAGGGAAGAGGTCGAAGAAGTCACCTGGAAGAACAGTTTCCGGGTCTTTTCAAAAGGAAACTAACGGTGCATCTTTATCTTTCTCAAAGAAAAATGCTGATAATTATAATTCTTGAAGTGCCTGTGGAACTTGCGGAGCTTCTCGGCGAAAATGCGCCGGGCCTCCCGGAAGGACTTGCAATATACTTAGCTTCTGATGGCAGGGAAGGAGATACTTATGCAGTATATTCCGGAAACTTAAAAGTGGAAGATGGAAGGGCACAGTTTGATTTAAAATTGAAAGATGAGACGGTGATCCATGTAGACTATGATGGTGAATATCGATATTCTTTTGAATAAAAGAAGAGATTGCAATTATCAAATAGTTTTGTTAGAATAGCCGTAGACATTACTGGGAAAAGCTAGGCGGTTAGTCCTCTTACAGAGGGACTGAACCCTCTGATTACATAGAAATCCTGAAAAGGAAATCTGGGAAAGGAGGGCAAACTATATGACTGATTATGAAATGCTTTCTATCATCTTGATGATATTGAGCATTGTTGTATCAATTTTAATTGTGTACATAAATCAATCAAAAAAGTAACCGCCCCTCGCCAAGGTTTGCGGTTACTCTTTTAAGACCAATAATTTGGGATTAGCTGTCTACCAGTAATGTCCTTTTTATATTTATATGATAGCAGATGAATATAAAATTGTCAAATGAGGAGTTACAATATCTTCCGGCAGATTACCAGTAATGGAAGAAATACAAATATAATAAAAGGGGTCTTAGTGGCCTTTCCCTAACAAGATGTGTTTTGTCGGACAAAATGCGTATTTTGCCAAAATCCTGGGGGATTTTGAGAAGTTACTGGCAGTTTCCCGTTATGGCTTTAAGGTTATAATTGTATGGAAAGTAGCGGAATCATGTTCATAGTACATTTGCAAATTTCCGTGATATTGTTTCACAACTTTTTGAATGCTTTTCATTCCGAACCCATGTCTGCCTGTTTCGGGTTTATGTGATACAGGAAGTCCATCCTGATCATACACAGGGGTGTATCTGCAGGAATTTATGACTATGATAACGATAAAAGAGGAATGTTCCTTCCTTTGTACAGTAAGTTCAATAAAAGAATCAGGGATATTATCTGATGATTCAACTGCATTATCCAATAAGTTACAGAACAATGATGTCAAATCGTGTGGATAAATAGATTGAACAGCACCGCTTCTGATATCCGTATGAAAAATGATATGTTTATCGCTACATTGTCGTTGATAACGGCAGAGAATTGCATTCAGCATTTCATGATCGCAGATTTTTACAGTTTCTTTTAAGTCGGAAGATTCCATGAGCTGTTGTATATAGGCATTTATTTTATCAGAGTCATTTTTTTCGTTCAGCAATTTGATAGATTGAAGGTGTTTTTTTATATCGTGAATCAGAATGCTCTGATGCTCATTTTGTGAAAGCATCATTTCATAGTATTCAACGGAATCAGATTCTTTTTGGAGCAGTAACTGCATATCTGTATATTCCTGTGACTTTTTCTGATTATAGTGGTTAATTCCGAATGCAAGCAGATTGACCATCAGCAGAAAAATGGCACAGATTGTTACCATAAAATCGGCAGGCGGGACGAAGAAAGAAGTTTTCCCAATGGCGAGGAAGGTAAACATAGTAAAAACAGAGGAAACAGGAATCAACATCAAAAGAAGTTCAGACTGCACATACTGTCCCTGATTCGTTTTTTTCCCTTGGAGTAGATGAACTAATAAATAAATGATTGCAAAAAAGAAAATCTTGCTGAAAACAGTATAAAAAACAAGTCCGACACTTGCCTCTAAGAGAAAATTCGGAAAGAATCTGGACATGATTCCGAAAGCTGCAAGTTCTGATATTCCCATAATTGATGTAAGTATCACAGAATGAAAGATTGCCAACAGTAATTTGAGTTTAAAAAGTGCAAAAAGAAAAACCGTGTTTACAACAAAAAAGCTAAAGGTATTAAGCCCCATTTCTCCAAGTAGAGACAAAAAAAATAATATTGCATAAAGAGCACTTAATATGGGCAGTCTGATTTTATTGCTGCAAGAAGGAATAAAAAGACTGGTTGCGTATTGCCACAAGGTGACGGCTTCTGTAAAAAAACTAAAAAAAAGTAAAACGATATGTTCCATTTGTGTTTACCTCATACTTTCCAGATATAACAGATAAGCGTTTTTGAACGAGCTGTATTTTCTTCGTGTAAGGTAAGCTGTAAGCTGCGGATTCGATAAATGAATGGTAAAATGATCAAAGTCTACGACGTGGTCAAGGTTAATGATAAAGCTCCGGTGTGTCTGAAAAAAACTGTTTTTGGGGAGCAGATTCAGCCAGTAATCCATAGTATAAATCGAATCAAAATCCTGCTGAACAGTATGTACAATTACTTTTCGGCTCTGTGCTTCTATAGCAATAATCTGCGAGGCAGGAAACGAATATAACCCTTGCCGGGTTTCAACAGGAATTTTGACAGTAATGGAATTGTAATATGTCAGGGCATCTTTCATATTTCGGAGAAAACGCGACCTGTCCAGAGGTTTGGAAAGATAACGGAATACATGAAAACGCATTGCATCATCCAAATATTCGGAATAGGAGGTAACCACAAAAATGATAACATTTTTGTTTGCTTTTTTTAATTCATTCCCTATATAGATTCCATTCATGCCGGGCATTTCAATATCCAGAAAAACAAGATCTTTTTCTTCACTATCAGCTAATAAAGATTCACCGCTAGTAAAGGAAACTAATTCGGGACATTTAATATGATTTGATTTAAAGAAGGATTCAATGAATTTCTGCAATTGTTCAATTATCAAAGGATCATCATCACAAATTAAAATACGCATTTTTGTACCTGGCTTTCTATAATAAAATAATATAGATATATCATATCATATAAAAATTTCAAATGCAAAAATGCGTATGAAAAGACAAATTAATTACAAATTTGGTTCATTATGTGCTTTACTGTTTCTTTTTACAAGAAGTTCGATAAAGTCTCCGGCAAGTTGTATATCAGCTTGAGTACATAAACGTAGTTTGTCAATAATATCCTGTGGAATATTATAAGCGTGCATATTGCCGAGCAGAAGGTAGTCTGGGGTAACATTGAGCAGATTACAAATCCGAATAAAAATGTCCAGGCTTGGTTTTTGCCGTCCGTTTTCGATTGATGACATATGGTTATTAGATATATTTAGCTGTTCGGCAAGTTCAGCCTGCTTGATTCGTAATTCTTTTCGGCGTATTTTGATACGGTTTCCCATATCTTCATATTGAAATTCTATTTATCCCACCTTCTTTCAACAGATTTTTCAATAGAATTTTACCAATAGAACCGAATAAAAAGAAGAAACAGATAAAGAACTATTCTGATATACATTGAATAAAATTAATTTTATACATAAATACTTCTGTATTACATACTATTTTTGACGGAAAACAGGAAGAAGAGTCCAATATTGAATAAAATTGTTCCACTCATTACGGAGGGGGCGAATATTTGATTAAAGTGGTATATGATTGTTTGTGTGAAAATCAATGACAATTTTTGGAAGAAAGGAGTGAGGTCAGTATGAAGAAACAGGTAACAAAAACAGTTGCAAAAGGGATGAAATCAGCATTAGATGTTGTGCTGCGCACAGAAGCCAACACAGCCTCCTGCGTAATTATGTATCAGCCAAAAGCGCCGAAGGAATTAACGAAATACAGGAGAACTAAATAATGGGAAAATGCACAGATGCAGTGACTAATTGGATGATACGGTGTCATGTAATACATGAAGAAGATAAAGAACTTTACAAGTATGCGATACATAGTTTTTTTCTATTGCTCTCACCTCTTATTCTTGCAGGAGGCATTGGCTTTTGCGTAGGAAGTGTAAAACATGGATTTGCGGTTATTTTACCATTTATAGTTCTGCGAAAATTTAGTGGTGGTTATCATGCGAAAAATTTACACACTTGTATTTTGGGATCGGGTTTTCTACTGCTTTTGTGCATAATATGTTCAATACATGTGCAATGTGATTGGAGGTTGGCAATTACTACGGCTATTGCTTCTGTTAGTTTGATTGTATTTAGTCCAATGGATAGCGAAAATAGAAGAATTGATAGGGATGAAAGAAGGTCATATAAAAAAATGACAGTGTTCTGTGTGACCGTTTTTGGAGTATTAGATATAATTTTATTTTTGTTAGGAAAGTACATCTATACAAGCTGTTTTTCTATTGGAATATTATTGACAGCAGGTCTGCAAGTGCCCTGTATTGTAAAAAAGGGGAAATCGACCAAAAACGGACTGTAAGTGTCGTTTGGTGCAAATGGGATTGAAATCATAAAAAAAATAAAGATAATAAAAGTTGTCATTGATTTTACTAAAAGACTATAAATGAGTAAATCTGCAATATTGCACAAATCGAAAACACCTTCTGTAGAATGAGGTACAATTGAGGTATGAATAAACAACGTATTCATTCCGACAGGAGAGTGTCTGTTATAAACAGTGTATATCATTCTAATCGGATACAGGGAACAGAATTTAACTTTAAGGGAATATTCAGCGATATTGGCTGATTACGTCTCGGCTTCATAATATGTGGTATATGTATTCTGGAAAATACTGCACTTATAAAGAGGGCTATCAATAGTTTAAAAACACATCCGTATGGAACAGCGCTGTAATCTTCACTCATTTATTAAAAATGGAGTGAAGATTACAGCGCTGTTTTTGAATTGTTTTTCCGACAGATCAAAAGTAAGCTTGCTCTGGATAAATACCAGCTCTCGTTCTAAGCAGGGAATTCAGCGATACTGGCTGATCATGCCACTGGTTCATTACATGTGCTGTATGCATTCTGGAAAATACTGCACTTTTGAAGATGGATATCAGTATTTTCAGAATCAGGTCAGGATAGAACGACTCAGCAATCTTCATGTTTTTATTAAAAATGGTGCATCACTGGAAGATGTTCTTAGGATGGTGGGGTGACTTTTTGTAAATTTCAATATTTGCTCATTTATAGTTGATAATAAAAAATAGTGAGGGATTGAATATGGAAATTTTGATGATTGAGGGTAATCCTTTTTGGGTAGAACCGAATGGACTTACAAAGCATGTGGAGGACTTGTCCAGCCAGCTCGTAAAACAATATGGTGACAGTGTAACCGTTTTAAGCGCTGCTGATTTTGATGATCAGGAAAAGATACACATTATTTGGAAAAATGGTGTTAGATATTTTTTGATGAACCGTACGATTGGAAAACATTTGCTAAATGATTTTCCAAATCCTATGCCACCGATGTGTGCGTGGGTTAGTAATAATCTTTTCGTAGCCACATGTGTGCGTGAATTGAATGATTTGCTTAGGGATAGCAATTTTGATTTGATTCACGTCCATGACTATTTTTTGTTGAATGCGTTGGAACTCATTCTTAAAAAAATTAATATTCCGGTGGTGGCAACTGTTCATGCTATTAACGATTTTCCTAACCATTTTGGCGAAGGAATGCGAAATTATATGCTTCGTAATGCTACAAACGTAATCGTGGTTAGTGAATGGTTGAGAGATGTGGTATTGGAACGTTTTCAGTTTATGCATCCAGAGGTAATTCAGGTGATTGCCAATGGCGTTTCTATGCCCGATGAAATGCAAAATATAAGCGGTAATCATAATAACTATATTACTTTTTCGGGAAGATTAGAATATAAAAAGGGTGTAGATATCCTTATTAATGCATATGCAACAGCATTGGAAAAAGATGAAACGTTACCGGATCTAGTTATTATGGGTGATGGTACAGGTAGAAGGAATTTCGTCAAGATTGCACAGGAGTTAGGGATCAGTCATCGGGTTCACTTTACAGGGATGATTTCAAATCTAGATGTACATCAGAACTTGATAAATTCAGCTATGCATGTAGTACCGAGTTTGGCTGAGCCATTTGGAATTACAGCAATCGAATCTATGTTAGATGGTACGCCGGTAATTGCAAGTAATTCGGGCGGGTTGAAAGAAATTGTGGAAGATGAAAAAACTGGATTATTAGTATCCCCGGGTGACGTAGATATGTTAGCATCGGCCATACTCCGGCTTTGGCAACATCCAGAATTACGCAAAAAGTTGGCTGGTGCTTCAATAGAGAAAGCCAGAAACGTATATACATGGGAGAATGTGTCTGCGTTTACTCGCAATGTGTATACCCAAGCTATTGCAAACGGTAATGGATGTTGATATTATCATTGAGATTCAAAATATTGAGACAGGAGATATGAAACATGAGTTTAATTGAAGTTAATTCTTTGTGTAAAAATTATAAAATTGCAGATAAAGAGCAAGGTCTATCTGGAATGTTGAAACACATTGTTGCCCCTAAATATCATATGAAAGAAGCAGTAAAAGATATAAATTTTACCGTAGAAAAAGGTGAGTCGGTAGCATATATTGGATCTAATGGTGCCGGAAAATCAACCACAATTAAAATGCTGACTGGTATTTTAAAGCCAACTAGTGGAAATATTTGTATAAATGGATTAGATCCTTATAAGCATCGTATTCAAAGTAGCAAAAATATAGGTGTAGTATTTGGACAAAGGACACAGCTATGGTGGGATATTCCTATTAGAGAATCTTTTTCTATGTTAAAAGAGATTTATGAAATACCCAACTCAGTGTACGATGCCAATATTAAATATTTTGGTGAGATATTGGGTGTGTCGGAGTTTATGGGATATCCTGCGAGAAAGCTTTCCTTAGGGCAAAGAATGAGGGCGGATATAGTTGCTTCGCTGATACATAATCCACCAGTAATATATTTGGACGAGCCTACCATTGGCTTAGATGTAGCTGTTAAAGAACGCGTATGTGAATTTTTAAAAAAAATAAATAAAGAACGTGGAACAACAATATTACTTACCAGTCATGATCTGGACGATATTGAAAAGGTATGTTCCAGAATTATAGTAATTGATCACGGTAAAAAGCTATTTGATGGAGATGCCGCACTATTAAAAAGGAAATATGCTTACAACAGATGCATAGTTGTAAAAACAGCATACGATCTACCTAAAGAAAATAAAATTTGCAATGAGTTGCCGAATATAACAGTTGAAAAGACTGATTCACACGTATATGAAATAAGTTTTAATCAAGATGAATATTCTGCTTATAACATCATTCAAAAACTTTCAGAGTATTTACCAATAGTTGATTTTTCCCTTCGAGAACCAAGTGTTGAACAAGTTGTAAAGAAAATTTACAATGGCGAAATTGAACGAGAGTTTGAGGTATAAGAATGCGTAAATATTTTAAGATTTTTACTTGTGGTGTTCAAGATGCTTCTGCATACAGAGGTAATTTAATAGTAGGAGTATTGTCAAATTTTATTATAACTGCTGTTATGTTTTATATATGGAAAGTTATATATGAAACGAACGTAATCATTGACAATTATAATTGGGAAGACATGAAAATATATCTTTTTATATCTTTTATTTGTAATTCTACGTTGTCTTGGTCAGCAGAAACGAAAATATCCAAAAAAATTATAACAGGAGAACTTACATCAGACTTAATAAAACCTATGGGATTTATGAGTATGACTTTCTTTGAGACAGCAGGAGCCGGTGTTCCGGTTTCTATGATTTCCATTTTAATTATGAGTATTGTTGCAATTTTTATGAAAATTCAAATGCCAACGAACCCTATCGTTTATTTTATGTTTATTATAAGCCTTGTATTTTCTTTTGTAATTAATTTTTTTATTTCATTTATTTGTGCATTGCTTTGCTTTTGGACAGAAAATTACTTTGGTATTACAAAATCGAAGCAAGTGATTGTTAATTTTTTTTCAGGCGCTTTAATACCTCTGACTATGATGCCAGGAGTACTTCAAAAAATTGCGTATGCATTACCGTTTCAGGGGATTGTTTATATTCCTTCTTCCATATTTATGGAAAGCACTGTTGGGAGAGATGCAATGTACCTTATTTTAAGTCAAATTGTATGGTGCATAGTTCTATATATCGTACAAGTGATTTTATGGCGTTGTGCAATTAAGAAAGTGGTAATTAATGGCGGATAAGGGGGAATTAGTTTGATTAAGCAATATAAAAGGTATCTATCATTATATTTTAAAATGTTAATGCAAAGTTTTAAAACTATGCTTGAATATAAAGGCGACTTTATTTTGTTAATGGTAACAACAATTGTAGGTCAAATGTCTGGTTTGTTCTTTATTTACCTTATTTATCAAAAAGTACCTACGATTGCGGGATGGTCTTTTTGGGAAATCATATTTATATACGGAATTTTATATTTTTCAGAAGGAATCATATCTTTTTTATTTGAAGGAACATGGCTGCTGAATGGGTTAATCAATCACGGAGAATTGGATCGGCTTCTTTTGCGCCCCGTGCCAATAGTTGTACAAGTACTGTCAATGAAAATGAATTTTGATGGTTTGGGCAAGATAATTTTAAGTATTGTTATTATGTCTCAGGCACTGATGAATATATCAATACAGTGGAATATTGGAAAAATAATCATGCTGATTGTTTTTGTGGTATCAGCGTCTGTTATTCGAGTATGCTTAAATATCGTGGCAAATAGCAGTTCTTTTTGGCTAAAAGGCTCCAGAAACTCCCTGCCTCATATGGTGTATACGATTTGGGAATTTGGAAAATACCCAATTAATATTTTTAGCGGTGCAATTCAGTTTATACTTTTAACAATTTTACCATATGCTTTTATGGGTTTTTTACCTGCAGCATATATGTTTGATAAACCGATTTATGCATCAGTAGCACTTATAACACCAGTAGTTGCATTTATTTGGATTATTATATCTGTAGTTGTATTTAGATTAGGCCTTAATAGATATGAAAGTACAGGAAATTAGGAGGGTTTTATGAAAATAGCAATTATATCAAGTGTTTATGAACAAACACCACCATTAAGGTATGGTGGAATAGAAAGAGTATTAGACTTTTTGGTAAAGGGACTTAAAACAAAGGGGCATGATGTGACATTGTTTGCAACAGGGGATTCCAGTTCTCCTTGCAATTTAGTTCATTTTTTTGATCATCCAGTTGTGCCGTACGAGCCGAATGCTCAAATTATTCATTCGCAAAAAGCATGCAGATATATCAATGAACATAACTTTGACATCGTGCATAATAATGTGGATATTTCAGTTGGTTTAAAAGATTTGCTGAAAGTTCCCATGGTGCATACATTGCATATGGATGTATTAAGCAAAAGTAAGCAGTTTATTTTTAGTCATTTTAAGGATGCAAATTATGTGGCTATTAGCGATAAGCAAAGGCAAAATGCTGAAAGTTATGGACTAAATGTTGTATCTCGCATTTACAACGCAATAGATGTAGAAAATTACAGCCCTTCTTTACATAGAGGAAAGTATTTGGCTTATTTAGGAAACTTTGCTCCTTTTAAAGGACCTCATATTGCTATTGAGATTTCCAGAAAAACAGGAATTCCATTAAAATTAGCTGGAAAAGTAAATGCAATGGGCAAAGAATATTTCGAAAAAGAGATAGAACCTTATTTGGACAATTCTAATATAGAATATGTAGGTGAGTTAAATGATGTAGAAAAAAGAGAGTTTTTAAAAAATAGCATGGGTGTATTGTTTCCATCAACATGGGATGAGCCTTTTGGTTTGGTAATTATTGAGGCAATGGCCTGCGGTGTTCCTGTTATTGGATTTCCTGTTGGCGCTGTACCTGAAATAATAAGACATGGAGAAAATGGTTTTATTGCAAAAGATGTTAATGAAATGTGCAGTTATACAAAACAGCTTAGTAATATAGATGCTCAAACCTGTCATCAGTATGTTGTAAACAATTTTAGTGTTGAAAGAATGGCAAATGAATATGAAGCTGTATTTAATAAAATTTTAAATACAAAACTATAAATGAGTAAATCCCAAATATTGCACAAAATAAAGACACCCTCTACGAAAAACAGATACGGACGTCAGCCTTGTGACCGTTGGCGGACGTGAATTTTATGTGTATCGGTATGAAGGAAAATTCAATGATATCCCAAATGCGGCAGTGATCCTCAGTTATCCGAAGGAAGCTTTTGGAAATCCCAGGGCACTGAGGGTGTTTAAATCCACTAATGCGGAGCTGTCTACACAGGAAATCCTTGATACGTACAGCAGGCGGTGGCCGATGGAACTATTTTTTGTCAAAGCAAGGGAAAACTTGCACTGGATAAATATCAAATCTTCATGCTTTTATAAAAAATGGAGCATCGCTGGAAGCCGTTTTCGAAATGATAGGGTAATTTTGTGTAATTTTCAATATTTGCTCAATTATAGAAGAAATAAAACTGAAATAGCAGGAACAGAATTTGTTTTCCATAAATTCTGTTCCTGCTATTTTTTAATGTGATTCCTTATGCGTTCGTATTGGCTGTCAGCGCTTTTTTCTTCCAGTTTCCTCTCTTATAGAAGAGGAATGTCAGCAGCGCACCCATACACCAGCATACCAGCAGAGAGATCCAGAGTACCTGATATCTTCCATTTGGAAGTTCCGGGGTTCTGGTGAGGAAAGCAAGACCGTAAGCCAGAGGCACACGGATCACAACGGTGGTGATCATGGAGATCCACATGGGGGTCATGGTATCACCTGCTCCACGCATGACACCGGAGAGGGACTGGGTGATCGCCATGGCAAGGTAGCCAACGGCGAGTATCTTCATCATGTTGGCACTGAGAGTTACCAGTTCCGAAGTATCGGTAAAGATTGCCATCAGGTTTTTGCCGAAGACCAGGATCAGAAGAGTGATCACCGCGGAGGTTCCCAGCGCGATGGCGGTTCCCTGACGGGCTCCCTGCTCCACGCGGTCCATACGATGTGCGCCCACATTCTGTCCGGCGTAGGTAGTCATGGCAGTTCCGAAAGAGAAGTTCGGCATCATCGCAAAACCATCCACACGCATGATGATGACATTGGCTGCGATGACCATCTCGCCGAAACTGTTCGTCAGAGACTGTACGATAACCATGGCCATGGAAAAGATGGCCTGGGTGATGCCGGAGGGGAGTCCCAGCCGGATGATCTCCAATGTATATTTCTTTTTCATCTTCAGATGGCGGAATTTGAAATCAAAGATATCTGTCATCCGCAGCAGTTTCCAGAAACAGAGGATAGCGGATACGGCCTGTGCGATGACGGTTGCATAGGCGACACCGGCGACACCCATCTGAAAGCGGGAAACGAAGACGATATCCAGAATGATATTCAGGACAGTTGCCACCAGAAGATAGATCAGTGCCGAGATAGAATCGCCGAGTCCGCGAAGAATTCCACAGAGGATATTATAATAGGCACTTCCCATGCAGCCAACCATCAGAATGACCAGATAAGAGGTACACCAGTCAATGATGGAATCAGGCGTATGGAGCATCTCCAGAAGCGGCCGTGAGAGAACGGCTCCCAGAAACATAATGATCAGGGAAGAAATTGCGGTCAGTGTGACGCAGTTACCGATCGTCATGGACAGCTCTTCCCGTTGTCTTGCACCAAAATACTGAGATACCATAACGCCGGCACCTACGGAGATTCCTACAAAAAGTACCAGAAGCAGGTTCAGGATCGGGCTGGCGCTTCCTACTGCCGCCAGGGCGTTGTCGCCCACGTATTTTCCGATGACAATACTGTCCACGGTGTTGTAAAGCTGCTGAGCGATATTGCCGATCAGCATGGGGATTGTAAAAATTACAATCTTCTCCCAGGGTTTTCCCACCGTCATATCGGACGGCGCGAAAAGTTCTTTGATGGTCATAAGTGCTATACTCCTTTTTGGTGTAAAATTTTGCCAGATACCGGTATTGTGTAAAACTGGCTCTCTTCATACTCATAGTATAACTCGTTATAAGGTGGAAGACCAAACGTTTTTTGGTAGATATTCAAAAAAATGAATATTGACAAGGAGACAGGGATTATTGTACAATCAAACCTAATTAAAAGGAGTAACCTATGTTTGGAAATCTGCGTTTGTAGTGTCGTCAGTACGGTGGAGCCATCCGGTACTTCAGGAAAATGGTGAGACTTTTATTGCAGTATTTGATATGCAATAAGAGTTTTTTTATTTTACCGGAAATTGCTATTCTTTGTTCTGTGATTTTTGTAACTATCTAACTATCCGGAAAAATTCAAGGAATACATATAAGGCAAAAGGAGGAGGAAGATATTGGATTTAAGTAATTTATCTATTAAAAAAATACGGGAGCTTATTGTGTTTACAGCACTTCTTGTTGTTGCCCTGTGGAAGTTTGATGTAGTGCTTGATGTGCTGAAAACAATAGGGCAGATTATATTTCCGTTTATACTTGGCGGAGCGATTGTATTTGTGATCAACGTGCCAATGAGTTTTTTGGAAAAGAAAATTTTTGAAAATGTAAAAAAAGAAAATAAGGCAGCGAGAAAACTGGCAAGACCGGTCAGCCTGCTTCTCACGATCGTATTGGTGGTTGGTGTGATCGCACTGGTGATGATTGGCGTGATTCCTCAGCTTACGAAGACAATGGGAAGTTTGATGATAAATATCACAGATTTTATTCCGCAGATTAAAATCTGGATCCGCGATTTTTTTCACGATAACCGGGAAATTATGAATCTGGTAGACCAGGTGCAGTTTAACCCGGATCAGGCAATCAGGTGGGGAATAAGTCTGCTTGGAAATGGTGCGGGAAACATGATGAATACAACAGTGTCAGCGGTGGGATCCGTAGTCAGCGGACTGGCCACCTTTTTCATTGCTTTCTCCTTTGCCTGCTATGTCCTTTTTCAGAAAGAAAAGCTGCATGTACAGGTCAGAAAAGTACTTTTTGCTTTTCTTCCAAAACAAAAAGCAGATGCATTTCTTAAAGTCTGTTCTCTGACGTATCGGACATTCGCAAACTTTCTTACAGGCCAGTGTCTGGAAGCTGTGATTCTCGGCTGTATGTTTGTTGTTACACTGAGCATTTTAAGAATGCCGTATGCACTTTTGATCGGAGTTCTGATTGCATTTACAGCATTGATCCCTATTTTTGGTGCTTTTATCGGGTGTGCCGTAGGAAGTTTTTTAATCTTTATGGTAAGCCCGAAGCAGGCAATTATATTCATAATAGTATTTCTGGTGCTGCAGCAGATTGAGGGAAATCTGATTTATCCTCATGTTGTCGGCGAATCTGTAGGGCTTCCGTCAATCTGGGTGCTGGCAGCAGTTACCATCGGCGGAAATCTTATGGGGATTGTAGGTATGCTTGTTTTTATTCCGCTGCTGTCAGTAGTCTATACTATTTTTCGGAAAGTTGTGTATCAGCGCCTGAAAAAACGACATATTAAACAGGTGACAGCGACAGATATAGAGGAATATACAGAAAAAGAAACTGCCAGTACAGAGAAAATATAAAGAATTAAATTTGGGCCTTTTTCAACAGAAAAATGGAAAGCAGAGGGAGATAATCACAGCGTCTGGCTATGATTATCTCCCTCTGTTTTTCGTAACCTGAAAGGATTCTACACCGTATCCGCCAGCTCCATGGTGCCTCTTGCTTATAAAGAAGGTGTTATTACCGGAATGGAATTTCTCTGGTCTCATGGTGCGGTGATACAGGCGGGAGAATTCCGTCATGGACCTCTGGAGATTGTAGAATCCGGTGTTCCGTTTTTGTTTTTGGTTCCTACAGATTCCTCCAGAGTGATTACACAGAGAGCGCTTAAGTTTGTTGAGAAGTGGAAGGGGACAGCAATTGTTCTGGATTATGCAGACTTTGCTATGGGACTTCATGATGACCTGGCACCGTTCGTTATGTTTGTACCGCTGGAATGGTTCTGCTATTATTTTTCGATAGTAAGAGATCATAATCCGGATGATCGCAGATATTATGGGGTTGTTGAATATTGACCAGGTAAATAAATTTACTAAAGACGAAAGAAAATGGACTGTTTTGTGATAAAACAGTCCATTTTCTTTATGTAAATTTACTAAATAACAGGTATGATAAATTATATAAAAGTGATAAAAATATGTATTATACACAAAAAAACAGAAGAATAACCAATTATATTGTTGACAAATCCTATTATTTCAAGTAATGTGATGGTATAAGGAATGAAAATAAATTTACTAAACAAAAAAAGAAATATTAACTAAATTACATCGGAGGTAAATGTACAGTCAGACGATGTGTGTGAAGTTAATCAAGAGGTGGGAATATGGCTACAATACGAGATGTCGCCCGGAGAGCCGGGGTATCTGCAGCATCTGTATCCAGAGTTCTGAAAAATGACACTACCTTTTCTGTATCTCAGAAGACAAGGGAAAGGATTCTGGAGGCGGCAGGCGAACTGGGATACAACAAATGTTTTGAATACTCAGCCATTCAAGGTACAAGAGGAACCATAGGAGTTATGCTTTTGTATGGCGAGGAAGAAGTGGAAGATAAATTTTATCAGATTATCCGCGTGAATATAAAGATGGAACTTGAAAAAAACGGATTTAAAGTAAAAGAGGTCTTTGAATCTATGCTGGATGCCAACGCATCGAAGATATCCGATTATCAGGGGTTGATCTTTGTAGGATATTCCACACTCTGGTATCAAAAGAAGGTGTTCAGACAGGCTGTTCTGGATTCCGGATTGCCGGTGGTATGTGCGGACTTTCACCTGAAAGATGGATCGCTTACAGCTGATTGCGTGATAAACGATTTCAAACAGGCAGTAAAGAAAGTTATAAATATTTTCCTAAAAAAAGGATTTGATTCTATCGGATATATGGGGACATACGGGCTGGAAGCGAATGGTAAGATTCACAGAGATGAACGTTTTCTTTATTTCTGGCAGATTATGAAAAGTCTTGGAAAGTATGATGAGAAAAATATCTACCTGTGTCCATCCAATCACACACAGTTTGGATATGAGCTGGGAAAAGAAATTATCCGAAAAGGAAGGCTTCCACGAGCGGTATTTGTGGAAAACGATACCATGGCCATCGGTTTTCTGAAAGCTTTGAAAGAAGAGAAAATTTCTGTTCCGGGTGATGTGGCGATTGTCGGGTGTAACGATGATCAGGTGGCATCCTTTGTAACTCCTGGGCTTTCCACTGTGAAGTTACATAATGACCTGGTCGGAATGATGGCAGCAAAGACATTGATGGAATGTCTTTACACGAAAAGAGAACAAGGTTTAAAAATCATTGTACCAAATCAGTTGATTCTCAGGGAAAGTTGCCCTGAATAAAAGTAGAAAGGGGAAAGATATGGAATACGTATACAAACACATGGATTGGAGTAACGTAGAGATCCTTGGAAGAAATCGTCTTCCGGTCAGACCGTTTTATTGTGGTTATCCGAATAAGGAATCGGCAAGACAGGGAAGAAGAGAAGAATGCTCCAATTACCGTCTGTTGAACGGACAGTGGAAATTTGCTTATTATGAGTCACCGTTTTATGTTCCTGACACATGTATGGAGAAGGAATATGACGATCGGGAGTTTGGCATGATGCCGGTTCCCGGACACTGGCAGCTGAATGGTTATGATTATCCACATTATAATGATGCGATAGCATTGTTCCCGATTCTGGACGACCCGGGCATACAGGCAGACAATCCTACGGGTGTTTACCGGTACACTTTTCAGGAGGAGAAACAAAAAGACAGGGAATATATCCTGAGGTTTGACGGGGTTGAAAGTGCTTATCACGTATGGCTCAACGGTACATTCATAGGATACAGCCAGGGGCCTCGTAACACAGCTGAATTTGATGTGACAGAAGCATTACAGGATGGGGAAAACGTGCTGGCGGTGATCGTCTACAAATTCAGTGATGGCAGTTATCTGGAAAATCAGGATATGTGGTGGTTTGCCGGAATTATCAGAGATGTATCTCTGATCCGGAGACCGAAACATCATATGCTGGACTGGCGGATCGTATCTGATCTGGTTATGGAACAGAATGAGACGACCGGAAAGATTTGCCTGGATGCAGTGTTTGAAAATCATACGGAGGATGAGACGGCGCTTACTGTTGAGATGGAAGTAATGGACGGCGAACAGGTCATCTTCAGTGAAAGCCGTGAGATAAGTGGTAAAAAAGGCGAGACAGAATATGTGACAGAGGTAATTCTGGAGAATATAAAACCCTGGTCAGCAGAATACCCTGAGTTATATCGGGTGATCCTTACCCTGAAGAAACAGGGAGAAGTTCTGGAATCCTATGGAGAGTGGACAGGATTCAGAAATATTTGTGTAAAAGACGGATTATTCCTGGTAAATGGAAAGGCTATCAAATTAAAAGGAGTAAACCGACATGACTGGAATGAAAATACAGGACGATGCATTACAAAAGAGGATATGCTGGCGGATCTGTATCTGATGAAACAGAACAATATCAATGCAGTACGAACCTCGCATTACCCGCCACATCCTGATTTTCTGGATATGTGTGACCGTCTTGGACTTTATGTGATGGAGGAAGCTGATCTGGAGTGTAACCAGATGGCTTATACCAAAAACATGAATAAGATCAGTGATGATACGATCTGGGAAAAAAGCTATGTGGATCGTGCGGAACGTATGGTAAGAAGGGATAAGAACCATCCAAGTATTCTGTTCTGGTCACTGGGAAACGAATCAGGATTCGGAAGCAGCTTTGTAGCCAGCGGAAGATTTATAAAAGAGTATGATCCAACCAGACTGGTTCATTACGAGGAAGACAGGGATGCTTCTATAGCTGATGTGTACAGTACCATGTATACCAGACATAAGGCATTGGAGATCCTGGGAAGAGACACTGCAAAGAAGAAACCTCATGTAGTATGCGAGTACGCACATGCAATGGGAAATGGCCCGGGAGGATTAAAAGAATACTGGGAAATATTTGAACGATATCCAAGGCTGCAGGGCGGTTTTATCTGGGAGTGGGTTGATCACGGTATTAAAAAATATGACAGCAACGGCAAAGCTTACTATACATATGGCGGAGATTACGGGGATTATCCAAACAGTGGGGCATTTTGTTGTGATGGACTGATCCAGGCAGACAGAAGGCCGACGCCAGGTATTTTACAGGTGAAAAAAGTAATGGAGCCGGTAACATTTATCGATTTTGATAAAACCACAGGTGAAATTACAGTTTGCAATAAATATGATTTTACTGACCTGTCTCATCTTGAAGGTACATTCAAGGTTCATACACTGCAGGGAATTCTGCTGGAAGGTAAGGTGGATCTGAGTGAGGTAGCACCACATGGATGCAAACGCATCACGGTATATGATTCTGCAGAGTCAGGAGCATGGTGCGATGAACAGGATATCTGGCTGACGATCACAGTATGTTACAAAGAAAAACAGATCTGGTCGGAGGAAGCTCATCATGAGGTTGCGTTCCATCAGGAATGTCTCAATAAAGCAGTTCGGAAAACAGTGAAAGAGCCGGCAGATAACGGAAGCTCCGGAGAACTGCATATGGTGGAGAAAGCAGGAATTATTTATGTGGAAGGTCAGAATTTTACTGCCGAGTTTGACCGGGTTCATGGATATTTAAGTGGTTATACATTGAATGGCGAACGGTTAATCTGCAAAGGACTGGGGCTGAACTTCTGGAGAGCACCTGTTGACAATGACAAGAATGTGGCTGAAATCTGGGAAAAAGCGATGTTGAAAGCCATGACAAACCTTGTTGAAAAGGTGACGGTAGAGGAGAAGGAACAGGAAGTGGTTATCTCCGTTTCACAGATCTATGCACCGATAACGGTTGACTGGAAAATCATTGTGAAGGCTGAATATCACATTCAGGCAGATGGTCTTATAACCATGAGTTATCACGGAGTGCCAACCGGTGTGCAGCTTCCGGAGAGTTTTCCGCGGATCGGTATGCGGTTTGTGCTGGATAAAGCCTGTGAACAGGCAGTCTGGTACGGAAGAGGACCTCTGGAAACATATCCGGACTGTAAAGAAGGCAACGCGATAGGCTGCTGGGAGAAGAACGTGGAAGATTTCTATTTCCCTTATGTACTGCCTCAGGAGACAGGTAATCATGAGGATACTCGTTGGGCTGCGTTTGTGACAGAGGCGGGTAACGGAATCTGTATCGCATCGGATAAAGAATTCTCTTTTGGAGCATTACATTATACACAGGAAAACCTGACACAGGCGACACATACAAATGAACTTCACAGAACGGAAAATATCCAATTATCTGTTGATTATGCACAGCATGGTCTGGGAAGTGCAAGCTGGGGTGCCGAGTGTCTGGAAAAAGATAAACTGTATCCGGAACCGTTTACATTTACCTGGAAGATTTTCGGAACCGGGAAGGAATCGCTGGCAGAGCGGGCCGAGCAATACAGAAGAAAAAAGGTGCGGCTACCGCTCTTTTGACGGCACAGGCGGTTGGTGCAGGTACAGGACTGTACCTTTTATATAAAAAGAAGGGTGGACTGTTTCGAAAAGTACCATCTGAGCATAGATTTTTCAGTTTTGATAAAAAATGTATCTACGAAATCTATACTACAGGAATTCCGGCAGCATTGGAAACCGTATTCTGGCAGGTTTCTGCTATCATTTTGAGTAAAGTGATACTATTTTACGGAAACCAGGCATTTGCCGCATATCAGCTGGGTATACAGGCAGAGGAAATTACGGAGATGCCGGCCATTGGTTTTAGTACGGCATCCACTACACTGGCAGCCAGAGCAATTGGTATGCAGGATGAGGAACTGCGAAAAGTTTACTTTAAAGAACAACTGAAAGTGGGAGTATTTATCAGCTCGATAACTTCGGTGCTGCTGATTTTCCTCCCGCGGTTCTTTATGACTCTGATGACGGACAAACCTGAATTACAGGCCATAGGTGTTGTATATGTGTTTGTTATGGGATTTATCCAGATACCTCAGAATTTGTCCAGGATCTACAATGGAACTATCAGAGCTATGGGGTATAAGAATGCTCCTATGCTGGTGGCGGGATTTGGCATATGGATCGTAAGGATTCCTCTGTGTATGCTGGCTGCTTATGTGTTAAGGCTGCCTTTGACAATAATCTGGATTATTATTGCGATGGATCAGGTGTCCAGATTTCTGCTCAGTGTAGGATTGTATTATCGGATCAACAAAAAGCGTGAGCAGACGATGAACGCGGTATAGAACGGAAAAAAGGAGTAAGAATACATATAAAATATCAGTGGGAGAACGGATGTGGAAGAACCTGTACGGACGCAGATGCTATTCATATGGCAGGCAGGGGGATACCTACAACAGTTATGTCCATACCTCTTCGCTATATGCATAATCCGGCAGAAGTGTGCAGTATGGAGGATGTGCAGGGATGTATTGACGTGCTTGCAGAATTTTTATGTGGAATCGGGTCTGATATTTGTCTGAAACCTCTGGAAGGATAAGGTGATTTATGAAAAAATATATGGCGATTGCCGGATTGGTATTAGTTACTGTTATCTGGGGAGGAGGATTTGTGGCCAGTGACATGGCTCTTGACAGTCTGTCGCCTTTTCAGATCATGACCATTCGTTTTCTGTTGGCTTCCGTGCTTATGGGTGGGATAAGTATCCGGAATCTTAAAGGGATAAAAAAAGAGGAAGTAACTGCAGGAGTTTTTATGGGCGCAGCTCTTTTTATTGGGTTTTCTCTTCAGATCATAGGACTGCAATATACGACTCCGTCAAAGAATGCGTTCCTCACAGCTACAAATGTGGTGATTGTTCCTTTTATTGCTTTTCTGATCTGCCGGAAAAAAGTAGGATTCAGAGGTATAATAGGAGCAGTGCTGGCCATCGTGGGGGTGGGACTTTTGTCCCTGGATAAAGATCTGTCCCTGGGACTGGGTGACGGACTGACCCTTATATGTGCAGTGGGCTTTGCTTTTCAGATTTTTCTGACAAGCATCTTTGTGAAGAAGTACAGGGCATCTGTGTTGAACTTTATTCAGATGTGTACGGCAGGTATTTTATCATTGATATTCATGATTGCCTCCGGGCAGGTGCATTTTCAGGTTACTGCAAAAGGATGGTGGAGTGTTCTCTATCTCGGCATTATCAGCACAACGGTCTGCTATCTTCTTCAGACAGCATGCCAGAAGTATGTGGATGAGACAAAGGAGGCAATCATTCTGTCTATGGAGTCTGTCTTCGGAACCTTGTTCTCGGTTATGATTCTTCATGAAAGTATTACGTTGCGCATGATATTGGGATGTATCATTATTCTGGCGGCGGTTATTCTGGCGAATTCAGCCACGGAGGAGACAACGGCATAAGGACAGCGTCGTGTAACTGTTCAGTACCTTCACAGTTACGAGCCAAAATGCATAAAAAATCACCTTCGGTGATGGCATTTTGGCTTGTATGTCTCGGGATTTTGACATATTCATGTCAAAACACCTCGCGGGACAGTGGCTACTGAACAGTTACAGCGTCGTAACAATTCGTTGCGTGGTTGGGGGCAATATGGTAAGATAACCATGAAATGCACTGACATAGCTGATGCGATTCGAAAAATATTGAAAAGTATCATGCAGAGAGGGATTTAAGATGGCTACAATAAAAGATATCGCAGAGCGTACCGGCTTTTCCGCAGCGACGGTCTCCAGAGTTTTGAACCATGATGAGACGTTGAATGTGCAGGATGAGACCAGAATGAAAATATTTGATACTGCCAGGGAACTTCAGTATCAGGCAAAGGAAAGAAAAAGCAGGAAGCGTCACCTGACGGTTGGAGTTTATTATTCCTATTCCAGAGAGGAGGAGCTGAGAGATACTTATTATCTGACAGTCCGTCTGGCGGTAGAAAAAAAACTAGAGGCAGAGAATATGGAACGCTGTCAGATCCAGAATCTGGAGGAGCTGAAGAATCTTGGAGGACTCGATGGCCTTTTGTGCCTTGGAACGTTCAGTAAGAGCATGGTAAGGCAGATAGAAGCCTTCAAAAAGCCTACAGTATTTCTGGATGCTATGCCAAAAGGAGATCAGTTTGATTGCGTAGTCAACGATCTGGAAAGTTCTGTGGAAGCGGTGATGGATTATCTGACAGGACTGGGACATAAAAAGATAGCATTTATTGGCGGCTATGAAGTCGACAAGGATGGCGAGGAAGTGCATGATGAACGAATGGTAACTTACAAAAAATATATGGAGCGAATCGGTGAGTTCTCTCCGGCACTTGTGCGGGTGGGTAACTTCACGCCGGAGGACGGTTATGTGCTGTGCAGGGAAATCCTGGAAGAGAAGGAGAAACCCACAGCAATATTTGCAAACAACGACTCTCTGGCAGTGGGCTGTTATCGGGCAGTCAGTGAAAAGGGACTCCGGATTCCGGAGGATGTGAGTATTGTGGGATATAATGATATAGCGGTGGCAAACTATCTGGTTCCGCCGCTGACTACAGTGCGCCTGCATATGGAATTATTGGGTGAGGAGGCGGTTCGCCTTCTTCGTGAACGCATCACATCCTCCAGGGAGATAGGGTTAAAAGTGATCGTACCTGCGAAGCTTATTGTACGTGGCAGCGCAGATAGGGTAAAATAAAAAGATTTTAAGAAATGTTTGATTTAATTCAAACATTTCTTTTTGAATTTAAAAAAAGAATATATAATCAAAAACAATATTGTCTAGCGAAGAATGTGATTACCGGATAAACTACTCAAAAAAGGAGGAAGAATATATGAAACGGAAACAGGTAATTGCATTCGTCAGTGCAGCGGCATTGGCTGTGACATCGCTGGCAGGATGCGGGAAAACAGAAGAAAAGACGGAGAAAACGACAGTAAGTGAGGCAGAAGAAACAGCCAAAGAAGACCTGCCACTGTCAAAATATCCGGAAACAGTAACTGTCCATCTTGGCGGCTCTATGAATCCAAATGCGAAGCTTGAGGACGGAAAGACTTATGATGATAATGTATACCTGGATTTATTAAAGGAAGACCTTAATATTGATGTTGAATATGACTGGGTTACATCATCTTCTGATTATGATGAAAAAATGAATCTGTGTATCGGAAGTAATACAGTTCCGGAACTGATGAATGTGAACGCAACACAGTACAGAGCACTTCTGAAATATGACATGATTCAGCCGTTGGACGAGTATTATGAGGATTATGCATCGGATACCCTGAAAGGCTATGTGGAATCCGGCGGTGAGGAACTGAGAAAATGTATCACCAATGACAAGGGAGAGATGATGGCGATTCCGGCTCCCAGTATGATGGTGGGAGAAATGAACGAAATGTGGATCCGTCAGGACTGGCTGGAAAACCTCGGACTGGAAGTTCCGAGAACATGGGATGAGCTGGCAGCAGTGGCAGAAGCATTCGTAACCCAGGATCCGGATGGCAACGGAGAAGATGATACCATTGGAATTCTCGGACCTGGTAATTCCAATCATATCAATGATATTGGAGACAATCAGTTTGGTCTGGATCCGCTGTTTTGTAGTTTCCAGTCTTATCCACAGTACTGGCTGCAGGATGAAGATGGAAACGTAGAGTATGGTTCCATCCAGCCGGAGACCAGAGAAGCACTGGAAAAAATCCAGGAATTATATACAAATAAACTGATCGATCCGGAAATGCTTGTCAGAAGTGACTGTCAGGAACCTGTCCTGGCCGGAAAGGTCGGAATCTTCTTCGGACCGTGGTGGAGTGGTTACACTGTTTCGGATGCTACACTGGCAGGAGAGGCAGACTGGCGGGCATACTTCACACCATTGTCTGAGGATGGAAATTATTATACTCATATGCCGGATCCTACAAGCAAATATGTAGTGGCAAGCAAAGACTGTAAGAATCCGGAGGCTGCCTTTAAGATCGTTAACTATCTGATCAAATACGAGAGAGATTGGATAGAACAGGGCCTTAATACCAAGACAAGCAGTACAGATTTTTATCCGTTGTGGAACGGTTATGACAATGCTGATGAGATCGAGGTATCTACAGAGACTCTGGAAAAATATCTTGCAGGAGAAATTACAATGGATGATGTTGATTTCTCACAGCATAAACTGTTAAAGAATGATATGGAAGCAGTTACGGAGCTGAAAAAAGAACCATATGATGATTTCAGTCTGGATAAATGGAATATGGACAGTGATCTTGCAAAATCCAATCTTCCGAGACTGGTATCACTCCTGGTCGGAGGCGCTCCGCTCGTACACGATACATATGTGCCTGTTTATAATGCCTTCAGCGGTCAGACAGAAACTATGGAAACAAAGTGGGCAAATCTGAAAAAGATGGAAGAAGAAACATTTGCAAAAATCATTATGGGAAAAGCAGATATCAGTGAATTCGATACCTTTGTTGAGAACTGGAAGAAGCAGGGCGGTGACCAGATTCTCAAAGAGATCAACGAAGAATTAGGAAACTAAAGAGGCAGCGGCTGATGAATATCATCAGCCGCTGGTGCTATAATATGAACTGCCACTTCCCGGCGGTGAAAGGATAAGGTGAATAGGATGAAGAAGGTATTATACGAAGAATTACTTCCGGAAGAATGTGTACAGAGAATAAAGGAGATGCCGGTTGCTTATCTGCCGCTTGGTACACTGGAGTGGCATGGTCCGCACATGCCTCTTGGAGCTGACGGAATTCAGTCAAAAGAACTGTTTGTCCGGGTAGCAGAAAAAGTTGGCGGTGTGGTGCTTCCCATACTGTTTATGGGACCTGACCGTGTATTCCATGACGGTGATAAAGCGTTTTATGGGATGGATATTAACACGGAAGGTGCACTGAATACCTATCATGTCCAGCAGATGAAAGGCAGCGCTTACTGGCTGGAGAAGGGATTGTTCCAGGACTATCTGCGCAGTATTTTCGCTCAGCTTTCCAGAGCCGGGATCCGCATTGTTGTAGGACATGGACATGGTCCGTCGACCCATGCATTTCAGGAGCTGGAGGAAGAGGCAAAAGAAAAATACGGGTTAACTATTTTTACGGCATGGACTTTCGCAGAAGATGAGAGACTGAGATATCAGTACGATCATGCTGGAGCGAATGAGACATCTATCGTCATGGCCGTACGGCCGGAGCTGGTTGACTTTAGTCAGGTAAAAGAAGATGAAAGCAATCTGATCGGAATCGCAGGACGTCATCCGGTCAGAGAATCTTCTGAAGCGTTCGGAAATGAAATACTGGAATATACAATGAAAACATTAATTGCAGGTATTGAGGAAACGATTGGTAAGGATAAGAATTAAGCCTGAGATGCAGGATTCCTCAAGTGATATACCGGATGCATAGAAAAAAACCTTACTGGTCACTGAGTGGACAGTAATAAAGAAACTGTGTGAAATTACAGTTTTGCTTTAAAAATATATTTGACAGAACAGAAAAAAATAATTATACTTGAACTGTCAAATAAATAGAACCGGGGAGCTTATGTGATAGGCTGAGAGGAAGTTGAAAACTTTGACCCGTATACCTGATTTGGATAATGCCAACGTAGGAACGTTATGTAAGAGAGTCTGTAACTGTGAAAGTACAGAAAAATTACGACAGATTTAACGGGAGATACTTTGGTATCTCCTTTTTTATGCGAATCCAGGTATAAAAGAATGAGATTGAGCGAGAGTTCATGAAGGGGCGCACCACCGAGGGTACGTTTCTTTGTGGACTCTTTTTTGCTTCAAGGAGGTGAGATGCAGGTGATCAAAGTAAACGGAAAAGAAATCGAACTGGAGAAGGCAACTTCTGTAGAAGTGTATCTTGAAAGTGCAGGATACCAGATGAAGCGGATTGCAGTAGAACTGAATGGCGAGATCCTTCCCAAAAACGAGTATGCGGACAGGATGTTAGAAGACGGAGACTGCATGGAGGTGGTGACATTTGTAGGAGGAGGCTGAAAATGGAGACAACGAAGGTTTTGACAAAAGAGGAAATACAGGCTGCACTTGAAGAACGTCATTCACCGGAAAAGCAAAAGAAACTGTCCGAAGGCCGGGTGACGATCGCAGGTCTCGGAGGTCTGGGATCCAACGTGGCATATGCACTTGCGCGTATCGGCGTGGGCCATCTTCATCTTATTGATTTTGATGTGGTGGATATTACGAATCTGAACCGGCAGCAGTATTTTACAGAACATATCGGTATGTACAAAACAGATGCTTTAAAGTCTCTGCTTCAAAAGATTAATCCGTATATCGATATTCAGACGGATTGCATCAAAGTGACAGAAGAGAATCTGATTTCACTTTTTGAGAATGCAGGAATTATATGTGAAGCATTTGACAATCCGGAGGCAAAAGCCATGCTTGTAAATGGAATTTTGGAGCATTTTCCGGAGAAAAAACTGGTGTCCGCATCCGGAATGGCCGGGTATGGAAGCAGCAATACAATTCGTACCCGGCGATTGATGAAAAACTTCTATCTTTGCGGGGATCAGGTTACGGAACCGACTTATGGACATGGATTGATGGCGCCGCGGGTTGCGATCTGCGCAGCCCATGAAGCCAATATGATCACCCGTTTGCTGCTTGGAGAAGAAGAAATATAGCAGCTATTCGGCAGACATTGTGAAAACAGTGAACGATTATGAAGTATAAAGAATACAGGTAACTATTCAGCAGATATTAAGTAGACAATGAACAGTTACGAAGAAGGAGAAATAAACCTATGAGTACAAAAGATACATGGAGCCTTGGAGGACATGAATTCACATCAAGATTTATCTTAGGATCAGGAAAATTTTCTTTGGATCTTGTGAAAGCCTGCATTGAAAAAGCAGACGCACAGATCATCACACTGGCACTTCGCCGTGCAAACGAAGGGGGGCTTGCCAATATTTTGGATTACATTCCGGAGAATGTAACCCTGCTTCCGAACACATCCGGAGCGAGAAATGCCCAGGAGGCAGTGCGAATCGCCAGATTATCAAGAGAAGTGGGATGTGGGGATTTTGTAAAGATCGAAGTTGTACACGATTCCAAATATTTGTTACCGGATAACTATGAGACGATCAAAGCAACAGAAATCCTTGCAAAGGAAGGATTTGTAGTTATGCCTTATATGTATCCGGACTTGAATGCGGCAAGAGCTCTGAAAGATGCCGGAGCAGCCTGCATCATGCCACTGGGAGCACCCATCGGATCAAACAAAGGTCTGGCGACAAAGGAGTTTATCCAGATCCTCATCGATGAGATGGATCTGCCGATCATCGTTGACGCAGGAATCGGCCGCCCGTCTCAGGCATGTGAGGCTATGGAAATGGGAGCGGCTGCCGTTATGGCAAATACAGCAATTGCGACAGCCGGAGACGTGCCGGTTATGGCAGAGGCATTTAAAAAGGCAATCGAAGCAGGACGAAGCGCCTACCTTTCCGGTCTGGGAAGACAGATCGAAAGAGGAGCAAGTGCATCATCACCGCTGACCGGATTTCTGGAGGACTAGACCATGGAAAATCAGCATATCAATGAAAGTATCTTAAGCGAAGAGATTCTGGAAGATCAGAAGAAAAACAGAATCGACCATATGAAATATATGCCGGGTATGGAAGATATCGGGTCTGAGATCCTGGATCAGGTCGTAGATGCCATGCATGCGTATGATTATGACAAATACACAGCGGCTGATGTAAAACAGGCCATTGCACACAGTTCCAGAACACCGGAAGATTTTGCGGCGCTTTTATCACCGGCAGCACTGCCTTTCATCGAAGAGATCGCCCAGGCAGCACAGATTGAGACAAGAAAACATTTTGGAAACAGCGTCTATATGTTCACACCGATCTATATTGCGAATTATTGTGAAAATTATTGCATTTACTGTGGATTCAACTGTCATAATAAGATCAAACGTGCCCAGTTAAATGAAAGCGAGATTGAAAAAGAAATGCAGGCGATCGCTGAGACAGGCTTGCAGGAGATTCTGATCCTGACCGGAGAAAGCAGAAACAAATCCACAGTGGAATACATCGGAAATGCCTGCAAGATCGCAAGAAAATATTTCAAAGTGATCGGACTTGAAATCTATCCGGTGAACTCTGATGAGTATGCGTATCTGCATGCATGTGGCGCTGATTATGTAACTGTCTTCCAGGAGACCTATAATTCCGATAAATATGAAACACTTCATCTGGCAGGCCACAAACGTATCTATCCGTATCGTGTCAACGCCCAGGAGCGTGCCATAAGAGGAGGCATGCGCGGAGTAGGATTTGGTGCACTGCTGGGTCTGGATGATTTCAGAAAGGATGCATTTGCGACCGGATACCATGCATATCTTCTGCAGAGAAAATATCCGCATGCAGAAATCGCATTTTCCTGTCCGCGTCTGCGCCCGATCATCAATAACGATCGCATCAATCCTATGGATGTTCACGAGAAACAGCTTTTGCAGGTTGTGTGCGCATATCGGTTATTCATGCCATTTGCAAGTATCACAGTGTCAACGAGAGAGTGCGCGCGGGTACGTGACAACCTTGTAGGTATCGCGGCAACCAAAATCTCCGCCGGAGTCAGCACCGGAATCGGAAGCCATGTGGATGACATCGAGGATAAGGGCGACGACCAGTTCGAGATCTCAGATGGAAGAAATGTAGAAGAAGTCTATAATGCACTGCTTTCTAACAATTTGCAGCCGGTGATGAGTGATTATATTTATGTGTAGGGAATGATCGGCTGATTCGAGATGGTGTTTTAGATATGCACTTAAAAATAAACCTGCATTATTCACGAAAAAGCCGTGTGATAATGCAGGTTTATTATATTATCATCAAGAAACGTGCAATTCATATTTACTTCGCAGTTATTCCCGAAATAAATATTGTTACCATAATCAACATAAAATGGAGCAGTAATCTATAAGTTCTTACCTTTTCCGCCGAGAAGCTCATTTAAAATACGTTCTTTTTCATCAGAATCTGCAGAATCTGTCTGGTTATAATCTCTTGTCAGATCTTTTGGTTTGTGCCGCTGTGTCAGGAGTTCAGGATCTCCGTAATCATACAGTTCTCCTGCTAACATTTTCTCTCTTTCTGTCACAGACACCTCCATCGAATACATTGTTATAGAGTTATATATAAGAATTGGAGTAACTATTCAGTAACCACTATCCCGCGAGGCGTTTTGGCATGAATATTCCAAAATCCCGGGACATACAAGCAAAAATGCCATCACCGATGATATAAAATCCCTTATGACGGGTCGACAGGTTGTGATCCGGTTCTGCTTCCATATCGCAGAATTTTACCGCTATCTGAACTTCATACGAATCCATTTCAGCAATTGAATAATCAGAAGACTGGCAAATGCATACAGATATACACATCCAAGCTGCATCAGATTCAGAGTTTCCACTTTAAACACCCGGTGGAGTCCGGGAACTGTCAGTACAGTGGTAATAAGCACTGCACCAAGTACAAATGCTCCCTGCAGCCACTTGTTGTTAAAGAATCGTTTTGTAAAGATAACCGGGTGATCCGATTTACAGTTAAATCCATGAAATAAACGTGCCAGACAAAGTGTACCAAAAGCAAATGTGCTGCCGAGAAGCGCGCCATTCATGTGATAACCTGTCAAAAATGAGAGCATTGTCATCGTGCCGATCACAAAGCCTTCCAGGCCGATTTTTCCAAGAAAGTCTTTTGTCAGTATGGATTCGTCAGCAGAACGTGGCTTCTCGTTCATCACTTCACTGCTATGTGGCTCCACACCAAGTGCGATTGCCGGAAGACTGTCTGTCAGAAGATTAATGAACAACAAATGTACCGGTGCAAACGGAACAGGAAGTCCGGCGATCGATGCACATAAAACAGCCAGAATAGCTCCAAAGTTTCCGGACAAAAGAAACCGGATTGCATATTTGATGTTTTGATACAGATTTCGCCCATTTTCTACTGCTTTTACAATTGTAGCAAAATTATCGTCTGTAAGGACCATAGCAGCCGCATCTTTTGCTACTTCCGTTCCGGTTATTCCCATTGCAACACCGATGTCTGCCTGTTTCAATGCCGGAGCATCATTGACACCGTCCCCGGTCATCGCAACGATCATGCCCTTTTCCTGCCAGGCGCGGACAATACGGATCTTGTGTTCAGGTGAAACTCTTGCATATACAGAAATTTTCGGAACAAAATCCTTTAGTTCAGCATCGCTCATATTCTCAATATCAGCACCCTCACAGGCTTCCGATAAGTCCTGTAAAATCCCAATTCTTTTAGCGATGGCGGCTGCTGTGATCTTATGATCTCCGGTGATCATAACCGGTCGAATTCCTGCTTTGATACATTCTGCAACTGCGGCTTTTGATTCTTCTCTCGGTGGATCCATCATGGCAATAAGTCCAAGGAATATCAGATGATTTTCATCATCCATTGACAACGTATGCTTTTCCGAGACTTCCCGATAGGTAAATGCCAGAACACGCAACCCTTCCATGGAAAAACTTTGATTCTGCTGCTGGATCTTTATCTTATCTGCCTCTGTTATTTCGCGAATGCCATCATGTGTCCAAATCTGTTCTGTAAGTTCCAGAAGCCGGTCAACAGCGCCTTTTACAATCATTCGATTTTTACCATCGATTCGGTGGAGCGTTGACATCATCTTACGATCACTGTCAAATGGAAGTTCGCCTTCTCTTGGATAGAGATTTCTTATGCTTGCGGCAGCAAGTCCATGTTGGCTTGCCAGATTAATCAATGCTGTCTCTGTCGGATCTCCGATTTCCACACCATTTTCATTGGTCGAATCGTTGCATAAGATACTGTAATCCATAAGAAATCTCTGCGCCGGATCATCCAGATCGAGTTCCGATACGGGGATTCTTTTTCCTGCTACATAGTAATCTTCAACTGTCATTTTATTCTGTGTAAGTGTTCCTGTCTTATCAGAGCAGATGATGGAAACGCTTCCCAGACCTTCCACAGCCTGAAGCTTGCGAATGATAGCATGTTCTCTTGCCATCTTCTGTGTGCCAAAAGAAAGAACAATTGTCACGATAGAACTTAAGGCTTCCGGGATAGCTGCAACTGCAAGGGCAACTGCGAACATAAATGCGCTACCGATCTTTTCCCCGCGAAATACACTGATTGCAAACAGGATTCCGCAGAATATCAGAATCAAAATGGAAAGCTTTTTGCCAAATTCCTCCAGATTCACCTGCAACGGAGTCTGTTTTTCGGAGGTCGATTTCAAAAGCCCTGCAATTTTCCCGACTTCCGTCTGCATTCCTGTGTCTGTTATAACTGCTTTGCCTCGTCCATATGTCACAAAACTGCCGGAAAATACCATATTGGTTCGATCACCCAGGGGAACTTCTGCTGACAGGGTCTCCAGGTCCTTTTCAACTGCAAGACTTTCTCCGGTGAGAGCACTTTCATCGACCTTAAGACTTGCATTCTCGATCAGTCTGCCATCCGCCGGAATCATGTCACCGGCCTCTAACAGGATGATATCTCCAACCACCAGTTCTCTTGCCGGAAGCTGAACGGTTGTGCCATCACGCAATACCTTTGCTTCCGGACCGGAAAGCTTCTTTAAGCTTTGCAGCGATTGTTCCGCTTTTACTGTTTGGATCGTTCCTAAAATTGCGTTGATCGTAATCACGATCACGATAACTGCAGCACTCTCCACATCACCAAGAATCCCAGAGATAAGTGCCGATGCAATAAGAATAAGTACCAGAAAATCTTTGTACTGTTCAAAGAAAATCTGAGAGATACTTTTTTTCTTTCCTTCGGTAAGCTCATTCCAGCCACATTTTTCCCGGGAATGGTCTGCCTGTTCGCTTGTAAGTCCTGCTTCGCTGCTTTCTACACGATCCAGAACTTCTTTTACAGTTTGCCGGTAAAATTCCTTCATAACGTTTTCCTCCTCTTTCTACCTGTTCAAGGACTATATTGTATGCAATGAAGGACTTTTCGGAAAAAAAAGAAACCTTTATTGCATAACAAAAAATGCAATAAAAGTCTCACCATTTTCTTGTGACACCGGATGTTTCCATCGTACTGACGACATCACAAACGCTAATTCTTACGTAGGTTACTCCCTTATATTGGACTTAATCATATACCGAAAAGGGGAGATGTGTCAAGACGATTTTCGTATATTCATTTGATGCAGGAGGTGAACAGGTTACTGTTCACTCCGTGCCCAGCAACACGCTGCGCGATGCACAGAATTTATGCTAATCGCATAAATTCGCGCGATATGTCTCGGGTTTTCTGTGACCTTCGCTCACAAAAAACGCCTCGCGGGATATTACCAATAACCAGTAACTGTGAAATGCTGCCTTCTGCATGGTTACATCGCAACAATAATCCCACCGTCATTCGCATACATGGAACTCACTCCGGCGGTATCCAGAATGATCACGTCTTTCACCTGCATTCTTTCCAGAAGTGCCTCTTTTACCATCTGTACCCTCTCCGGACAGTTGCAGTGGCTGATAGCAAGTATTTTATCACTGCTGTTGTTTTCTCCTTCTTTTACATAATCAACCATTTTAACCAGTGCTTTATTGATTCCTCTCGCCTGATCCAGCTGACAGATAGTACCTTCCGGTGTGGCACCCATTACCGGTTTAATCTTCAATGCGGAAGCCACCAGTGCTTTTACTCTGCTCAGTCGCCCGTTTTTTCGCAGTGTTTCCAGATTCTCCAGTACGAAATACGTGTGCTGAGATTCGATATAAGCATCCACAGTTTCCACAACCTGTTCAAATTCCATGCCTGCTTCTTCACATTCCTGGATCTTCAGTGCGATCAGTGTCTCCCCTATCGAAGCACTTTTTGAGTTGAATACATGAATTTTCTTATCCGGATGTTCTTCCAGTGTCAGACTTTTTCCAAGCTCCGCACTATTATAGGAACCACTCAGTTCAGCGGAAAGAGTCACCGCATACAGATGTTCCGCATCTGCCTCAAACCCTCTCTGGTAAACTTCCGGAGACGGGCATGCTGATTTCGGACACTCCGGATATGCTGCTACCTTTCTTAAAAAATCTGCCTGATCAAAGGAATCATCATCCACAATAGTATCTGCTCCCACTTCAAGAGTCAGTGCTGCCGATGCAAAACGTTCATCCTGTTTCATCTCAGGTGTCAATTCTCCACAACTATCTACAATTATTTTATATTTCATTACTTCCTGCCTCCAGCATTATATATTTTCTACATAACTGTGTATTCATATCTTTTCTCATCATCACAGGATTACAACTTTCGCTTTCGGACTTCGTCACACCCTGTAATTTTGCCTACCTGATATAGTTTTCAATACTACATTTTACTATATCATATCTTCAGAAAATTGAAAAGAGATTTTCTATGTTCTTTTTGTGTCTTTTGGTTTATAATATTAATATCTGTTTTTTTAAATTATAACTTGGAGGTTGTATGGATTATTTACTGAACAGTTCCATGGAAATGCTGGATGAATATTATCAGCCGAAAGACACTGATGTGGTGATATCTCTGGTTTCCACTGAAGAGTGTGAACAGCGCTATCATTCTCTCCCCTATTATCATATCCTCGCAAGGAACATGCAAAATCACAATATCCGATACTGCAAAGCGGAAATGTTCAAGGACTGTATCCTGGGAACCCTTCTGATTCCCGATAAAAGAAGTATTGAAGAGACTGTTTTATCCATTTCTTTCTATATGAATAAAAATCTGCTGGTTCTCGTTGATGATTCGAAACATATCCAGGCGATTCTTACAATTCTTGAAGAGGGGGAACTTTTGAACTGTAAGACCATCGCAGAATTTCTGTGTCAGCTCATCGGCACACTTACACTGGAAGATGCCTTATTTTTACAGGAATTGGAACAGCACATGAGTGATCTGGAAGAAAAAATCATAAAACACACGATCTCTGACTCTTCCGCACAGCTTATGCACATCCGCAAACGACTTCTGATCCTGCATTCTTATTATCAGCAGCTGTCTGATTTCTGTGAGGATCTGGAAGAGAATTCCAATCACTTTTTTCAGGCAGAAGAATGTCAGATTTTTTCTCTGTATGCATCTAGGATCGAACGGCTCTATGATCATTCCCAGATGCTTCGGGAATATGCCCTGCAGATTCGTGAAATGGAGCAGTCTCAGATTGACGCCAGACAGAACCGCACCATGCGGATTCTCACCGTAGTAACCACAATCTTTTTCCCACTGTCGCTTATCACCGGGTGGTATGGCATGAATTTTTCTCATATGCCGGAACTTTCTGCTCCCCACGCCTACGGGATTCTGATCGTTATCTGCGCTGTTATTGTTTTGATCGAAATCTGGTTTTTTCATAAAAACAACTGGTTTTCCTGAATTTCCATGCCGGATAACCATTATGTCATATCACATTGGGAGGATTTTATTTGTTAGCACTTCGTATTTTAGATTTGAAAGATTTTACCGGAAAATTATTTATTGGAGAAATGTTTCAACATTTTTCTTTTGTGGAAGCTTCTTTTACCACCTTTGTCACTTATACTCTGGATGGACAACTGCATAAAGAATTTTTTGATTCCGAACAGAAACCCATGCGGACGTACTGTCTGTGGGAAGATGTGCAGGCGCAGTGTTTTTCCATAATCAAAGGGAAACGCACACCTTTGAATTTTAAGATTGTCTTCCAGCTTTCCTCTTCCAATGTGGAAAAGCTGCTCTCGCAAAGCGGCATAGCACTGAAGCCTGAAGACATCTACGGTCTGTACCTGAACTGTCAGTTTGACGGGAAGCAGCTTCTTTGTACTACCGGCACTTCTCTGAAAATTTTCACCCTGGACAAACAGCTGGACCGGGTGTGGGATGAAATGGTTCGGAAATTTTTCCGAAAAAATCAGGTGGCTTTTGAGGATGCATAACAGGTCGAACTACACATCAACAGATTTAGATGCATAGTCTCATACAATATATAGCAAAACGGAAAACTCTTTGCATCGAGTTTCCCGTTTTGTTTTCGCCAACCGGCTGTCCTTCTGTCAGCCGGTTTATGTTTTTCCATCTTTATGTTGTCTGTGATTTCTATATATTTATCTCAAAATAGATCCCTGCAGATTACCGTCCTGTCCGGATGCTCCCGGCTGATTCTGTCCCTGCTGACTGTTCTGTGCAGTGGTTGAAGTATCTGCTTTATCCAGTGTGATCGTCAGTGATTTTTCCACGTAGCTTCCGTTATCCGCGATTTTTACAACCAGATCTACGGTTTCTCCCGCTGCATAGTACTCCAGCTGACTCTTCAGGTCATCCATTGATTTTACAGAAGTTCCATCAAATTTTGTGATGACACTTCCGGATGTGATGCCGGCTTTTTCAGCAGCACTTCCTTTTTCCACTTCTGCTACATAGACACCCTGTGGAATGCCATAAGCTTCTGCGATGGAACTGTCCACCGTCTGTTCTTTGATACCCAGAGCAGCTGCCTGATCAGAGCTTACTTTTGTTCTTGTCTGGCGGTTCATCAGATCTTCAAAGATCGGAGAAGCGGTACTTACCGGAATAGCATATCCCATACCTTCTACTTCTGTAGATGCCAGTTTTGCAGAGTTGATACCGATCACCTGACCCTGCATATTCAGAAGAGCTCCACCACTGTTACCGGGGTTGATTGCTGCATCTGTCTGGATAAATCCGTTCTCGGAGTCAGAGTCTTCCAGCTGACGATTTACCGCACTTACAATACCGGTCGTTACAGACTGTCCATAGCCCAGTGCATTACCGATAGCTACCACCTGTTCCCCTACCTGCAGCTGATCAGAATCACCGATCTCTGCAATTTTAATCTGAGACATGGTGTCATCAGAAATATCTGAAAGTTTCACGGCGATAACTGCCAGATCGTTATCTGCATCTGTTCCTTTTACAGTTGCTTCGTAGGCCTGGTCATCCACAAAACATACAGATAAGGTATCTGCATCTTCTACTACATGGTTATTCGTGGCGATCAGAAGTTCACTGTCGTTCTGTCCGATAATAATACCGGAACCCTGGCTTTCTACTTCCTGTTCCTGTGTACCACTACCTCTCGAAAACATACTGAAATAATCCTGTACTTCCTGTACAGATTTATTGGTAATTGCAACAATCGACGGCATCGCATTTTTGGCGATAGAAGAAACATCCAGACTCTGTCCGGAAGCACTGCTTCCCGTGCTGCCTGAAGATGTTGTGGTCTGCAATGTGGTCTTCGTTGTTTCCTGTTTGCTGCTGTCTGTCTGCGTGGACTGTGCTTTTGCTGTCGCACCGGTTGCATAAGTCACCCCGGTAAATACACCCCCGGCTACGCCTCCGAAAAGTACGGCACTCAGTGCTACTGCACCGATTTTCTTTGCCCATCTGGCTCCGTTTCCATTTCTCTTTCTCGGCTGTTTTTTCGGTTCCATCGGTGTATTATTCTGCGGTTCATTTCCCTGCTGATTCCAATTATAACTTCCATATTCTTCCATAAGTCATTCCTCCTGTTTATGTAAATGTAATCTTTAAATTTTCTTTATTTCTTTCTTCTTTGTTTATGGCTATAGTATAGAAAAGGTTTGTGGTCAATTTGTTATCAAAATATGTTTATTTTGTGAAATAGTTCAAACTATGTTATAATAGCTTTCAGCGAACAGGTGCAGACACTGCCTGTTTCTGAAAAGAGCGATAATCCATGTACTCCCGAGATCTTTCTGTGTCCGATTTTGTGAGTACATCATTACACAGGAGGTTGTTTTATTATGCAGAAAATTACAAGTTTTACTATTGATCACTTAAAACTTCAGCCGGGCGTATATGTATCCCGCAAAGACCCGGTCGGCGATTCCCTGATCACCACATTCGATATCCGTATGACATCCCCGAACGAAGAACCGGTGATGAACACTGCAGAAGTACACACCATCGAACATCTGGGAGCCACCTTCTTAAGAAATCACCCGGACTTCGGCTCCAAAACCATCTACTTCGGACCAATGGGCTGCCGCACCGGCTTCTATCTCCTTCTGGCAGGTGACTACACCTCCGGAGACATCGTCCCGCTGATGACCGAGATGTTCACCTTCATCCGCGACTACCACGACGAAGTCCCGGGCGCATCCCCAAAAGACTGCGGCAACTACCTGGACATGAACCTGTCCATGGCAAACTACCTGGCCAACCGCTTCCTGACCGAAGTCTTAACCGACATCAAAGAAGACCGCCTGGTATACCCGGAATAAATACTTTCATTGCTATCCAGCAATGAACATTGTTGCAAAAGTTGCAAAATATCAGATACTATAAAGAAGGAAGATAGCAGTACCTCTTAACGTACACAACTATCTTCCTTCTTTATACACTCAACTCATTCAGCATATTCTTATCACTTATAGCAAATATTTCTTCGTTTTTCTCATTTTCTTCCACTTTTTCAAAAAAATCTCACCATACCAGCCACAAGAGTTTCCACCAACGCACAGCGGCAGTCATAAAAACTCTTTTCTCCTATTTTTTCGAATAGAATACGCGTTCAAGACACAGCCCCTCTGCCGGCGCCGTAACGCCCGCAAACTTCCGCTCCATCCTCTCAAGCAGCTCCGGCATACTGTCCGCATTCCTCCTATGCTGCCCAACCTCAATCAAAGTTCCGGTTAAGATTCTGACCATATACTGAAGAAAACCATTTCCCGTATACACAATCCGTATCTCATGCTCCGACTCTTCAATTACTATATCCGTAATCGTCCGCACCGTAGATTTCTTCATCTTCGGATTGCCACAAAACGTTTTAAAATCATGGGTTCCCACCAGATCCTGTGCCGCCCGGCGCATCGCCTCTACATCCAGCGCTTCCCCCAGATGATACCGAAACTTCCGGTCAAACACCGATTTCTGCTCATCCGTTCCGATCCGGTAAGAATAACATTTTCCTTCCGCCCAGAGCCTTGCATGAAACCGCTCCGATACCGGTTCCACAGACTTTACACAGATATCTTCCGGCAGATACTGATTCATATATTGCAAAATCTCCTTCGGATCCCATTTCTTTGCCAGATGCACACTGGCTGTCTGATTCTTCGCATGAACCCCGGCATCCGTCCGCCCTGCCCCATCGATCTCAATCTCTTTTTCTGTCATTCTGGATAATACCTGTTCCAGCTTTCCCTGAATCGTCTGGGTGGTTTTCTTCTGTCTCTGCCATCCTTCGTAACGGGTTCCTTCATATTCTATTGTCAGCAAATAATTCATAGATTTCTTACTCTTTCCAGTTTTTTACTTCATCGAACTCTGCCAGGATCTCCTGAGATGGTTTCTTCGTACAGAGGCTGGAGATCACAATGCAGAGAATACTCAGCGCAAATCCTACCACCAGTGAATACAGCCCGGTCGCAGATCCAAGCGTCTGTCCATGTACCAGCGGCAGATAATCCCATATCAAAACTGCACCGCCACCGGACACAATCCCCGCTACTGCTCCGGCAAAATTCGTTCTTCTCCAGAACAGGGACATCACTACGATCGGCCCAAACGCCGAACCAAGACCTGCCCATGCGTTAGATACCAGTCCCATAATACTGTTGTTTGGATCCCAGGCAATCAAAAATGCCAGCAATGCAACAACCAGTACCGTAAAACGGCTCACCTTCAGCACTTTTTTCTCATCGGATTCCGGTTTCAGAATATCCTTATAAATATCTTTAGACACGGATGAAGCCGTCACCAGAAGCTGCGAATCCGCTGTGGACATAATCGCTGCCAGGATACCGCACAGGAAGATTCCTCCGATAAATGGCAGATTCGTATCTTTCGTAAACATTTTTGTGATCATCTCGATAAAGACGCTTTCTGTGGAAGCATTTCCCTCCGTTCCAAGAATCGTCGGAAACAGATAGACACGACCGATAATGCCGATCGCTACAGCTGCTGCCAGAGAAATCGTTACCCATATAATAGCAATTACTCTCGATTTTCTCAACTCTTTCTGATTCTTTACCGCCATAAATCGAGTCAGAATATGCGGCATTCCACAATATCCCAGCCCCCATGCCAGCTGTGAGACAATCTCCACTGCAGTATAAGACCGGTCACCATTCCGAAACAGACTCAGATATGCCGAAGCACCGCCCACAACGCTGCTCTGGTCAAGAATCGGTTTTACCTGATCCGCTCCTACCATAAAATATGCGGCAATCGGAACCACCAGCAGTCCTACTAACATCAGACTTCCCTGAATAAAATCGGTCACACAAACCGCCATGAAACCGCCCATAAACGTGTAAATCAGAATAACCGCAGCACCGATGGCCAGAGCCACATGATAATCCACACCGAATACGGAGTTAAATAGTTTTCCACCGGCAGACAGTGCAGACGCTGTATATACCAGGAAAAAGATAACGATCACAATCGAAGATACCAGAAGCAGTACCCTTTTTTTATCACGGAACCGGTTTTCAAAGTATGCCGGCAGTGTCAGGGAGTTATTTGCCCTGATCGTATATTTTCTCAGTCGTGAAGAAATAAACACCCAGTTGCAGACTGTTCCGAGAAACAGTCCGATCGCGATCCAGGACTGCCCTGTTCCCAGTGCATACACGGTTCCCGGAAGTCCCATTAACAGCCATCCACTCATATCCGACGCCTGTGCCGACAGCGCAGCCACCCAGCCACTCAGTCCCCTTCCGCCAAGAAAATAATCTTCTGAATTATTCGTATTTTTCATGTAGATCGCACCGATCGCAATCATCAACACCAGATATGCCGCAAATGCGATCAGGATTACTATAGTATCTGTGTTACTCATTCCCTTTTCTCATCCTTCCTTTATGTAATTATAATACCGGATTGTTCCGTACTTCGTACTTTCACAGTCCGTAAAATATTTGTAATCCATTATCCCTAAAACTTCTTGTCTTGTCAATCATTTTTACTTTATTTTTTTATCATATTACCATATTAAAGCGTATTGCATAAAAAAACACCCCAATACGGATGTATTTTCTCCGTATCCGGGTATCTTTTTCCTTTATTTTGCTGCGATTGCTTCGATCTCGATCAGACCGCCCTTCGGAAGTCTTGCAACTTCCACACAGGAACGAGCCGGTGCAGACTCCTTGAAGTATTCTGCGTAGATGGCATTGACCGTTGCAAAGTCATCCATATTATCCAGAAATACCATAGTACGAACAACGTCTTCATATCCAACGCCTGCTGCTTCCAGAACAGCTCCCAGATTTTTCAGTGCCTGATGGGTCTGTGCCTCGATACCTTCCGGCAGAGTTCCGTTCTCCGGATCCAGTCCCAGCTGGCCGGAAGTGAACACCATATTTCCAGCTTCTACAGCATGTACATAAGGTCCTACTGCTGCAGGTGCTTTTTCAGCAAAAATTGTTTTTTTCATGTTTGTATCCTCCATTCAAATATTCTGCATTTGCATCTTATTATAACATGCTGTGTTCGTTCGTCAAGCATCGGAAACGACTTCATCTTGCTCTTTTTTGCACAATAGAATATAATAAACTTACCAAATATTTATGCAAAAAAACGAAGGGGGAACGAAATGAAACACGAAAAAGACTGGTATAAAGATCTGGTGATCTATCAGATTTATCCAAGAAGTTTTAAAGACGGCAACCATGACGGAATCGGAGATCTGAAAGGAATGATTGAAAAACTTGATTATCTGCAGGAACTTGGCATCAATGCGGTATGGATGTCACCGGTGTTCGCTTCACCAAATGTGGATAATGGATATGACATTTCCGATTATACCTCCATCATGGAAGAATTCGGAACCATGGAGGACTGGGATGCTTTCCGGGACGGGGCCCATGCACGGGGGATTGCAATTATCATGGATCTGGTGTTGAATCACTCTTCTGACAGACATATCTGGTTTCAGGAATCCAGAAAATCCCGCAACAACCCCTACAGTGATTATTATATCTGGAGAGATCCTGCTCCTGATGGTGGTGCACCGAATGGCTGGATGTCTGTGTTTGGCGGCAGTGCCTGGGAATATGTAGCGGAGCGTGGACAGTATTATCTGCATTTCTTCGCAAAAGAACAGCCGGATCTCAACTGGGACAATCCGGAGACAAAAGAAAAAATCTTTGATATTATCCGCTTCTGGAACGATAAAGGCGTGGATGGCTACCGCATCGATGCCATCAGTTATCTGGACAAAGGACTGGATGGCCGTGCCAATCCAAACGAACAGTTTGGTACTGTCGCCTGTGTGAACCTGGAAGGAACACATCGTTATATCCGGGAAATGGTTGCAAAAACCATGACACCCGACCATCTGATGAGTGTCGGAGAGGTTAATATTAATAACGATCAGGATGCTATCCATTACTCGAGTGCTGCCAGTGAAGAATTTAACATGGCAATTCCTTTTGTACCGCCGATCGTGGAGATTCAGACCTGGTCACCGGAAAAAATGAAACGGGATCTTCGTCACGATTATGAACTGCTGAAAAAAGACGGCTGGTGGGCACGATTTTTAAGTAATCACGACAAGCCACGCCAGGTTTCCCTCTACGGAAATGATACAACCTTCCGGGAAGTCTCCGCAAAAATGCTGGCATCCTACCTCCATACGCTCCCGGGAACTCCTTTTGTCTTTCAGGGGGAGGAACTTGGTATGACCAATGTTGCTTATCCTTCCATTGAAGATTATGACGATATTGATACCAAAAATGCCTACCATCCCATGCTGGAACAGGGGATTGCTCCCGAAAAAGCACTGGCAGAAGCTCAACGAATCAGTCGCGATAACGCACGGACACCGATGCAGTGGGATGACAGTTTAAATGGTGGATTTTCCGATCATACACCGTGGCTCGGTGTCAATCCCAACTATAAAGAAATCAACGCAGCCAGTCAGATGGCAAATGATTCTTCTGTCTTTCGTTTTTATCAGAAACTAATCTCTCTGCGGAAAGAACACCCTGTCATGGCACACGGTGATCTGCAGCTTTGCTGCCCGGAGGACGGACCGGTGATTGCATATACAAGAAGTTATCAGGATGAAACCTGGCTCGCTGTACATAATTTTTCGCAGGATGTACAGAAATTCCAGTACACCGGAACCGGTCTGCTGCTGGATACTTCAGTACTTTTATCTAATTATCCGGAACATGATATTTGCCCGGAAGATGATATTTTAACACTGAAGCCATACGAAACTGTGATCTTCCGGTTATCGTAAGACAGCATTGTGTCAACCGCCACACATGCATAGCAGAAAAGTCTGAAACATCAGCTTGTTTCTCTTGTTTTTCTGACATTGACCGATTAAAATAGATATATCAGGTGCATACAACTAAACATTGCACCTTTTAGAAGGAGGGTTTTTCTTATGAAACTGCAAAATTATTTTCAGGATCCTTCCTCTTTACACATCGGAACAGAACCGCTTCGTGCCTACTATGTTCCATGTAGAGAAGAAGCAGAAGCCAACGGCGCAGACATGCTGAAGGCTTCCCGGGCAATCATTTTAAATGGTGACGACTGGAAATTTAAATTCTATGAAAGCTATCACCAGGTTCCTAAAGGATGCACTGAAAAAGCTGCGGATACCACAGGCTATGATACCATCCCGGTTCCAAGCTGCTGGCAGATCCTTGGATACGATCAGAATCAGTATACCAATGTCCGCTATCCGATTCCTTTCGATCCGCCTTATGTGCCGGATGACAACCCGGCAGGTGTCTATGTGAAAGAATTTTCACTGACTGAAGAAGAAGCGACGCAGAAAATTTATCTAAACTTTGACGGCGTGGACTCCTGCTATTATGTATGGATCAATGGAGCTTTCGTCGGCTACAGTCAGATTTCCCATTCCGGAAGTGAATTTGATATTACTGACAAAGTAACCGCCGGCAATAACCGCCTGACTGTCCTGGTTTTAAAATGGTGTGACGGAACCTATCTGGAAGATCAGGATAAACTTCGTTTTACCGGTATCTTCCGCGACGTTTACCTGCTGGTTCGTCCGGTAGATCATATCCGTGATTATTTTGTCCATACACCGGTAAGCGAGGATCTTACCAAAGCTGAGATTCTGGTCGATCTGGAACTTTGTGGTTCTCCTTCCGTCACTGTAAAGCTGTATGCACCAGACGGAGATTTCCTGGCTGCTGCCACTCCTTCTAACGGAAAAGTGCGGTTTGCCGTAGATGATCCGGATCTGTGGAATGCAGAACATCCGGCACTGTATACGCTGATTCTTTCCACACCGGATGAAGTGATTGCTCAGAAAGTCGGCCTTCGCCGGATCGATATCAAAGGAAATGTCATCTATATCAACGGTGTGAACTTCAAGATCAAAGGTACCAACCGCCACGACAGCAATCCGTTTACCGGAGCTGCAGTCACAAGGGAACAGCTTCTGACTGATCTGAAGCTGATGAAGGAACATAACATCAATGCGATCCGTACCAGCCATTATCCAAATGCTCCATGGGCCACACAGATGTATGACAAATACGGTTTTTATGTTATGGATGAAGCAGATCTGGAATCCCACGGATGTACCACACTCTACGGAAGTAAGAGTGAACATGTCGATATGGGAGAAGTACAGTACGAAGAAAGCTATGGCTATCTGATGCGCGATCCTTCTTATGAAAACGCTGTTGTAGATCGTATCCAACACCTGGTTCACAGAGACAAAAACTGCTCCAGCGTCTTCTCCTGGTCCATGGGAAATGAAAGTGCATACGGTCCTAATCTGGAAAAAGCCGCCGCATGGATCAAATCTTACGACCCGGATCGTGTTCTGAATTATGAAAACAGTATCTGGCAGCAGACCAATACTGATTATGTCAACGATGTACATGATCTGGATGTCTTCTCCCGGATGTATGCACCGGTGGAATTTATCGATGAGTTCTGCTCTAAAGAAGGTAAAAAACCATTTATCGAAGTAGAATACTGCCACGCTATGGGTAACGGACCTGGAGATCTGGAGGCTTATTTTGAACGTCTCTACAAATATCCCGGTTATATCGGTGGTTTCGTATGGGAATGGTGTGACCACTCCGTCTATATGGGTAAGACCATCGAAGGCAAAGATAAATTCTTCTACGGCGGTGACTGGAACGAGGAAATACATGACGGAAACTTCTGTATGGATGGTCTGGTATACCCGGATCGTACCCCACATACCGGTCTTCTGGAACATAAAAATGTAGCACGCCCAATCCGTGCCACTCTGCTGGATACTTCCAAAAGACTGGTCGAACTGGATAACAAACTGGATTATACCAATATCAAGGATGGATTTACAATCACTTACGATGTACAGAAAGACGGTATGACTGTTCTTTCCGGTACACTGGATCCGGTAGACTGCCCGGCAAAAGAAAAAGTAACGATTACATTACCATTTGCTGTAACTGTAGAAGCCAATACCATCGTTACCCTGCATTATCTGCAAAAAGAAGATGCTCTGCTGACCCCGTCAGGATATGAAGCCGGTCATGATCAGCTGATCTTTTCTACCGATGCCACAAGTGCTGTCGCCGCTGTTGCCAAAGCTTCCGGTGCTTCGACCGCATCTGCTACATCTGCTGTATCTGTAGAAGATCTGGAAAACGAACTGGTAGTCAGCGGCTCTGCTTTCCGTTACGTCTATGACAAGTGGAAAGGAACTTTCACTGCTCTTGTAAAAGATCAGAAAAACCTGATTGCTCAGCCGATCCAGTTAAATATCTGGCGTGCACCGATGGATAATGACCGCCGGATCCGCTGGGAATGGGAAGCTGCAGGCTACGACAGAGCACGCACAAAAATCTATGCTACTGAATGGACGCAGGATGAAGATGGTGTAACGCTCACTTCCACCTATTCTCTGGCGGCCGTATATCTGCAGAGGATCATCGAGGGAACTATTACATGGAAAGTTGCCAAAGACGGTACTCTGACCGTTACCGTAGACGGTGAGCGAAAACCGGTTCACGTACCGCTTGCAAAAACTCCGCTGCCAAAGATGCCGTTCCTGCCTCGTTTCGGTCTGCGCCTGTTTCTGGAACCGGCCTTTGCCGATGTTACTTATTTCGGTTATGGACCGATCGAAAGTTATCCGGACAAACATCACGATGCAAAACTTGGGCTTTATACCTCTGATGTAGACAGTCTCCATGAAGATTATCTGCGTCCGCAAGAAAACGGAAGCCACTGGAACTGCTCCGGACTGGCACTGACCACTTCCGATCATCGTTCTCTGCTGATATCCGGCACACAGAACTTCAGTTTTAATGCATCCCGGTACACACAGGAGGAACTGACTACAAAAGCACACAGCTTCGAACTGGAAAAATCTCCGTACACAGTGCTGTGCCTGGATGGATATATGTCCGGTTGTGGCTCTAACAGCTGTGGTCCTGCTCTGGCAAAAAAATATCGGGTAGATCAGGACAAACTGACATTTACCTTTACTCTGAATTTCTAAGACTTTTATACTACTGATCAATTCCTGATCTGACTCACACCGGGTCACGAGACGTGTAAGCACGGACTCCGACCCGGTGTTTTTTTCGTGACCGAACAGTCAAAAAGGTCAGCCTTTCATAAACTCACCCGATAAAAGGTATGTTTCTTACACCTTGACCAAATCTGGTTTTTCCGTTAAACTAAAAGGCAGACATAATGGTAATGATCAAAAAAGAAACAGTCCGAAAGGACTGAAACAGTATAGTAAGGAATTGGTGAAAAGGAATGAAACAGACACTACAGCAACCACACATACATACCTCCGCAAACAGCGAGATAGAAACCTGTGATATCTGCCACCATCATCATCTACATCTTCCGATGGAAGCACCGGCTGATGAGACATTATACCGTCTGGCAGACCTCTACAAAGTGTTCGGGGATCCTACCAGAATCCGCATTCTATATGCATTATCCGGTGGTGAACTTTGCGTCTGCGACATCGCAGAACTTCTGGGTATGACACAGAGTGCCATCTCCCATCAGTTACGTGTGTTAAAGCAGTCGGCGCTGGTCAAATTCCGAAGAGATGGGAAAACCGTATATTACTCTCTGGCTGACACGCATGTGGCAACTATTCTCGCACAGGGACTGGATCATGTACAGGAATAAACATGAACTTTAAATCAAGATTGGTCCACCGGACTAATTATTGATATACAACACAATATAGAAGAGAGAAGAGAGAAGACAGAACTCCATAAAAGTTCCATCTTCTCTCTTTTTTGTATATCCATAACATTTTTTCTATTTCTGATGATATCCATCCAGAAATTCTCCCAGTTTCTTTGTCGCCTTCTCAAGATCTGCAATTCTCGGCAGATATACCACACGGAAATGATCCGGCTGTCCCCAGTTGAAACCGCCACCATGCACGATCAGGATTCTCTTTTCTCTCAGCAGATCCAGGGCAAATTTCTCATCGTCGTAGATATTGAATTTTTCCACATCCAGTTTCGGGAAAATGTAGAATGCGGCTTTCGGTTTCTTCGCTGATACACCCGGGATATCGTTTAACAATTTATAGATGACTTCTCTCTGTTCATAGATTCTTCCACCCGGCTGCAGATACTCTTCCACACTCTGATAGCCACCAAGTGCGGTCTGAATGATCGACTGAGCCGGTACATTGGAACACAGACGCATATTGGAAAGCATCTTGATTCCCTCGATATAACCTGCTGCCGCTTTTTTATTACCGCTCAATACCATCCAACCCACACGGAATCCTGCGATCATATGAGATTTGGACAGACCGCTGAATGTCACACAGAATACATTTTTTGGTGCAATCGATGCGATGGAAATATGTTTCAGTCCATCCATCACCAGACGGTCATAAATCTCATCTGAGAAAATGATCAGTCCGAATTCTTCTGCCACTTTCACGATTTCTTCCAGGATCTCTTTGGAATACAGCGCACCGGTCGGATTGTTCGGGTTGATGATAACAATAGCTTTTGTCTTATCTGTGATCTTGCTTCTGATATCCGCGATATCCGGATTCCAGTCGGACTCTTCATCGCAGATATAATGTACGACTTTTCCACCAGCCAGTGTAGCTGTTGCGGTCCACAGCGGATAATCCGGTGCCGGAATCAGAATCTCATCACCATCATTTAACAGTGCCTGCATGCTCAGATTGATCAGTTCGCTGACACCGTTACCTGTATAGATATCGTCCATCGTCACACCCGGAATTTTCTTTAACTGACAGTACTGCATGATTGCTTTTCTTGCGGAAAACAGTCCCTTGGAATCTGAATATCCCTGACATTCCCACAATGACTGTCTCATATCCAGAATAACTTCTTCCGGTGCATTAAATCCAAATGGAGCCGGATTACCGATATTCAGTTTCAGAATACTGAGACCATCCGCTTCCATTCTGGCCGCCTCGTCCACCACGGGTCCTCTTACATCGTATAATACGTTATCCAGTTTGGAAGATTTATCAAAAGTCTTCATTGTATCTGCCTCCATTCGTTTTTATTTTCTTTTACTTTAGCACACTAATTCAGTGATTATGTATCTTTTCAATTGTAGCTCATTACCTTCTTTTTGTCAAACCCGGAATCCTTATGATTTATATGCTATTTCAGGATTTTTTTCAGTTCATCCATAAAGGTATTCACATCTTTAAACTCCCGATACACAGAAGCGAAACGGACATAGGCAACCGCTTCCAGATCTTTGAGTTTATCCATCACGATTTCTCCGATCACAGAGCTTGGGATCTCCCGCTCTTCCAGATTAAACACCTCTGTTTCCACATCATCTACCAGCCGGTGGATCTGTTCTGCTGATACCGGCCGTTTGTGGCAGGCACGAAGGACACCGGCCTCTATCTTGGATCTGTCAAACTGTTCCCTGTTCTGGTCTTTTTTGATCACGATCAACGGAATCGTCTCCACTTTCTCATAAGTGGTAAATCGTTTTCCACACGCATCACACATTCTTCTTCTCCGGATGGCAGTGTTGTCATCCGCCGGGCGTGAATCCACAACCCGGGTATTATCCTGATTACAAAACGGACACTTCATATTTCATCCTTCTCTTTCCGCAAACTGCCTCTGATTGTCCGGTATTCTTCTGTATCCTCTTATTTTCCCGTTCAATTGTCTCACAGTTTTCTTATTTTCCTGTAACTTTCATCACTCCTGTATTCCTCACACAGTGGATGCTTTATCTTTTCCCATCATAATATAATCGCAAACTTACCGTCAAGACAATTAACCACAAAACATATAATTAATATAAAAGAAGTATAAAAATCAGGTTTTTTATGCGAATTATTGATCTGAAACAAAAAGAAGTCATCAATACCTGCAACTGTAAAACCCTTGGCTGTCCCGTGGATGTGGAATTTGATCCCTGCAGCGGACGGATTTCTGCCATCATCATCCCAGGCCCCGGAAAATTCTGCTGTTTTCTTGGAAGAGACAGCGAATTCTGTATCCCCTGGGAATGCATCTGTCAGATCGGGGAAGATATTATTCTTGTGGAAATCGATGAGAAAAAATGCCTGAAGAAACTGTGATTGCTCTCCTGGCAGTCATCAGAATGTTCTTCAGGCCCGCTCCCTGATCCATTGGCTGTTTCTCTCATCTTCTGTTATCTGTATCGATATCCAGCAACAACAGATTTTCTTCTTTTACATACAATTTTTCCGGCACACCCTCCGACGGATCCCAGTCCGTTTTCGCTGTTTTCCATTGCAGCCACTCGCAGGATCTGTCTTTTCGGAAGGAAACATTCCATTCAAAGGGATCTTCCATAATTCGGTATTCTCCCACCGGGAACTCACTGTAACATCCTTCCGACGGTTTTTCCTTTGTAAAAAAGTGGGCGCGGATCCCGATGGTCCGTGCCTGTAAAGCTTCTTTCGATACCCGGATGCCAACTCCCCAGTCCGATGTCCACAACCAGTTTCCATCTCTGTGGCTTTCCATAGCTTCCACCGCGCAGATATTCTTACATCCGGATAAAAGTGCCGCCGTCTTCGTCTTCGGATTCCGGAAAAATTCTTTTACCGGTTCGATCACTTCCATCCGCCCCTGATGAATACAGCTGACCGTATCACACAGTCGATAGACTTCATCCCGGCTGTGAGATACAAACAGTACCGGTGTCTGTACTTTTTGTAAAAGTTCCAGCATCTGTTGTTCCATTTTCCATTTCAGATAGCTGTCCAATGCGGCAAACGGTTCATCCAGAAGCAATACTTCCGGCTCTGCTGCCAGCATACGTGCCATGGCTACCCGTTGTTTTTGTCCACCGGAGAGCTGATCCGGCATATGACGTTCCAGTCCGCCAAGCTGAAATCCTGTAATATATTCCCTGACTTTTTTCGGATCCGGCTTTCTCCCCATCCCTGCCTGAATATTCTGTACCACATTCATTGTAGGAAACAATGCGTAATCCTGAAACATATATCCGACTTTTCGTTTCTGCGGTGGCAGATTAATCCGTTTTGCCGAATCAAAGAGTACCCTGTCATTCAAAACAATTCTTCCCTCATCCGGCCGTTCGATACCTGCAATACATTTTAACGTCATACTTTTTCCGCATCCGGAAGCTCCCAGAATGGCAAATATGCCTCCATCCATGGAAAAATCCACATCCAGCAGAAAATTCCCCAGTTTCTTTTTTATCCTTACCTGCAGCATATCCGCCCTCCTTACCACCGTTTTTTATGTTTATTACCACCGGATCCAAGCAGGTTCATCACCAGCACCACAAAAAAAGCAATCAGCATGATCACAACGACCCAGAAACCTGCTGTCCCATAGTCGCCATCCTGGATAACCATGGCGATCTTCTGAGAGATCGTCCCTGTCTTTCCCGGGATATTTCCCGCCAGCATGGAAGTTGCCCCATACTCACCCATAGCCCTGGCAAATGTCAGAATCGTTCCTGAAAGAATACCCGGTCCGGCAGATGGAATCACTACTTTCCAGAAAATCTTTATTTCCGACATACCAAGCGTTCTTGCCGCATAAACCAGGTTGGCTTCCACCTGTTCAAAAGCAGCTCTGGCATTCCGGTACATCAGTGGAAAAGCAATTACCGTTGCCGCCAGAATACAGCCAAGCCAGGTCTGTACCACCTTGATTCCAAAATTTCCATACAACGCAGCACCAAACGGCCGCCGCACACTGAAAATCAGAAGCAGGAAAAATCCGGCAACTGTGGGAGGAAGTACCATCGGAAGGGTCAGAATCCCGTCCATCACCGCTTTTGTCTTCGGACCTGCTTTTACCACCTGTCTTGCCGCATAGATTCCTCCAAAAAAAGAAAGAATGGTAGCCACCACTCCAGTCTTTAATGAGATCAGCAGAGGACTCCAGTCCAGCCCCTTCATAAATTCCATCATCTGTTCCATTCGTGTCTCCATTCTAATCTTTTCCACGCCGTAACATCCTGTTGCGGCGGAAAATATGTATTTTTATTATATTATTTCAAAAAGTCTGATTAGTTCTCTACATCTGTATCAAAGTAGTATTTCCGGAAAATGGTCTTTGCATCATCGGTGATCAGAAAATCTATGAATTCCTTGGCTGTTGTGGATTCCAGTTCTTCTGCTTCCGGATTCTGTACCTGTGCCACCGGATAGATAACATCACCGGTCAGATCATACGGAATGACCTGCAAGATCTCCAGACGATCCTCCAGTCCATAAGTATCGGAATAGTATACCGTTCCTACCTCATTGGAGCCTTCTGCTACTGCGGAAGTAACCGCACCAACATTGGCACACTCATTGATCTCCACACCTCCCAGCGCTTCTGAAACAGTAGCTGTCGGAATAGTAGATACATCGTCAGCTTTTTCCAGAATTCCTGCATTTACCAGTGCCTGACGGGTGTATTTTCCAACCGGCACCGAACCATCTGCCAGTGCGATACTGCTGGCTTTGTTCAGTTCCTCCAGACTGGTTACTTCTGTGTTACTTTCTTTATAAGTTACCAGGCACACCTGGTTATTTACTACATTATGACGGGTACCGTCCACAACCAGACCATCTGTCTCATCCAGCTGATCCATCTGTTTTACCGCTGCTGAGAAAAACACATCGCAGGCTGCACCTTCTTCGATCTGTGTCAGCAGCGTTCCTGAACTGTCATAACTTCCCTGTACATTTACATTTGGATGAGTCTCCTGAAACTTTGTAATCAGTTCTTCCATTACCTGATTCAGACTCTTGGCAGCAAATACTGTAATAGTAGTTTCTTCGCCTGCATTGTCTGCTGTTGTATCATTGCTTTCGTCAACTGCTGCTTCTGCAGTTGCTTCTGTCTTTGTCTCTTCTTTTGTTGTATCCGCCGCACTGTTGTTCTTAGATCCGCATCCTGTAAGCAGAGACACTACCATAGCTGTTGCAAGTAACATACTTACACTTTTTTTCTTCATTCATTCTTTCTCCTCATTCCTGTTTTGTCTGCGCGGACCTGTATCAGCTGTGCTGCGATGCTGATTGCGATCTCTGCCGGTGTTTCACTTCCGATTTCGATTCCGATAGGTGCATACACCTGATCCAGTTCTTCCTCTGTGAAGCCTTCGCTTGCCAATTTTTCTCTGACGTACCGGGTTTTTCTTTTACTTCCCACTACACCTATATAAGAAGCAGGTGTCCGCAAGGCAAACCGTTCCACATCGGCATCACAGCGATGCCCTCTCGTGACTACCACCAGATAGTCTTCCGGTTTTACTTCCAGAATCTGCGAAAGTGCTGTAAAGTCTACGGTCTTTGTCTCCTGAACTCCCGGAAACAAAGAGTGATCTGTATATTCTTCCCGATCATCCAGGACCATACACCAGAATCCCAGATGACTGAGCACGGGAACCAGCTCCTGAGCCAGATGACCGCCTCCAAAAATGTAAACCCTTCCATCGTAACAGAATTCTTCTGCGTAAATCTTCTGTCCGTTTTCCTCCAGAATCCTGCAGTGTCCTCTTCCTTCTGTGATCTCTCTTCGGATCCGGGGCGTTCCTTCAGAAAATGGAAGAACCAGCCAGTAAGGTTTTCCCTCATCTGCTGCCGCCAGTGCTTCTTTTAAAAATTCTCCGACGCCCGGATCCTGTGCGCAGACACTGTAAAACAGTACTTTTACTCTGCCTCCACAGACCATGCCCAGTTCGCTGTTTTCTCCGGTTCCCAGATCAAAATTTTCCACATAATGGGCAGCTGTTCCTGCCAGTTCCATGGCTTTTTTTACTGCCTGATATTCCAGGTTGCCGCCTCCGATAGTTCCGTAGATTCTTCCGTTTTTAGCCACTACCATATAAGCCCCTGTAGTTCGCGGAACAGAACCATTTCCTTCTACAATAGTAACCAGAACCGTATCTGTCTTCTGATTCCATCGATCCAGTAACAACTGATATAATTTTTTCATTGATTGTGTTTCCTTTTATTTGATTTTTCGTAACTATGAAGGTACTGAACAGTTACGATTTTTCTGCTATTCTATTCTTTCCAATAGGTCACCTTTTCGGATCGTACCACCATGTAACACAATGGCAAATACACCTTCTCTGGGCATGATGCATTCACCCATCCGTTTATAAATCTCACAGTGGCTGTGACATTCTTTCCCGATCTGGGTCATCTCCAGAACGGCTTCTCCACATTGAAAACGGGTTCCCACCGCAAGGTTGCGAAAATCATATCCGCTGACGATCAGGTTTTCCCCAAAGGCACCAAGTTCGATATCAGCACCCTTTTTCCGAAATTCTTCGATTTTTTCATAAGATAACAGGCTGACCTGTCTGTGCCAGTGTCCCGCATGAGCGTCTCCCTGAATCCCCCAGTCCTTTGCCAAAATGGCCTCTTCGATTTCATGTTTCGCTGTACCACGTTTTTCACTGATACAGATTCCTTTAATTACTCCCAAAACTGTTCCTTTCTATTGTGTCTACTCTATCCACCAATTTTTACCATTTCATGTGTCTCTGTCATCTCGGCCGGATGTTCAAAGCAGTGTGCCGCCGGTTTTCGGAAAATCGTCTGCTCCATGATTGTTCGCAGATTTTCCTTCTCTCCTTCGCGGAGCACCCGGCGAAGATCCTCCCCCTCATCATAGCACAGACACAGTTTCAGATATCCTTCTGCCGTCAGTCGGACCCGGTTACAGGTATCACAGAATTTTCCGTGTATGGCACTGATAAACCCAACCGGAACTTTCAGATCTGAAAACTGATAATACACCGCCGGCCCACTGCCCATCCGGGAAAGTTCTTCCCGATTGGTCATACATTCTGCATTTCCACAGACTGCCTCCAGTGTCTCCCGCAGTTCTTCATTGCTTCTCCCCACGTATTTTTTGCCATATCCGACTGGCATCATTTCAATAAAACGAATGGGCAGGTTTTCTTCCTGTGCATAACGCACCAGTGGAATCGGATCCAGTTCTTTTCTATTCACTGCATTCAGCTTTACCGGCAATCCGGCAGTCTTCGCCGCCCGGATTCCTGCCAGGACTTCCTGCAGTTCCCGTTTTCCGGTAATCTTATAGAATTCTTCCGGATCCAGTGTGTCCAGGCTGATATTCACGCCGTCCACACCGGCTTCTTTTAACTGTTTCGCATAATTTCCAAGCAAAACACCATTGGTCGTCATAGTAATAGTCTCTACCCCGGGAATCTCCCTGATTCCACGGATCAGATTCACACAGCCTTTTCGCACCAGCGGTTCCCCGCCCGTAATACGGATGTGCGTGATACCAAGGCTTACGCCTGTTCTCACGATCTCCCAGATTTCCTCAAAAGTCAGGATGTTTTTCATTCCTACATCCTGAACGCCTTCCGGCATACAGTAGCAGCATCGCAGATTGCAACGATCCGTAACGGATATACGCAGATAATTGATCACTCTTCCATACCGATCCAGCATCTTCCTGTTACCATCCTTTTCCAAAACCACAGTTTGGATACGTACAGACCGAACAGTTCAGGCACAGACCGCCCTCTCCCAACGCTGCCAGTTCCTCTGCTGTGATCTCATCATCTGCCAGCAGACGGGGCAGTGCCAGATCAAAAATCGTCCGTTTTGCATACATCACACACCCCGGAAGTCCTACGATCGGGATCTCTTCCCGGTAATAAGACAACAGGAACATGGCTCCCGGAAGTACCGGTGCACCATAAGAAACCATCCGCGCCCCTGTGTTTTTTATGGCCAGAGGTGTTTTGTCATCCGGATCCACACTCATACCGCCGGTACAAAGTACCAGCTCAGCCCCCTGTTCGATTGCCTGCAGACAGCCTTTGGTGATTGCTTCATGATCATCATCATATACTTCATGAAAGATCATTTCACAGTTATATTCTTTCAGTTTTTCAACCAGTACCGGAGTAAATTTGTCCTCGATTCTTCCATGGTATACTTCACTTCCCGTTGTCAGAATCGCCACTTTTTTCCCGTGCAGCGGTTTCAATGTCAGAATCGGACCATCCTGACAGACTGCTTTCGCCCGCTCCATCTTCTCTTTTTCTATAACCAGCGGAATAATTCTGGTTCCTGCAAGCTTATCTCCTTCTTTGACGCAGGTATTGCCGTGACGGGTTGCAATCATCATTTCTCCAAGCCCGTTGACTTTTTTCAGTTTTTCCCTGTCTATTTTCAACAGTCCGTCACAGTCAGCGATCACCTCAATTTTCCCTTCTTTGACCTCTGAAGGATGCATATGCTCATTTCTGCACATTGCATACAGAATCTGTGCCGCCTCATTTTCATGAAGCATATGCTCATCTTTTTCCCAGATATAAATATGTTCTTTTCCAACACTCAAAAGTACCGGTATATCCTCCTCGGTAATGATATGACCTTTCCGGAATACTGCATCTTTCGTCACCCCGGGAATGATCTGTGTGATATCATGACACAGGACCTGCCCGATCGCGTCTTCAGTCTTCATTAATTTCATGCGTGTTCTCCTCTACCTACTCCACTGCTTCACAGATCACTTCAAGCACGCTTCCTGCGATACAGCGGGCTTTGTCTGAAATCGTAAAACAGTTTGCCAGTTCTTCTTTTCTCGGATCAATATCTGCGATCTTAAATCCCTTTGTCACCGGATAATCATCGCGGATCAGACCACGGAGAAGTCCGTCAATGGTTGCTGATACCTCTGTCGATCCGTCTTCTCCCTCTATCACAGCCAGAACCTGCCCGGCTTCCACGATATCTCCGATTTTACTTCTGTTTTTCATTCTTCCTGCTGTCGGCGCATGAATGACACGTTCTGCACCGTAGCCGCCGATGATTCCCGGAATCCCGGTGTTCGGATATGCACTTCCCTGACGGATAATCCTTCCAAGATTATGCCCACGTTTCGTCTCGATCACCACATCCACATCTTCACCCGCACAAAATCCAGGACCAAGTCCGATCGTAAGCGGTGCCATATCTTTTGTTGTTCCGAGATTTTTCTTTGCAAGGATCGCATCCACCACAACCTTCGGTTTCAGTAACCGGATACTTTCTCCCTTCGGATCCACCAGAACCGGAACTTTTCCTTCCTCCCAGACCTGACGCATCTGCTCCACGCTTTCGATCCGGACAGCCTCTACATTCTCCACACAGGTGCTTCCACTGTACACAGCTTCACTCAGTGCCACCTGTCTTCGGATCGCTGCCGGGTGATCTGTTTCCAGAACCAGCAGATGAAATCCGCTTTTTTTCAGTCGATGAATCGTCCCGGTCGCCAGATCTCCCGCTCCCCGGACAATGATCAGATCACTCTTTTTCATCCGTAATTCCTTTCTCTTTCGTTATTCTCATTTGAGAATAACGATTGCATACTTATAACTTTACAATACTTATATTTATTTGTCAATTCTGTACGCTTTTTTGACTCTCTTTTTCCCATATGAGTTACTGGGCACTTCGTTCCCGGTAACACGTTTCGCATAGTATCCCATATATATTCCGGCGCATGTTTTCTCTGTCTATGCTTCAAACCATCTCATAAAAGATTCTCCGGCGCTCCGATTCAGTTCCGCCATAAACATTTCATATCGATACAGAAAATCCTTTCCTTTCTCGGTAAGCATGGTCCTGCCGCCTCTGCTTCCGCCCCGGCTCCCTTCCATCAGAGGAAACCCCAGATCTTCTTCCGCGTGCTTCATAATACGCCATCCCTTGGAATACGCCATCCCCATACACCGACAGGCCTCGGAGAGCGACCCTGTCTCTTCCACATGGTGCATCAACTCCGCCACTCCTGGACCAAAAGCTCCTTCTTTTCGAAACACCCGCACCTTCATATGATAATGCAGCTTATTTTCTTCCATTTTTCTCCTTGTCCACCATACATTCCTGTATTTTCCTGAATTATTAAATTTATACCAGCTGTTCAGCAGTCACTGTCCTGCAAGGTGAAGAAACCGAACAGCTGCCGTTCAGGTTTTTCTACAATTCCAGTATATACTCCCCTTCCCAGTGACAGCCCGCTTTCTCCAGTGCCGTAAGAATCTCGTCTCTTGCCTCCGGCACTGCCTTCCAGGAAAGGCCACAACCTGCTGTAATTTCCCTTGGAATCGGGATCAGACGTCCCGGCAGGTTCTGTTCCATGGCATATTTTTCTGCTGCCATCGCCTGCGTCGTACTCTCGAAAGTCAAAATCCATGTTTTCTTTTTCATTCTCATATTCCTGACAACTCCCACAAAGCCTCTGCCGTTCGATCCACTTCTTTCTCCGTATTCCAGTGTGACACAGAGATTCTCACAGCCCCCTGTTCTTTTGTTCCCAGCGTCTGGTGCATCAGCGGAGCGCAATGCGCCCCCGCCCGGACAGCAATTCCATGTTCCTCATACAACCAGTCCGCAACATACGCAGAATCTTCTTCTCCTATATTAAAAGAAAGAATTCCCACACGCCGGTTTCCGTCCGGATCACCATAAAGACGAATCCCGGGAATCTCCCTGATCTGTTCTTCCAGCCGTCTTAACAATTGCCGCTCCCGCTGCAAAATCTCCTTTGTTCCTTTTTTCTTCAGATAATCCAGCGCACCACCAAGTCCAGCGATTCCATGGACATTCATAGTTCCGGCTTCCAGATGCTCCGGCATCGCTTTCGGATGTTCCCGGTCAAAGCTGTGGATACCGCTTCCGCCTACCTTCAACGGACAAATCTCCACTCCCGGACGCACATAAAGTCCACCGGTTCCCTGGGGTCCCAAAAGTCCCTTATGCCCGGTAAAGCAAAAGATATCTATTCCCTGTTTCTGTACATCCACCGGTAAAATTCCCGCCGTCTGCGACCCGTCTACCACCAAAAGCAAATCTCTGCTCTCTGTTACTTCCCGGATCCTTTCCAGGTCGGTAATATTTCCGGTCAGATTGGAAGCATGTGTAATTACGATACCTTTTGTATTCTCCCTGACAAGCTCCGGAAGTTTTTCATACTCCAACACACCATTTTCATCTGCTGAAAGAAAACTGACTTCCACACCTTCCTCCTGCAACCGGTAAAGAGGCCGAAGAACCGAATTATGTTCGCAGACTGTGGTGATCACATGATCCCCCTTATGAAACAGCCCCAAAATCGCAGTGTTCAGTGCCTCTGTAGCGTTCGAGGTAAATGCGATCCGCTCTCCTTTTTCTGCATGAAAAAGTTCTGCCAGCTGCTCTCTTACCTGATAGACACACCGTCCCGCCTGCAACGTGGCCTCATGTGCGCCCCGTCCGGGATTCCCCATGGTATGAAAGGCACGAACCACAGCTTCTTCCACCTCTTTCGGCTTTTGCAGCGATGTTGCCGCGTTATCCAGATATATCATGGCTTGATGATCTGGTCGGCTTTTGTCATCCGCTCTGCGATATCATACATATTGGTAACTTCTCCCACCTGTAATTTATCGGATATTCCATAAAAGTTCAGACAGGTACCACAGGTACGAATCTCCACGCCCTGTTCTTCCAGCATTTTCAGATCTTCCAGAGACTGAGAACCTTCACAGGTCAGGAATGCTCCCCCATTATAAAAGAGCATCTGATCCGGCAGCTCGTCCTGCTGTGTCAGCGCGTAAATAAATCCCTTCAACAACGTAGCACCCAGTTCGTCATTTCCCTCACCCATCGTTTTCGAAGAAATCACCACCAGCCGATTCTTCTTCGCCGGTGCACATACTACATAATCTGCTTCTTCCACTGATGTCTCCTGCGTTGCCTCTGCCTCGCCAACCGTCAGCCTCACCTGGTATTCCTGTTCTTTCACTTTCCGTGAACTACAGCCATAACCTTTCTGGTTTGCCATCTTGGTCAGGTTCTGCACAGCAATCTCATTATCTACCAGCACCTCCACCGTTCCGGCACCCTGCAGTTCTTTGATGGCTTCCTTTGCTTTCACTAACGGGATCGGGCAGATATCTCCGAGTGCATTTACTGTTTTTTTCATTTTCGGTTCCTCCTGTGTATTTTTTCATATTGATGATAGATACTATTAGCTATCTATTAATTTATAACGGACGGGTATCCTTGTCAATGATCTACCAATGACTATGAACTCCACGTCCGGCAAATTAAATGCTGCCCAATAAGCTGTTCGTAGTAAAATGAACAGCAAGATTTCTATTCTATCATCAAACATAGAAACTCTGATGTGTGAATTAGAGCGTGTCTGAAAAAGGCTTTTCGTGAGCTGCGAGTCCCAGTTTGTGGGAGATTTTATCCGAATGAGGGCGGCGTAGCGGGCTACGGCAACCGAATGAGGGTAAAATATACCGCAAAGTGGGGCTTGCAGATTTCGGAAATGATTTTTCAGACACGCTCCAGGTACTCAGTTCTTTCTGGGCGAAAAAAGAATGACAGATACGTTTTGTATGCCGGATCATTCAAGTCTCTATTTGCGCCCTGCCACCTGAATCTCTATGTCTTCTCTCGCCATCACTTTCCCGACAATCTCCGCCGGAAGTCCGGCCTCCCGCAGTTCTTTGCGCAGTTCTTCTACCACCTCTCCCGGCACTGCAAACAGCAGTCCGCCGGAAGTTTGCGGATCGTACAATACTTCTTCCATCCCGAACGACACATTCTCAAACTGCACATACTGCTCCAGATGATTCCTGTTTTTCTGTCCTGCTGCGGTCAGGAGGAATTCTTCTGCGCATGATTCCGCTCCTTCAAATACCGGGAGCTGGTCTGCGTAGATTTTGCAGGAATGTCTGCCGTCCATCATTTCGTGCAGATGCCCAAGGAATCCAAATCCGGTGACATCGGTGCAGGCGTGTACCGGGTATTTTCGTCCGATCTCAGACGCTTTGCGGTTCAGTGTTGTCATGGAAGCAATCACCTGTTCCATCGCTCCTTTTGGTGCCTGGTTGACACGGTTCGCGGCGCAGAGGATGCCTACGCCCAGTCGTTTAGTCAGAATCAGGCAATCGCCCGGTTTTGCGCCGTTGTTTTCCCATATTTTTTTCGGATCTACCACACCGGTCACGGACAGACCGTATTTGACATCACTGTCTGCGATCGAATGACCACCTGCCAGGCTTCCACCCGCTTCCTGTACTTTTTCAGCTCCACCCTGTAAGATCTTTCCGAGGATATTCAGATCCATGGATTCCGGAAAACAAACAATATTCAGTGCTGTCTTTACTTCTCCTCCCATGGCATAGATGTCGCTCAGGGCATTCGTCGCCGCTATTTTTCCAAATATATACGGATCCTCTACCATCGGTGGAAAAAAATCCAATGTCTGTACCACTGCCTGGTGCTCATTCAGGCGATATACTGCTGCATCATCCTTGCTGTCATATCCTACCAGCAAATTTTCATCTTTTTTTCCCTTCGGAAGCCGTTCCAGGATGTGTTCCAGCACTCCGGCTCCCAGTTTTGCGGTACATCCACCGCTTTTGCAGAATACAATTTCTTTTTCGCTCATTTTTCCTCCTACTTCCGTGCACATTCCCCATCTTCTCCCAGAAGAATATCCAGCCCGTGTCCCAGTGAACTCAGTATGTAAGTAAGACTCTCCTCTACTGCCTTCGGGCTTCCCGGAAGATTGACGATCAGGGTCTGTTTGCGGATCGCACTGGCTGCGCGGCTTAACATTGCTCTCGGTGTGATCGTCAGGCTGTATGCCCGAATCGCCTCTGCAATCCCCGGTGCTATCCGGTCAGCTACAGCGAGCGTAGCTTCCGGCGTCACATCCCGCACGGAAAATCCCGTACCACCGGTTGTCAGAACCAACGCACAATGCTCCTCATCTGCCAGTCTGCAAAGTTCTTTTTCAATAGCTGCCTGCTCGTCCGGAAGAATCCGATAAGATACTACTTCATACTGATCGTCCGGAAGCAATTCCTGAATCTTCGGACCACTTACATCTTCCCGTTCTCCACGGGAGCCTTTATCGCTCAGCGTAACAATTCCCACTTTATATTTTCGTTTTTCCATTCTGTTCACCTGTTACTATTCCCTTTCCCTTTTTTTCATGTGTTCTGTTCATTTATTTTTTTCTGACGTAACGTAATCTTTTTCATTTTTTCTTATATGTTATCCATTTTCGTTTCTGTAATGTCCGCTCTTTCCGCCCATCTTTTCCACCAGATGAATCTCGGAAATCACCATGCCGCGATCCATCGCCTTACACATATCGTAGATCGTCAGAAGAGCCACGCTGACTCCCGTCATAGCTTCCATCTCCACACCGGTTTTTCCCACACAGGATGTCCGGCAGGTTGCCGTGATCTGACGGGTTTTCTCATCGAGTACAAATTCAATCTCACAGTCTGTCAGTGCAATAATATGGCACAACGGAATCAACTCCGCGTTCTTTTTCGCCCCCATGATTCCGGCGATTCTCGCGATACCGAGAACATCCCCCTTTTTTGCCGTGTGATTTGTGATTGCCTGAAAAACCTCCTCGTTGACCGTAATCGTCCCCTGCGCCACCGCTACCCGGTAAGTGTCTGCCTTTTCATGCACATCCACCATCACGGCATTTCCTTTTTCATCAAAATGTGTAAATCCACTCATGTTATTCTCCTTTGTTTACCCCTGTCAATTCTAATAATCAGACGTCTTCTGTATGAAGTGAAGTTCCTGACATCTGCTTTTCAGGGCTTCTATTATATCTTTAATTTTAATAATTAATTTCTGAATTTTCTACTGTCTCAAACAGTCTTTCTCATAATAAAGAATCAGTAATACCTGCTAAGTAACAAGTAACATGCTTTCATTTTCAGCATAATTTGAATCAATTGTAATTTTCAAATCTATACTATACTGCCGCCTTAGAACTTTACAGTTGCTCCCCCCGCTCGACAGTTACGTAATTTTGTCAAAACCACATTCTCCACGCTCCATCCACGCAACATTTCTCCGATCCGTTCTCCTCCCTCTCTCCGCGTATCATCGTCGCACTGATTCAACACAGCCACATATTTTCTCCCTCCGACATCTTTCCGAAGCCCTTCCTCAGATGCCAGAATCTTCGCCATATCCTCACAGCTCAGCAGATGATCCGCATCCGCCTCCAACAGCTTTTCCGCCTCTTCCAGCCGAAAACAACATTCCTTTAACGGTTGCTCCAACGCCGAAAGTCCCAGAACTGCAATCACAACCTCTGTCTCCGGCAAAATGACCGGTTCGTGCGTGGCGGGTACTTTACAGGGCAGTCGTTTTGATCCGTCTGCTTCGATCAGGACGAGATCCGCAAGTGCCATCGCCTGTCTCATCCAGTCGGGATCCGGCATTTTTAGTTTCTGTGGCTGCTTCACTTCCGCCTCTCCGATCACCGCCCAGTCTCCCGCGCCCCAGATACGTTCCAGATCTTCCGGTGTCCGTGCCAGTTTTTCCGGCTCCGGTCGGAAAATATGCGTGGTCGTCGTTACCAGTACCTTTTTCCCCTGCTTGGTTCCCCAGGCTGCCATAACTTCGATCAGCGAACTTTTCCCGCCTGCCCCTACAAAAGAAAAACAATGTCTATCTTTCGTAAGAGTCGAAAATAACAGATGCGACTCGACCTTTTCACTTTGTTTCTTCTCCAGATTATATTTGTAAAATTTCTGTATCAATTCTTTTTCCATTTTTACCAACAGAACGACAGCTTTTCAAACTTTTCTTCCAGTTCACTCCTGCTGCCCTTCCCATTGTAATCAACCTCCAAAACCAGCTTTCCTTAAGTTTACCAAACTCCCCCAAAAAAGAAAAGCCACTATCCCCTACCGGAGATAATTTCTCATCACCCGCAGGGCATTTTTCTCCAGACGGCTGACCTGTGCTTGGGAAATGCCGATCTCCTGTGCTACTTCCATCTGCGTCTTGCCCTCATAAAACCGCAGGTTCACAATATGACGTTCTCTGTCATTTAACCGGTTCATCGCATCCTGCAATGCCAGATTTTCCACCCAGTTTTCTTCTTTGTTTTTCTTATCACTCACCTGATCCATCACATACAGGGTATCTCCACCCTCGGTATACACCGGTTCGTACAGGCTCATCGGACTCTGGATCGCATCCAAGGCATAAACGATCTCCTCTTTTTCCATCCCGATTTCCGATGCAATCTCCATAATCGTCGGTTCTCGGAGATTGTTTTTCAGATAATTTTCCCGGGCATAGATCGCTTTGTAAGCCGTGTCCCGCAGTGACCGGCTGACCCGGATCGTACTGTTGTCCCGCAGGTATCTCCGGATTTCCCCAATAATCATAGGTACCGCATACGTGGAAAATTTCACCTGCAAAGTCGTATCAAAGTTATCAATCGCCTTCATCAGCCCGATGCAGCCGATCTGAAACAGATCATCCGCATTTTCATTGCTTCCGGAAAATCTCTTGATCACGCTTAACACCAGTCTGAGATTTCCTTTGATGTACAGTTCTCTTGCCTCTTTGTCCCCTTTTTTTATCTTTTCAAAGAGCAATTCTTTTTCCTCATTGGTCAGTACCGGAAGCCTGGATGTATTCACGCCGCAGATCTCTACCTTGTTCAATGCCATAATAAGAATCCTCCTAATTGTATTTGTTTTTACAACTAAAATGATTCTCAGCTGGCAAACTGTCTATTCATTTCCGACAAAAATAAAAAAAGTTTTACTCCTTGACAGTTCTTCTTATTTCCGTCTTTTCGAACCGTAACTTTTTGTGCTATACTGTTTTTATTATGTTTCAGAAAGATGAGGAAATCCACTATGGCAGATAACAAAACTTCACATACAGACGAAGGTTTACAGGATAACGAACAGATCGAACAGGCAATTCTGGCATTGCAGCAGCAGCCGTCCCAGGAAATGCTTGCCCACGCGCTCACCGTACTCCGCAGACGGATGCTTGCTCACGGACAGCTGATCGTTGCAGTCGAACCACCGGTTGGCGACAACCAGATGCGCCTTCAGGCGATCCAGACCGATGACGGTAAAAAATGGTGGGCAGCCTTTACCAGTTTTGGCGAGGAACTAAAAGGCGGCGGCAGTGTGATGTCTACCTTTCTCACAGATATCGAAAAATTATTTCTCTCCGCCCTTTCGGTAGAAGAAATCGAAGGAGTGATCATCAATCCTTGGAACCGGACGCTGATGCTTGATAAAAACCTGATCCGTATCGTCCGCGGATGAGCCAAACCGATTTCTTAGATTGATTCATTATTATCATTCTATATATAATAAAACAGCATATATTTTCTATGCGAAAACCTGATATTGCTATAGTCATCAGGTTCTCATGCACATCTTGACATTTGCTCGTTGTACACATAAAAATAAAAGAGTTTTTGTCTAATAAACAAACTGCTCCGTTTATTAGACAGAAACTCTTTTTTATCTTATCCATAAAAAACATTGTTCATAACAAAAGGGGTTACCGAACCATCGATTTTCCACCACGCTCTGCTAAATTAATATTCCACCCCAGCCAATGTCACCATCTTCTTCATACACATCTTATTAAACAGCGCTATCACACGTCCCACACCAAGAACCGCAACCACCGTTCCGATTCCCACGCCGATCAGTTTGTGAGCAAACACGAGGCTCACCGTGATCGTGATACAGATATTGCACAGATCAAAGCAGTTTTTTGTAAATCCAACCGGTTTTCGGATCGTATCTGCGATTGCCTGTACGATTCCGTCTCCCGGATTTGGCACGATTCGCATATTTAAGGACATTGCCGCTCCGATTCCCGTCAGGATGATACCGCAAAGTAGTACAACAAATCGCATCCCCACCTGTTCCGGTGCCGGGATCCAGGAAGAAAACAGATTCATAAAACGGGTAAATACCAGACTTAATGGCAGCTGTAAAAGATCCATACCCAGAATCAGCGGCAATGATTTCTTCGTTGACGCATCCAGCGCATGATTTTCTTCTCTCCGCTGTCGGTAATTATGGCAGGTATGTAAGAGCAGTTCGATGATAACAAACACCGTGTACAGCCCGAATGTCGTATTTCCAAAGTTCAGGTTCCATATAGTAGAAATACTGTAAGCCACAGAAATGATCGGCGAAACGCCAAGACCTGATTTGGTATTCAGAATGATCCCCATCGCCAGGATCAGAAGCCCGCCGGCATAGAAAATCCAGCGGAAAGTTGTACTTTTTTTCATTTTCCATTCACACTCTCTTTCCGGAGAATATTGTAGCACACTTCCCGCATTTTTTTCAAATTCTTATTTTTCCACACAAAATTTCGCACAAAATCAACGTTTTCCCACACATCACCGGCAATCCTTATCCTTTATCCAATGCGCAAAAATTCCCTGCCCGGACAGGCGTTCCATTATCGCCTTATCCGGACAGGGAATCTATATTTACCTATCTATGTAACTGCTCCGTCACACACCCTTATGCATTCAGAATCTCCAGAACTGCACCGAACAGTGCCGGGCTCAGGTTCATGGTTGCCAGTGTTGCAACACCGTCTTTGCCCATCTTTTCTACGATTGCCTGAATATCAGATTTCAGGTTGTACGGAATCTGAGCTTTATCAAGCATTGCATAGCAGCGTCCGGCCAGATCGTTTTCTGCCAGAGATATACCGTCTGCAAATGTGATCACGATTTCTTTTCCTACTGCTGTTTCCGGTACTTCTACGGTCAGTGCTGCAATTGCTTTATCATAGGAAACTTTTACAGCTACTTCTTCGCCGTCTGCAGTTACTTTGCAGCATGCTTTTTCCACACCCATGAATACTACCTTCCAGCTTCTGCTTTCCGGAATCACAGATACATTGCCCAGTGCTTTGCCGATGGTGAAAGTATCTTCTTCTCCGCCGGTAAATGTCAGCTGTGTAGCTACCCAGTTTTCTTCTTTATCTACAGGTGTATCTCCCTGGTCTTCCCACAGAGTGAAGGTTCCGTCTTCTGCCGGGAATACACGAACTTCCATAGCTTTCGGGTTATCGGTGCTGCTGTCATAATCAGTCATATCTTTCATCGGAACGATAGCTCCTGCTTTCATCAGAACAGGCATATCTTCTACACCTCTCCACAGATCGATCATACGGCCACCCTGGTATACCATACCCGTGAAGAAATCAACCCACATTCCTTCCGGCAGCCAGGTTGTTACTTTCGCTGCACGAACTTCCGGATCCTGTTTCTCTGTGATCGGGGACACCAGCAGTTCAGAACCAAAGTAATATTCATTCGGTACCTGATAAGCTTCTTCACGATCCGGCTCCAGATAATACATTGGCTGGATCAGCGGCAGATCATCGTAATTTGCTCTGCGGTTCATGGTGTACAGATATGGAACCATTCCATGACGCAGACGCAGGTAATCTTCCATAACACCCTGTGTGATCTTGTCAAATTTCCATGGTTCTTTTCCGTTGAACGGATTATCGGTGCTGTGCAGACGGTTAATCGGAGAGAATACTCCGTATTCTACCCATCTTGCCATCAGTTCATCGTCACGGATACCCATCATATGGCCACCGATATCATGGCTCCACCATCCATATCCAACGTTGCTTGCTGTATTGGTAAAATATGGCTGGAACTGTAAGCTTTCCCATGAGATTACACTGTCACCTGAGAATCCTACCGGATATCTGTGACTTCCCACACCTGCATATCTGGAGAAAGTCAGCGGACGATTACCCTTCCAGCTGCTGTCCAGATAATGATAATGGTTCAGCATCCACAGCGGATCAAGTCCCGGCACTTTGGTAACAGTTCCCTGCTGCCAGTCAAGCCACCAGAAATCCACGCCTTCTTCTTCCAGCGGATGATGCAGATCTTTCAGGTACACTTCCATGAAATGTGGATCTGCAGGATCAAACTGTACTGCAATCTCACTTTCAGGATCGATTCCCATCTTTTCTGCCACGCGCGGATACAGTTCCTCATATGCACGGATTCCGTCAGCCGGATGCACATTCAGCGTAATCTTCATATTGTGCTCATGCAGCCAGGACATAAATCCTTTTGGATCCGGGAAGAAATTTTTGTTCCAGGTATATCCTGTCCAGCCGCTTCCGTATTTCGGATCTACATCATCAACAATATGCCAGTCCATATCAACAACAGCTACAGAGAACGGCAGTTTTTCGTCTTCAAAACGTTCTACCAGTTCTTTATATTCCTCCTCTGTGTAACGATGATAACGGCTCCACCAGTTACCAAATGCATATCTTGGCAGCAGCGGCTGTTTTCCACACAGATAATAGAAATCTTTCAGACTTTCCAGATAACGATGTCCATATCCGAAGAAATACAGATCCTCGCCATCTCCCTGTCTCGGACTTACCCATCCGTCTTCTGTCAGTGCCATCGAATGACTGTCATCCACAACAGCAAAGCCTTTTCTTGAGATGATACCATGCTCCATTTTGACTTTGCCGCTGTATTTTTCGTTCATCGGTGTGTCACCCTTCAAATAAGCATCATCACTCAGTTTCATAGCACCGTCGCATCCGTCCAGTGTGCGGGCTGTTCCAAGAAGATCACTCGGTTCATCTCCGTAATTCCAGTTTCTTCCCCAGCCGCTACCACCGCCTACGACTTTGATAGACAGACCGTTTGCTGCAAATGGTTTTCTGTTGTAATGAATCTCCAGAGAATCTGTATAAATAACCAGCTCTTCTTCATCCTCGACGACCTTGAATTCCGGTACCGGGAAATCACGGTTCAGTACGGACTGTGTTGCACGGTCCTCGAATACACCTTCGCTGTTGTATTCCAGACGTACCAGTGCAGATGTCAGCATCGTGATTCGATAACAGTCTCCCTGAATAATCGCTTCTTTTTTGCTTACCGGATGTGCTTCCAGCTTATACTCTTCCATTCCCATGTTTGTAAAAACCTCCTTTAATTTTTTATTTTGTAACTGTGAGAATACTGAATAATTATAGTTTAAAATAAATATACTATAAAAATTTGGAGAATTCCTCTATTAAACTGACAAAAAAGTGTATTATTTTGACTTTTTTGTCCTGCCTTTTATTGTAAGGAAGAAGCGATTTTTTCAGCCAGTGCTTCCAGAGATGCTTCCTGTGCTTCTTTTACCGCAGAACGGATCGTTACACCTTCCTCTAAGAGTTCAATATTTTTCATACCGGCAAAGATTTCCCGCATCTGTCTTCCGGCAACCGGTGCCCAGGTCCCGTTTTCCATGATGGCTACAGTACGGTTCTGCAAACTGTGTGCTTTCAATTCAGACAGTACAGTCTCCATCTTGGTAAAGATACCGCCGTTATAGCTCGGTGCGGCAAATACCAGATGGCTGCAGCGGAAAGATTCGGATACAATCACCGAAGGATCTGTCACAGATACATCGTACATGGCGATATTCTTTACACCTTTATCTGCCAGTTTTGATGCCAGGATCTCAGCGGCATTTTCCGTATTGCCATAGATGGATGCATAGGCGATCATAACTGCCTGATCCTCCGGTTTGTAGCTGCTCCAGGTATCGTATTTTTCAATAAACCATCCGAGATTCTCTCTCCAGACCGGTCCGTGGAGAGGACAGATCATTTTAATCTCCAGGGTAGCTGCTTTTTTCAGAAGATTCTGTACCTGAACGCCATATTTTCCTACGATATTAATAAAATATCTTCTGGCATCATCCAGCCAGTCTCTTTCAAAATTCACTTCATCCGCAAACAGGTTTCCATTGATTGCTCCGAACGTTCCGAATCCATCTGCGGAAAACAGGATCTTATCGACAGTATCATAGGAAACCATAGCTTCCGGCCAGTGCACCATCGGTGCCATCACGAAGGCAAAGGTATGTTTTCCGGTACACAAAGTGTCCATTTCTTTTACAATCACAGTACGGTCTTCCACCGGGAAATTAAAGAACTGTTTTAACATAGGAACTGTTTTCGCATTACATACCAGTTTTACATCCGGGTATCTTCTCACCACATCTCCAATAACCGCGCAGTGATCCGGTTCCATATGGTTGACAATCAGGTAATCCAGTGTCCTTCCGTTCAGTACATATTCCAGATTTTCAAAAAATAATCCGCTGATGGATGCGTCCACGGTATCTAACAGAACCGTTTTTTCGTCCAGCAGGACATAAGAGTTATAAGAAACTCCTCTTGGAATCGGGTATACATTTTCAAATAAAGCCAGTCTGCGGTCACTGCCGCCGATCCAGTATAAATCATCCGTTACTTTTTTCACACAATGCATGGTGCAACTCCTCACTTTCGCTTTTGTTTTTCTATATTATACTGTTTTCAGACATTTCTTTCAAGCAATAAACATAGTTTTAAGTGTTTATTCATAGCGGACAATTTCTTTTTTTAACCGCACCATGATCCTTTTTTCCAGTCTGGAGATGTAGGATTGAGATATTCCGAGAAGATCTGCCACCTCTTTTTGCGTTTTTTCTTTTCCATCCGGCTGATTCAGCCCGAAGCGAAGACAGATGATCATCTTTTCTCTGGCATTTAGCTTGTTAATAGCCTTTACCAGAAGCTTACACTCCACCTCGTGCTCCAGATCCCTGTAGATCACATCTTCGTCTGTTCCGAGGATATCAGAAAGCAGCAGCTCATTCCCGTCCCAGTCCACATTCAACGGTTCATCGATGGAGACTTCCATGCGGGTTCTGCTGTTTCTTCTCAGATACATCAGGATTTCATTTTCGATACAGCGGGACGCATACGTTGCAAGTTTAATCTTCTTTTCCGGATTGAAGGTGTTGATTGCCTTGATCAGTCCAATCGTTCCAATAGATATCAGATCTTCCATTCCAACACCGGTGTTATCAAACTTCTGTGCGATGTAGACCACAAGGCGCAGATTGTGTTCGATCAGACTTGCCCTCGCCTGCTGGCTGTCCTCTTTTGTCAGACTCTCTATCACTGCGGATTCCTGCTGAGGAGATAACGGATTGGGCAGTACGTCTGCTCCACCGATATAATACACCTCTCCGGGTTTTCTCCACAGCATGCGGGAAAAACCCGGTAACATACGCATACGAAAATGACTGGGTAATACTGCCTGCATCATAGAATTTCCTCCTAACTGTCTATCAGATTTGGATGTAAGATCATCTGACAGTCCCCGAAAGCAGAACTGTCTTCCCCCGAAAAAGCGACCACCGGAGCGTGGATCACTTTCTGTACGTTTTCATTTTCCAGGTACATGGCATCCAGCGTGACTGCTACCAGCAGCCCGCAAGAACAGCCAAGACTGGAATAAGCCAGAAAATGTGGATGCATACGCCGAAACGACAAAGCCGATTCTTTTTCTGCCTTTCCCCTCTGAAATTCCTGTAATTTTTCCATTGTATCTGCATCACAAAGCTTTTCCAGAGTTCCTTTTTGAATGATACTTACCGGTTTTTGTGCGATCGGATCATACAGGCTGTTCCCTGTATCAAAAAAGGCATTTACCTCTGTAATCTGCCCTTCCATCTGCAGTCTTACCCGGCAGCGGATCCTGCTTTTTTTTCTCCATTCCCGGTATCGCGGAAGAACAGCAGCATACACAAGGTAACAGACGGTTCCCGCCAGCAATACGTCTTTTGTCCCGGCAAATCTCAGGAATCGTTTCAGGACTTCCAGCATACCTCCCATGAGGAATCCTGCTATGTACAGACCGGCGATTCCACCGCAGAGCCTTCCGGGTGTCCGCAGTCCACATCCAAACCTCACCATGATTGTGTTGATTGCCACATATGCCAGTAATGTATTCACCGGAAAGCTGATGGGTAAAAGAATCAGCATACAATAACTCAAAGCTCCAAAAGCAGCTCCTCCAAGAGAAGCCAATACTCCTGCCCTTCCTCCACACAGTTTTTTTACCAGTCGGAGTAAATAATAATCCATCACCAGATTGGTAACAAACAGTTCATCCGGATAGATTGTGTAAGACAAAAAGCACCCCCTGTTCCATCTGGAATACTTACTGGAAAACAAGTATTATTATATGGAACAGGAAGTGCTTATTTTGTCAAAAATGGGGTGTCGAACGACAGTTTCGCTCGACACCCCATTCCTGATTTTTCGCTTTTTCGAAATTATTATACATATTCCTTTCGGATCAGCGGTATATTTTCTTGTTTTTTATTATTATTTGTAGAGAATTACTCTTGTTTCATATGGCTGCAGAACACCTGCTACATGGTTTTTGTAGTTAGTGATCAGTTCTTCGCCTTCTTTTCCTTCGAACAGATCGCAAGGTACTTCTTTGTTTGTAAAGTTACAAGCTACCACCAGTTTCTCATCGCCCAGTGTTCTCTCGTATGCATAGATATCATCGTTGTCTTCCAGCAGTCCGTGGAATACACCTTCTACGATGATCTCATTCTCATGACGCAGCTGAATCAGTTTCTGATAGTAGTAGAATACACTGTCTTTATCTTCCAGGGCAGCCTTTGCGTTGATCTGTGTATAGTTTTTGTTCACACTGATCCATGGCGTTCCTGTGGTAAACCCAGCATTTGCGCTGTCATCCCACTGCATCGGAGTTCTGGCGTTATCACGGCTGACCATTTTCAGGCAGTTCAGCATCTCTTCTTCTGTCATCAGACCGCTCTCGGTATACTCTTTGTATGCATTGATAGCTTCGATATCTTTGTAATCATCAATGGATTTGAAATATGCATTAGTCATACCAATTTCTTCGCCCTGATAGATATATGGAGAACCTTTCAGCATATGCAGGCAGGTTGCGATCATCTTTGCGGATACCTCACGGTACATCGGGCTGTCATCACCGAATCTGGATACGGCACGCGGCTGATCGTGGTTATCCCAGTACAGACTGTTCCATGCTTTTCCTTCCAGGTCATTCTGCCATTTGTTCATGACAGCACGGACTTTTTTCATTTCCGGTTTCTTAGTGGTCCATTTGCCGTATTTTCCGTCTGTTGTTCCCATGTGTTCAAACTGGAATACCATGTTCAGTTCGCTTCCATCCAGATTTGCATATTTCTTTGCTTCCTCTGTGGTAACACCTGGTGTTTCACCAACAGTGATCAGATCAAATTTGGAAAGTACACGCTGGTTCATTTCCTGCAGATATTCATGTACATGAGGTCCGTTGCATACATATGGTGACATATCGCCATGCAGTCCATCACGGATCTCTCCGTCCGGATATGCAGGATCTTTGGAAATCATGCTGATAACGTCCATACGGAAACCATCTACACCTTTTTCACACCACCAGGTCATCATGTTAAATACTTCGTCACGTACTACCGGGTTCTCCCAGTTCAGATCCGGCTGTTTTTTGGAGAAGCAATGCAGATAATACATCCCTGTTTCTTCGTCAAATTCCCAGACAGAACCTCCGAAGCATGCTCCCCAGTTATTTGGCTCTTTGCCGTCTTTCGGATCTTTCCAGATATAATAATCACGATACGGATTGTCTTTTGATTTTTTGCTTTCCAGGAACCATCTGTGCTCATCGGAGCTGTGGTTTACTACCAGGTCCATCACCAGTTTGATGCCTCGTTTGTGCATCTCAGCGATCATCCGGTCAAAGTCTTCCATTGTTCCGAAATCGGTCATGATATCCTGATAATCGGAGATATCATATCCATTGTCATCGTTCGGGGATTTATAGATTGGTGACAGCCAGATCACATCAACTCCCAGTTCTTTCAGATAATCCAGATGTGCGGTAATACCATTCAGATCACCGATACCGTCTCCGTTGCTATCTGCAAAACTTCTTGGATAAATCTGATAAATAACACTACTTTTCCACCATGCTTTGCTCATATGTTTGTCCTCTTTTCTTTCTTCCGAAAATTTTCTGTATTTTCAGACTCGTTTTCATATATATTCAGGATACTATATTTCATTTCACATTTCTTGTAATATATTACTATTTTTTTATACTATATTCACTTTCTGTTACTCTGTTTTTGACACCTATGTAATATCTTTCTGTATGTTTCTTCCCTTTTTCATAAGAAATACACAAAACAGAGCAATCGTTACTGTTCACTCCGATCCCGGTAACACGCTTCGTGGGATATTACCAATGAACAGTAACGAATAATCCACGATATCCCTGTGATCCATGCGTCATCTCTTTCTTTTTTGAAAATCATGTGATATCTTTAGAATATAAACATAGCATTTTGAGATAATTACTCGATTAAATTTTAATTAAAGGACTGTATTTACATGAATAGCTTATCTTATCACGAAAGTCACTCTCATGGTTCTCTCGGTCTTCCGTTTCAGGCATACTCTCAGGAAGATCCTTACGGGCAATACTTTGTGCCATATCACTGGCATGAGGAAGTGGAATTTATATATGTTACCAAAGGAAGTCTTGTACTTCGTACCCAGAACCGTACCCGGTTGCTCCAGGAAGGACATATTTATTTTATTAATCCCGGCACACTGCACGGACTGTTTGGAAACAGTCCGTTTTCCCACCATTATGCGCTGGTTTTCCGGTTGGATATGCTGAATTTTCTTCAGACAGATTCCTGCCAGACCTCTTATCTGGTACCTCTTTGCACCGGAAAATATCTGTTTCCCGATAGTGAAGCACTTGCTCCGGAACTCACTGCTCAGATTGCTGCACTCATAAAAAAAGCAGCCGACGAGTACCGAAACTGCGATACCTCGCTGACTGCCGCTCTCTCGATCAAGATCACGCTGTTGCAGATTCTGGAACTGCTGTTTGCCAGCCAGTCCTTTATCCCCGGTACACAGGCAGGAGAAACTTCCGGTGATGTGAATCCGTTAAAAGCTGTATTTTCTTATATTGAATCTCACTACGGAGAAAAAATATCTCTGGAAGACCTTGCCGGCACAATTCATATGAACCGGAATTATTTCTGCCGTTTTTTTAAAGAAAAGGCAGGAAAAACACCGTTTTCCTACCTGAATGAATACCGGGTCAACCAGGCGGCCTCCCAGCTGCTCTCCACCCGGCTTCCCATCACTGAGATTGCATTAAACGCCGGTTTCGAAAATATGAGTTATTTTATCCGTCAGTTCAGACGTTGCAAGGGCTGTACCCCTTCTGCCTACCGGAATACCGAAGACCCCAAGTCTCTGCCGATTCCGTTCTGACATTCTGTATCTGTTTTTCCGTCAGGCAGCCACCTGTTTTTTTGTGCGGGTTACCCATTGGAACACAATCACAAACAGCACACCTTTAACAATGGAAGTCGATGACAGTGCCCACCAGATACCGTTCAGTCCCAGCGAAGTTCCTCCAAGAATGATCGCCAGCGGTATCCGGGCACTGGTAAAGATTATGCTGATCACACTGCATAGATGTGTCCTTCCCAGTCCGGAAAGCGCTCCTACTGTCGTTGTCTCAATACATAAAAAGGCTTCGCTGAATCCAACGATGATCAGATAATCAACCGCTGTGGCAATCGCTTTCGGCTCATGGAAGAAAATATTTGCGATCGGACGCGGAACACACACAAACAACAGCGTAATAAAAATCCCCCAGATTCCGACTGTCCACTGAGATGCCCGATATCCTTTCTTTACACGCCCCATCTCTCCCGCACCATAGTTCTGCGCGATAAACGCATTTAACGCGGTGGCGAATCCGTCTGCCGTATTCCAGGATATGGATTCAATCTGTCCTCCCACACGCTGTGTGGCGATGGCTTCTGCACCAAAGGCCGATACCATGCGGGTGATTACCATCGATATCACGCAGTATGCCATTCCCTGTATCGCAGTAGGAATTCCGATTTTGCAGATCCCGTTCAGATATTCTGCCGGAATTTTTGTGAACAGGGTAATACCTTTTAATACATTTTCTTTCTTCTGTTTCACGATTCCAAGAATCATGATACTCATAACGATAAACTGCGCCGTTACCGTTGCAATGGCTCCTCCTGCCGCACCCAGTTTCGGAAGCGGTCCCGGTCCGAGAATCAGAAGCGGATCCAGGATCATATTCGTCGCCAGACCGATCAGGTTCGCATAAAACGGTGTTTTCGAATCTCCCTGCGCCGTATAGATACCGGTCAGTGTCACCGACAAAAATGAAAAGACGATCAGTCCGCAGGCAATCTTTGTGTAGACAAATGCCGCCGCATACGCCTCCGGATCCTCCAGTTTAAAAAATCCGATCATCTGCTTTGTAAAAATAAGTACAACCAGTGCATACACCAGCCCCATCACCGTTGCCAGCTGAACCGCCGCCTGGGCATACCCATGAGCCTTTTCCTTATCTCCTCTTCCGACACACTGCGCCACCTGCACCTGTCCGCCCATCCTTGCCATAGATGCAAATCCCTGAGACAGCCAGGTGAACATGCCTCCGACACCGATACCAGCCACTGCTTTTGAGCCGAGCAGTCCGATCCATGCCATATCGGTAATGTTGTATAAAGTTCCCAGAAAGGAAGACGCCATGATCGGTATCGCCAGTTTGGTCAGCGTCTTCAGAATAGGCCCCTTCGTCAAATTTCCTTCCATGTAATATAATTCTCCTTACATCATATTTTTCTTTTTGTGCTTCATCCAATATTTCTCTGATTTTATGCTTCCCATGGTGTCGGATCTTTCTTTAAAAGTTCCGGAAAGGTGATCATCGCCGGCTGTTTTTTCTGATGTTCACCGATTATTTTCTCCATCCACACCATGTTATACCAGGTATCAAACTTATACCCGCACTGATAGAATTCTCCCACCAGCCGGTATCCCAGATGATGATGAAAATCCATGCTGTTGCGGTCAAGATGTTCATCCGGCACTTCCGGCACACCGATGCAGGCATTCAGATTTGTGATATTCTGCTTTTCCAACACCCGTTCCAGTGCCGCATACATCTTCTTTCCAAGTCCTCTCTTTTTCTGATCTTCCCGGATATAGATCGTCGTCTCTACCGCCCAGTCGTAAGCAGACCGCTCCTTAAATGTCCCTGCATACACATACCCCAGCAGCTCCCCGTTTTCTTCCAGTACCAGATATGGGTATTTCGTCAAAATATGACGGATCCGTCCGGCGAACTCTTCCTCCGACGGTACTTCATATTCGAATGTGATCGCTGTTTTCTCCACATAAGGCGCGTAGATCTCCAGAAGTCCTTTTGCATCTTCCGGCTTTACCACCCGGATCGTCAGTTCTTCTTTCATGCTATCCCTCTCCTTTTTTCAAACATATGTTTTATCTTACCATTCCACCGCCCGATATGCAATGTGAATCCGTATTACAGTCGTTTTTTCTTATTTTAATAAAATTTAGAATAACCGATAGATTTTTTTTATCATACCGCAAATAATACGAATTAGTACTTGTTATGTTTTTGTTATACAATTAACACATACATGATACCCAGAGTCAAAAGATCGGAAGTCTGACGCAGGCTTGCTTGCAGAAAAATTTCTGACCTTGGGACTCGCCAAAAACATGAACAGGGCAAAACACTTTTTGCCCCATCACCTACAAAACTCTCAGGGAGGTTTCTTTATGAAAGGCAATTATCAGCATATCTTCACCCCATTGACTGTGAAGAATATGACTATCAAAAACCGTATCACTATGATGCCGATGGGCACCAACTATGGCGAACAGAACGGTGAAATGAGTTTTCTTCATATTAATTATTACGAACAGCGTGCGAAAGGAGGTACCGGTCTGATCATCGTGGAAAACGCCAGTGTGGACTCTCCGCAGGGCTCCAACGGTACCACTCAGCTGCGTATCGATCATGACAACTATCTGCCTCGTCTGTTCAAGTTCTGTGAGAATATTCACAGATACGGAACCTGCATTGCCATCCAGATCAACCATGCCGGTGCTTCCGCAGTATCATCCCGTATCAACATGCAGCCGGTATCCGCATCGGATGTACCGACTAAGGACGGCGGTGATATCCCGCGTCCACTGACCAAAGAAGAGATCCTTGATATCGTGAAAAAATACGGACAGGCTGCAAAACGCGCACAGATCGCAGGATTTGATGCTGTAGAGATCCATGCAGGACACTCTTACCTGATCAGCCAGTTTCTCTCTCCTACCACCAACAAACGTACTGATGAGTTCGGTGGTTCCGTGGAGAACAGAACACGTTTCTGCCGTATGGTCATCGAAGAAGTCAGAAAACAAGTAGGACCTTTCTTTCCGATCATGCTGCGTCTGAGTGCAGATGAGATGGTAGAAGGTGGAAACACACTGGAAGATACTTTGAAATATCTGGAATATGTACAGGAAGAAGTGGATATCTTCGACGTATCCTGTGGTCTGAACAGTTCCATCCAGTATCAGATCGATGCCAATTATATGAAAGACGGATGGCGTTCCTACATGCCAAGAGCTGTCAAAGAAAAATTCGGCAAACCATGTATCTCCATGGGAAATATCCGTAATCCGAAAGTTGCGGAAAAGATCCTGGCTGACGGCGATGCTGATCTGATCGGTATGGGCCGTGGACTGATCGCGGATCCGGAATGGGTAAATAAAGTTGCAACCGGTCACGAATGTGATATCCGCAAATGTATCTCCTGTAACATCGGCTGTGCCGGAAACCGTATCGGCTTCAACCGTCCGATCCGTTGTACGGTCAACCCGTCCGTACTCGAAGGCGATACCTACAGATCCCAAAAAGTCAAGAAAAACTGTAACGTAGTTGTGATCGGTGGAGGTACCGCAGGTCTGGAAGCTGCCTGTACAGCTGCTGAGGTAGGATGTAACACCTTCCTTCTGGAAGAAAAAGAGACTCTGGGCGGTCTGGCTGCTGAGATCTCCAAGATCCCGGCAAAGAAACGTCTGGCTGATTTCCCACACTATCTGGAACACCGTGCAGCCGGTCTGGATAACCTCTATATCTTTACCGGAACCCATGCAACGCCGGAAAATATCCGCAAATTCCATCCGAACCTGATCGTCAACGCGACCGGCTCCGGCCCTCTGCTTCCTCCGATCAATGGTCTGATGGATAATATTGACAAAGAAGGCGGAAATGTTTATTCTATCTTAGGTATGATCAGTCATATCAACGATTTTCCGCAGGATCTGGAAGGCAAAAAGATAGCTGTTATCGGTGGCGGTGCCGTAGGTCTTGATGTTGTGGAATTCTTTGCGGCACGTAAAGCGGATATCTCTATCGTTGAAATGATGGATCAGATCGGCCGTGATTTGGATCCGGTAACAAAAAACGATACAAAATGTATGATGAAATCTCACGACGTACATCAGCTTACCAAGACCGCTCTTCTGGAAGTAAAAGCAGACTCCTTCCTGGTAAAAGGAAGCGAAGGCGAATATGAACTTCCATTCGATTACGGCTTCGTATGTCTGGGAATGAGAGCCAAAGGTCAGTTGTACTCTCAGCTTCTGGAAGCTTTCTCAGATGACGATGTGGAAGTCATCAACATCGGTGACAGCCAGAGAGCCCGCCGTATCATTGACGGAACCATGGAAGGAAGAAATATCCTGTACCATCTGACCCAGAGAGGTTATCTGGATTAATTCATATTTTTCATAACCATCCTATATCGGTGGATCTATCCGCCGATATTGATGATAAAAAAAGCGTAATTGTTCCGTGCTTGCACAGTTTTGAACAATTACAGGAAAGGACAAAAAATCATGGCAGAAAGAATCACAGGACACACAGAACTTATTGGACTGATGGCTTACCCGATCCGTCATTCCAGCTCACCGGCAATGCAGAACGAAGCATTTGCAAAATTAGGTTACGACTATGCATATCTGGCATTTGAAGTTGGCGCTGATGAAATCGAGGACGCTGTAAAAGCCATCCGTACTCTGAAAATGAGAGGATCCAACGTATCCATGCCGAACAAAACACTGGTAGGACAGTATCTTGACGAACTGTCACCGGCAGCCGAACTTTGCGGCGCTGTTAATACCATCGTAAATGACAACGGACATCTGACCGGTCATATCACAGACGGTATCGGTTTTATGCAGTCTCTGAAAGACAACAACATCGATGTGATCGGCAAAAAGATGACCATCGTAGGTGCCGGCGGTGCTGCTACAGCTATTGAGATCCAGGCGGCACTGGACGGAGTTTCAGAAATCGTAATCTTCAACCGCAAAGACGAATTCTGGGACCGTGCAGTATCTACCGTAGAAAAGATCAACACCCGGACTTCTTCTCACGCAGTACTCTACGATCTGGCAGATCTTGACAAACTGAAAGAAGAGATGGATGACAGCTACCTGTTTGTCAACGCTACCGGTGTTGGTATGAAACCGCTGGAAGGACAGTCCGTAGTACCGGACAAATCTTACTTCCGTCCGGAGCTGATCGTTGTCGATGTTCCTTATTCTCCACTGGAGACAAAGATGCGTTCCATGGCAAAAGAAGTTGGATGCAAGACTATGAACGGTCTGGGCATGATGCTGTTCCAGGGATCTGCTGCTTTCGAGTTGTGGACCGGCGAACCGATGCCTATCGAACACATGAAAGAAGTTCTGAACATCAAATACGACTAAAATGTAAAACGTTTTTCAGGAAAGGAAAACACTATGAATACTGTAAAAGTAAGAAACATTACCATCGGCGAAGGCAGACCGAAGATCTGTGTTCCGATCGTTGGTAAAACCCGCGAGGAAATCCTCAAAGAAGCCTCTACCTTCTCCGCACTGCCTGTAGATGTTGCAGAGTGGCGTGTGGACTGGTACGATGACGTCTTCGATACCGAGGAAGTTCTGACCACCGCTAAGCGGCTGAATGAAGCTCTGGGCGAGATTCCTGTACTCTTCACTTTCCGAACCTCCAAGGAAGGCGGAGAAAAAGAAATCTCTCCGGAACAGTATGCACAGTTAAACAAAGCCGTAGCGGAAAGCGGCTATGTGGATCTGGTGGATGTGGAAGCATTTACTGGGGATGAGATTGTAACCTCCATCATTTCTCATGCCCATGCAAATGGCGTAAAAGTCATCGCTTCCAACCATGACTTTGCAAAAACCCCTGAGAAAGACGAGATTGTTCGCCGTCTCAGGAAAATGCAGACCCTTGGCGCAGACATTCCTAAGATTGCTCTGATGCCAACCTGCAAAAAAGATGTTCTGACACTTTTAGAAGCCACTCTGGAAATGTCAGAACAGTACGCAGACCGCCCGATCATCACCATGTCTATGGCCGGAACGGGTGTTGTAAGCCGTCTGACCGGTGAGACCTTTGGTTCCGCACTGACCTTCGGTGCCGCTTCCAAAGCTTCTGCACCTGGACAGATCGGTGTCCATGAATTGAAACAGGTTCTGGACATCATTCACAAAAGTCTGTAATACAGAAAATAATAAAGCTTTAAAAACATAATTTCAAATTCCTACCTATTTCATAATCCTTTTATATAATAAAGATAAAAAGAGAAGACCTGCCGTAATTTCCCCTTACCACAGGCCTTCTCTTTTTGTTATCTGCTTTTTACGTTATTCTGTATTTTGCTTTACTCTTCTCCTGTTTTTACTATCCTAAAACAGACGCTCCTATTCCATGAATAAAATACGTAAAATACAATGCGAGAGATGTTATCACATAATTCTTCTTGCTGTTCTGTTTCATTTTTTACCTTATTTTATTTTGCGTTTTCCGCCTGAAACTTTTTATATTCCTCTACTGGCATATCCAGGCCGGTATATAATTTGTAGGCTGCAACTCCCTGCCACAGGAGCATGCCTTTTCCGCCGATGGTCTTTGCACAGCCGGCTTCTCTTGCTTCCCGGAGGAGTCTTGTTTCTTCGGGATTGTATACAACATCGCATACTACCAGATCCGGACGGAATACGGATTTGTCCGTAATCAGGGAAACATCTTCATGAGGTTTCATCCCTGCCAGTGTTCCGTTTACCAGAATATCTGCTTTTGCGATCTCTTCTTTCAGTTTGTCCTGATCTTCGATACAGAATACCTGAACATCGCAATCCGGTACTTCTTTTTTCAGCTTTGCAGCTGTATTTTTTGCGCGATCCAGGAAAGGATCGTTCGGGTTAAAGATGGAAATAGATGCTGCTCCGTCCAGTGCACACTGCACCTGGATCGCTGTTGCGGCTCCACCTGCACCTAATACTACCATTTTCTTTCCTTTTACATCTACACCGTGGTCTCTCAGGTTTTCAACAAATCCGATTCCGTCTGTCATATGACCGACCAGTTTTCCGTTTTCGTTGACGATTGTATTGACTGCACCGATGATTCTTGCTGCTGCGGATAATTCGTCCATGTTCTGTGCTGCTGCGGTTTTGCACGGCATTGTTACGTTGCATCCTCTCATGTTAAACAGACGCATGGCATCCAGCGCTGCCGGTACCTGATCTTCTTTGATATCAAAAGCCATGTAGCAATAATCCAGATTATGATAGCGGAAGCAGAAATTGTACATATCCGGGGATCCCGAATGTCCTACCGGGCTTCCAATCAGTGCCAATAATCCTGTTGTTCCTTTGATTCTCTGTTCCATCTTCTTTTCCTCCTGTTTTGGGTCTAAATCTGAGATGCCACATCGTAGGCTTCTTTCGTTGCATCCAGTGCGCGTCTTGCACGGATTGCATCACCGATTACATAGGTATCCGGTACGATAGCTTTCACCTGTTCTTCAAGAGGATTATAATTTCTGTAACCCATGGACAGGACAACGGAATCGTAGCCTCTGGTCTCGTGATGTTCGCCGTCTGCTGTCTCATACTCTACGCCGTCTTCGAAGAATCTGCATACTTTTGCTCCGGTAATCTGACCGATACCGTAATCTTCGAAATCTTTCATCAGATATACCCTGTGCTCATGGATCACATCTGCACCAACCGTATCTCTGAATTCAATGACTGTTACCTCGTGGTTCTGTTCGCCAAGGAAGGCTGCTGTCTCACAGCCAACCATTCCGCCGCCGACTACCAGTACTTTCTTACCTGCTGCACGTTTTCCTTCCAGCAGATCCGATCCGTAAATAATAGACGGATTGTCAATGCCTTCGATCGGCAGTACCAGTGTCTTTGAGCCTGTTGCAAGAATCACGCTGTCCGGGTTTTCCTCTTTGATGAAGTCTGCTGTCACCTCGTGGTTCAATTTTATCTCAATTCCATCTTTTTGGCAACGATGAATGTAGCTGCGAATCATGTTTGTGATATCACCTTTTCCCGGCGGGTAAGCGGCCAGTCGCATATTTCCGCCAAGCTTTTCGCCTGCTTCGTATAAAGTAACCTCATGGCCTCTTTCTTTTGCGACAAAGGCTGCGCACAGACCGGCAACACCGCCACCGATTACCATGATCTTCTTCGGTGTTTCTGCCTGTTTTAACGGTTCTGCATCATGACCCAGGAACGGGTTTGTCAGACAACATAACGGTTTTCCTGCATACATATTTGCCACACAGCCCTGCAGACAGGCGATACACGGGATCATATCTTCCAGACGCTCTTCTTTTGCTTTTTTCGGCATATGCGGATCTGCCAGACTCTGGCGTCCGAAAGCTACCAGATCGCAGCGTCCTTCTTTTACCATCAGTTCTGCGAACTGCGGTTCGGTATAACGGCCCACTGTGATAACCGGGATGTTTACCGCACGTTTGATCTCTTCCACCAGTTCAGCGGAGAATCCACCATGGATCACAGTCGGTGCCCACATATACTCATCTTTGATATGAACGGCTCGTGAGACATGGATGGCATCCAGTCCACAGGATTCCAGATAAGCGGCGATTGCTGCGCTGTCATGTACATCCAGACCGCCCGGAACTTCATCATCAGAATTGATTCTTGCCAGAACGGCAATCTTTCCTTCGGTCTGTTTCTTGATTTCTTCAATAATCAGTCTGGAGAAACGCATCCGGTTTTCAAAGCATCCGCCGAATTCATCCACACGCTTATTGGTGCGTGGGGACATAAAAGTGCTTACCAGATATCCATGCGCCATGTGGATCTCTACAGCATCCACACCGGCTTCCATTGCTCTTCTTGCTGCTTCTCCGTAACCTTTTACCAGTTCATACACTTCTTCGGTAGATAATTCTCTCGGAATATCTCTTCCGCAGGCTGCCGGGATACTGGTAGCTGCTGTGATCGGTGCTCCTGCATTTTTTGCATTTCCTTCCGGACCTGCATTCTGCAGCTGAACGGAAACCTTTGCACCTTCTGCATGACAGGCATCTACCACCTTTTTAAAGCTTTCGATGGTAGAATCATCATACAGACATGGTTTTCTCGGGCCACCTTTGGCTCCTTTATGTACAACAGTTGCTTCGATGGTGATCAGTCCGAATCCACCTTTTGCACGTTCCCTGTAGTAAGCAACAGACTGTTCACTCATGGTTCCGTCGGTATTGGCAAAGTTATTGCCCATCGGAGGAACTACAAAACGGTTCTTTACCGTTACCGGTCCGATCTGAATCGGCTGAAACATTGCATCAAATTTCATATCTGCTCTCCTTTTCTTAGTTCAGTACTTCCGGCCATGCCTCTTCGAGTACTTTCTTTGTATTTTCATAAGTATGTTTTGCTGCATACCCGATGCCTTTTTCCAGGTTTGCATCGCTGATAACCTCTACGCCGATTGCGTTTGGCTCGATGCCTTTTTCACGAACCATTTTTACAAATGCTGCGGTGCATCCGATGCCGGTTCCCGGTGCCAGACGGTCATGCATGGATTCATCTCTTAAAATCGTAGTTGCATACGGTCTTTCCCATACATCGTTGATCTGGATGGACACGACTTTGTCTGCAGGAACATCTGCCAGTACGGAAATATCTACCGGCTGGTTTGCTCTTACCCAGTGCCAGGTATCCAGTATCAGTTTGGCGTTGTCACAATCTGCTGCTTTTACAACCGCCCAGCCTTTTTTCACATCCGGGATACCGCTGTATGGCATTGGTTCTACACCGATGATGTATTTTCCGGCTCTGTGGCACAGCTCACGCAGTTTCTGTGCGGTGTATTCTACAGAATAGTTTTCCATCAGACCACAGTTGATCTGTTTTACATTAAATAATTCACACATATGGAAGCACATCTGCTCTTTGTATTTCTGCTCATAAGAACGATGTTCTTCTGCCCACTGTACGATGTACTCTACCTCTGTAACTTTCATATCATATTTTTCCAGAATGTTCAGGATATCCTGATCGAACAGTCCCTCATTTAAGGCATCTACATAAGTTTCTGCACGAAGACCGATACCTTCGTATCCGGCATTCTTTGCTGCTGCAACACGCTCTTCAAAAGTACACTGATCTCCCAGTGTCCAGGAACTGATAGTAATTGGAAATCTCTTTGACATGATATTTTTCCTCCTGAAAGAATCCATTTTTTGTCTTTTGTTACTTCTGATTATATAACTTTGTTAAATTCAAGACAAATTGATTGTATTTGAGTATTCATAGATTTTGTCAATATATCGTGATATACTATAGAAGATAACTTGTAACTGTATGCAGTATAGACGGTTACTTCTGGCTTGCGGAGGATACTTTTTATTAGGAGGTTACCTGTTTATGAATCTTTATCATTTACGATACTTTGTGACACTGGCACATATGGAACATTATACCCGGGCTGCGGATCTTCTGGCGATCACTCAGCCGAGTCTGAGCCATGCGATCTCTTCCCTCGAATCCGAACTTGGGGTGAAATTATTTAAGAAAAACGGACGGAATGTCACCCTTACCAAATACGGAAAATCCTTTCTCACCGATGCCGAGGATATTCTGCAGAAGCTGGATTCTTCCGTCGGCAATTTACAGCTTGCCGGTAAAGGTGAGGGGCGGATCGACATTGCATTCCTGCGAACTCTGGGAAGTGATTTTGTTCCCCGGATCCTGCGTCGTTTTCTGGATGAGAATCAGGGAAAACAGATCGACTTTGCTTTGCACTGCGATAAAGTGATCACAAATGAGATTCTGAAAGGCATAAAAGAACAAAAATATGATATCGGCTTCTGTTCCAAAATCAATGATGAACCACTGATTGAATTTATCCCGGTCGCCAAACAGGATCTTGTAGTCATCGTGCCACCGGATCATCCGCTTGCTTCCAAATCGGAGATCCATCTGGAAGAGACACTCGAGTACAAGCAGATCATCTATAAGAGCGGAAGCGGTCTTCGACACATCATCGATCATTTATTCGATCAGATTGGTGCTTATCCGGATGTTTCCTATGAGATTGCGGAAGATCACGTGGTTGCCGGTTTTGTCGCTAACGGTTTCGGAATTGCTGTGGCGCCGGATATACCGATCATTCATTCGCTGAATCTGAAAGTTCTGCCCCTGGTTTCCCCGACCTGGCAAAGAAACTTTTATATGGCTACCTTAAAAGATGCCTATCATCCGCCGGTGGTGGATATCTTCAAACAGTTTGTCATTGACCAGACACGAGGGGAACTTGATTACCGGACGATCTGATCCTGCCCGGTATCTGTTATCATTGGAACACGAACTTTGGCTCTTTGCTCGCGTAACTAAAAAAGGTCCACCGGACCTTTTTGTCGTATGCTTGGCAACGCAAAAAAGCAGCAGAAACAATGTTTTTCCATTGCTTCTGCTGCTTTTTATGTGCTTTTTATAAATTATTTGTTATCCATCTGACGCAGTCTGTGGATCAGTTCTTCGCAGATCTGCAGCTCATCTTTTCCATCGGTCTCGATGACGATATCGGCAGCTGCCTCGTATTTTTCTCTACGTTTTTCCATCAGTTCCGCGATGAATGGTACCGTCTTGTTGTTTTCGATCAGTGGACGGTCATGGCTGTCTTTGACACGATCCAGAATCGTCTCCGGTTTTGCGGTCAGTAATACGACACGACCATTTTTCTTCATCTCCACAACGTTGCACTCTCTCATCGGAGTACCGCCACCACAGGAGATAACCACATTGGTTCTCGACTGCATCTCGATCAGCAGGTTAGTCTCCAGATCGCGGAAATACTGCTCGCCATACACTTCGAAGATATCGGAGATACTCATTCCTTCTCTCTCGGCGATGATCTGATCCATCTCGATCACATCCATCGCAAATGCGGTTTTCAGAAATTCAGAAATCGTACTCTTACCCGCTCCCATGAAGCCAATCAGGACGATATTATAGTTGAACAGTTTTCTTGCCTGAATTCTTTTACTGTTCTGGGTAATGCTTCCAAAGACATCTTCCACTTCTGCTTTATGGCGTCTGTCTGCCATCCGGCGCTCCAGCCATTCTTTCTGTTTTGCTTCCTGTTCCGGCTGCAGGATCGGGATATCATTTGCCTCTTTATATGCCATGATATCTTCTACAATACGGTTACGCATAAGCAGTGCATCCAGAATAATTTCATCGCACTGTCCAAGACTTTCTCTTAATATTTCCAACTGATTCATTCTTCTTACCTTCCTTTTTCAAGTTCAAGACTTTAACATCTTTTCGTTATTATAACAGGTGTTTTTAGTTATCACAATACGATTTAATGTTTTTTCACTTTAAATTGCTAAATTTCAGAAAATTCTGTTCCCGGCGCGCCCGATTTTCCCTTTTGCGTTGTTGACAGTCCCTTACTCGGGCTTTATAATTAATTTATATTGCTCTGTCAGACGCATACTGCAGTTACACATTATTTACAGAGCACAAAGGAGAGTTTTTATGAAGCAAATTATTTTAACCGGCGACCGTCCAACCGGTCGTCTTCATGTGGGTCATTATGTCGGATCCCTGAAAGAAAGAGTAAAATTACAGAACTCCGGCAACTATGACGAAATCTATATTATGATCGCCGATGCGCAGGCATTGACCGATAACGCAGAACACCCGGAGAAAGTTCGTCAGAACATCATGCAGGTAGCACTCGATTATCTTGCCTGTGGTCTGGATCCGGAGAAATCCACGATTTTCATCCAGTCCATGATCCCGGAACTGACTGAGCTGACTTTCTACTATATGAATCTGGTTACCGTATCCCGTGTACAGCGTAACCCTACTGTAAAAGCTGAGATCCAGATGAGAAACTTCGAAGCCAGCATCCCGGTTGGATTCTTCTGTTATCCGATCAGCCAGGCCGCTGACATCACCGCTTTCCGTGCCACAAGTGTACCGGTAGGTGAAGACCAGATGCCGATGATCGAACAGTGTAAAGAAATCGTACACAAGTTCAACAGCGTATACGGCGAAACCCTGACAGAGCCAAAGATCGTCCTGCCAAGCAACCAGGCCTGCCTGCGGCTGCCGGGTATCGACGGTAAGGCAAAAATGAGCAAATCCCTTGGCAACTGCATCTACCTGTCCGACGAATCGGAAGATATCAGAACCAAGATCATGTCCATGTTCACTGATCCGAACCACATCCGTGTGCAGGATCCCGGAAAAGTGGAAGGCAACCCGGTATTCATCTATCTGGACGCATTCTGTCGCCCGGAACACTTTGAAGAATTCCTGCCGGACTACAACAACCTGGATGAACTGAAAGCCCACTATCAGCGCGGTGGCCTGGGCGATGTAAAAGTAAAGAAATTCCTGAATAACGTTATTCAGTCCGAACTTGAGCCGATCCGTAACCGCCGTAAAATGTGGGAGAAAAACCTGCCGGACGTATACGACATCCTGAAAAAAGGCAGCGCCGCAGCCAGAGAAACCGCCGCCAAAACATTGGACGATGTTCGTCACTCCATGCGCATCGACTACTTCACAGATGACAATCTGTTGAAATAAGGTAAAACATATCAGCATGTCGCTGACTGTAATATAGAAAAAAGCTACTGTATCATGGGTATTCTTCTTACCATATGATACGGTAGCTTTTTCTTTTCTATGAAAGAACATTTCCATCATACTACGCGCTTCTATCTCTTCCACCTTATAGCACCAACAAGTCCAAAACCGAAGAAGTAACACATGCTACTCCCCTTTCGTCTTGAAAAGTCAGCAAGCCCGGAGTCGGAGATGGGGGATGGACAACACTTTGTGGGCGGTTAGAGCAAGCTTTAAGATCCAGTCCTTAGAAGAACTTGACAGTGAGCGGCTCTCCGCGAACTGGCATTTAGTTCTTCTTTGGACTTAGCTTAAAGTTGCTCTGCCCACGTTGTCCATCTCCCATCTCCGGCTTCGGGCTTGCGTCCCCTTTTCAATTACTCTTCAAACTTAGAACTATGATCCCGACAAGGAACCGGCAATTTCAGAATATCCAGTTTCATCTGATCTGCATCCTCAACCGAGAAAAATCTCTGCTCCTCCAGAACATCAATCGCCTTGAAAATCTTATCAATATAATCCCGTCTCGTAGGATACAGTTTTTTCAGCTTCTCTTCAGAGAAATACACACAACAACTGTCCTGATCGTTCTTCTTTGTTCCGCTGCAGTAAGTAGCTACCGGCACATCCAGCTGTGGAAAACGGAAACCACCCTTACAGTTATTGTTTTCATCCAGAACCTCAATATTATTCTCATCCACCTCAATCAGACCCTGTGCATGCGGAGCCGGAATCCCCTCTCTCACCCACAGATCCAGATTCGTCAGAGCCTGACGCATAAATGCCTCTAACGGCAGAGCTGTGATATCAGTATGCGGAAGACCGGTTGTCTTCTGAATCTGGTCAATCTCTGCATATCCCGGACGATAAAACGCACCGGAGAAAGAGTTATGAGCCTGTCCTGCCAGCTCATACAGACGGAAACGATCCCCTTCTGCATCACTGTCCGCTCTTCTCAGATTGATATGACCTGTGAAATCCTTAAAATCCCACTGTGTCACACACCGAAGAACCGGAACCGGACAATTTCTTGTTTTCTGAATCTCGTCTGTCACATCGGCCGGAGACTCTTCCTGATTCAGAGCCACCATACGGCATCCGGAATATGTCAGATACCCATCATATGGAACCTCAACCGGTGATACTCTGTCTGTCTCATGGAATACATTTATATAAGTAGATAACTGCATGGAAGACTGCGAACAGCTGATCGCATAAATCTTCTCCACTTCTTTTCCTGCAATCTGTGTACCCTGCCCGGACTTGAACAGATTTCCCAGTTGCGTCAACATATCCCATAACAGACCGTCCTCGCAGTCTTCCAGACAATGCTGCCACAGTAAAATATCGTGGTTGACCGGCCCCGGATTCGGATTTGGATTCTTCCAGGACAATTTCTCATACCGTTTTGTATCGTACTGTTTTAACATCTTTGTACAGATCGCACGTACCGTCACACCAACATAGATGTCTCCCTCATGAAGCATTTTCTGCCACAGCAGGCACCACATCGGGCTTACATCCCAGCTGTTTGTGGAATTCAGCAGTTCTACAACGACATTTCCGCTGAATTTCTTCGGATCTTTCGGTTTGCGGATGATAAAACGGTTGGTATACGGTGCATTTGAAAGTTTTACCTGCGCCTGTCCATCCTTTAATGTATAAACATCAGCTTCTCCGGAATACAGATACTCTTCTTCCTCATATCCATATTTTTCCAGATACGTCGGAACCAGCTGACGATCTGCTGCTCCCCATGGGAAAGAATCCTCTGTACGAGGAAGTAAAATTGCCTGTGGAATTCTTTTTTCCATAACAAATGTTCTCCTTTCGCTTCGTTCCATTTTTCTTTTTATACAGACAGAGACTGTCGCATCAAACCCTTGATTGCCACAGCCTCCGCTATTTTCATGAATCGCTGTGAGTATTATTCACAGTTTTTATTTATATCAGTCCGGCAAACATTCCGCTTCCAACAGGAATTAAGATTGCTGCACAGATCACGATCATAACTGCACAGAAAGCCACACTGTATTTTGCTGTTCCTTTGTATTCAATACCGATATCCGAATAAATGATTCCCATCAGCGGGCATGCGCTCAGCGTACAGATTGCAGTACCACAGATAGCGATAACGGCACATCCGAAAGCCAGAACCTGTGCCTGGTTGATTCCAGGAACGGACATCAGAGCCGGGATACAGCTGGAGCATACGATAACACCGGATACGGTATTGGAACAGAAGTTGGTTGCCAGACTGGCAACGATCAGTCCGATAACGATGGTTACGATTACCGGCATTTTTGCAACAACCGGTCCCAGGATATTCTGCAGACACAAAGTGATACCGTAATCATCTCCACCTACTGCTCCTGCATAGAACATGATGGCACCCAGGAATACGATCATTCCCCACGGTACTTTTGCTGCTGCTTTACCGAAGTCCATAACCGGTTTTCCGTCAACAGTGATCACACACAGCAGTGCACATACCAGAGTTACCGGTGCTGCGATCGTAATGCCACTGAAGTAGGTAGCAATCGGTCCCAGGAATTCCATAGAAGCCAGGATGTAGCACAGCAGGATCACGCCCATACCAGCCAGAGCGATTTTACCTCTTTTGCTGATCGGAGTTTTCTTCAGTTCTTCACGCATAGCTGCGTCATCAAAACTCTTGAACTTAGATACATCCGGCCGCATCCACAGTTTTACCATCAGGATTGCCACGACAACTGCAAATAACAGATACAGACCTGCAAACTTGAAGTACGTTGCCGCGCTGAAGTTGCCAAATCCCAGACCTGCTACAATTGCAACCATAGTCAGGATGTACGGTCTTCCCCAGATCAGAGTACCATCGCATAACTGAGAGATCCAGCCGATCAGCAGACCCTGTGATTTGTAGAAGCTGTCTTCTTTTGTATATCCGATAGAAGTTGTTACATCTTCCAGCAGTTTGAAGAACAGTACGGCTACTACCTGTGGCGCGGTAAAGATAGAGATAATGATCATGGCCAGTGTAAGCATGATCATAAACAATGTTGGTCTTCCATGAATGAACTTTCTGGAAATGATCCATTTTACGATCCATTCAAATGCACCGCTCTCTTCCAGAACTGTTGCAACCATCATAAATGGAATAATGGCAGCACATACTACGTTACCCCATAAGGTTCCGTATGCATTTGCACCTGCATAGGTTCCTAGAAGAACTGCTACGGTAACACTCAGAAGAGAGGTCCAGCTTGTTCCACAGGTCAGCCAGAGATAAATCGTTGGCAGGAATACGGACAGCATAGCAATGCCTGCTTTTGTCAGTCCGTTGGCTTCCGGCAGAAGAAAATACAGTAATACGCCTGCCAGAACAGCAATAAGAAAGTGTTTCTGTTGCTTTTTCATAAGTGATCTCCTTTTCAGTTGATTTTCGATGATGTCTGGTACCTGATGTTTTCATAACTGCAAGGGTAGGATCCTTTCCATTCAGTTATTTTTTTAACACGCCCAATCCAATGCTATTTTGTAAAAACCAAATATTTTTCCGGCTTTTTCTAAATTACATTCGTCACATTCACCATGATTTTATTATAATAGTTTGTTAAAACAAAAACAAATAGATGCTGTTTTCTGATTAATAGATTTATTTTATATTTTTTGACATTTTTTCTACTATTTGATAAACCCATAGAAAAAGATCGATAAATGTCGTGATTTTCTGTGATGTTTTCTATAGAATCACATAAAATCTGTTCAGACATTACCGATCTTTTTTATTGTTTCTATTTTTTATTCTCCGGTAGCTTCCCGGTAGGCTTCGCTTCCCACCTCGCTCCAGGATGTTTTTTCTCCGGAGATCACTTCTCCCGTCGTTTTATTCACTGCATAGAATCCGAGCAGCTGGGTATCTTTTCCTGTTTCCTCCCTCTCATAGACAAACAACTCGCACTCTCCATTCTTTGATGTCCGGTCATAGACCAGGCGATTATCCCAGCTGTTACCATTCTCTTCACCGCTTTCAAAAACAGCATAAAAGTTTCCTTTGGCATTACAGCTTGCAGTCACCTGAGAAACATCCCCTTCGTCTGTGATCTCACCATGTTCTTTCATGTAAGTATAGACTGCCCGTGCCTGAGACATCAGTGGATCTTCTGTTTCGGTATCTGCTCCGTTCTCTGCGGTTTCATCTATATTTGTATCTGTCGTATTTTCTCCGGTTGTCTGATTTTCTTCGGTTCCGCTATCATTCTGTATTTCCCCATCGGGTATCTGTTCTGTCGAATCGTCTTCCAGTGTTCCCTCGGAGATTCCATATTCGATAATCTCATCCAGTGTCAGCGTTCGGCGGAAAAACAGTCCGGTAGCTTTGTTATAATAATACTCCGGCGGATCCAGCCAGTTTTCATGCTTCATCTCGATCACACCATTCGGCTGTACCTCTACCTCCGCATCACTTCCAAAAATCTGAGCCACCTGCATCAGGCTATTTCCCAAAAAGAGACAGATCCAGAGAATCACCAAAAAGATCTTCTGCACAGTCTTTGCACCCTTTCCTTTTTCCGTCTGTTTTCCGATCAGCCGGAACAGTTTAAACAGCCAGTACAATGTGAGCACTGTCCACCCAAAGAAAAGAATGAAAAAGGAGACATACACAACCCAGTCTCTGTAATGATACCGCCATGACAGTAACCCATTGACACTGTAATAGACTCCGGTATACAAAATCAGAATCGCAGCCAGAATCGTAACCACCGGCCAGGAAGCTTTCTGCTCCTCCCATTCACTCACAGCAAGCACCAGTTTGTCCGGATTGCTCTCCGGTAAAAACAGGCTTTCGATTTCCTCTTGTGATAACTGCTGCGGTTTTTGTGGGATTGCATAACAACTGGTCAGCGCTTCCTGCCAGCTCTCCTGTGCATCCAGATATAGCGCTGCTGCCTGGTAAAAATAAAAACTGCGAAGCTGTGCTACATTCAATTTTTCCCTTTTCACCAGCTCCAGTGCCTGCAGTGCCATCTGCGGACGATGCAGTTCGATCTGCTGCCTTGCCATCTGAAGCAGGGTAATGGAGCGAAATTTTTCCTTCTTTTTATATAAGGTACGGTACATGGCGTAATTGTAATCATGCCGCTCCTGCACTTCCCGTTTTCTCATCCGTACGACATCGATTCGATTGCGTGCAACCAGTAACAGTGCCAGAAACACTGCCACAGAACAAAACAGCAGAACGATGGCTTTTAACATATCATTCGTATAATCGTCTCTTTTCAGTGTCAGATACAGCAGAATATAGGTAAGAATCGCTGCCAGAGCGATCAGGATACGATAGATCCGCTGTCTCCGAAGCCGCCACAACCCCAGCCGGTATCCACGGGTTGGCGGTGTGGACGGGTTGGAAAGGTCATAATAATTCATTGCGTATTCACCTCACACTTTGATAATAGCTTTTATTTTTTTCTCATCTCGTTTATCTTAGCTTTTCTGTATCAGATACGCAAGACTATACGAATCGTTTACCCACAGAATTCAGGTGTTTCCAGGTTAAGATACGCGATTTCTTCATCAGAAAGTTGCAACAGCAGTGCTTCCCGGTTCGCCTTCATCCTGTCTGCTTTTGACATACTCGCGATAGCGAAAATATTCAACGGATGGGAAAATATCCAGTTCATGGCAATCTGTGCTACCGTCACCCCGTGTTTTTCTGCGATGATCTCACAGCGGCGGAGGCGTTCAAAATTATCCGAACACGCATAGCCTGTCATTGCAAAAGAATCCAGATAGTCACCGGCATGATCCGCATACTCACTTTTCATCCTGCCAGAGAAAAAGCCTCTGCCCAAAGATGCATACGCGATCACCGGCATCTGATTTTTTTCATACCATGCTCTGGCCTCTTGATTTTCCGGTCCGGAAATATTGACGCATCCACCTCCCCACGGATCTTCCACCTGTCGGGCCAGACAGAAATTCGGGCTTGAAACAGAAAACGGGATCAAATTGTGTTTGTAGGCATATTCATTGGCCTCCTCGATTCTTGTATGTGTCCAGTTCGATGCACCAAACGCACCGATGTTTCCTTCTTCATGCATGGCATTAAAGGTTTCCACGGCTACTGCAACCTCCGTATCCGGATCGTCCCGGTGGAGCATATAGATATCAATATAATCGGTTTTCAACTCTTCCAGTGACTTCTTCAGATCTTTTCGCATCTCTTTCTCATTCACCCGTTTGTTCCACATGGCATCCGGATGGCCGCATTTGCTGAGAATGACTACCTCCTCCCGTCTGCCACTCTTTTCCAGCCAGTTGCCAAAAGAATGCTCCGCCTCCATATATACCCTTGCCGTATCAAAAGCATTGATTCCATTGGCCAGAGCCGCCTCAAAAAAATCCGTTCCATCTGCCCCGTCCTGGATCGGTGAAAATGCAGTTCCTGCAAAAATTCGGGATACCTTTTTGTCCACATAAGGAATCGAAGCATATAAATTCTCCTTGTTTTTCATGTCTGTTCTTCCTTTCCCCCCATATAAAGTAACAGGTCAGAACTTTTTCTGCCCGTTTTTAATATCACCAGTTTACCATCTGCAGCACTCAGATTCCATAGACAAAACCCTGTTTTTTACAAAAGTCATATCTTCCTCTGATTTTCTTTATACCGCCAGTACAGAATCCATACATAATGTAAGTGCATATTCATATGCATTGCCGCCCCAGTTTCTCTCATCGTATCTGTCAACCTCGGCAAGACTGTCCGCTGTATATAATATCATTCCCCAGGTCGCATCCCTGAACGCTGCACAGGCGGCAAGTGCTGAACATTCCATTTCTACTACTGAGCATCCCTCTGCCTTCCTGTATGCAACCTTTTCTTTTGTTTCACGAAAAAATCCATCGGTTGACCAGGTGATCACTTCCTGATATTTCATCCCATGTTCCAGTATCGTCTTTTCGATCGCTTTTCTTGCCCTTTTATTGATCTCCATAAATCTCGAAGGCGCAGCATAATGGTATGAGGTTCCTTCATCACGCAAAGCTTTCTCCGGTATCAGAAAAGTTCCTTCTGCAAATTTCTCCAACGCTCCGCAACTGCCCGCGGAAATAATTTCACGCACTCCATATCCAATCAGCCAGTCCAGAATCTGTGTCGCAGCCGCCGCACCCACCGGTGCCTGGCAAAGCACAATTTTTTCACCTTTATATGTTGTTATATAAACAGGATATTCTTTGGTCATACTAATAAAATACGATACAATCTGCGCTCCGGTCTTCTCCGCATATTCATCAATGTATTCGCCAAGAAAGGCAAATACACATTTTTTCGGAAGAACCAGATTCAGGTTCTCATGCACTGGGCTGATCACTGCCGTTTGTTCTGTATCAAATTCCAATATTGGTATTTCATTTTTTATAATGCTCATATGATTTCTCCTTTTTCCCCGTTATTTTCGAAACAGCTTTGTGCTAAGATAACCTCACTAAAATCTGAAAAGCATCTGTCGGAACTGTAATTTTGGTTATTTTAACAAAGTTTTATCTGTTTTGCAAGACTATGACCGACATGAGAAGATGGTACTGGGTATCCCTATCTTTACAAAACCGTCACCGCTCAGAATAAAGATGATCTGCAACTGGTGATGTTTCCGAATCTTAAGATAACTTTTGATGAATTATTTGATCTTGGAGAATATTAATATATAGAAAAGCAGCCGAAACTGCATGTTGCCTTGTTCCTGCTGCTTTTCACTTTCAGCTTTTTAAATTTTTATTTATCATACAGAAACTCTTCTGAAAGGGTAACATTAAAATCTTTAGCCAGATGTCTGAAATTATCAGGTGTGATTGTCTGCAGTTTATCAGGTCTCATTGACAGCATTTTTACCAGAATCTCTGCTGACTTTTCTGCTGTATGCATGAGGCCGAATGTGAGATCAAAATCCTCTCCGGCAGCAAACATTCCATATCGTTTCTTAAATTGCCTGAAAAACATCACCCTTATGAAGCACTAATTCCTTTCCCTCTATGCAATGCGTAATGCTGCCCTGTGCCACATACATAATCTCTACATAATGCTGACCCCTTTTAAGCAGCAGTTCCCTGTCTATTTCCTCTATCTTTTCCTTCACATACAATTGTCTTTCAATGTCACCCTGACCATCCAGATATTTCTGTTCTTCTTCAGATACCTCCATCAGTTCATCTAACAGCTTCTGTTTCATGTAACATCCTCTTCATACGCTTTAATAACTGTAATCTGCTGAAATGCATTCTCACATTTTTTCTCATTCTCCTGTGCAAGCCTGGAATCTATACAATGATCACTGCAGAAATTAATCATATCCCATACTTTTCAATTATTCATCCTGCTGCATACTGCTCAATGCCGCCCCTGTTGCCGCTTCTTCTTCACATTCTGCCAATGCCAGTTTCGCGCCAAACATTTCTTCTACAATTTCACAGAGAACCGGATTCTTTCGCAATCCGTTTCCGGATCCGATCATGTATTTTATTTGCATTCCGGTTCCGTTCTGAATCGTCTGATACATCTGATAGAGTTCCCTGCTCATTCCCTCGAGAGTCCCGTAAACAAACGCTGCCGGTGTGAAATTGTCCGTACTGAGATTGGCAATACTTCCGGTTTGCTCCGGATGTACTCTGGTTCCGTCAAATGTTGTCTCTATCTGAAGTTTTTTCCTGTTTTCCCTTCCGGTGCAGAATGCTTTCCCGTCTCCTGCCAGTTTCTCCAGGGTTTTGTACAGAGGTTTCTCCTGTCCGGTTGCCTCTTTCACAAATTCTCTGAAGAATTTTTCCAGCAGTGCATACGCTTTTCCTCCGCACAGAGAAGCTCCTGCAAGCAGGTAAGTACCATGTAAGAAAGGTCTTGCTTCGATTCCCTCCGCTGTAAAATACTGATCTGAGAGTACTGAGATCTGTCCGCCGGTTCCCATATTTACCAGCAATGTATTATTCTCATTTCCCGCTGCTCCGAGAAAACTTGCCTGATTATCGCCGATCGCTGTGGTCACGATTCGTTCTCTGTAACTTCCCAGTGCTTCGATTCTGGTGCAGACTTGCGGAAGCCACTGTTCTTCCACGCCCATTTTGTAAAGTTCTTCTGTCATGAAAGCATTTTTCTGTACGTTAAAGAATCCGAAACTTGCTCCATTGCTTGCATGCACCATTGCTTTTTTTCTTCCTGTCAGCTGCATCCCGAAGTAATCCATGATCGTACAGAAGCTCACTGCCGTATCCGGGATCAGATGATGTCTCAAATTATAAATATGCGTGACTATTCCATAGCCGGAAGCCACCTGCACGTTACATGTCTGCTGAATCTCTTCTGTCAGGGAACCGTTATTCTCCTCACAGAGACTTCCTCTCGCATCCTGCCAGGTATACAACGGACTGACACAGGTTCCTTCTTTGTCGATATAGACGATCCCATGCATCTGCCCGGTAAGTCCGATTTTTTCCACTTCCGGATATTCGTCCAGAAAATCATCCAGCATCTGTCTGCTCTTCTTTACAATCTTTTCTGCATCCTGGATCCTTTCCCAGTCCTTTGTCGTTGTAAGAAAGCTCCCGTTTTCAATTGTTTTTGCTTTAAGAATCCGGGGTTTTTGTGTTCCGTTTTTTTCCAGAACCACACCGCTTATGGTTGTTGTTCCGATATCTATTCCTACTGTTTGCATAAATCTTCCTCTCTATCTTTTAGTACAAATGAGTTTTCTTCTCCACAAGCTTATCTCCCTCATATCTTAATTTCAGCGAGAAAAATCTTTCTTCCCCGGAAAGAAGCATATCCAGAAACACTCTGTCGCCCTCCCAGGTCGGAAGTTCTGGCACAACTGTTTTATCTACCCAGCAAAGTTCTCCCTCATCGCATTCGATCAGTTCCCCTGTGTATCCATCCGCTGTGAACACGCACATCAGTTCCGCTTCGCAGGTATCGCTGATAAATGTCACCACACCACGGAACCGATACGAGGTAAGTGTAAGCCCGGTCTCTTCCTTCACCTCACGCACCAGACATTCCTCCGGGCTTTCCTGATATTCCACATGACCGCCGACACCGATCCATTTTCCCTCGTTGATATCATTCTTCTTTTTTACTCTGTGAAGCATCAGGTATTTGCCTTCGTTTTCTATGTAACATAACGTTGTCGTTGTCATTTTCTCATTCTCCCGTATTTTTCCATTCCATATTTTAAAGTATACTAATCTTTCTTTGCAAGTTCTTCCAGCACCCACGCGAAGGCCCGGGCGGTCCTCATATCCGGTTCTTTAAAATGGCCTCCGTGATTCCATTCCAGTGTACACGGTATTCCTTCTTCTTTCAGCCAGGTAAACGTCTCTCTGATGCAGTTTCCCACCTGCGCCATCACCGGATTCCTTGTTTTTTCTTCTTTATCGCCAAGACTCAGGTAAATACAGTCACTTCCTACCCGCCGACTCTTCATATCTTCCAGGAATCCCGGAAACCAGACCGAGGGAGATGTTGCTGCGACACCTTTGAAGCGATCTGTCTGCATGGCTGCCCACAGGGCAAATAATCCTGCCATCGAATATCCACCGATACAGTATTTGCGGTCGTTGTCCGTACACAATTGCAATACTTCTTCCAGTGTATTTTCCGCACCGTCTCCAAAATCTTCCGTTCCAAATACAGCCGGGGCATTCCATGGTGAAAGATCGTGATTCCAGTTTTCCACTTTTACTGCCACAAACGCAAACTCCTGATCCGTCAGTCTGTGGATCTCCCGGATCTCGTTTTCTATTCCCGGCAGATCATGATCTCCCACCATCTGAAGCAAAGTGATCGGTGAATGACTGTTCCCATAATTATATGTAATCATTGCTCTTCCCACACCTCATTTTCCTGTCTTTCGTATTGTTTTCATTATACAGTTTTCGTTTCCGGTTCTCAATGCAAAATATTATGAACTTTTTCTTTTTTCTTGAATCTTACAACAAATAGTGGTATCATACATCGTTGGCGCTTTTTTGCGCTGCGAAGCCAAACATATCATACAGATTGGAGGACCTATGACAAAAGAAAATACTTCTGCCCCTGCAGCAGAAAATAAAATGGGAACTATGCCCATCGGTAAACTTTTATTTAATATGTCGTTACCGATGATGATTTCCATGCTCGTGCAGGCACTTTACAACATCGTTGACAGTATCTTCGTGGCGAAGCTTTCCGAGAATGCCCTTACTGCTGTTTCTCTTGCCTTTCCTTTACAGACATTACTGATTGCTGTTGCAACCGGTACCGGTGTCGGTATGAATGCTCTGCTCTCCAGATCACTGGGGGAACATAAGTTTAAAGAAGCCAATAAGATCGGTGTCAATGCAGCTTTTCTGTATTTTTTAAGTTATCTTGTATTTTTGATTCTGGGATTTACCGTTGTAAAACCATTTTATGCCAGCCAGATCAAAGGTGCGGATGCTGAGATCATGGAGATGGGCATCGAATATCTTCGTACCGTTATGATTTTCTCTTTCGGTTTACTTGCACAGATTTACTTTGAACGCCTTCTAACCTCCACCGGAAAAACACTTTTCAGCATGACTTCCCAGTTATGCGGAGCTCTTACCAATATCATTCTGGATCCGATCATGATCTTCGGTCTGCTGGGATGTCCGGCCATGGGCGTTACCGGTGCCGCTGTGGCAACTGTCATCGGTCAGTGTGTCGCTGCTGTCGTTGCCTTTACCTGCAATCACAAGTTCAATACCGAGATTAAGATCCATTTTCATGGATTTCGTCCGGATATCAAAATCATCGGAACGATCTATGCGATCGGTGTTCCTTCGATCATCATGCAGTCTATCGGCTCTGTGATGACGTACTCCATGAACCGGATCCTGATTGCTTTCTCATCCACAGCAACCGCTGTGTTCGGTGTATATTTCAAGCTTCAGAGTTTCTTCTTCATGCCGGTGTTCGGTCTGAACAATGGTATCACGCCGATCATCGCCTTCAACTACGGGGCTCAGAACAGAAAACGTATGATCAAAACGATCAAACTCAGCCTGATCACTGCTTTCTGTCTGACCTTTGTCGGATTCTTATCTTTTGAGCTGATTCCACAGGTTCTTCTTGGAATGTTCAATGCTTCCGAAGATATGCTCGCCATCGGTATACCTGCACTGCGTATCATCGGGGTTCATTATCTGATCGCCTGGTTCTGTATCATCTGCGGAACAGTATTTCAGGCTCTCGGAAAAGCAGTATACAGCATGATCGTATCGATCCTTCGTCAGCTCGTGGTCCTGATCCCGGTAGCCTACCTTCTTTCCCGGATCGGAGGACTGCATGTGGTATGGTGGTGCTTCCCGATTGCAGAGGTTGCATCTCTTGTTGTTTCACTGACTTTCCTGTTCAGTGTCAACCGACAGATTATTTCTAAAATACCGGATGGCAGTGACATTCTGTAAAATACATGCATTTACTATACTTGTAAAAAATATCCCCTTTCACAAAAATTTTTCTTTCGTGAAAGGGGATATTTTTATCCTATCCGGATACTATATCGAAGAATTTGCGCAAATGCTCAAGGCTTGTTTTGAAACAGCATAAATCCATTGGTGTCAGGCACCTTTACACCGGAAACCTTCTGCAAAGAACGTAATGGATGCTTTAGATAAGGCAATTGAGATCACTGCGGATTGTCCGTACAGAAGAACTTTTCATTCTGATCAAGGGTGGGCTTACCAAATGAAAGCATATTCTCATAGACTAAAAGAAGAACGTATATTTCAAAGTATGTCAAGAAAGGGAAACTGCCTGGATAACTCTGTAATGGAAAACTTCTTTGGACTGCTCAAGCAAGAAATTTACTATGGTGTTGTTTACTATAGCTACGAGGAATTAAAATCTAAGATAGAACGTTTTATAAAATACTACAATGAAAAACGAATAAAAGAGAAGTTAAGATGGATGAGCCCTGTTCAATACAGGCTTCATATCCTAGCTACATAAAGAAAAACGAGACGACCGAAATCGTCTCGCAAAAATCTAACTTTTTGGGGTCACCTCATTTTCCGGAGAAGGAAGCGCGTTTTATTAAGTTTAAATCAGCCGATAACGCTTTCGAGATACTCGCGGCTTGCTTTGATGCTTGCGAGAGGCGAAAGAGGAGTGTTGTACTCTTCTTCGGTCTGACGGGCGCAGCAGTCAAGTTCAACAATAATGTAAGGAGCATAGTCAAGCTCAGTTACAGTTTTAACGATTTCGGGGATATCCATGATACCGGTGCCAACGGTGCAGATATCGGTCGGATTTGTACGGCCGAAAATCTTTTCGCAGTAGTTCTCTCTGGTCAGATCGGTAACACCCTCAATCAGGTTGATCGGATCAGCAGATTTACCCATATCTTTCTGATGGATCAGTTTTGCACGGGAACCGAGCTTTTTAATCAGTTCAACAGCCTTCTGTCCGCCGCGGGTTGCCCAGAAAGTATCGACTTCGAAGAAAACCAGTTCGGGATCGGTCAGTTCAACCAGCCATTCATAAGCGGTTTTGCCTTCAACCTGATAAAATTCCTGACAGTGGTTGTGATAATAGAAAGCCATGCCGTGTGCTTTTGCCAGAGCAGCCATTTCATTGCAGGCTGCGGCAACTGTTTTGATCTCTTCCATTGTGGTCATGATACCCATCGGCAGGATAATAGCTTCCGAATGCATCTTGACGTTGTCTTCTACAATCTTAACCATATCTTCATGGGTAGAGGTAAAAGGATCAAAATGTACGTGGCTTGCAATAGCAGTCAGACCAAGCTCTTTTACTTTATTGCCGATTTCTTCGGGGCTGTTGCCGGGAACATCTACATACTCAACATACTTATAGCCTGCTTTTGCAACATTCTCCAGAGTTTTGAGGTAGTCATTTGCCAACTCGGTCATAACCGAGAAAAGCTGTACGCCAACTTTCAGTTTCATAATAAATCGTCCTTTCTTTTGGTATAAAACCATGTTGTTTTTTATTGTACCAAGTCGCTAGCGCGACGTCTAGCCCTAAGTACATCAAACCACTACTTTTTTTTAGAGAAAAACCAAAGAAAGTACTTTATTTCCTATTGATTTTCACCATTTCCGGAACATCCGTGTTTCTCTTCACCACAGTGATGCTCGCCACAGGAGTGACCATGTTCGTGGGTGGTACAGTGTACTTCCGGATTATAGTCAAGGTTTCCTTTCAAATAAGCCTCTATCGCTTTATCTGCATTTCCTTTTACGCCTCCATATAACCGGATTCCTGCCTCTTTCAGTGCTGTCTGTGCTCCAACCTTTCTTTGAATGATTATTTTTCTGACGGATTCTTCGGATCTTTTACAGAGTCTGTTACAGCAAAATACATTCTTTCCATCACATAACTGATAGTCGCCCCCTGAAATATGTAACTTTTTTCCATTTACCACACTGTCTGCCAGTTTATAACGTGCGGATTCATAGATCTCAGTCACTGTTGTCCTTGAGATTCCCATTCGCTCTGCACACTGTTCATGTGTATATTTTTCCAGGTCAACCAGTCGAATCACTTCGTATTCATCTACGGTCATAGTAATCTCTTCTCCCACAGAGATTCCTTCCGGTTTAAAACTGTCATATGCAGGTTCTGTACAGATTTTTCTGCATCTTCTTGGTCGCGCCATAATTTCTCCTTTTTTATTTCCGTCATATGTCGATAATTATCATAATCCTGTTTTCGTATAGAATCAACTAACTAAGAAATTTATTAGTTACTTTGTTTATTTTCTTTACAGGTTTTGTTCAAACAGTTTATACTCTGTTGTTTTTCTCATGATGCACATACCTCCTTTCCTCCGTATTCTCCTGCATCACCTCCCATACAGCGGTTATGCCCGTTGTCAGTAGATCTACTTTTTGTTTGGATTTCTTACGATGATTTTCCATTCTGTTCGGCGTGTTGGCTTCCATTTGTATATGGCGGTGTCAACGTTACAATTGACCTCTCTCAGAAATCTTTCTGAATACTGGCAGCTTCTTCGGGGGCACACCAGCCATTGCCGGAGTATCTTCGGTTTCCACATACTACTCTCTGATACAGCGGTGGAATCCTGTGTTACCTTTAAGCCCCGAAAGGCACCCATACAGCTCATTCAATTTTCAATGTTCAATAATCAAAAGTTTTTAAGTATACATTTTTGTACCTATTTCGATTTAATGCCATTATATCCCCCGTTACTGCTAATGTCAATAGCATTTCATGCGTTTTAGGTTCTTTTTTGTACTCTTTTTTATTGAATTTCTGCCAACTCGTGTTATAATATGGACAAATAGTTATTCACTTCTTGATTTTACTATCTTCACTGGATGTTTATCAGGACTAATGCAGAGGTGACTTTATGAATTTTAATCTGAAACTAAAAAAAATCCGGACATTCCGGAAAATGACGCAAAAAGAACTGTCAGAGAAGATCGGACTGACCGATCAGCATAGGATTGTACAATATGAAAAAGGCGTTCGTGTTCCAAAAAAAGATTTGGTCGATAAAATGGCACAGGCTCTTGATGTTAATCCTTATACCCTCTATGATACCGCTGGACGTGACGCTTCCGAAATGATGGAACTGCTTTTCTGGCTGGATGAATTTAATCCATCTGCCCTGCATCTGTTTCTTCCTCGGAAATTTCCCGGTGAAAAATGCAATGAAGTAGCAGACACGTCCGTTTACTATCACGACAATGATAGCTGGCCTGCCCATTCTCCTGTCTGTATGTGGTTTGATTATGGGGTTCTGAATGATTTTCTGAAAGAATGGGTGGTTCGAATGAATGAGCTGAAATCCGGTGTAATTACCAGAGATGAGTATTTTGAATGGAAAATCAACTGGCCGCAGACCTGTGATGATTGTGGAAAGTTTGAACCTAAGAAACAATGGCGAAAAAACTTTTAAAACTACAAACCGGAAATTTAAAATGGATTTCCGTATATTTTAACCCATAAAGTAGATACAAAATCCCAGATGTACAGGTGAACAGACATGAAAAATATCCATAGCATTGAATTTTATACCGGAAGCAAGGAAGAATTGCTTCCAGGTTTTGAAAAAGATTTTCCCTATATCGCTTCGAGGGCAGAACTTGACAAATATATAGGGTGTTATGTACCGTGGCACTGGCACAGGACAGTGGAACTTTTTTATATGGAAAGCGGCAGCATTGAATATGATACGCCAGGAGGAAAAATATTGTTTCCGGCCGGAAGCGGCGGCATGATAAATCCCAATGTACTCCATATGACAAAAGCAATATCGCAGAAAGAAAAGAATATACAACTACTTCATATTTTCGACGTTTCCTTACTTGCCGGAGAACAGGGAAGCAGGATTGAACAAAAATATATTTCACCTGTCATAACAGCCCCGCAGCTTGAGATAATCCCGCTTTTTCCGGGCAATTCAGAAGAAGATAGAATTTTGAAACTGCTTGCTGCCTCATTTCGTTTGTCCAGTGATGAATTTGGATATGAAATAAAACTGCGGGAAGCCCTAACGGAAATATGGCTCATGCTTTTCGAACTTTCTCGTTCTATGCGTGAAAAGAAAGGGGAACATAACAAAAGCAACGATAAAATAAAGCTGATGATGATATACATTCATGAACACTACAGAGAAAAAATATCTATTCCGGAACTTGCTGCGGCAGCATATTTAAGCGAAAGGGAATGTTATAGAGTGTTCCATGACTGTCTGCACATGACACCTGTTGAGTATATAACAACTTACCGTTTACAAGTTGCCTGTCAGATGTTGGCAAAGGGGCAGGAAGCTGTTACTGTTATCAGTCATAAGTGTGGTTTAGGGAGCAGCAGTTATTTTGGAAAGGTTTTTCGGGAATATGCATATTGTTCACCTACAGAATATAGAAAAAAATGGCAGAATAGTGATATGTAATGGCGGAAAAGAAATATTTTTCCTATGTCTTTTGCATTATAATGATACCTGTAAAGTAAATCAGCAATTTACAGGAGGTGAACGCAAAGTGATAAAACTAAACATTCTGAACATGAAAAATTTTTTAGATACTGTCAATGCCTGCATTGGCAAAGTATATATGCTCTGCCCGAACGGTAAAAAACAAAACATTAATGGGGAAGAAAAGATACAGGACAGTTTGTGGCGACAATACTTCCAAAACAAAAACTGTCTGTGTCTTATTTTAGAAATTCCGAATCCAACGGACTATATGAACATTGTTTCGTACTATGCAGGGGATTGCTGATTTGTCTGCAAATATTTCATTATAAAGGGCCGAGCGTTTTATTTTTCGGCCCCGCCCTTTTGAAAGGAGTTAAAAATGGAGTTGAACCTTCAAACCGCAGAATTGGCATTAAGGGAAGCGTCAGAATCCAATCCGGGAGCATGGGCAGATCATTCCCGGTTTGTAGCCGAAGCCTGTAAAAACATTGCATCACATTGTAAAGATTTATCTTCTGAACAGGCATATATTTTCGGGCTGTTGCATGATATTGGACGCTATGCCGGAGTGAGTTCGGAAAAGCATCTGATAGACGGCTATCGGTACTGTATGGAGCGCGGATGGGAAAAAGCCGCACAGATATGTATATCCCACGCATTTATGATTCAGGATATTGCCACATCTATCGGTGTATTTGATGTCAGTGATGAGGATTACCTGTTTATGAAAGAATTTGTTGCAAATGCGGTATATGATGATTATGACCGTCTTGTACAGTTATGTGACGCATTGGCTATGCCTTCGGGGTTCTGTCTTTTGGAAAAGAGATTTGTAGACGTGACAATACGGTACGGTGTTCACACGGCGACAATAGACAGGTGGAAAAAGATTTTAGAGATTAAAGAACAGTTTGAAAATCAGATCGGCTGTTCAATCTATTCTCTGCTTCCGGGTATTGTGGAAAACAGTTTTCGTTAAGGGGGGGATATTATGTATTACGAATCCAGTGATTTTTTGGAAACTGCGGACAGCGATACATTAAAGCAGATTGCCCGCACAAGGGAATTAACACGGGAATATTATTTTTCTGATTATGGAGATGTAGAAAAACGCACTTCCATTCTTCGGGAACTGTTGGGTGGAATAGGGGAAAATGTGGTAATCGACACGCCTTTTCACTGTGATTATGGGAAAAATATATTTTTGGGAAATGATGTGATAATCAATATGAATTGTACCTTTGTGGATAACAAAACGATCCGAATTGGTGACAGGGTATTGATCGCGTCAAATGTGCAGATGTATACATCTTCGCACCCTGTATTGCCACAGGAAAGGCTTGTGCCGGATTGGAGGGAACGCAAGACAACATTTTTCAGAACCTATGCACGTCCGATAGAGATAGAAAACAATGTCTGGATTGGCGGCGGCTGTATTCTTCTTCCCGGAGTCACTATAGGAGAAAACAGCGTGATAGGGGCTGGAAGCGTAGTTACCCGCCCTGTCCCTCCTAATTGTGTTGCAGTAGGGAATCCATGCAGGGTAATACGTTATTTTGATGCGGATAGGGAAAGGTAGCAGCATGAAGTATGTCCTATTATAGCACGCAGCAAAAGAAAATACCTCATGAATCTCTCTTATCCGCTAATTCTCTCCGATAGTATCTGTAAAATAAACTCCCCGTCGTACAAACAGCCACAAAATCCGCAATCGGCTCAGCCAAAATGTGCGAAGCAGGCAAAGATAGGTTCGAAGCGATATCACATTGCTGTTTAATCCTATTTTTTTACTTCTTTTCCTGCATTGTTCCTGTATTTTAAAGATTTTTCAAAATCAGCGAAATACCGGACAGTATCAGCAATACCGATGTAATCTTCTTAACATTTTTTCCATCCATATGATTGCTGCATTTGATTCCCAAAAACAGCCCCAAAAGTGCAAACGGAATCAGTTTCAAGACGGACAACACCGTATCAAACGTAAGTAATCCAAGTGCACTGTACAAAATAATGCGAAATGTGTTGTCCACAATAAAGACCGCGCTGATATTTGCCTTAAATGAGCTGTCCTCGTCCGTCACGCGATTGACGTAAGCGGCCAGCAAAGCGCCCACACCAAAGAGACCGCACAAAACCCCGGCTGCCACACCGATGATCGCCAGCACCAGCCGGGAGGAAGGTACACGTTTTTTGCTGTACTCTCTGGAAAGCATCTCCGCACCCAGTGCGACTACTACCACTCCAAATACCAGCTTGATCGCTCTGGCATCCACATTTTTCAACAGAAATGCTCCGGGAATACTGCCTGCCAGTACCAGGACTGCCAACGGGATATACACTTTCGGATCCAGATTTTTTCGGTTTTTCCAGGTAAGAATCACATTGGCCGGATAACCCAACAGCAGATCAATTGGAGAAATATTGGCATTTACCGATCCAAAACTGAGAATTGCTGTAAATACCAGCGTGTTGGCAAAGCCACACAAACCTTTGATAAAATAAGCGACGACTGCCGCAAGCATCCATAAATACATCCTATTATCTCTTTCAGGCTTTTTTGAAATATTTTTTTATTTTTCGGAAAAAATTACTTTTCGTCAACGACCTGGAAAATAAAAAATTTTAAATAATACGACTCATCTGCCGCCCACAGGATCGGATGATCCGGGGACTGAGTGCGGAATTCCACCTGGCGGAGACGTTTATGAGCGCTTCTTGCAGCTTCCCGAACCGTTTTCGCAAGGAGTTCCTGGGTCATAAAATGGGAACAGGAGCAGGTGGCAAGGTAGCCGCCGTCTTTGACCAATTTCAGTCCTTTGATATTGATCTCGCGATAGCCTTTGATGGCATTTTTAGTTGCCTGACGGGATTTGGTAAATGCAGGAGGATCCAGAATCACGACATCGTATTTCTCTCCCGCTTCTGCCAGACGCGGAAGTTCATCAAAGACATTCGCACAGCGGAAGGTGACCCGTTCTTCCAGCCCGTTTCTTTTCGCATTTTCCGTTGCCTGGGAAACGGCATACTCAGAGATATCCAGCCCGGTTACCTCTGTGGCTCCGGCAATTCCGGCGTTCAGGGCAAATGTTCCCATATGGGTAAAGCAGTCCAGCACCCGTTTTCCCTTGCAGATGCGCTGCATCGCCAGACGGTTGTACTTCTGATCCAGGAAGAATCCGGTTTTCTGTCCATTTTCCACATCCACCAGATAATGCACTCCATTTTCCACAATCTCCACTTCCGTCTTATACGGCTCGCCGATCCATCCTTTGACCTTCGGAAGTCCTTCTTTTTTCCGCTCGTTGGCATCACTCCGCTCATATACGCCGCGGATGGTCACGCCATCTTCCGCCAGTACTTCTTTTAACAGTTTCACGATGGTTTCTTTGAATGCTTCCATGCCCAGTGCCAGACACTCCACCACCAGCACATCCTCGTATTTGTCCACGGTCAGTCCGGGAAGAAAATCTGCTTCGCCGAAGATCAGACGACAGGATGAGGTATCCACTATAGTTTTTCGGTATTCCCATGCATTTTTTACACGCATCCTTAAAAATGATTCGTCAATATCCTGATGAATGTTTCTGGTCATCATTCGAACTCTGATCTTGGAATTCTGATTGATGAATCCCCGTCCCATGGGATAGCCATCAAAGTCGTGTACCAGCACAATTGAACCGTTGTCAAATCCTCCGGTGATACTCTCGATCTCATTATCAAATATCCAGGCCCCGCCTGCTTTCAGTGTACGTCCCTCTCCTTTTTTCAGTGTAACTACTGCGTAACTCATATTTTTTCCCTTTCTTTGCTTCTGTATCCTCTGTCTGTTATTTTTGTCGTTGTTTTGTCATATCGTAACTGTTCAGTACCTTCACAGTTACGAGCCAAAATGCATTTAAAATCACCTTC
>OLQG01000005.1_pt1 | contig 166164 bp, 140 predicted proteins | sample 1672221 | NCBI WGS metagenome assembly OLQG01 (sample SAMEA3136660, study PRJEB25190) | human gut metagenome | biome: human gut; feature: human-associated habitat; material: faeces | place: Austria | collected 2013
TACGAACAGCCGGCCGCAAGTCTTCCAGATTGCACGCCGCTGCAGCACCTGCCGCGATGCGCGTTTTATGCGAAAAGTTCTACTTCACCACCTACCGGCCCCTTTCCAGCATGGCACGTGCTTGGTCGTTCATCCAATTGCGCACCCAAGCCGGTTCAAGCACCTCCAATTGCACGCCGTAAGAAAACAAGTGATGGAGCATTCGCTCGTTCAGTTGGCAACATACCGTCACCGACAGGCGACCGTCAGACATAACGTCGATAACATCGGGAGCGAACTCTTCCCGAACACGACCCGCCGACTCGGGAGCGAATAGCATAGAAAGACGAGGAGCATCGCCCGATGAGCCGCTTTGTGCAGCCGCTCCATCAGGTCCGATAAAGCGTGTGACAGGGGGAGCTTCGCGCGGTTCGAACGCAATGGGCAAAAGCTCGATTGACTCCCAATCCATGCGCAGCAGCTTGAACGTGCGCCAATCGTTGCGCATCCGACACCACGCTTGCATATACCACGACCGCTCTTTGAACAAAAGCTTCGCGGGCTCCACCTCACGCACGGTTACGCGGTCGGCATTGTCGCGATACGAAAACCGCAAGACCCGACGGCGCACGATAGCCTCGCGCACAACATCGAAAGCGCGGCGGCACGTCGGCGGTGCGCCCCAGAACGAAAAATCGACATCGATCCAATCACTTGGCTCGCGGCGAAAAAGCGAGGCGAGACGTCTCATGAGGGCATCGCCGCCGGAGGAGACTGACGCATCAACGCTCGAAAGCAACATAAGCGCTGCAAGCACATCGTCTTTTTCGTCATCGCTCATCAACGACGAGTCCATCACATACCCGGGCAGCAGCCGCACGCCGCCGCCCTTGCCTTGCACTGTATACACGGGAACGCCTGCGGCCGAAAGCGCCTCGATATCGCGACGAACCGTGCGCGGCGACACTTCGAGCACGCGCGCAAGCTCGCCCACCGTGCACGCCTCGTGCGCCATCAACGCGTGGACGATTTCGAAAAGCCGCTGCTGTTTCATGGCCGCGCCCTCTCCTTTGTTTTGCACAATGTATTAACTAATTGTTAATAACTTTTTCCACATATATTCTTACTTACTATCTTAAGTATTAAGAATTTTTTAATACAGAATAAGGTAGACAATCCTACGCACCTTCGCCGCAACCGCATCAGGGGCACAAAACACAAAGGCCGGATTTCCGCTTAATGGGAAATCCGGCCTTCATTTCGTTCTATATTCAAATATGCAGAAACTCGTACGCAGGCAGCCTCAATGCGTCGAGCCATGCGGCAGTCAACCGCTGCGCCGCTGCCTAATGTACGAACACAAACACGTCTTCCGACGAAAGCTCCCGATCAAACTCATAACCGCCCATGTCAAAGCGGGGGAAATCGGCTGGGCTCTCTATGTCGTTTTCGGCGCACCAGCGCACGAACGTCCCGCGAGCAGCCTTCGCTTCAGTCGAACGCTGAGCAAATTTCCCGTTGCGCATCGAACCGAACAAGCAGGTTACGTAACGAACCCCGCCCTGTAGCGCGCTCGCCCTGGCATACGGCTCAACCGCCTTCGCATACTCGACAGACGCAAGATTCACAATGACGCGCTCGCAGGAATCGCATGCTTTCTTCTGCTGGCCAAGCTCATCCACCAAGGCGTCGAACAAACGCGACCCCCAGAAACCATAAAGGGTACGCGCGTCTCCCACAGCAAGCTTCGCCTGCATTTCGAGTCTGTACGGCACCACCGCATCGAACGGACGCAGCACACCGTAGAACCCTGACAGAATACGCAGGTGGTTTTGTAAGTATTCCAGCTGATCAGCCGTAAGAACATGCGGAGCCATATTCTGATACTGAATGCCTTCGTAAGAAAACACTGCCGGTGTACATGATTCGGCAGCTTCCACATCCATGTGCATCACACGTTCGTAGTTCAACTCCGTCAACGCATCGCTGCACTTCCACAGCGCCTTCGCCTCGTCGTACGAAAGCGCACGCAACGCATCAAGCAGCTCGCGTGTCTGAGGAAGAAAGCGCGGCATATCCCGCCACGCGAACGAATCGCTTGCATCAACCATCTTTTTGGCGGGAGAGATTATGAACAGCATGCAGGATTCCTTTCCGCAATGAAACGATATGCGCTCCGGGATAGAAAGCAGGCAAAATACGCAGTGCTTGCTATTCTCCAACGCTCTCGAGACAAACAACTCGACGCTCGAGCTCGTCCAATTCGCATGCGTAATAGACCTTATGACCAACCCGTTCAACACGAACAAGGCCGGCATCTTTCAAAGGCCTGAAACGCCTCTGAAGCGTTGGCTTCGTTATATCGAGAACCTCGCACAGTTCGTCGGACATTACCCCATACAGGGCAAACAAGCGAGCAACGATAAGAATACGCATCAGTTCATAAGAAGATTTGTCTCCTTGTTCGCCATAAAGCTCCCAAGCAAGAGCCTCGTACTTCCGCAGATTTACATCCCTTTCCGCAAGGGCTTCCCTCAGACGCTCCATCCCCGTCAAAACGATATCGACGAACTCAATGACAAACGGCGTCAAATCCCCTTTGTTAAGCGGATGCTCGCATGTCATGAATGCCTTGTAGTAACGCCCGATTTCTTCCTTTATGGCGAAGGAAAGCCTCAATCCAACGAGCTTTTCATACTCTCCCGCAATAATGGAACTGCTGATAAATCGATTCGTGCGCCCATTGCCGTCGTAGAAAGGATGAATGTATCCGAAAAGAAAATGGCTCACGGCAGTGCGAACAAGCACATCAACCTCTTCGTTTTCAAGGAAAGCAAGCATGCATTCCATCATCTCGATGATTTTTGATTCCGGTTGAACGCCATGATGTATTTCCTGCCCCGCGCCATCGACGACCGATACCGATCCCGTTCGAAAATACCTGCCATCGGGAGCCTTGCCGGGATCGGTTGCGCAAACTTCCTGAAGCACCAGCTCATCGTAGATGCTTCGCACGTCCGAACAGGTGCTTATGAAAACGGGCTCTCCGCGCAGAAGCTTGTCGTATTTGGCAACAATGCCGTGGAAGCGCTTCTTTTTGTCGCTTTTCTCCAGGGTTTCGAGAACGTCGCTGATCTCGCGACGCGTCGAGTGGACGTTTTCAATTTCATTCGTAAGAACGATTTCGTCAATGAGACAGGCGTTCGCGTAATCCGATATGGCTTTTCCGGGCAATTGCTGGATAAGCCGAAATATTTCCTTGTCGACTTTCGCCGCCTTCACAAGCATTGCGCTCAGCGGCGGCGTGAGGATGAAAAACGCAGGATGCCCTTCAATATTGCAGCCTATTTTCACAGCCGATTCAGAATTAAACCTGCTTGCGTAGAGTTCTTCCTCATCCACGTTGGGGTCATGAAAGGCCTTGCGCAGAGTTTTGTACTTCATGGCACCCCTTCTTCGGATAGTAATGCATAATCAAAAGCATTGATTTTTTTATTCAATAATGACCATTCTAAAGAATTCGATAAAAAAAATGCCCGATTTTTTACTGCATATTGGCGAAAAGGGCTTATTGAGTAAAATTTTTTACTCAATCGATGCTCCAACCATGGCGTGCTCTTCGGCGAAGCAGCGAGACCTTCAAACCCTTGCCGAAAATCTCGCTGTCTTTAAGCAACCCGCCCTTTGGCCCCGTGGCATCACCTTGTTTAAACGCGCTCCAACGGGAGCCGACATCAAGATCCAAAGGAGCGATAAATTCTCCGTTAGCCTAACCATAAAAAGTTGGAATCAGAAAAAAGACCAAAACAAGGAGAAGAACAGCGGTCGCCATGAGGACGACGGCCACGGCAACATTGGTACGTTCAGCCTCCTCTTTCTCGCGATGCAGCTCTTTTAAGAACGACTCGTCCTCAAGATTCTTCGCTAACGAAAGGTCGAAGCCGCACCTTAGACACGTCTTTCTTCCTTTATTCAACTGCCCACAAGAACACTCCGTCCAGCCGTCCCCATCCGTGCGGGGTCGGTACAGAGCTGTGCCAATATAGGATTGGAGCATTCCTCCCTCTTTGAGCTGAACAGACCTTTCCCCAAGAGCCTCGTCGTCCAACACAAGCAAATCCGAACAATGGGGTGCCGCCTCGACCTTCCCCTTCGTCACCCATTCCTCTTTCGACGTAAGGGTCGAAACTAAGCACGCCTTTACATCCTTGATGTCATGACGACCAAGCTTAATGGCCTTGGGCCTGCATTCCCCTCCCGGAGGAACATCGGCATCAAGCAGTTCTATCTCCACCGCCTCGCTTGACCCATCATCGTACTCGCAGGTTGCCGCCAGTTTGAAGGCAGTCACCGTTTTGCTCGTCAGATTTCTGAGCTTGATTTGAAGATACGAATCGCGATTTTCCCTATGCCTTGATACCTGAACAGCCTCAACAACAAGCGGGCAGGACGGCTCCCACTCCAAAGGGGCCAGGTCACCGCTGCTGTTCTCGCTGCGAAAAACAACCTTATAAACGCCCATGGCCTCTCCTTAAACCCATACCTCAGACGAATCGGAGCTCGTTATGGCAGGCTCCACAATCATCGTGTCGTCTTCGAAAGAAATGTGAAATTCCTTTTGAGCGCCGCTAATGCTGATTTCCACGGTTCCGGGAGCGAGCACCCGATAGCTTCCAACGGCAACATTCTCGTCGGTAATATTGAAGGAAGGAATCTCTACATCGAACGAAATCATGCTGGCGTTGAAATCAAGAGACGTAATGACATCGTCCCCCGCCGAAGAACCGACATGCATCCATTCTTTCTCTTCAAGCTTGGACTCGAAAGATGCCACAAGCTCTCTTTCTTCGAGCTTGGATGCAAAAGAAACCGCGAGCGTAACGGCGTAAATCAAAAACACACATGCGACGGCAATCAAAAGGACTCTTTTCGCAGTCTTCGACGAGAAAAGTCGGAGCACTTGATTGCCATCAGCTTTCTCCCTTTTGGATCGCGGCGCGAGACAATCGGGCACAACGACACAGAAACAGGTCGACGCATTCTTCTCAGTTTTAACTTTCGACACGGAGAAGGCGGGATCGGAAGATGCGGTCGTAGCATTGCCGCCCCGAATGGAAGAAGCGGCTCCCGACTTGGTCACATCCCATTCCGACAGGCCCTCGCTGGGCTTTGGCGAAATGCCATCCAATTTCTCAACCATGATGCAGCCTCATTACACTTCTGGTAGGGCGTCATCGTCAGAAGTCAGCTTGGATGATTGGCCAGAGGCCTGTTCGAAAACAATCTTTCTATTATCAGGAAGAGCGGCTACGTAGAGTCCCACAACCAAAGGAGTCGCGATAATCCCTATAAACCACAACTTCCCACTGTTCGCCATGGAATAGCCCTTCGCCTTTCCGGCGTTTATAAACATATCAATGCTAAGCAGCCAAGCCGTCAGGACAAGCGCAGAAACGATTATCAGAAAAAGCGCGAGCATCCTTTGCTCCTCTCGAACAGCGGCATCGAACGGAAGTCCGTAACGATGCCCGAACGGACCAATTCGAGAGAAATATAACAGCGACCTGGTCAAATACGTTGCGCAACACTTTCAGGAAAGCCAGCGTAGACAGACAGCTCCTTTACTATTTGGCATAGGGCCCGTGAGAAAGCACGCCAACACGCGTAGCGACTATTCGGCACGCTTGGCGATTTCTTTTCCTATGCGATGTACCACGCTGACCACGAGCGCGTTGCCCATGCAAAACGCCCTGTTACCGTCGGTCATGCCCGCATCCGTCCAGCCTTTCGGAAACGTCTGCAGCTGATCGAGCTCGTCAGGAACCAGGCGACGGTAGCGCCCGCTTTCCGTTTTCACGACATGCTTCGTACGCGATGCGCCAGCGCCGCCCTCGCCCGTCAGGATGGTGCGCGACGGTTTATCGAGCGCATCGGGAAACGCCATGCCGCCTTCGCTGTACAGGTACGTGTAGCCCGACGAATGCGTGCGTTCTTCCTTCTTGGCGCCCTTGAAATACTCCCAGCGGCCGAGCTTGTCTTCGTCTATGAAGAAAGCCTCTGGCACTTCGGCTTCGGGAACCAACACGTCGCCCAAGGTTGCGAAAGGACCGCCATAGAAAGGCGTCACTTCGGCAGTGAACACCTCGCCGTTTTGCATAGCGCCGGCACCGCGGAAGGGAGAGGCCTTAAGGCCCTTACCAAAATTCTCGCTGATTTCGAACGGCTCGCCCTTGATCGCGAATGCGTTCGCCTTCGTGACCGTGGAGCTTATCGGAAGCGCTTGGGCCAAAACGCCCGTTTCGCGAACGCGCTCCTCGACGTTCCAGGCCGGAGCGTCTTTCTGCGCGAAGATATATACACGGCGGCGGCGCTGCGGAGCGCCGTAGTCGGCCGCATTCACCACGCGCCATTCCACCGAGTAGCCGCGCTCGTTCAGGCACGCCAGCATAATGGCGAAATCGCGCCCGCGCTGTGATGCCGGCGACTTCAGAAGGCGGTCCACGTTCTCAAGCAGCACGTATTTTGGAGAACACAAGAACAAGAATCGGTAGATCTGCCACCAGAGCACACCTTTTTTGCCCTCGATGCCGCCCGCCTGATTCAGCGGTCGCGCAACCGAATAGTCCTGGCAGGGGAAGCCGCCCACCACCATGTCGTGATCGGGGATAGAGCGCTCGCCCGCCTCCACCTGATCGAGCACGCGCTCAATGTCTTCGTTGACCACAGAGCCTTCGCCAAAGCGCTCCGCATAGCAACGCGCAGCAAACTGGCGTGCTTCAGTTCCGGGCGGCTCCCACTGATTGGCCCAGATGGTCTTATACGGCCCGGCCGCAGGAAGATGCCATCCGCGTTCGTCGTCGTTATAGCCGTCAAGCGCGAGACGAAACCCGCCCACGCCCGCGAAAAGCTCGGCCACTCGAATGGTCTCCACGTCCTGCCTCCGAATTCTTTTTTGGAATCTTGCTGGGAAAATGATCGCCGATCTTGGTTCGGCAGTCAAGATCCCTTTTCGCAAAAGCGATATATTATCAGAACCCGAGCGCCCCCCGAAGTCGAAAGCCGCAGTAGCAAAGCTCGGTCTCTCAGGCGGGTCCCATAGCAGGCGCCCAACGTAATCGAAGCTCTTCAAGACTCTACTTTGCAGGCACGATTTCCAACCAGCAGCCATCGGGGTCTTCGATGAAGTAAATGCCCATCTTTTCGTTCACGAAGCAGATGCACCCCATCTCTTCATGCAGGGCGCGTGCGCTATCCATATCGTCAACCTCGAATGCAAGATGCGTGTCCCTGCCGCCGTTGTTGTATGGCTCGGTTCGACCGTTGTTCCAAGTGAGCTCCATCTGGAAATCGGTCTCGTCGTTTCCGATGTAGACATTCTTCCACGACCCGTCTTCGGGGCCCATGCTGCTCTGCTCTACCAGACCAAGGGCCTTCTCGTAAAACTCGAGGGACTTCTCAAGGTCAAGCACGTGAATGCACTCGTGAACCATTTTCGCTTTCATGCAATCCTCTTTCATTGCCTACCGTCAAAACGGAATACACCATACCCGCCGCGAAACGAGCAGCAACGCGCGCTCGTCATTTTTCACAACAACGAAAGGAAACGCACGCTTTACGCGTTACCCGTATCTTGCGTGCGCCATCGCTCGCGGACGGAAACGCCAAATATGGTGTCGCCCGGACTTCACTCGCTGGCAAAACAAAAGCGCGCCCCGCCGAAGCAGAGCGCGCCTGGAAAATTGAGTCGGTCTTGCACGCAAGCCCTTATCTACTTCACCGAATCGAGCACATCAGAATCTTCAAACAGGAAGTAATCGAGGCTTGTTGTATCGGGGAATGCCTCGACAATATTGAGGCAGCTTCCGCCAATGCGCTCGATGTCAGAAAGCACGCGGTTGAACGCCTTCGTGAGGCTCGGCGAGCATTCCTTGCTTGCCACGCGCTTCATGTGGCCCTTGCGCATGTGCATTTCGATCTCGATCATGCGCGAGTTGCCCTCGTTCACACGGCGCGCTTCGTCGCTGTCGCCCGAAGCCATGGAACGCATGGCGCCTGCGAACATCTCTTCGGCCAAGAACATCGCATCGCGCAGGTCCTCCGAAGCCTTGTCGGAGAAGTCGCTTCGACGAGCAATCTGCGCCACATCTCCGCACAGCTGGCCAATGCGTTCGATGTCATTGATCGCGCTCATAAGGTTCGCCGTACGTGTAACCTGATCCTCGTTGAGCAGGCCCGTAGCGAACAGCTCGGCCAGGTAGTCGGTCACCTGCTGGCAGACCTCGCCCGCGGCAGCGGCCTTGCGAGACGAGACGTCAAGGCGCTTTGCGTCCTTATCGCGCAGGGCGGCGCCCATATCGTGCATAGCCGCGCGCACCGTTTCCCCGCAACGAACCGTCTCTTTGGCAACAAGCTGGAGAGCAACGATAGGCTGACCTAGCAGACGGTCGTCGAGATACAAAGCGACCGCAGGATCGCAATCGCCTGCCGCAGTTTTCCCGTCAGGAATAATGCAGGTCACAATCTTCACCATGAGCCATATGAATGGAAGCCACAGCAGCGTCATGACGACATTGAACGACGTGTGCGCATTTGCAATCTGACGGGAAATGACCTCGATTTCAGGACCCGCCGGAGAAATGAACTGGATAAACGTTGCGAATGCGGGAATAAACCAGATGAAAATAAGGCAGCCGGAAATATTAAAGAGGCTGTGAGATACCGCGACGCGCTTGGCATTGCGGCTCTGGCCGATGCTGGCAAGCAGTGCGGTAATAGTAGTGCCGATATTATCGCCAAGCAAAACGGGGATGGCGCCCGTAAGGCCTATGATGCTCGCACCGTCAGGACCGGGTGTCGCAGCAAGATTCTGCAAAACCGCGATAGTAGCCGAGGAGCTCTGAACGATAACGGTCATAACCGTACCGACGATAACACCCAGTACGGGAATGTCCACGACCTGAGAAATCATATTGATGAACACAGGGCTCGTCGCGAGGGGCTTCATGGAATCGCCCATGGTCTCGATGCCAAGGAAGAGCAGGCCGAAACCGAGAATGCTCAGACCGACGCTCTTGATGCGCTCGGTTTTCGCAATGAACGACATAAGGAAGCCTATAAACACGAAGATGAGGATGTAGTCCGTGATTTTAAAGGCAATGATCTGCGCCGTGATCGTCGTGCCGATATTGGCACCAAGAATGATAGAAATGGCCTGAGGCAGACCCATTAACCGGGCACTTACGAAGCCGATCGCCATAACGGTGGTGGCGCTACTGCTCTGCAACACGGCGGTGGTCAAAGCGCCGGCCAACACGCCAAGGACGGGATTTTTCGTTAAAAGCGCGAGAATGTTTTTCATCTTTTCGCCAGCAACCTTCTGAAGGTTGTCGCTCATCATGTTCATGCCAAAGATGAAAATGGCAAGGCCTCCAAGAAGGCCGACTACGGTGGTAAACGCGTTGTCCACGATTCGTTTCTCCTAGATCGCAAGGGCAAAACTGCTTAAAACCATCGGGGGAAAAGTATAGCGACCCCGCAACTTTGCCCGGCCTTTGCAATGTAAGATTTTTGCAAAGTTTGCCCGAGAAAGGGCCTCATGCGCCGCTTACCGAAACCCACCTATCCGTCAAAGCGCAATACGCCGCTCGCCGGCCCCATCCACAGCGCAACCAGCGCCAGCGAACGGCGTCCGTGCCGGAGCCTCCGTCGCAATGAAGAACCTGTCAACGCCTTACGTCACGAGACAAGGGCTTGCCTATCGGTTTTTGCACGAAACGTATCAACGCAAGGGCCTCAAGGGACGCTTCATCAAGAAAGCGAGGCATTTTATTCCCCATTACTTTAGCTTTTGTTGATTTTCCTGTGCGCTATTCTGAAAAGAAAGGGCTTCGTTGATACGTTTCGTGACTTTTCCGATATGCGAGAAGGAGATTCGTGCATTTTAAGTCGCGACGGCGCTCCAAAATCAAAAAAAGAGCCTCCAAAGCCACCTTCGAAACAATCCCGTGCGACACAACAAAGGCCCGAGCGCGCGATGCGCTCGGGCCTTAAACCATACGGGATAAACGGCGTCCCTTACGGCCTCAAGCCGCTTCCGCCCTGCATGGTGATGGTCTCGCCGGAAATATAGCTTGCGTCTTCCGAGCACAGGAAGACGGCCGTACGTCCGATATCGCTCTCGGCATCGCCGAAACGACCTGCGGGAATGCTGCCAATCTGCTTTGCGTAAGCCTCGGGATACTCCTCTTTCCACTTCGCCAGCTGGCTCGTCATAACAAGCGGGCAAATAACGTTGCAGTTGATGCCGTCAGGACCCCACTCGGTGGCAGCAACGCGGGTCATACCTCGAATACCCTCTTTTGCAGCAGCATAGGAGCTCTGACCGAAACGGCCGAAAAGACCTGCGCCGGACGCGAAGTTGACCACGGAACCCTTGGCCTCCTTCAGGTAGGGATGGCAGTGCTTCATGTAGAAGAAGACAGCATAAATGCCGGAATAGATAGCCTTGTCGAAATCTTCCTTGCTATGCTCGACCAAGGTAAGGCCGGAGGCGGAGTTCTGCGCATTGTTAATCAGGAAATCAATACGGCCGAACTCTTCGGCAACCTTCTTGACTGCGGCAGCAACCTGCTCCTCGTCGGATCCGTCGGCCTGCAGGGGAAGAACCTTGACGCCGTACTTTTCCTCCAGCTCGGCCTTCGCGTCTTCAAGCTTCTGAAGATTGCGACCGGTAATGGCCAGATTGCAGCCTTCCTTTGCAAAAGCCGTCGAAAGACCCCAACCGATTCCGCCGCCTTTGCCGCCACCGGTGATGATGGCGACCTTTCCGTCGAACTTGCCCATAACGGTCTCCTCACTAGATGGTGCGTCTTGACCCCAAAGCCGTCTCGGACTTAAAGCCAAGCTCTCTTTTGGCGCATAGCATACCCGCCTTCCATGTTTCGTCTAGGTAAATTCCCCTGAAGTGCCCATTCTGTCGATATGCGAGCAATCTCGACGCATTTACGCCGCCGAAGCCATAAAAAAGACCCCTCGGCGCGCGCAAAGCACCGAGGGGCCGAAACCTACATCACAAACGCGACAGGAAGCGCCGCCATGACAACAAGGAAACGCAGTAAGAAACCGCCGATCAGCACGCCCGCATCGGATGCAGCGCTGATCATGTGCGCCTTCTTGGACTCTTCGAACTCCTTCGCGGAGAAGAAGAGCAGCCAGGTCTCAAGGCCGGTCGGAACAACCAAGCCGATCAGCACCAGACCAATCCAGAACAGCGGAGCCCACGTCCCGGCAACCATGCTCATTACGGAGTCGAAGCCGGCCGGAGAATTGTAGCTGGTGATGAAGCACAGCGAGGCAACCAGCACAATCTCGATGATGGGCAGGCAGAAGTGAAACTTCTTCAGCACGCCGGCTTTGTTGAACTCGTCGGCATGACGAAACACCGCAACCAGCAGCACCGATGCGGCGCCGGCAGACATGGCAGACACCAGGAACAAGATAGGCAGCAGGGCGTTGTTCCACAGCGGGAACGTCTTGCACACGCCCAGCAAGGCGCCGGTGTACATGGCAACACACACGCCGAACACCACGCCAACAAGCTCAAGCCACTTCGGAACAGACTTCTTCATGAAATCGAGAACCACCACGATGATAGACACCACCATGAAGCCCGCCAAGAATACAACGCCCCAGGTCATAACAGAAAACGGGTTATGCAAAAGCAAGGCGAAGCGAAGCGGGTTGTGCAAGCCAGCCTCGGCGTCCACCATAAGCAACAGCAAGCCGATCATAACGGCTACGGGCGCAATAAGATGGCCGACCTTGCGCATGTTGACGGCCTCGGGATGACGCCACGCAAGAAACGCCGACGTCACAAACGCGCCGCCGCCCAAACCGGCAAGGAACAAATACCAGGCGATGGGAGCGCCCCAGATAGGTTCGAATGACATCCTTCATCACCTCACGTAGAAGACTTTTGATTTGGTCAAATCGCCATCGATCGGCTGAGCGTTCAGCTCGGCGATCTTCTGCGATATCTCGGAATTCGGGTCGTCGAGGTCGCCGAATGTACGCACGCCGGTCGGGCATGCCGTCACGCACGTGCACATCTCGGTGCCATCAAGTGCGGAAACCGTGCAGAAACGGCACTTGTCAACCGCGCCGGTTTCTTCATTGACCACACGCGCCTGGTAGGGGCACGCCGCCATGCAGTACTTACAGCCGATGCAACGCCCGTGATCGACGCAAACGATGCCGTCTTCCGTGGTGTAGGTTGCGCCCGTCGGGCATACGGCCTGGCACGGAGCGTCAACGCAATGCATGCACTGCGTGGGCACATGCTCAATCGTGACATGCGGATACGTGCCGCGCTCGAATTCATGGAACTTGATGAACGACTCAGCAGGAAGCAGGTCGTTTTGCCTCTGGCATGCCGTGCGACAGGCGTAGCACCCGATGCATTTCGTCGTATCGATAAGCATTCCGTAACGTGCCATTACGCACCCACCTTCTTAACAGTCACCAAGACCTCATGCGCCATGGCAGAACCGTAGCCGCGCTCAAGCTGATAATCCATGAAGTCCGTAGGACGCAGGCCCACGCCGTACGCCGTATGCTGATCTTTCGAAGAGCATCCGTACGCGGGCGGCATGAACACGGCCGTCGGGTTCAAACGCTGCGTCACCTTCACATGGCAGCGACCGGTAAACTTCTCGTTGGAAAGCTCCACCTCGTCGCCGTCTTTGATGCCCAGTTCGGCAGCACGATCGGCATTCAGCCACACGCGCGTCAAATCATAGTCTTGGGTAATGGACATCAGCGCTTCGCAGTTCGCCGTCATAGTGTGGCTATGAATGGCCTGCTTGCCCGTGATCAGGCGGAACTGGCTGCCGCCGGCGGGAACAACCGCAGGCGCCACCCATACGGGAGCGGCGGAATAGCCGGCCTTCTCGCACGCCTCGCTTGTGAACTGAATCTTGCCGGACGGGGTCTTCCACTTCGGCGTCTGGCCGTAGACGAAGGCCTTCTCGGGGAATTCGACCGTGCCAACCTTGCGAAGCTCGTCAAGGCTCAGACCCACCGTCTTAAGCTGCGCGTCCGCGAGCTCTTCGACCGTGAACGGGAAGTACTGGCCCACGCCGCACGCCTCCGCCAAGCCGGAGAAAATCTGATCGACCGGCAGGGTGTTCGGGTGGATAACATCGAGCACCTTGTCGCGCAAGGAGACACTCGGCACCTTGCCGCCGTTGAACACGGGAATCTCAAGGCGCTCAAGATAGCTGCATTCGGGAAGCACGTAGTCTGCGCAAAGCGCCGTCTCGGACATCTGAACGTCAACGACCACGCACAGCTCAAGGGCATCCAGGCACTCCTGCATGTAAGCCGGGTTGGAATAGCCGGCAACCATGTTGGAGTTGTAGAAGAACATGCCCTTGATTTTGCCTTCTTTCGCAAGGCTCGCAGCATGGATATTCACGCCCATGCCAGCCGAAGCAAGCGGGTACTCTTCGGAGCCCGCCTTCTTGGCCTCGACCTTCGGTACGGGAGGAAACTTCGTCTCATCAAGCTTACCCGCGCTGACACCCGAGGTCAAAAGCGCGCCGCCTTCCTGGTTCCAGCAGCCAAGCAGCGTGTTGAAGATGACCAGGGCGCGTGCCGTCTCTCCGGAGTTGGCATACTGGTTGCCAAAACCTCCGCGCCAGCCGGCGTCGATCGATGCCGCAGGGGCGGCCTGGGCGAACTCGTGGGCAAGGCGCTCGATGGTCTCGGCGGAAATGCCGCAGACGCCTTCCGCCCACAGCGGGGTGTGGTCGGCAATGCCGGCGGCGAATTCGTCGAAGCCTTCGACGTTTTCCGCCACGTAATCCTTGTCGTAGATGCCATCGCGAATCAGCACGTTGCACATGGCCAAAATAAACGCCAGGTCGGTGCCAGGGTTGATGGGCAACCATTCGTCGGCAAACACCGTGGAATTATTGCAGCGCGGATCGACCATGACGATCTTCGCGCCGTTTTCATGGGCCGCCTGCAGGTCCTGCAGATGGCTCGGACGAATGGCGTCAGCGACAGAACGGCCTATATACATGATCATCTTGGTGTTGGGGATGTCACTCTGGAAGTCTCCCGCACCAATGACCTGGGCAAAGCCGGATGCTTTCGAAAGGTTGCATGCTGCGCCGTGCGTATAGTAGTTCGGCGAGCCAAGCGCGTCCAGGAAGCGCTTGGTGTAGAATGCGCCGCTCGGACGGGGGTCTTGCACAAGAGCCAGCGCCTCGGGGCCGTTGGCGTCAATGATTGCCTTAACCTTCTCACCAATCTCTTGATACGCCTGCTCCCAAGAAATCGCCTCGAACTCGCCCTTGTCGTTTTTCTTCAAGGGGTCGGTAAGACGGTCCTCGGAATAGACAAAGGACGGATAGCCATAGCCGCGAGCGCAAATTTTGCCGCGAGCGTGGGCATCATGCTCGCTCGGGATGAGCTTCGACAGGCGGCCGCGCTTCACATACGCCTTGTAGCCGCACTTGCTCGAGCATGCGTTGCACATGGTATAGGCAGACCAGGAACCCTGATCGTTTTCGGGTTCGTCAGCGTACGCCTGCTCCCAAGCGCCGAAGCTCATGTATCCACCCGCCGCAGCAAGGGCCGCTACACCCGCGCTGCCGGCCAGAAAGCTCCGCCTTGTAATTGCGTTTTCTGACATTCTCGGTTCCTCTCTTACAGATATAACTTGAATATGCCGGCGGCTTCTTATTGTTCGGCGCCGCATGCCGCATCGGACCCTTTTGCAACCTCAACCGCGTCGATGAGGACGTCGACTAAGGCGAGGTAGAAATCCTTCTGAGGGTCGGCAAGACGCAGCAGCTTCTGCCGATAATCGGCCAGCCAGCCAAAGCGTTCCAAAGCGAATGAACGAGCATCTTGCGCGCAGCCGCTTCGCAAAAGCACAGCGAGCAAGTCAAGCTCCAAAGCCAGATGGTCCGGCCAAGCCTCGTAGCCCTGCGGCACGGTCATGCCCAATCGGTCAATGAGGCTTTCCATGTAAAGCGCCGATTCCGAGCGATACATGCCGCGCTGGCCCGTATTTGCGGCGCCGCTTTCACGCCAGGGACGATACAGCGACTCGACAGGCATAGCGGATTCGGGCAGACCGCCGGTGAAATGGCAGCGGCAGAAACGTCCGTGCTCTTCGAAACTCGGCGGATTCTCAAGCGCAGCAAGCTCGCGGGCGGCAAGGCGTTCGGCGAGCACTCCGCTTTCGGCGTGCGCTATTTCGGCAAGAAAAGCGTTCCATACCTCGGGAGAAACAAGCTCTTCGTAGTCTTGCTCACCAAGATCGACAAAGCACTTCGAAGCCACTGAAAACACTGCCGGAGTATTCATGAACCAGCCCTCTCATTCATTCGAAATTGTAAGAACAACGAGCGGTTAGTTCTCGACCAGCGTGGTCGTGCGGACGATGCCCTTGTTGATGGCCTCCTGCGCGATGTCTTTCCAGTCGACGAACTTGATCGCGCCGTTGGGGCACTGCACGGCGCAGCGACCGCATGCGATGCACTTCGTGGAAACGCCGGTTTCGGTGTCTACGACAGGCATGTTCCAAGGGCACGCTTCGTGGCACATGCCGCAGCCGATGCACGCCTCGGCGTTCACCACGCGAGCGCCGGTTTCCGGATCGGGCGCAATGGCATGCACGGGGCAGTTCTTGACGCACCAGGCGTCTTTGCACTGCTTGCAATGCTCGACGGTGAACTGGCAGTCGCGGAAAATGCCGTCGGGGCTTTCGCCGCCAGAACCGAAGTTATAGTTATCCCACACGCGAACGCGAGCGGTGTGCTGGCATGCACGACCGTCGTTGCGCAGCGAGCACATAAGCTCGCAACGCTGGCAGCCGGAGCAACGCGCGCGATCGGTGATAATCATCTTCTGAGGCAAGGGGTCGAGCACGATGCGACCCGATGCGATGCTTTCTTCAACAACCCCCCATTTGGCAAGAGCGCCGCCGGCGATAAGTCCGGCAAGACCGATGCCTACGCCGCCGATAACCACCTGACGACGAGTGAAGCCCTTCTGCGCGGCCTGCTCAGCGCCTTCCGCCGCTTCCGCGGTCTCAGTCTGCCCCAGGGCCCCCTTCTTCTCCTCCATCGAATGTTCCTTTCCTAGCATCCTTCGTAAGGACACATACCCCCCCTGAAACGCACTTCGCACAAAAGCTATATTGCAGGGGCGCGCCGGTGGCTCGTCCCCTCTTTAGGGATAAAAACGCAGGTGAGAGACAATCCCCTCAAAGAGGGGACACCAAAACCGCCCAATTGCGGATAATGACCGCTGACCGAAACGGTCGCACACGCACATGCCTCCGCACACGCAGCTTCACGTCAACGTTTCAAAAGAGACTTGGAGAATTGCAATGGCAAAAGAAGACAACGTTTCGTTCGGTTGGGCCGGCAAAATCGCCCGCGTCAACCTGAGCACGGGCGTCATCTCTACCGAATCCACCGACCCATACAAGCAATACATCGGCGGTATGGGCATCGCCAACAAGATCATGTATGACGAGGTTCCCGCAGGAACCGATCCGCTCTCTCCCGAGAGCAAGGTCATTTTCGCCGTGGGTCCGCTGACCGCCTCCGGCGTTCCCCTGGCAGGCCGCACCACGCTTGCCCATCTGTCCACGTTCACGAAGGATCATCTGGTCGTCGACTCTCACATGGGCGGCATGTTCGGTGCGAAGCTGAAGCTCGCAGGCTGGGATGCGCTGATCATCGAGGGCCAGTCCGACAAGCCCGTTTTCGTCAAAATCATCGACGGCGATATCACCATTGAATCCGCCGACGGCGTGTGGGGCCTTGGCACCCGCGCTGCAACCGAGGCGCTGAACACCCTGGTTTCCAACCGCGCCTGCGTTGCAACCATCGGCCCCGCCGGCGAAAATCAGCTCCCGTACTCCAACATCATCAACTCCCGTAACCACTCCGCAGGTGCCGGCGTGGGCGCCATTCTCGGCTCCAAGAAGTGCAAGGCCGTCGTTGTCGAAGGCAACGGTTCGGTCTATGTCAAAGACCCCGAGGCCATTGCCGAGTTGTCCGACTACATGCTCTCCGACGTCATCGGCTCCAACAACAACCACGTTGTGCCCTCTACCCAGCAGGAATGGGCGGAATTCTACGACGAAGGCTCCCGTTGGACCGCGCGCGACGGCCTGACCTGGGCTCTCGCTGAAGACGGCCCGATCAACACCGGCGAGCCCAAGCCCGGCGAGCTTAACACCGTCGGCTATCGCTGCATGAAGTCCACCAAGGACCTCGGCCCTGCCGCCGAAAAATACACCGTGAAGATGAACGGCTGCCACAGCTGCCCGATTCACTGCTACTCCGACCTGCGCGTCGAAGCGGCCGAGGGCACCGCGGGCTTTGAGACCGTTGGCAACACCTGCGCCGCCAACTTCCCCGTGTCCGTTTACATGAAGAAAATCTTGGGCCTCGACATTGCCGACGACGAAAGCGTCCTGTGGGATATGACCACCCAGGCAACCATGGACAACCTCGGCCTTTGGTGCAACTACGCCCAGCTCTACCGCGATATTGCCCATTGCTATCGCGCGGGCGTTTTCGAGAAGAACCTGCCCGCCGAAGAGTACGCCTCCATCAACTGGGCCGGTTTTGAGAACGACTCCAAAGACCCCACCGTCATGGTTGAGATCCTGACCAAAATCTCCCAGAACGACTCCGAGCTCTCTAAGATCGCCTACGGTCCTTTGGTTTGGTGCGAGCGCTGGAACGACCAGGAATGGTTCGACACCGCAACGTCTACGCTCATCAACTATCGCGGCTGGCCCGTCCATCACGCAATCGAGTGCTTCGGCCAGGTAGGCGCCGTGTACAACATGATGTTCAACCGCGACGACATGATTCACTCCGCCGTCAACTTCCAGGGCTGCGGCCTTCCGTGGGAGATCAAGCAGCAGATCGCCAAGGAGGTCTGGGGCAGCGAGACCGCCATCGACCAGAACAAGAACTACACGCCCATGAACGAGTACAAGGCCAAGTTCTGCTGGTGGAGCATCGTCACCGACGTGCTTCATGACTGCCTGACCCTGTGCAACTGGGTGTGGCCGATGACCATGTCTCCCAGCAAGTCCCGCGACTATCGTGGCGACTTGGACCTCGAGGCCAAGTTCTACACCGCCGTCACCGGCGAGGAAATGACCCGCGACGAGCTCTACAAGCGCGCCGCCTCCGTCATGACGCTGCAGCGTGCCAACACCGTGCGCGGCATGGGCACCACCGACATGCGCAACGAGCATGACACCATCACCGAATGGGTGTTCACGAAAGACCCTGACATTCAGCCCTTCACCGCCGGCACCGACAAGATGGAGCGCGAAGACTTCCAGACCGCTCTTGGCATGGTGTACAAGGAATTCGGCTGGGACGAGAAGACCGGCGCCCCGACCGCCGCATGCCTGGATGACTACGGCATGGGCGACGTCAAAGACGAGCTTGCAAGCTTGAACCTGCTGTAACGTTCGCAAAGTAAGCCTTACGCACGAAGGCCCCTGGAATATCCAGGGGCCTTCATCGCTTCGGATGCTGAATTTGCACAGGCTAGCGGGCTTCGCGTCGCTTGGCCTGCTGCCAGAGCTCTTCCATCTCCTCCTGAGAAAGCTCCGCCACATCGCGACCTTGCGCCCATGCCGCCCCTTCAATGAACGACCAACGAGAACGAAACTTCGCACAAGTGCGGCGAAGCGCGCCCTCGGCGTCAACGCCGCGCCAACGTGCGACGTTGACCAGGGAAAATAAGACATCGCCAAATTCCAGCTCCGCCTCATCGGGTGTAGCGGCCGCCTTGAACTCGGCTATCTCTTCTTCCACCTTCGCCCACACGTCGGCTTCGCACTCCCATTCAAACCCCACGGCAACAGCTTTGCGCGAAATCTTCTGCGCCTGCATAAGCGCCGGAAAGCTCGTCGGCACGCCGTCAAGCAAGCCCGCTCGCTCGCCCGATTCGGCATCGGCGGCCTGCTTTTCCTTGAGCTTTTCTGCATCCCAAATGCCAAGCACCTCGGAAGCGTCTTGCGCCGCCGCATCGCCGAACACATGAGGATGGCGACGAACCATCTTCGCATCTATGTCTCGACACACGTCGTCGATGTCGAACTCTCCCGCATCGGCGGCAATCTGGCTTTGCAGCACAACCTGCAGCAGCACATCCCCAAGCTCTTCTCTCATATGGGCAACGTCGTCCGCCTCAATTGCGTCAACTGCCTCGAAGGCCTCCTCGATCATGTTGTGCGCAATGCTGCGGTGCGTTTGCTCGCGATCCCACGGGCAACCGTCGGGCGCGCGCAAGGCGGCAATCGTTGCAACGAAAGAGTCGAATTCTTCATGTTTTGACATAGGGTTTCCTTTCTTGGCGCATATGCCTGACAATGCGAAAAGCCCTCCGCCGCGCATGCGCCCGAACGGCCAGGCCGCATAGACTTCAACGTCTCGCCATGACGCACGGGGGCAGACGCGACGGCTGCCGAGCAGCTGCCTTTCAAACCTGAGAATCAGACGACAAAAGCAAGGCGGCATAAAAAAATCGCGACGACACGCGCCGTCGCGATTCGATTGTAGCGGAAAAGCCGCACAGAAGCCCTATTTGCCGAAACGCAGAGAAACGCGCTGGTCGCGCAAGGAGCAGTGCTCGCACATCGAGCAATTCACCCCGAATTCGTCGCACGCAAGATTGGCGTCAAGCCATGCAAGGTCTCGGCCTTGGCGAAGGAAGAAATCACCCACCATGGCACGAACGGCCTCTACCGCCAAATAGGGCCGCGTGACGCGGTCGGCGGGCATCTTGCCAAGCTCACGCTTCAGGTCGGCCACGCTCACGTCAAGCGCTTCGTCCACCGTTTTACCCTCGATCAAGGCGGTAATCAGACTTGCCGAAGCAATGGTGGCAATGTCTCCACGGCAACGAAAACCCGCGCGCTTTATCAGCAGACCGTCTTCGTCGATTACGCAGAAGAGCTGAATCGCACGCTCCCCACGCTTCGACATGCCGGTCATGCTTGCCGCATTGCAGCCTTCGGGGATGCCTGCGCGCCTATGGTCTCCGGCCAATTCGACAATTCGCTCGGAGTACACGTCCATGTGCTCTTCGGGATCGACCTGGTAGATATCCCGCGTGCGAATGACGCGCACCACCGCATCGCCGAAATCGTGCTTCGGCGGCTCGGTGTCAGAAAAGTCAATGTTGCCGTGATCGGCGTAATCGTACATGTGGGCCTCCTACATGTTTGCGCGACGCTCAACCGATTCCCATTCGGCCAGCGCTTTCGCCTGCGCGTCGCTGAGATAGTCGGTCGAATAGAAATACACGTCCCCGTTGCTTGCAGAGCAGCTTTTGATGTCAGGATACTGCCCGGATTCCTGCGCAATGCGAAACGCCTCGTCAATGCGCTCGTCAGTCATATAAACCGGGCGGTTTTTCAGCGATGCGGCCTTAAGCGGACGGGGGTAGATCTTGGACTCGTTGCGGGCATTGTCCACAAGCGTCATAACGTCGTCATCTTCGGCGGCAAGAAACGCCCAATGCGCAAACGATTCGCTCATCATATCGGACGAATACAAATACACCGCCGTGCCTTCGAGCACCTTGATATCGTCAAGATGCCATGCGTCGTCTTCGGAGTCGGACGGCTCGGGGCTGCAATCTTTGGAATCGGCGTCGGCTGCAGCATCGTTTTCGTGGTCTTGCGCCTCGATGATGGTGTCAAACACTAAGTCGGTGAACTCGACGGGCTCCATATGCTCGGGCGTCAAACCTGCAGCTTCCCAGTATTCCCCCGTAGTCAGCTCGCCAGCGCGCGAGCGGCTGCGAATGTCGGCGAACACCGCCTCAAGCGCCTGCCGTTCGAAGTAAGCCTCGCGCTCGCCAGGTGTCAACGATTCAAGATACTCCTCGTGCTTGCGGCGCTCCTCTTCAGGATCGACCAGGTCGGACAAATCCTGCCCAGAAAGTATGGAGGATAGAAACTCCTCCTCCGGAGTCATGTCCGTGCCCACCGCCGAAGCAAAATCCTGGCCAGGCTCCAAAACCGCTTCGTCGCACACAGACGAAGCGACCTCTTTGCAAGTCTCATCCATGAACGCCACTCCTCTTCTTTCAAAACCCGTCGGAGATACAGCTTCGACAGGCATCGGTGACAAATGCTTCGACAAGCATGCCCCACGCAAAAAGCAAGCTGTCCCCTCTTTGAGGATAATGTCCCCTTATCTCAAGAAGTCGCACGTCAAACGCACCTGCCATCGCAAAGCGTATCCAATTGCCGCAACGCCGGCGCCGCGCTGCCGAACGCCGCAATGCGTCAAAGCGGCGCCGAACGCCGCCGTGCGCCGACAGGCTCCCCATTCGTTTCCTGCAGGCGCGCCAAATTGATGCGATAAAAAACCGCTCAAAACCGCACGGCTTACGCCGCCCTGCCTTATAATGAACACGTCCAAAAGGGGAGGGGACAACCGTATGCCACAAAACGACGCCGTTCGGCAGTCAGCGGCTTCTATGTCGCAGACCGTCTTGGCTCTTGCGCCCACGGTGCTGGGGCTTATGATTGCGCGCATGGGCCTTATCGTTTCCACCTATGGAAGCTATTCGAGCACCGACCAGGGAATCTACACCGACGGGAGCAGCATCCTTGCCATGCTTCCGCTTTTCATCTTCATGTGCGTTCTCGGCAAAACGCGTATCAGGCTGGTCAAGAAGCGCATCTTCGTGCTCACCTCCATAGCCATCGCCGTTCAGGCTGCATCCATCATCGCCCTGGGCGTCGTCTTGCTCGCAGGCAATCCACCCAAGACCCTTTCCTTCGGGCTGTCCGTGATAATCACCCTCTCAAGCTATCTTTCCATTTTCTATTGGCTTCGCCGGGCACGCGGCGCGTCTTCGTCTTCGGCCGTAACCATCGCTTTCGGGTCGCTGCTTTTAAGCGAGCCCCTTATCTATCTTGCCTCTTTGATGCCGCATGGCGCGGCGTGTCTTGCCGTCGGGCTGCTGACACTTGCCCAGTTCATCTGCCAGAAATATGCACGCCGCCGGCCGCTCGTCGAAAACATCCACGCCGAAACAACCCCGCTTGGCTACTTCGGCTTCGCAGAGCGCATGATCGACGGCGTAAGGCTGCTTGCCATTCTTGCCCTTGGCATGCTGCTCCTGTCGTTTGCCGTGGGTATACTTCGATGCTTCCCCGACGGAAGCCCCATTCCATTTTCCCCCGCCACACGCGTCGCCTATATGGCCCTTGAGATACCATTGTTCGCAGCGCTTATCTGGCGATCGTTTCGCGGATCGCGCTCGGTTATGACCACCAGCATCTGGGTCATTCTCGAAGCGTCAGGCGTCATCGCCCTTATCTGCTACGCGTTCTTCCCGAACAACCTTGCGATCGGCGCCATTTTCACCACCGTTTTCAACGCGGGCATGACCGGCTTCATGTGGTACCTGGTCGTCGCGTTTTCCAGCTTCGGCAACCGCGACCCGTATTACTACGCCATCGCCGGCTGGATGGTATTTATGGTGCCGCGCGCCATTGCCCGCATCCTCATGGAAATAGCACCGGGCTCCATGGGAGACACGCCGCTTTTCGCAATTGTCGCGGCGCTGATTGCGGCAAACGCCCAGCTGGTTTTCGTGCAAATCATCTGGATCGAACGCACGGTTTCCAACGAAAAAAGCTCGGCCACCGCAAAAAGCATCCGAACCCTGCTTGGCCTTGACGACGCGGTCAAAGAAGATCCCGCCAGCATCCGCCGCGCTCTTATGCAAGACAACACAAAACAGATGCAAAACCAGTTTTTGCTCTCTGACCGAGAGACCGAGGTCCTCACGCTCTATGCAATGGGCCTGACGCAACGAAAAATTGCCGAGGAACTGTGCATCTCCCCCGGCACCACGCATACGCACATCAAACGTATCTACATAAAAAACGGACCTGCATTCACGACAAGAGATTCTCGACTATATTGAACGCTATACGGGCTAATACGACGTGAACGCGATGCGAACACGGTGCGGCGCACCGCCTGAAGAAGCCGTGCAACCCGCGTGCGACGTTTTGTATGCCATTTGGCATCATTTGCAAATTTCTTCTTGCAAACACGCTATTGAATGGTATCTTGCGTGCAGGTGATAGGGACTCGCAGGGGGCGAGCTCCCGTTGTGTACGTGTACAAAAGGAGTGTGTCATGCCTCATCCTGTTCTTGAAACCGACGAATGCATTGGCTGCGGCATCTGCGTAGACGCTTGCCCTCAGGGCGTTCTTGAAATCGCCGGCGGCGTTGTTGTTCTTGAGAACGAAGATGCCTGCGTCGCTTGCGGCGACTGCGTTGAAGAGTGCCCCATGGGCTGCATCACCGAGATCGTCGAAGACTAACTCCGTAGCCATTTCATAGCGCATAACTTTGAAGGCCCGCTGGCAAAGGCGGGCCTTCGTGCGTTGCGGGGCTGCGTTGATTTCATTTTTCCTGCAAATATCCAGAACGCCCCTGATGCTTATTGGCATAAAGAATGAAAAAGTGACCCAGGGCAATTGCGGTTAGAAGGTTTCTATGGGATACTAAACGGCACCATTCAAACGAATACATTTCGCTTAATCACACCTTAAACACCGCACGAGCGAAAGGACCGCCACCGCATGGCCACCAAGCTTTCACGCACCGCATGCCCCATTGAGGCAACGCTTTCCCTTATCTCCGACAAATGGAAGATTCTCATTCTGCGCGACCTGCTTACGGGTACCAAACGGTTCGGTGAGCTCAAGAAATCCATTGGCAGCATTTCCCAAAAAGTCCTCACGTCCAATCTTCGCGCCATGGAAGACGACGGCCTCGTCGTGCGCCAGGTATATGCCGAAGTTCCGCCGCGCGTCGAATATACGCTGACCGAGCGAGGGGAAAGCCTACGCCCCGTCATTGACGCCATGCGCATCTGGGGCGAAGAACACCAGGCGGAACTAATCGCCGAAGAAGAGGCGGCGAAATCCCAAGACTCCTAAACTAATACGGCAAGGACCGAGGCCAAGTCGAAAAGGCCCGCGCCGTATTAGCCGCAAAGAGGGACGATACCCATGCCCCGTCAGCCGCGCGGACAAGCAGCCTTCGCGCCCCGTTCGTCACAAAAAGGCGAACCTCGCCCTCCGTTCGTCGCGAAAAAGGTAATCAGGAGTTCTCGGGCAAGCCCTGTTTGAGCTTTTTGAGCAGAGCCCAGTCGCGCTGCTTGAGCCTGACGTCTGCCAAATCGCTCTCAAATGAAGAAAAAGCGGCATACAGACGCCCGAACGCGAACCCAAACGAATCGGGAACAAACGGCTCGCGATACGCCTCGGTAAGCAACGCTGCAGCGCCTTCGTCGGCAACAACTAACACCAGCGGATCCAGGCCTTCAACGGCGGAAAAGACCGAGGCGCGATCAAGCGAGGACGCCCGAAGAAAGACGGGGTCGGGCGCGCCGATTCCCGCACAAGCCGCCCTCAGGGCCGTCACCGCCTCCTCCGAAAGCAACAAGGAAGCTACTACGCAAACCTCCGCGTCGATATCGCCGTCTATGGCGGCCGCAAACGCAAGCAGCGATTTCTCCTTGGCTTCTTCATACATGTTATTTTTAGCAGGTTTTTTCACACCGCTCCCTTTTTTCACCACAACGCGCTAGAACCATATATCAATAATAGGTTCAAAGAACAGCAAGGCGCAAATTTGCAAACAAACGGCGCTGCGCACGCAGAACCGCCGCGGCGCTCGTGCAAACAGCGCACACGCGCCGACGCATTGCGCACATTGAAGAAAAGGAGCAAACCATGTGCACCAACGGAATCAACACCGCTCAGTTCGAGCAGATGATTGACCAGATTGACGACCATATCAAACTCGAGCGCCGCTGGGCTCATAACCTGGGCCATCAGGCAGAAGATGCCGGATACCAGACCGTTGGGGCAAAGCTCCATGAGGCCATGGCAGCACTCGACTCCGTCCGCGCCCTGCTCGACGACGCGAAAGACGCCCTCGAAGACGACGCCCGCGATGCAAGCGGCGTAACCGTAGAGCTGGTGTAGCCATGAGCCGAGACCTCATGCGGTTCTCGGTCGCCATGCCGGAAGACCTCCTCATCCGATTCGATGCGCTCGTGGCCAAACGCGGCCTTGCCAAGAATCGCAGCGAGGTTATCCGAGACCTGGTACGCGACGCTCTTATCGAAGAGGAATGCTCGCTTCCCGGGGAAGAAGTCATGGGCACGCTCACCATCGTGTTCGACCACCACACCGGCGATGTCCGCGACAAGCTCGACGGCATCCAGCACGATTACTTCGAGCAGATCGTCACGTGCATGCATGTGCATCTTGACGCGCACACCTGCATGGAAGTCATCATTCTTCGCGGCGAAAGCGCCCTTGTGCAAAGCATCGCGAACATCATCCTTGGAACAAAGGGCGTGACCCACGGCCATCTCACCATGACCACCACAGGCCATGGCCCCTACACCAACCAGGGAGAAAAAGCCGCACGCGCGTGGGCGCACGAACATCCTCATGCGCCGGCGAGCTCCCCGCTTTACCCTGCTCACTGACAATCCCCGCGAACGGGCAGGCAAAGGCACCGGACAAGCGCCCAGAAGAGCAGGCGAAGGCTTCGAAGCCTGAAAAAGCCGGGCCGCTTTAAGGGCTCTAAACATCCTCGGTCCCGCCCGCCCCGAAAGAGCCGGGCGGATCGCTTGCAGAGCCGCCGCCGAGACAACCTATCTACGACGAGGAGAAACCATGAAAGAAGCCCTCGACATCGAAGTGCACGGCATTGTGCAAGGCGTGGGTTTTAGGCCGTTCATCTACAAAATCGCCCGACGCCACCTCATCAACGGCTGGGTTCTCAACGCCACCGCGGGTGTATTCATCCACGCTGAAGGCGAATCCAAAGACATCGACGATTTCGTCATGGAAATCTCTGACAACGCGCCTGCGGCATCCCGCGTCGATGAAATCCTGATGAAGGAAGTCCCGCTGGAAGACTTCGAATCGTTCACCATCCGCTATTCGGACGAAGCCGCAGCCGAGGCAACGACGCTCGTGTCTCCCGACCTGGCAACCTGCGACGAATGCGCCGCCGAGCTGTTCGACCCCACAAACCGTCGCTATCACTATCCCTTCATTAACTGCACGAACTGCGGCCCGCGCTTCACCATCATCAACAAGCTGCCTTACGACCGCAAATGCACGTCCATGGCGGCATTCCCCATGTGCGAGCAGTGCGCGACCGAATACGCCGACCCCGAAGACCGCCGCTTCCACGCCCAACCCGACGCCTGCTTCGAGTGCGGCCCTCATCTCATCTGGCGCACGGTCGACCACAACGCCAATGCACAAGAAGACCTCGAGCGCGTCAAGGCCGAAGAGTCCTCCTTCGCCGAAAACGGCACCGTAAAAGAAGGCCGCATCGCACCTTTCGGCGTAGACCTCAAGGCGTCCGACGCCATCATCGACGCAGCCGTGCGCATTCTGCGAGAAGGCGGCATCGTTGCCGTCAAGGGGCTGGGAGGCTTCCATCTTGCCTGCGACGCGCGCAACCGCGAGGCCCTGGCCACGCTGCGCGCACGCAAACGCCGCGGCACCAAGCCGCTGGCTGCCATGTATCCTACGCTCGATGCCCTACGAAAAGATTGCCTGGTGGACAACGCCGAAGAAAGGTTGCTCACCGGCGCTCAGCGCCCCATCGTGCTGTTGAAAAAACGCGTCGAGACGCATTTCGCCGAAGGGCTCGCCGACGGCTTGTCCGAACTAGGCGCCATGCTTCCCTACACGCCCTTGCAGCACCTGCTGCTTACGGCCTTCGGCGGACCTTTGGTCATGACCTCGGGAAACCTGCATGACGAGCCCATCCAGACCGACGGCGACAAAGCCTTCGTCGCCCTTCATGACATTGCCGACGCCTTCGTGGGCAACAACAGGCCCATTCGCTGCCGTTTCGACGATTCCGTCGTGCGCGTAATCAAAGCGGGCAGCGCCGGCGAGGCCGTGCAGATGGTGCGCCGCGCCCGCGGATATGCGCCCATGCCCGTGCCCCTGAAACGCGAGGCCGAGAAGAACGACGCGCAGTCCGTGATTTTCGCCGCAGGTTCCGAGCAGAAGAATACGTTCTGCCTGCTACGCGGCGAGGAAGCCTTCGTCAGCCAGCACATCGGCGACCTGGAAAACGCCCCGACATACGACGCCTGGCTCGAGGCGAAAAACCACTATGAGACGCTTTTCGAGGCGCAGCCTGAAAGCATCGCCTGCGACCTGCACCCCGAATACCTCGCCAGCAAATGGGCCGCAACCGCGCACGAAAACGGCATGCCTCTGTGCAAGGTGCAGCACCACCATGCCCATATTGCCGCCGTCATGGCGGAAAACAACCTTGACGAAGCGGTCATCGGTGTCGCCTTCGACGGCACGGGCTACGGCGCCGACGGCGCTATATGGGGCGGAGAAGTCATGCTGTGCAACCGTTCGGATTACGAACGCTTCGCCAACTTCTCGTACCTTCCCCTGCCGGGAGGCGCCGCTGCAATCAAGAATCCGTTGCGCATGGCGTATGCAGCGCTTTGGCAGTACGACCTGCTCGACCATCCTGCAGCAGCGCGCGTCGTAGAATCGCTCGGCGAGGCGGCCGAGGTGTGCGACCGCATGATCGAGCGAGGCATCAACTGCCCTATGACATCGAGCGCCGGGCGCCTGCTCGATGCGGTCAGCGCACTTTTGGGCGTCTGCGAGCAGCCTACGTATGAAGGTGAATCTGCCATTTTGCTTGAAGCGGCGGCTGGATCGACCGATGAATCGTACGAAATCGCCCTGGTGAAAAACACGGCCACCGAACAGAGTACTGCGCATGACACGAGCGTCATCCTGCTCGACGCAGAGCCGCTGTTCAAAGCCGTGCTCGATGACATGCAGGCAGGCGTGCCCGTGGCAACTATCGCGGCGAAGGTCCACAACGCCATGATTGCCGCCATCGTCCAATCCTGCCTGGTTGCGAATGCTGCATACGGCATTTCAATCGTCGCGCTTGCAGGCGGCGTGTTCATGAACCGCCTCATCACCGAAGGCGCGATCGCCGCCCTTGAAGGCGCCGGATTCACCGTTGCCCTTGGCAAAGAGCTTCCGCCCAATGACGGCGCCATATCATACGGTCAAGCAGCCGTGGCGGCGGCACGCGCCAACCAGCAAGCATCGTAGGCACCGCCCTGCAAGCCCCTTTCAAGAAAGGACACGCCATGTGTTTGGCAATTCCCGCAAAGATTGCATCCATTGACGAAAACAACCTGGCCACCGTAGATATCCTAGGCGTCACGCGCCAGGCGTCGATCGATCTGACCCCCCAGGCTCAGGTGGGCGACTACGTGCTAGTTCATGCAGGCTTCGCCATCGAGGTGGTGTCTGAAGAGCACGCCCAGGAAACGCTCGACCTGATTCGCGAGTTCCCCGAACTTGCCGACGTGGAAACGGCATAGCCATGATTGACCAAAACAGCTTTAAAGACCCCGTGCTCGCCCGCGGACTCATCGAGAGCATCCAGGCCCTTGCGCCTGAACACGCAACCCTCATGGAGGTGTGCGGCACCCACACCGTGGCCATTGCACGCAATGGCATTCGCGACCTCATGCCCGAAGGCTGCCGCCTCGCGAGCGGACCGGGATGCCCCGTTTGCGTCACCAGCAACCACGATATCGACGCCGTCATTGCGCTCGCGCGCATTCCGGATGTGATTCTGACCACCTTCGGCGACATGACGCGTGTCCCCGGAAGCACGTCTTCCCTGTTGAAGGAACAAGCCGACGGCCGCGACGTGCGCATTGTGTATTCGCCGCTGGACGCGCTTACCATCGCCAAGGAAAACCCCGATCGCCCCGTGGTATTCGTGGGCGTAGGTTTTGAAACCACTACTCCGCTCGTGGCCATGGCCATCAAACGTGCGGCGGCCATGGGTCTTGAAAACTTCAGCGTCTATGCCGCGCATAAGAACATGCCCGGCGCGCTCGACGTGCTGATGGGAGACCCCGACCTCAAGGTTGACGCACTCATCCTGCCTGGCCACGTGAGCACCATCATAGGCGTGAAGCCCTACCAATTCCTCGCCGAGAAATACGGCATCCCCGGCATTGTCACGGGATTCGAGCCGCTCGACGTGCTACAGGGCATCGCTATGCTCATGCGCCAACTGCACGAAGGGCGCGCGGAAATCGAGAACGCCTATGCACGAGGCGTCATGCCCGAAGGCAATCCCGTAGCCTTGACCGCAATCGACGACGTGTTCGAAACCTGCACCGCCACTTGGCGCGGGCTGGGCCCGATCGAAGGCAGCGGCTACCGCATCCGCGAACAGTACGCGCAATTCGATGCATTGCGCCGCTTCGAACCCGAAATCGAAGAAACCCGCGAGCCGCACGGTTGCCGCTGCGGAGATGTGCTGCGCGGCATCATGGCGCCGAACGAATGCCCCCTGTTCCGCACCGTGTGCAGCCCCGAAAACCCCGTGGGTCCGTGCATGGTGAGCTCGGAAGGGTCGTGCGCGGCGTATTTCCGATATTACTGATCCTTCGAGCACCGACCGAACGCCTTTGCAGGCCGCCATGCGCAAAAGATAGAAACAAGGAGCATTTCATGAACGACGAAACCGTTTTGCTCGGACACGGATCCGGCGGAACCATGATGAAACGCATCATCGACGATGTCTTCGCGGCCTCGTACGGCAGCGAAGAGCTGGCGCAGGGCAACGACGCCGCCGTGCTGCCCGCTCCCACGCCGGGCGAGCGCCTTGCCTTTTCCACCGACACCTTCGTCGTGACGCCGCACTTCTTCCCCGGCGGCAACATCGGGCGTTTGGCCGTATGCGGCACGGTCAACGACGTTGCCACCAGCGGCGCTCAGGTGAAGTACCTCTCCGTGGGCATGGTGCTTGAAGAGGGCTTCCCCATGGACGACCTGCGCCGCATCTGCGCCACCATCGCCGAAACCGCGGCCGAGGCCGGCGTGCACGTGGTGACGGGCGACACCAAGGTGGTTAACCGCGGCCACGGTGACGGCATCTATATCAACACCGCCGGCATCGGTCTCATTCCCGAAGGCCGCAACCTCTCGGGAACATCGTGCATGCCAGGGGATAAAGTCCTTGTCAGCGGCACGCTGGGTGACCACGGCATAGCCATCATGAGCCAACGTGAAGGACTTTCGTTCTCCGCGCCTATCGAAAGCGACGCCGCACCTCTGAACCGTCTGATTGCCGCGGTTTTGCAGGCCGCGCCCGACACACGCTGCTTCCGCGACCCCACGCGCGGCGGCCTTGCCTCCACACTGAACGAATTCGCTGAGCAAAGCGGCGTCGACATTGTAGTGCGCGAAGACGATGTGCCCGTCAAAGACGTAGTGCGCGGTGCGTGCGACATGCTGGGCTACGACGTTTTCCAGGTAGCAAACGAAGGCAAGATGGTGTGCGTTGTGCCAGCAGACCAGGCAGATGCAGCCCTGGAGGCTATGAAAGCTGCTCCCTACGGCACGGATGCCGCCATCATCGGCGAAATCCAGGAAGCGCGCGCCGACCGAGGGCCGAAGGTTTATCTGGAAACGGGCTTCGGAACGAAGCGCATTCTGGATATGCTCGTCGGAGAACAGCTTCCCCGCATCTGCTAGCGCTATCACGCTTCCTGCCGCAACGCAGCTGACGCAAAGGCGCCGCTCTCTTCAGGGCGCCATCATCATCCCTCCATATAGGAGCCGTAAAAGTAGCGTTCAGCAACGGGCATTTGCTACAATATCTCGAACAGCAGAAATATCGGTGGCGCACTTTATCGTGCGCCATTTTCTTGTATGGAATTATAAACGCGAGAAAGAGACGCCCATGATCGCCAGCGAAACCGAAAAGCTTTACCCGGCGGCGAAAACCTTGGTGCGCGATAAGGCCGCAAGCCGCATCCACGCCAAAGACCACACGCTCTATGACTTTGAGGAATCGGCGTGCGATTGCGCTGCCCACTTCATGGGCTGGGCGGACCTTGCGAGCAATCCTCCATTTCCATGCGAAGAAATTCAGGCCTTTGCAGACAAGGCGATCGCAGAGGGGATCAAGACGGTTCTTCTGATAGGCCAAGGCGGTTCTACGCAGGCCCCCATGACCATCACCAAATACAACAAAATCGACCGCAACGCGGTTGATTTCAAGGTGCTCGATTCCGTGTCTCCGGCGCGTGTGCGCACCATTCTCGCAGGCACCGATCTAAGCAAAACTCTCGTTCTTGTTTCGAGCAAATCGGGCGGCACTATCGAAATGCGCAGCGTGCTTGACGCTGTTCTTTCTTATTTCGAAGAGTGCATGCCCGCCGAAGACGTGGCATCCCACCTTGTTGCCATCTCCGACCCCGGCAGCAATCTCGCAAAACGCGCGCAGGACGAAGGGTGGCGAGCTTGCTTTACCGGCGAACCGACCGTAGGCGGTCGATTCAGCGCCCTTTCTGTCTTCGGCCTTGTTCCTGCGGCTCTCGTGGGCATCAACCTGCATGATTTCCTCGAGCAGGCGAAAAGGGCCGAACAGGCCTGCAGCGAAGACGCTGTGGACAACCCGGCCATCGTTCTTGCGTCTTTCTTGTATGATAACTACCTCGCAGGTCGCGATAAATTCTGCTTCTTCACCCCGAAACGCGGTCGCGTCTTGGGCCTTTGGATCGAGCAGCTCGTCGCGGAAAGCCTCGGCAAAAACGGTCTCGGCATTCTTCCTAACATTGAGGTCGATTCGCTTCTTCTTGCCGAAGACCCCAAGGATCGCTGCGTCATCACCTATTCCACGAAGACCGACCTTTGGGACGAGCGCAAGAACTTCGATTTGAGCCTCGCATACCTCAACGACTCCATCCCGCGCCTTTCCTATCGCGTGGAAAGCGCTATTGAGCTGGCGGGGCATTTCGTCATGTGGGAATACGCAACGGCCATGTGCGGCTACCTGATGAAAGTGTGCCCGTTCGACCAGCCCGACGTCGCCTCCACCAAGGCGGCCGCCCTTAAAATCCTCGAAGAAGGCGAGCCCGAACCTGATTTCGAAGAGGCCTTCATTGGCACGGTCCATATGGGCCAGGCCGAAGTCACCATGGCTCCTTGCGTCAAGGCCGACAATATCATGGATGCGTTCTATACGCTGTTCTCTTCCGTAAAGCCGGGCGATTACTTCGCGCTGAACGCTTTCTTACCGTTCGACGGCGAAGGTCGCCGCGAAGCGCTCGAGACCATCCGCCACGGCGTTGCCGACAAACTTGGCGTTGCATCGTGCCTGGAAATAGGCCCGCGTTACCTGCACTCGACCGGTCAGCTGCAAAAGGGCGGCCCGAACAACGGCGTCTTCCTGCTTATCTCCGCCGACGAACTCAAGGACATCCCTCTGCGCGATGTTGAAGCGGAAAGTCTGGGAGCCCTTGCCAAAGCGCAGGCTGCAGCCGATTTGTCCATTCTCATCGAGCGCGGTCGCCGCTGCATGCACCTCTGCCTGCCCGACAACGCCGGCGTAACCATCCGCGCCCTGGGCGACGCCATCATGCATGTTCTTAACCGCATTGAAGCCGAGCGGGAAGCGGCGGCGCAGTAAGCCGCTTAAAAGCAGAGCGGGCATCGCTCGGCAATGAACCGTAGCGATGCCCGCCTGTCGCCAAAACACCCAGCGCGCTATTTCTCCGGGAAGAACACCTCGAGCTTCTTTTCGTCCGAAGGCTTGCCCAGATACGAGCCGACAACCATGAGAACCAGGGCAACCGTGATGCCGATTACAATCTGATGCAGCCCGAACAGCTTGAAGCCGATCGCCATGGTAAAGCAGTAGACCAGCGTACCGCCCACCATGGATGCAATCGCACCCGTCTTATTGGCACGCTTCCAGAACAGCGCGCCTACGAACACCCAGCAAAACGCCGTTTCCAAGCCGCCGAATGCGAACATGTTGATTTTCCAAATCACATCGGGGGGCGTGACGGCAAGCACGAACACGATGATGCCAATGCCGAGTGTGACAATCTGGCTGAAGCGCGAGACGGTGCCATCCTGCACCTCGATGCCCTTTACCTCGGCGCGATGCAGCCACAGGTCCTTGACGATTGCGGAAGAAGAAGCGATCAGCAGCGAAGAGACCGTCGAGATGGATGCGGCAATGGGTCCGATAATCGCAATGCCCGCAAGCCACGGCGGCAACGTCTGCGCAATGGCAATGGGAATGATATTGTCGACGCTTCCGCCATACGCAGCAAGATCGTCGGTCAGCACACCCGCAGCCAACGTACCGAGCGCAGTCACGCCGATCATCATGGCGCCGATGATAACCGTGCCCCAAATCATGGCTTTATGCAGGGATTTCGTATCCTTGTAGCCCATGCAACGAACGACCGACTGAGGCAGGCAGAACGTCAGCACGCCCACCAGCAGCCACTGCGTGAAATACAGCGAGAGAGGCATGGCGCCGCCCGCGAAAGGCTCAAGCAGCTCGGGACGATTCGCCTGGATGGTGTTCATGACATTCTCATAGCCGCCGCCCGCGCTGAAAATACCGCCGGCAAGCACGGCAATGCCCACCAGCATGGCAATACCGCACAGTGCGTCGGTCACGGCAACGCCGCGAAAACCACCGACCGCCGTGAAGATGATTACGGCCGCACCAAATAAAAACAGACCCGTCACATACGAATAGCCCGTTACAGCCTCGAACAGCTTCGCGCCACCGACGAACTGAGCGACCATAGTAGCGACGAAGAACAGCACCAGGATAAACGCCGCAGCAATTGCCAGGGCATTGGACTGGTAACGTTCGCGAATCACGTCAATGACCGTAACGGCGCCAAGCTTGCGCGAGACGAGCGCCATCTTCTTTCCCATGATACCGTACAGCAAAAACAGCGTGACAACCTGCACCGTTGCCATGTACACCCAGCCGAAGCCGACATTCCACGCCTGTCCCGGCCCGCCCACGAACGAACTTACCGACCCATACGTGGCAATGGTGGTCATAGCCAGCACGAAGCCGCCCAGAGCACGATCGCCGATGAAGTATTCTTTGACGAAACCGCCCGCCGACGTAGCGCGCGCCCTTCTGCGAACCAGCAGGGCAAGACCCAAGGCCGCAAGAAGGAATACGAGCACAGGCACCAAGCCCGCAAGTCCAATAGCGTTAGTCACGGTTGGCTCCCTCTTCCTCTTCATCAAGATCGAAATCGGCGAAAACGCGCTTTGCCAAGAACACCGCCACCGCAATGGCGAATACCCACGTACCCACCGTGCCGCCAATAATCCACACAGGCGTGCCGAACACCTTCACATCAAGCCCCGCAAGGCCGAAACCTGCAACGGCCCAGACCACGATGCAGAGCACGAGCGAAACCACCGTGGCTTTCGCTTCTTTGTTCGCTTGAAACATTTTCTGACGATAGGTCAGTTCGCCTTTCGACGAGGCCATGACCGCTCCCTTCGTTTTCCAAATCAATTGCTTCTCCTGTGACGCCGAGCCTTAAGCCCTTCTCGCCACAAGCGTCGTTTCTACAACGCGAAAATTGTATCGACGCGACACGGCCGATGCGCCCACGTCGTCCTGCGAATAGCCCCGTTTTGCACATTCCCCGAAAGCAGCCCCTTTACCTGGGGAAACGTTTGCGGTTCAATAACGAGAGCTTTATATTTATGCGGGGTTTTGCGGGGTACAGCCAGAAGAGCACCGCAACAGAACCAGCTCGGCAAAATGAGCCCCCACACGCGCATCGCATCGAGAAAGGCTGCCATGCATCTGAAGAAAACAAAACGCAACGGCCGCATCTATCTTTCCATCGTGCAGAACTACCGCAAAAACGGTATCACCAAAACACGCACGATTGAGACCATCGGGTACGCCGACGACTACGCCAATGATTACGACGACCCCATCGCGCACTTCGAGGCGCGCGTAGCGGCCATGAACGAAGAGCGGCGCGCAAGCCGGTCCGCAATCGAATTCTCTTTTCCGCCCAACTGCACCATCGATGCCAACCACACCGAATCCGCTCGTTGGGGCGTGGCCATCGCGCTAGCCTACCTTGACGCAATCGAGGCGAAACGCGGAATAGAACCCATCGCACGCAACGAGCAGCAACGGGCGACCAGCGTAGAAACCGAATCCGAAAAACGCGCGAAGCCCTCGCGCAACGACTCGTTTACGGCGCGGCGCACCTTCGAAGTCTTCGCTGTCGAACGCATGCTACATGCCTCGCCCAAACACGAAACCTGGGAACGGCGGGAATCATTTCCGCGCCCGTGCGATTTCCCCATCGACGAAGCCTATCGCGCACTCCCTTTAATCGCCCATGCCGACAAACGCATCGCTCGGTCAATGAGGTCGACATACGAACGCATCCGTCCGAACCATGCGCCGCTCGAATGCGCGCACGTGGTATTGGGCACCTTCGCTTTCGACGACACCGATGACGTCGACTCGACCGGCAACCGTAACGCTGAAGGCCGTATAACCGTATGCCTTGCCATGGTACTCGACGAAGATGGCATACCCGCCGACTACCGACTGCTCGAAGCGGACCCCGACGAACACGCCGTACGCTCGTTGGCCGATGACATAAAGAAGAACACGGGAGCACGTCGTATGGTCATGGTGGCAGGACGATTGTCCCGCGCCGAAGCTATTATGAACATGCTCGCCGCCCAGGGAGACGGGTTTATCATGCACCGGCCCCTCGAAACCGCCGTCGAGGATATGCGCCATTGGATCGTGGACGATCAAGGCTACACCACAAGCCGCTCGGGCAATTACCGCATCAAGTCGCGCGTACGAACCGCTGCGGTGGAAGCCCTCGACGTACCGGACGGAAAAGAACGCGAGCACATCGCCAAACATGTGCGCGTGCGCGACATCGTATTCTGGGGTCGCGATTACGCGCTGCGTCGGCAAAGTGGCCGAACCGAAGCCGAAACGGCCACCTTGGACGGATACGCGTGCATCGTGACAAGCGAGCTCAACCTCAAAGCCCCTGAGGTCTTTCACCTGTATCGAGAGCTCTGGCGCCTGGCCGAACCCTTCCAGGTTCTTGAGTCCGATTTTTCCCCCTCGCCCTACCCCACGCCACTCGGTGAACATATGCGAGCCCACTTCGCTATTTGCTATGCGGCTTTTTTCGCCATGCGTCTCATGAGAAGCGACCTGCATTGGCGCTACAACGCCGCCCAAGTGGCGGACTCCCTTATTCGAATGGAAGGCGGTTATCTGGCGGAAAACTGGTTTCTGTTCGGATATCGCAGCCCCGTAAGCGACGCCATAGAGCAGGCTGCGGGCGTAGACGCGGCGCAGCGGTTGCGCACGCGGCAAGATATCCGCAAAGGCATAGCGCAGGCACGAGCTCATATTAGGAAAAATCCAAGAGAAAAAGGCTCGCGGAATGGGCCGACAAAACAGGGAAGCCAGACAACTCGTGACCTGTAGTTTTCCATCAGACTTTCCGCGCACAAAAAAACGCCGCACCCTGCAAGGATGCGGCGCTGCTATTCACCTCAAGAGAAGGCAGCCTTAAAGACCCAAAGCCTTCTTCAAGGAAGACACACGGCGGCGAGAAACAGGAATCTTCTCCTCCACGCCATTCAGGGTAAGAAGGAGCGTTCCGCCCGTGACGGGCTCGACCTCCTCGACCATGGCCAAATTGACCAGGTAGCCGCGATGAACGCGGAAGAATCCATGGCCGTCGAGGCGTTTTTCGAGCTGAGCCAACGAGACCGTGGAGAAGTAGCGATCGGAATCGGTTTGCAGGTACGCATAATCATCGCGCGCCATAACGTAGCGAATGCTGTCGATGGCGATGAGAATCTTCTTGCCGCCCTTCTCGACCGGAATGCGCTCGGACTGGGTTGCCTTCACGTGCAGGGTCACGTATTCGGCAGCGCGATTGACGGCTTGATGCAGACGATCGATCTCGACAGGCTTTACCAGGTAATCGACAGCATTGACCTTGAAGCCTTCAAGAGCATGCTCGCTATACGCAGTCACGAAGATGACCGCAGGGGGGTTCTTCAAACGCTGCAGAGCATCGGCGAACTGGATGCCCGTGACCTCAGGCATGCTCACGTCGAGAAACAGCACATCGACGGGATAGCTCTGCATTTTTTCGATAGCCTCGCGCACGCTTGCCGCCTCGGCCAAGACTTCAACCCCGCCGACTTCCCCCAAAAGGTAGCGCAGCTCGGAGCGAGCGGGGGCTTCGTCGTCTACGATAATTGCATTAAGCAAAACATCCTCCATCACCCTTAGCAAGCAAAAGCCTGCCAAACACTGTTCCTGCATATTAGCCGAAAACATATGCCCCGTGAATAGTTTGGACGGGAATGAGACAGGATGGGCATCATTGGATGGCAAGTTATTGGTTTTATATGATGAAAAAACCGTTTACCGACGTTATTGCGCCGTTTGTTTCACACGTCCTACCGTCCGCCGAGAGGCGGCGCGAACGAAAAAGCACCCGCCATGCCAGAAACAGTCCGCCTTCCGCTCCTGCGCCAAGGAAAGCGGAAACAGCCAAAAGGCATGCGCGAGTGCTTCTTCGAACAACGAGCAACCCGGTTCGCGTTCAGGTGCTAATCATCAAGAAGGGCGTCTTTCAAAAACATCGTGACACATGTGCCATTGCCAGGAAGCGATTCCACCTCCATGCACGACTCGGTGCCGTAATAGCCCGTAAGGCGCTCGCTGATGTTCTTCATGGCTATGCCCAGGCCCTTCGACGCCTCGGGGCTCAAGAGCTTGCGCTGCTGCTCGGCATCCATGCCGATTCCGTCGTCCGCGACGGAGATATACACGTCGTCGCCTTCGCTTCGCGCCGTCACCTTAATCGTAAGCTTGCCTTCTTGCGGCATAGCATGACGCACGGCGTTTTCAACCAGGGGCTGCACCATGAACGCAGGAACCATCAGGTCTTCCAGGCCAGGCTCGACCTCTACGTCCATGAAAAGGCGCTCCTCCCCGAAGCGGGCGATCTCGAACGTGAAATAACGCATAGTCTGGTCCACTTCGCGCATCAGCTCAACCAAGTCTTCCGAATTCTCAAGCGTGCGACGATAAAAGATAGCAAACTCCCTCAGAAGCATGCGAGCGCGCTCGGGGTCGGTGCGCACGAGAGAGGCGATGGTGTTGATAGTATTGAACAGGAAATGCGGGTTAATCTGGGATTGAAGGGCTTTGAGCTCCATGGTGGTAGCAAGTTTGGTCTGCTGCTCAAGCTCAACGGCGGCAATCTGGGTGGACATGAGCTCGCCAAGACCCTCCGCCAGAGCCACCTGGGTTTCGGTGGTATCGCTCGGATGGCGATAGTAGAATTTCAACGTACCGATGATGGCTTCGCCGCGGCGAAGAGGCACGATGATGCCCGCGCGCAAATGCTTGACCGAATCGGGAAAACCTATTTCACTCGGAGAGTGGAGCACGCGAATCTGCCCATCTTCAAGAGTCGCATGCGTGGCCTTCGTGCGAATGGAAGAACCAGCCGCGCTTGACTCTTCTCCCAAACCGGCGTAGCCGAGGATGTGGTCTTTGTCCGTGATCGCCACGGCGTGGGCACCCGTGGCCGGAAGCAACAGTCTGCACACCTTCTGAGCCGTATCAACGCTCAATCCCTCCTGAAAACACGCAAGCGTTTCGGAAGCAATCTTCAAAATAGTGTCCGACTGACGCGCACGCACGCTATCGGGATTCAGGTGAAGGTATATCAGAAGCGCCACGCAAACCGTGAACGTCACGCCCGCGAACACGTTCATGTCGCCGAAAGAATCGGGCTTTGCGGTAGCAATCACGATTGCCGCAGCCGACACGGTAGCCGCTGCGAACAAAACCAGGTCAAGCAGCTTCGCGTAATTGCCCTTTACGCCCAAGATGTTCATGGAAACCTCCTTCTAGCCAATGAGGCCAAGTTCGTTTGCCACCAGCACAAGCGCCATGACAAGAAGAAAACCGGCGAAAACGAAGCGCAGCGTACGCTCAGGAACCTTTTTCACCATGCTCGCTCCCACAAAAGCGCCGGGAATGCTTCCTGCCGCCATTGCGATGCCGAGCAGAAAATGAATATTACCAAGGAGGGCCTGCTCGATGGTTCCGGGAACCGAAAGTATGCATACGGCGATCAGGGATGTTCCCGATGCCAAGCGCATCGGAATGGAAAGCAAGGTCATGAAAAGCGGCACCATGATGAAGCCTCCGCCCACACCGACGTAGCCGCTCAGAAGACCGGCAACGACGCCAATGAGCGCAACCTTCGCGCAATACGCAGGCGTAAGCTTAATGGAGGGAAAACCCTCTTGCCGACCCTGCGTTTCGGGGACTTCTTTCTTTTTTTCTTGTTCTCCTTTTTTGGGAGCCGCCAAGGCTTTTCGGAACATAGTGATAGAAGAATACGCAACAACCAGGGCCGTTGCTCCCATGATGGCCCACCCCGGAGACTTCGTTGCCGCCCATACTCCAACAGGAGAAAGGCAGGCTCCGGCCAGTCCGCACAGCAAGCCGACGCGGGGCAGGCTCGTTTTGTTGCGAGCATGCTTCACCAGCCCCGATACGGACGTGGGAATGATGGTGAATAATGATGTAGCCGTAGCCTGAATGGGGTCAAGACCGAACGCCAGCCGGAAAAGCGGAACCATGATGGTGCCGCCGCCGATGCCCAAAAGCCCCGAAAGAAGACCAACGACGATGCCGACGAGCGCAGCGATGATGAACGTGGCCATGCGCTACTCACCTGCACCAAGGTTCAGGCGAATCTCTGTCGTTTCTCCCGGGCTGATGCTTCCTGCATCATGGCGCATCTGCTCCATGCGCTGCTGCTCCTGGTTGCTCGATTGAACCAGAATGCCCTGCATGATCACGTCGTTTTCGAAGCGAGACATGATGGCCGGCCATTTGAATTGGAATTCGAAATACTTCGAGCAGTGGGTTTCGGCGTATTTCGCTGCCTCGCCCGTTGCCGATTTGGCCGCCTGCCTGTAGCCCCGGCCATCCGGTCGCCCGATAGAGCGCAGCAACGCCGTGCGCCTGATTCGCTTCGTTATATTCGACTCCAAAAACGGTCCCGGATACGGCTGAAGCGACTGCGGCTTAATCTGCAAAAGGTCGATCTGCGTGCGTGCATATTCGATTTTGCGATACTCATAGAGCCAACGGAAGATATCCTGGCGAAAACGCAGCCCTTCACGCGGCGTTGCGGGAGGAAGGTGGCGCATCACCCATTGGTTGTCGAACCAGATATCGCTACCGTACATGCGAAGGTCGAGCATGTAGTCGAGGTCTTCGCCGCGAGCGACCCAGGGGTCGAAAGATACGCGTCGAAACGCCTCTTTATGCAAAGCAAGGCAGCCGCCGCAAACGTGGTTCGAGCGGGAAAGACGCGGACCCGCCATAGCCTTGGTGATCCAAGCGTTGAAAGCCTTGCCCTGCTGCCAGAAATGGTCGTACCACTTCGTTGGTTTATTGGAAAGGAAGCTGCCCTCCTCGTTGAGGTAATACCCCGTCTTTGCCAGAATGGGCACGCCTCGGCGAGTCAGCTTCCCAAGACCGTACATGGCCTTCTCGAGAAACGCCTCGTCCTCCACCACGGAATCGTCGTCGAGAAAGACGGCGGCGTCGAAATCAAGCATGTTCGCAACCAAAAGGCCAAGATTTCTTACCGCACCATAACCGGAAAGGCCTATTTCATTGCGGACGGGAACGCCCAACTGCTCCATACGCTGCCTGATCAGCGCCAGCTCAGGAGCGCCGACAACCGTAATGCTCAGGTCGGAAAAGTACTCAGCGATCGACCTTGCCTTGCTTGCCGCCTGGTTCTCAATGGAAGGCTCGGCTGCGACAAGAATAACGATATGACCCAAGCCTCGTACTTTTCTCAACGAGTCAAGGCAGCGAGGAAGCTCCCCTTGCGACGAAAGGGACGTAGTATGGTCGTAGGTCGAAGTGACCTGGCCCACTTCGGCATGGCGGCGCGCCGAGATAAAGACAGGAATCAAAATGACAGGGTTCATACGCTTCCTTCTATAACGGGTATCCGGCGCAGCGAACGCGTTCTTGGACGCCCTCCGACATTGCCTCCCCATTCTACCCCTTCGGCCATCGTCGACCTAAAAAACCGTCGAACAGACGAAGAGCACACTGCCTTGCGCGGCAACCGTTTGCCCGCAAATTCGCCCAAGCGCCTGCGATGCCGTCTTGGAATTCACGATGCCCAGGAAAGGCCATGGTTCGAAGGCCCTCGACGGCTTCGGACGCAAAAAACCCGCGCCGTTGGGGAGCGCGGGCAAAATCAAGGGCTATTTTCGGACTCGTCAAAGGGCGCAGCCTTCGAGGAGGCGCTTAACCCGTCAAGAAACAGAGTCCTTGAAAAGATGACCAAATCCGTCGGGAGGCTGATTCCTAAGAAAGATGCTTGAAAATGTTCGCCTTGCCAAGAGCCTTCAGGAGCGGCATGCCCAGAGCATAGACCACGACCGCCTCACCTACGCCTGTGGCGACAAGGCCGAACAGATACATAGGGATGTATGCGCCGTCCAGGCTGATCGTCGTGAAGGGAATGGTGTAGAAGCCCAGACCCTGCAGGAGGATGGGAAGGTAAGCAGGGACGATGACGGCATTGGCGATTACCGGACCCAGCAGCGCAATTGCCGGACGCGAGGCGAATTTACGGCACCACAACGCTCCGACCAACGTAGCGAGCGAGCCGAACACCACGTCGAGCAAGCCGAGCGCGCCCGTGCCTGCAATAACCATGTTGGCAACGTTCGCCACGATGCATCCGATGGTAAGTCCCGGAACGGCGGCGGGGGTCAAGACGGCAAGAACGACAAGCGCCTCGGAAATGCGGAACTGAACCGGCCCCCATGCAAGACCCTGCAAGAGCACGAGTGCAGCGAGCGTGCACGCCGCATACACGGCAGCAATCATGCCCGCCTCAGCAACGTAAGACGTGCGCGCCGAAGACGCGCCTTTAACGGCAGCTTTTTCCATGTGATTCTCCTTTGTTCCGCGCGCGGAAAAAACCGCACGGGCTATGGGCAACGAATAAGCAAGCGAAGCACAGGGCCCAACGATGCACCTCGCGAATGCGCAGTATAGCAGATGACGCGCTTCAAAGGAGAACAGCAAACGACCCCGAGCATTCAGCTTCGGGGTCGTTCTCAAACGTTTCGATAGGCGCTATTTCGCCTGATCTGCTTTTTTCGCCGCTTCGCGCTCGGCCTTCAGCTGGGCAATGGGCTTGGAGGCATCCTCGCGCTCTTTCACTTTCGCCGCCTCTTCTTCGGCCTGTTTCTGAGCCTCTTCGGTGGAAACCTGCGGCTCTTCTTCCTTCTTGCCGAAGAAGCGCTTCGAACGCGTTTTCTTCTTTTCTTCTCGAGCCGCTTCCTTCTCGGCAGCACGCTGGTTGTTCGCGTTGGTGACGAGATGCTCTTTCACCTGCTTCGGGTGCTTCTTCATCATTTCCATCTGGTATTCGCGACGAACCTTGCGAATCTTGGAGAAGTCGAGCCAGACGGCTGCGATGATGAACGCGTACGCGGGGATGATGCAACCCCACGAAGCCCAAACCACTCCAGGGAGCAAATTCGGCAAGACCATGCCGAGCACCGTCAGCACAATGGCGGCGATCAGGCAAAACCACCAGATGCGACGCAGTTTTTTATAGCGCTCGGTAGGGGGATTGTAGAACATGCGGTCGAGCTCGGCCTGTTTTGCGCGCTGCTGCTTCTTGATGGCCTTCTTCTCCTGAGGGGTGTGGCCGCTCGGCTTGATGTAGACGCTCGCGGCGGCTTTGCTCTTGGGCTTTGCGGACGCAGCGGACTTTTTGGTTTGGCCCTTGACCTCGCTTTGATAGCGGTCGTTCATCGGATTACGTTGAGACACTTGGGATTCGTCCTTTCCAGGCGCTTAAGCGCATTTTTTTCGTAACAAGGAATAATGCCAAAGCAAGCAGCGCATCGCAAGTCTTAAGACCCGCCGTTTAGCCGCTGTAACCTGCAACAACCGCGCATATCGCAGGCCTTTGCGCGCCACGCAGGCGAATCGCCGCAATACGAGCTGCCCTCAAGCCGCAGAGAGATGCGGTTCGCGCGCTATCTGCGGCCTTTTTGCCTATGGCCCTGTCCCTTGCCTTTCTGCTCCTTCTCCTTCTGCGCCTTGATGCGCTCAAAGTCGTACAAAGGAATATGGATAGTGAAACAGGCGCCTTCGCCTTTCTTGCCCTCGACCTGAATCCAGCCTCCGTGACGATCGACGATTTCCTTGACGACAGCCAGGCCGACGCCAAGGCCGCCGCTTTGACGCTGGCGGCTTTCTTCAGCACGCCAGAATCGGTTGAAGACCATTTTGCATTCCTCGGGCGAAAGGCCGATGCCCGTATCCTTCACCGAAATGGAAGCCATGATGTCACCCTTGCGGACCTTGACCGTAATCTTTCCAGGAGCAGGAGTGTAGCGCACCGCATTCGAGATGAGGTTGGCCGTGGCCTGCCTGAGCATATCGCGATCGCCATACACCATGACCTCGTCTTCAGCGTCGAACTCGAGAGTGAGACCGGCATCGTTGACGAACGCCTCATGAGAGAGGGCCAAGGGCCTGATGAGCTCACCGACGTTGATGACCTCTTCGTTCATGGGAGTAGAGCGGCTCTCAAGGCGCGAAAGGCGCAGAAGAGCATCGACTAGCCTTCCCAACCTCCTCACTTCGAGGTTGATAGTGCCGAGGCGTTCCTCGTCCGGCTCGAACACGCCGTCGACGATGGCCTCGACCGTGGACTGGATCGCCATAAGCGGCGTGCGCAATTCATGGGCCACATCCATCGTGAGCCTGCGCTCGAGCTGCTGATTCTTCTCGACGCTTTCCGCCATGGCGTCGAATGTCTTTCCCAATTCGGCGATTTCGTCATCGCCTTCGAGATTCGTACGCGCCGACAGGTCTCCTTCTTTGATGGCCGCAGCAGTGCGCGTCATGCGGTTGATGGGGTCCACCAGACCGCGCGCGAACAAGAAGCCTATGCACGACGCAAGCAAAACCGAAAGTACGGCAGCGAAGGCCATGGCCTGGTAACTCTGGTTTCTGAACGTCTGGTCGGCTTTCGAAAGAAGAACCTCCGAGCCGTAAACCCACATATGGACCGACCCAACAACTTTGCCGTTGCTCAAGACGATAGACGACGTAGCCATTTTGTCGTTGCCGTTCGGGGCAAAGGATTCTTCGTTAAGAATATTGGGGCCAAAACCGTCAGATGACCCGCTATTAGGAAGGGACGAGTCGTAGACAACCTGGCCCGTCTGCATGCTTGAAACCTGAATACCCATGCCGGGCTGCAGTGCATGTGCCGATTGAGCAGGCTGGACATCGTCAATCCCTATTGCCGGATACGTTCCTCCCCCCGCTTCGCGGATTTCCTCTATAGCGGTTTCGTGATTCGCTTCATAGAGGCTCGCAACGCTTTTCGCCGTTGCATCCGCAAGCTCTTGAACGTTCTCTCTCGTATACGCCTGGAAATGCTGCTCCCATACATACGAAAGCACGCCCATAGCCACGACGACGGTCATCATGGCCACGAGCGCGAATGTGCACGTGACACGCGTTGTGTACGAACACTCGAATATTCTGTCACGAACGCGCGCGAACGCGCCCTTATGCTCTTTGCTGGGTTTCTCGGACGAAGACACCATGGCGCAGACGCTACCTCCTCGCGATATGCGGCATCATCAAACAAGGCCCGGCCCAAAGAGCCGGGCCTTGCCGTGCCCAATTCTAATATGGAATTATCCCTGCTGCTTCGTGGGGTCTTCGAAGCGATATCCGACGCCATGGACCGTGTGCAGCCATTTCGGATTGCGAGGGTTGTCACCGATCTTGGCGCGCAGGTTCTTAACGTGAGAGTCGATGGTGCGCTCATAGCCCTCGAAGTCATAGCCGAGGACCTTCTCCACAAGCTCCATGCGCGTATACACATGGCCGGGGTAGCGGGACAACGTGGTGAGCAGCTTGAACTCGCTCGCGGTAAGATCAACCTCTTCGCCGTTGACCAGGACTTTGTGGCCGGAAACGTCAATGGTCAGCTCGCCGAATTCAAGCACTTCGCGCTGAGGCTCGGAATCCACATGAGCGCGGCGCAGAAGAGCGCGCACGCGCGCAACCAGCTCGCGAGGAGAAAACGGCTTGACGAGGTAGTCGTCGGCGCCGAGCTCAAGGCCGATGATACGGTCTCCCACATCGCCCTTCGCAGTCAGCATAATGATGGGTACGTCGGAGTTGTCGCGAATCGCGCGGCATACGTTCTCGCCCGGAACGCGCGGAAGCATGAGGTCCAAAACGACCAGGTCGAAATGATGCCTACCGAATTCTTCCAAGGCTTCCTGACCGTCGCCGACGGCGGTAACCCAATAATTGTCACGCTCAAGAAAGCCAGCGACAGCATCGCGAATGGCCTTTTCGTCTTCTACAAGTAGGATGCGACGAGTTTCATTACTCATAATTAGCACTCCTCATACAGTCTCGGGGGCGTCCCTTGGCTTTTGTCTTAGACTTCGCCAAGCCCGGTTTGCGTTTATTGTAACGATTCGCAATGCCATAGACGCTTCCTGGTAACAAAATGACACAATAAGCGTCTATGGCTGAAAGAAAACCAACACCACGACGTACGCCCTCCACGCGCTCTCCTCATGTAAGGACGGCGCGCCCCGTCGGAGGCTCCTCGCCCTCGCGCGCACGCAGGGCTTCTGTCGGCATTTCCTCAAGCAGGGCGTCGAGACATACCGCAGGCGGGCGGGGCGGACGCGTTCGAGATACGCGTCCCGCAAGCGTAGGCCTCGGCCCGTTGGCGAAAGGCGCCTCGAGCGCAGCTTTCAAAGCCAGCCACGCCGCAACCGCGCGCGCGGCCAATGCCTCACGTCCGAAAATGAGGCAGGCGCCAAACGCCCTCAACGAACAAGTCCGCATTCCCCTGCCCGAAGGCAAGCACACCACGCTCACGCGCCGACAGCTCATCGTCGGTGCAGCGGGAATAGGTGCGCTTTTCGCCATAGGTGCCGGAGCGCAAGTGGCCACAACAGCAAAAGAAGCGAGCAGTACGGTCGCAACGCTCGAAGTGTCGGAAGACGCCGTCGTCTCTTTGAGCGACGAAGGTGCGCTTTCCGCCATTGAGGGCGATGCGCCGTTGGCCCTGTCCGGTGAATATAAGCTTCCCTACGGGTCTTTGGTCTGGGCGAACTCAGACTCTTACGCCGCGTGCCTTCTTCCCACCGAAGGGGCAGACCCTCTCTGCCAAGGAGCCATCCTCAATCTATCAGACGGAACGCTTACCACCATCCTGGAGGCGCCCGTCAGCACCGAGCGAGGGTTCGATATCTGCGATATACGCTGCAACGAACATGGCGTCGTTTGGACCGAAGCAAACTGCCTCTCAGGCGAATGGCGCATCTACCAGGCAAGCGCTTCGGGAACGTCAATCGGGTCTCCCGTGCTGGTGGAAACCGGAACATCGGATTATGAAATACCCTATCTGTGCACCGCCGGCAATCGAGCCTTTTGGCAGGTCGTGCCCGCGTCTTCGGGCAACGCAAGCGCCGAAGACTCTCTTCTGAAATCGGCCTCATTCGGATCGTCCGATATCCGCGAAGACTGGCGGTCGAGGGGACGCATGGGAACCGCACCCTATTCCACCGGAAACGAAGTGGTTATAACGCCCCGCGTTGACACGACAGGCGTGTATTACCAGATGACGCTTCTTGATGCCGATAGCGGATCGAAGAAAGACGAACTCACGCTGCCCACCCCCATGAAGCCCCTTGATGCGGGATATGTGGATGGACGGTTCACGTTCTCGTTCGACGCTTCCTATCAAAATCAGGGAGGACTCAGCGGAATCGGAACGTTTGCTCCTATCGATCGCGGTGGTTCAAGCGGGTCGGAATGGTTCTGCTTCGACCGAAATCCCACCGCGGCCCCCGCATGGTCCGGCTCCTATTTCATGGTCAAATCAACCCGTACGGTCAGCGGAATAGACTTTGCCGCACGAACCTACTTTACCCTGCCATGCCCCGACGGATGCGACGACTACGGAGATTTCCTTGCATCCACGGGCACCCACGATGTCATCGTCACCTACCTTGGCATGCCCTCGGACGACGACGCCCATACGCTCGTGCGCGTCTGGAAGGCGTAGCCTTTAGCACAACCTGCGTCTGAGGGCGCCTGTCTTGATATGCCCTGTGCTCGAGGACCTAGTCTTAGCACACCCTGCGTCCGAGGGTACAAGCCCTCTCATACTCCGCGCCTGAAATAGCATGCCCTGGCATGCAAAGGCCGAGGTCCTCTCGTGGTCAAAAGAGGCGCATTTGGAGAACCTCAAACGCGCCAGACGACGGCCGTGGTCAAAATGGGTCTATAGGGAGACAATTTGCAGCTCAAAACCAACGGTTTTCCAATGCAATGGGGCTTTTAACTCTCTTATATGATGCTTGCGGCCGATAAACGGTATGTATTTCAATGCGAACGGTTTCTCCCTTTCTCCTAATGCGTCCTTTTTGACCACGAGTCGCAGTCTCCGGCTCTATCGTCTCCCGCCATGCTTGCGAACCCCGTTCGAGCCCTGCGGATTCAACTTTCCGCCCAGTCTCCAGCCTCCTTTTTCACGCACAACGCTTTTCGACTACACAAGGCCGCAGCGGGTCAGTCGAGCCAAACAGTGGGCTTTAGGCCCTGATACTTTTGACCAAAAAGTTTTCCACTTAGTATTAGGAATTTGTTAACAACTTTTCTCTCTTTTAGTTCTTATTTAGGTATTTATATTCTTGAGTATTAACTTTTATTTAATACTCAAGAATGGAAGCATTGCCGCGGTACAAAAAAAACGAACAGTTGCCTTGGCGCGGCTACGCACATGTGAGCAAAAATCGATAGCGCAAAAAAACCGGGCCCGCACAACGTGCGAGACCCGGCTTTAAATGTCAGATATGTCGAAGAAAACACGGCTCAGCAGCGATAACACGAATACGTTCGAAACGCTATGCCGCCTTTGCTTCGTGATTAGAATTCAAGCTCCTTGAGCCTGCGGAATACTTCGCCCTTGCGCCCAAGGAATGCCCAGGGGTCGAAGATTTCGTCAAGCGTCTCCTTCGAGAGATTAGCTTCAGAATCGGCCTCGAGACGCTCTCGGTACGTCGGGCCGTCAACCGCATTCTGGATATCGCTCCATACGGCCATGGCGTTGCGCTGCACAATCACATATGCATCCTCGCGCGTAATGCCCGTATCTACCAGGGCAAGAAGAACCTTGGACGAGTAAATCAGGCCGCGCGTACGGTTGATATTATGAATCATCCTCTCGGGATACAGCTGCAAGCCGTCAAGCATCCACTGCATCTTGCCGAACATGTAGTCGAGCGCCGTGAAGCTGTCCGCAAGAACGACTCGTTCCGCGCCCGAATGAGAAATGTCACGCTCGAACCACAAGGCGACATTATCAAACCCTACCTGGGCGTTCGCCTTCACTACGCGGGCAAGGCCGCATACGCGCTCGGCCGTGATGGGGTTGCGCTTATGAGGCATGGCGGAGCTGCCCTTCTGGCCCTTTTTGAAAGGCTCCTCGGCTTCGATGACGTCGCTTTCCTGCATGAGACGCACCTGAAGAGCAATGCTTTCGAGCGTAGAGGCGGTCACGGCAAGGGCGGAAAGCACCTGAGCATGGCGATCGCGGGCAAGCACCTGGGTAGAAAGGGGATCTGCGGCGAGCCCCATCTTCTCGCACACGTACTGCTCGACGAAAGGATCGATGCTCGAATACGTGCCCACAGCGCCGGATATGGCCCCCGTCGCTGCAACCTCACGCGCCTGCAGCAGACGGTCCTGCGCACGCTTGAGAGCCCATGCCCAGCTGCCGAATTTCATGCCGAACGTCATAGGCTCGGCATGGATACCGTGCGTTCTGCCGACGCAGAGCGTGTCTTCGAACTCGAACGCGCGGCGCTTGCAAGTCTCGCCGAGCGCTTTAACGTCCTCGAGAATGACATCGATAGCCTGGGTAACCTGATACGAAAGAGCCGTATCGCCCAAGTCGGACGAAGTCATGCCGTAGTGGACCCAACGGCTCGGCTTCTCCTCCTCTTCGGGAATCTCGGCATCGATATATTCCGCCATGCATGTCAAAAACGCGATGACATCGTGATTCGTAACCGACTCGATTTCGTCAATGCGCTCGACCTTGAAATCGGCGTGGCGGCGAATCCAAGCGGCCTCTTCCTTGGTTATGCCGCATTGGCCAAGCTCGGCCTGAGCCTCGCACGCCAGAATCTCTATCTCTTTCCAGATAGCAAACTTGTTTTCCGGCTCCCATATCTTCCCCATGGCGGGACGAGTATAACGAGGAATCATTTCTCCACCTTCCGTGATAAGCAGACTTACAGATTAGCGAAAAGGGCTCGAACGTCGTCGACGACATCATGTTCTGCGACAACAACGGCCTTGTCTCCGGGATAAAGAACGGCATCGACCGAGGCGATCTCGGCATCGCCGTCTTCGCGACGGTCGATTGCAGCAAGAAGAGCGCCCTCCGGCAGGGCTATCATGTAGGCAGGAACGCCCGCCTCTGGGTCGAAATGCTTCATGCGAGAAGGAATTCCCAGCTCGATGAGGACGATGTCGCCACGTGAGAGGGCCGACACGACGCCCACGCTTCCCAAAAGCGCTTCTTCCTCAATCATGTTTGCGATAAGCATGGTGGAAGAAACGCTCTCGATTCCCACCTCGCGGAAAATACGGCGGTTTTTGGGATTATTCACACGAGCGATGCATCGCGGAACGTTGAACACGCGAGTTGCAATCTCGCATGCAACCAGATTGTCGTCGTCACGCCCCGTTGCAGCAACGAACACGTCAGCATTCCTGATTCCCGCGTCCTCCTGAAAGTCGGAGTCGCACCCGTCGCCATTGATGATGAGGTACTGACCCTGCAGCTCTATGGACAGGCGGTCAGCCTGCGCACGGTTCGCCTCAAGCACAGCAACCTCGTGGCGCTGATCGAGCAAGACGCCCGCAAGGTAGCTTCCTACCTTACCGCCTCCCATGATTACGATGTACACTGCTTCCTCCTACGAATAGGCCGTTTACCAAACTCAACCGAACGCGGTCGCCATCGAACGGCGCATGCGAGCAAAAGCCCGCGCCAAAACGAAAAACGACGCTCGAGGCACGCTTGCCTCCCGCCACAACGTCTACGCCAGAACAAAGTGTACCCGCTGTATGTTACATCTGCATGTATTTCGAAAACGAACCGAGCAAATCATGGCGCACGCAGGCCAAAACGCTATCGCCGTGATACAGGACACTATCTTTCGTAGGAATGGAACTCGCGCTACCATCGCGGCGCTCGAAGGCAACAATACGAATGCCATGGCTGCGTTCGAGTTCCGAAACACGCGCGAACTTCATTCCTACGACCGACAGATCGAGGGAAAAACGGAGAATCTCGAAATCCCCGAACGTATCCAGATGGCTGCCGTGGCCGGAAAGAATCTTGGAAAAGAGCTCCTCGGCGACAAGGGACGTGCCGCATACGTAGTCAAGACCAAGCTGCATATACGCGCGTTCGCGCGCGGGATTGTACAAGCGGGCGATAACATGAGGGACATGAAAGATTCGCCGGGCAACCTCTACCACCATAAGGTTAGAGTTGTCCGACTGGGTAACCGCCGCAACAACGTCCGCCTCTTCGACGCCGGCGCGAATCAGCACATCTTCATCGAATCCGAGACCTTGCAACGTTGTCCCGTTGAAATTTCTGCTCAGATTAGAAAACGCTTCGGCGTTGCGATCGACGACGCACACGTTGCCATCATTCTGAGAAAGCAACGTTGCAAGCTCCGAGCCAACACGGCCGCATCCGACAATAATGATGTTAGCCATATCGCACCTTCCCGAAACAAAAGATGCGCGAAATGCGCATCTTGGTAAACCCGATCTTTATAGGAATTTATAGTATACGTCTCGAACGCCCCAATCGTGAACATCCGACACCCCAAAGAGCCTCCAGCAGCCCGGGGCAAGATCGATCGCCCTGCCATAGCCGGCGAAGCCTCCGGTATCGGTCACCGTTGCAACGATAATCGTCTCGCCATAGCGAATGGCCACAGGGTGTCCCAGAAGGTGCGACTGCGACTCCGGCACGGCAACCGTCAAGCCGTCCCATGTAAGGGGAACGCCGGAAGCCGTCGCGTCGGTTCCGAAATTGCCCTTGCCGTCGTCGTTGTCCGCATAGCTATATGCCGAAGCAGATCCGAGGGTCCACCCGTCGCTTTCGTCGGGAAGAATGTGAGGCGCGGTAGGAAGCGGGTCCATCGTGCCCAGCGCAAGGGCCGCTGCGACCGTGTTTTCATTGGTTACGTCATAGCCGGAAAGAACGATGACGGGATCGGGGTCTTTCACCGTAATAGAACGAGCGGCGGAAGAAGAAGCCGACGACGTGTTGGCAGAAGACGTTTCTATTCGCTCCGACGGTTCGGCCTTGTCGTCCTGGGAGACGGTGTTTTTCTGCACGCCAATGCCAATCGTGTCCGAATCAACATCGTAGGAAGCAATTGCGGGAGTCAGAGCGAAGACCGACACGGCAACAACCGCAATGACGGCGCAGCAAACGACCAGCGCGACAATCGCGCTGCGAGACAGAGTATGTGCCGTCTTCCGTGCCAACAAGCCTCCAATAATCAGCGGTCGTTTCGACCCAAGCGGACAAGGCGCAGGCAATGCGTAAACGCATCCCGCGCTTGCGAAAAACTCCGCTATTGTACTCGATAAGCGCAGTCCTGGAGAAGACCTACCGACCGAATAAGAGGCGCAACAATACCAAGACAACACCTTGAACAGGCGTTTTGACGAATAGAACATGCTCTGTAGCGATTTTTTGAATTACCCCCGAGCAATCCGCTCATCGCCCTTAAAGGGCCGCCCACCGACCGCAGCCTAACGAAAGCATGCATCACGCAACCGCGCGTGTGCCCTTGAGAAAACGCATGGACCGCAGGCGGCCTCTCGAGACCTGAGCCTTGTTGCCGCGACAACGCTTCTACGCGTAAGGAACAACTATCGCTATAACCGCGTATGCAAGCAAGACCGTCGGGGCCGCAATGACAAGAAGGATCACCGCGATGATGCGAACGACCGTGGAGTCAACGCCGAAGTAATATGCTATGCCACCGCATACTCCCAAAAACCGGCGATCTTCCAGGCTACGGCGGAACGGGCCTCTTGGCCTTGACGAGGTGAAGCCGGCCAGCTTCCCACGCCTAGAAGCCCATACCAGATACACACCCGCGACAACGAACGCGCTCGGCCATATAATTCCCCAAAGAGCATGCATGATCTGCCCGAGGCGAAACCATATATCGCCGGGGAAAACGTTTCCCGCCAGGTTGAATACGCCGAGTACGATGAGCACGACGCCGAGAACGACCGCCATCCGCGGATGACGCGAGTTTTTCTGACTGTCCGCCATCAGCGCCTCCTAGGCCCAGGGATTGACATCGTATACGCGAACGCCGAGCGGCGTATTGATAACCGCGCGCTCCAACGGACCTGGAACGGCAAAAAGGAACACCACCGCCAGGCACACCACCACGATAACCAACGCAATGGCAAGATCGAATGTGTCGTTGTGAAGCGACATCCTCATCAAAAGCAAGCCCGCAATCACAAGCAGCACGGGCCACAGCTCGTCCACGGCAACGATGGCCGATTGCCAGGCAATAAGCCCCGTTGTCATAAGCAAGGCCACAACGCTCACGGACGCGATCGAAAGCCCCGCCGAAAATCGCCGGGTCCGTGACCCGCGGCTGGATGGAACAAGCATAAGCACGAAACCGGCAACGGTGAACGTCAGAGGCCACAACTGCCACCACATAACGCCTTCGACCACGATGTCGAAAACCACCACGACCTCAAGGGCCAAGATGACAGAGCCGATCCACACGCAGAAGCGAGACCAGCCCGTCATGCCTGCCGTTTCGCAGGGACAATCTTCGGGCTTTTCCGCAGGCTGTGCCACGGAATCCTCCACCACGCGCCCCTCATCGAGCGAAAACCCGACAGGAGGAACAGGGGCCGCACCACGCGAACGAGCTCGAGAGCGCACGCGCGAGTCGGAAGACGCGCAGCCTTCCGACTCGGCAGAAACATAGGCAGCGCACTCTATGGGAATAGACGCGTCAAGACGTCTGGGTATGACAAGCCAAATAACCGCATACACCGGCAGCACAAGCCCAAACGTCACAATGGCGAAGAGAACGGCAAGAATGCGAACGACGAGAGGATCCACGTCGAAGCGGTCGGCTATCCCAGCGCACACGCCGGCAATGGCCTCGTCGCCAGAGCGTTGGAGCTTCTTCGCCTCGGCCATACGGGCCCTCCTTATCGCATTCGCTGCGTTGCTACTCCTTGGCATCCTCGTTCTTTTGAGCTTCGGGGCTGGCCTCTTCGAGGCGCTTGACCCGTATTTGAGACACACGGCGACGCCTCATCTGCTGCACCTTGAAACCGTAGCCGCCGATGACGAACTCGTCGCCGAGCTGAGGAACGCAATCGAACGTGTTCATGAGCCACCCGGCAATCGTTTCGTACGATTCGCTCTCTTCGACAGGCAAGCCAAGCTCTTTCGCCTCGTCGGAAGGGCACGACCCGGCAATAACCCATTCGTGGTCGGACAGCTGGGTGATGTGCTCGTTTTCGCCGAAGTCCGTTTCGTCTATGATTTCGCCGACGATTTCCTCAACGATGTCTTCGATGGTAATTAAACCAGCGGTTCCACCGTATTCGTCGACGACAATGGCCATCTGTTGACGATTCGTTTGCATTTCGTTGAGCAGCGGAAGCAGATCCTTGCTTTCGGGCACAAAGTCCACATCGGCAAGGTAATCGACAACCGCATCCGTCTCTCGGTCGTCAAGCAGAGGGTTGATGAGATCTTTGTAGCGAACAATACCGATGACGTCGTCTTGATCTTCGTGAAACACCGGAAGACGCGAGTAGCCCGTGCCGCGCATGCGGTCGATAGCCTGCTTCACCGTTTCGGAGTCTTCAACCATGATCATATCGACGCGCGGGGTCATGACCTCGCCCGCCGTAGAATCTCCCAAGTCTAGAACCTCGTGAATCATGCGCTTTTCGTCATCGTCGAGCTCTTCGTTGTCGGCGACGATATAGCGAATCTCCTCTTCCGAGACATCCTGTCGATCGTCGGCGCTTTTAACGCGCATGATGCGCGCCAGCAAGTCGGCCGAAGCGGCCGTGAATCGAACGATGGGGCTGAATATCTTCTGGAAAATAGAGAGCGGGCCGGCGACGGCCTTCGAAACCGACTCGGCGGAGGAAAGCGCAATGCGCTTGGGGACAAGCTCTCCTATCACAATGCTGAAGTACGACACGATCAAAGTGATCAGCACGGGGGCAAGGCCGGGCGCCACAAGCGCCAACCATTCGACGCCGAACGAGGAAAGCCATTGGGAAAGAGGCTCCGAGAGGTTCGTAGCGGCGGCCGCGGAGGCGAAAAACCCGACGAGCGTAATGGCGACTTGAATGGTGGCGAGGAAGCGATCGGAATCGGCCGCGAGGTCGAGCGCTCGCGCGGCTTTTTTCGAACCCTCCTCTGCTTCCTTCTGAAGAACAACCTTGCGGGCATTGACGAGCGCCATCTCGGAGGCGGAGAAATACCCGTTGACAAGAATGAGGACAAACGTCACCAGAATGCTTATTCCAATGTCCATGAGGAAGCGTCACACCTTATCAAATCGCCGCCGACCAGGCGGAAAACCAAACCGCGTTCTTACGCGGCACGTGCCGCATGATTACAACACGTACAAAACAATGGAAAGGAACTGAAGAATGCTGCCTGCAAGCACCCATAAATGGAAAACCGTATGCATGTAGGGAATCTTCTTCAGCACGTAGAACACGCACCCGATGCTGTAGCAAATGCCGCCCGCCAGAAGCAGCATGAGCCCCGGAAACGCAAGGCTGGAGACAAGCGCGGGAAGGAACCCCACGACACACCATCCAAGCAGCAGGTAGATGACCGCCGATATCCAGCGCGGCCTATACACCCAGAAGGCCTCGAAGGCAATGCCCACAATGGCTAGCGCCCACACCCCGATGCAGAGGAAAAGGCCATTCGAATTCGCGAGCGTGATAAGACAAAATGGCGTATAGCTGCCGGCGATGAAAAGATAAATCGCCGAATGATCGAGCACCTTGAACACCTTTTTCGCCGGCAGTGGAACCAACGCGTGATAAAGCGTTGACGCCAGGTATTCGAGCAGCATGGAAATGGTGTAAATAAGAGCCGCCGCCAAAGCAACGCCGCCGCCGTGAGAGACCGCAATCACGACGCAGATGGGAATGGCCGCCACGGCCAAAGCCGCACCGATTCCGTGGGAGATGGAGTTGGCAATCTCTTCACCGACGGTGTATTCGCGCGCGGGCTTCTTTTTCGAACGCGCCGGCGAACGACGCGCCTTGGACGGTTCTTCCGGCACCACCGAAGAAGCCGGCAGGTCGCGAATGTCTTCAAACGAAGAAATCCGCCACGCATGAGACGCGGACGCAGAAGCGTCCGCCGTGTCCTTGGAAGGCTTGGAAAAGCCTTGCGAAGATGGGTTGTTTTCAGCGTTCGTGTTCATAAACGGCATTCTAGCATAGGAACCGAATCCGCCGATGACAGCGCCGATTCGTCATCGTTCAGTTACAGAAGACTCCGTCCGGGGCCTGATCCATTCAATCCACGCGGCGGCATCCTCCTCGGAAACATCCCACAACGCCTCCGTCGTGCCTCCGACGCCCGCAGCCGTACGCGCATTCACTATGGCGACATGTGCCATACGCTGAAACGGATTCGTCCTGATGAAGCCATACTGTATTTTCTTGCGCGGAATAATGGAGGTCTTCACGGACAAGCCGCCGTTCGTCATGCTCATGAAAACGCGGTTGCATCCCATGGCCGAACGCTTGTACCACAAAACGGCGTCTATCACATTCAAAGCAAACATCAGGATGAAGAAGCCGCAATAGACGAAAAACGCAATTTGTACGATAGAGAACAGCCCGGGATCCACAACAACCATTCCCGAAGCCGCCGTGTACACGAATCCCGCATAGGCAGCAACCGCAACGACGAACAGCCAAAACGACACGCTGCGAATGACGCTGCGACGAACGATGGCGCGGCGAAGGGCAACAGCGGCGGGACGCACCGTCTCTTCCGGCACATGAGAGAATTCAGGCAGAACGCCGTCGAGTATTTCCGGCACACGGGACACCTTCACGAACGGATGGATAACCAGGCCGCGCACCGATGAAGACTGCGCATTGGAATCTTCGGTGCTGAGTGAATCGATCTTGCCAACCGACAGCTCGCAATAACCGATCAGGCGGCGAACGAACGACTGCTTGATGACGACCGTCTGCACGCGATCGACATCGACGCCGTGAAACGAACGCTGCAGCAAACCATGCTCGACCTCGATGCGGTTTTCACGACGGCGGACCCTAAAGCCACCATACTGCACAACGGAGCCCACCACGGAAAAGGCCCAGAGAGCAATCACGCACAGCACCGCCCACAACGCCACTTCCCATGCGAACGTGTTGAACGCACCGCCGACGACCGACGCGGCGGCATCCGGAGAGGCTCCTTCCAGGGCCGTTCCCGCTATCATGCCCTCCACCGCGTCTTCCGTCCACGCCTGAATGCTTGATTCGAATATCTGCGCCACAAACGACGCCACGCCGATGATGCCGGCGATAATCACACCGAAATGGCCAGCAGCGCCCGAAAGGCCGGCGAAGAAAAGCTCTTTGTTGCTCAATCCCGTTTCGTATGAGACGGACCCCGTTGCAACCTCTTCTCCGCCGAAGACGCCGCGGATGTCCTGCAGCACTTCGTCTGCACCATCGAGAACATTGCCCGAAAGCTGCGCCGCCGTTGAAGCGACACGCGCATCTGCCGCGGCGAATGCGGCGCTGGCTTGAACGGACGCGGGGTCTTCGCCGAAGGCGATACGCACGGCGCGCTCGTCGCCTGCGGCGTTCGCCATCATCCACGCGGAAGGAACGACCATGCCAGAAACAAACGCGTTGCCGAATTCGTCAACGGCGCCTCCTGCCAACAAAATCTTCTTGCGGCGAAATATCTCGGAACGCAAGGCTTCGGCCTCGGAGGTCTGCACGAACTTCAACATGATGGCGTCGTTGGATGCGCCGCCCGCCGTGTCAATCTTCACATCGCACACGCCCAGTATGCGTTGCAAAACCCCCGCCTGCTGATTGACCGATTGCACGCGCTGATACGGAACATGGCGGCGCTTCTTGTTCAAAATGCCTGAATACAGGTTGAATTCCTCCGGCAGCAGTTCGTAGGAAAGATGCTTCCAGGAAAGCCACTGCACTAGAAGCACCACGGCAAAAACGACTACCACCAGCACCATCACGCCGAGGGCAACAAAAGGCACGACGAGCAACGAGGACGGGGCTTTCGCGAGAGCACCTACGACGCTGCCGAACATGGATACGACCATAAGAACGGCAACGGTCATGGCGGCGCCCAATCCACCCAGCCAAACATAGGAACTATGCACTCGGTGCTTCCCCGGCCTCAAAGATTCGGGAACCAGCGCACGAGGGTCGCCGGGAGAAAGCCCTTCGGCGCCCGCGCTGGCGTAAGCGACAAGCTGGTCTCGATACGCGGCCCATTCGGGGTCCAAGGACGTGAAAGCGGTCCTTTGGGGATTCTCGCTCATCATGGCTACACGTCCTCCTGCGCAAGGCGCGCCTGAGTGGCAATGCGATCGCGCAGCATATCCGCCTCCTCGAAGGCGAGGCCAGGAATGACATGCTCTCCCGCCGCCGTTGAAACGGTGACGCTTGCTAGATTAAACATCCGCAGAATAGGGCCTTGCTTCGTATCAGTGTTTTGCACGCGCACGAAGGGGATGACGAAACGGGCGCGCCAGATGATGCCGCGCGCTATGTCAAGCTCGTTTTCTCCCACCTCATAGCGCCAGCGCATATGCCGTATGGGAGGCAGAATGCCGACCATCACGACAAGCGCGACGACCCATGCGACCGTCATAGCCGCAACCACGATCCATGCCCACGAGGATTCCGGATCGACAAGGGCAATGATGAAAAAGGTGGCCGAGCAAACCGCATAAGCAAGCGTCAGCCACAACGCATCGCTGATGCGCCATACGCTTTTCACTTTGGGGTCGAGCTGGTTTTTGGGAAGAGGACGCATTTATGGCTCCTTCCGAAGGTAGAGATACGCGCCATATGTCGGAGCACCCTTCGATAATACCGAGAAAACGTCAATTTTTATTTAAGAAACGCACCGCAATTCGTCAACGCTTTAAAACCCCTGACGCAAAGCCACGGTCACAGCTGCCGTGGAATCTTCTAGCTTATAACAGGAAAACGGCTTCGAGCCTATCCATTTGGGATAAGCTATATCGACACCGCATCAACAATCCCCGAGCGAATGGAGCACCATGCCCCCCTTGAAGGCGTTTCACGCAAGCGATGTCGTCGACAACCTCATGAGCAACGAATGCCGCGCACGACTCATCGGAGCCGACATCGCAATACAAGGCATGTCCATAGACTCCCGCGCAGTAGAAAAAGGTTGCCTTTTCGTATGCAAGGGCGTCTCTTTCAAACCGCAGTTCCTTTCCATGGCGCTTGCATCTGGAGCCTCCGCGTATATGTGCGAAAAATCGGCCGAAGAAGCCCTTGCCCGCGTAGCTCCGGACGCACCGCATATCGTGGTTGAAGACATTCGCCGAGCCATGGCTCTGGCTGCAGCTTTCATGTATGACCATCCCGATCGCGCTCTTAACGTCATCGGCATAACCGGCACTAAGGGAAAATCGACCACCGCCTATATGCTGCGCTCGATTCTCGATGCTGCAGACATGCCCTCCTCCATCCTCGGTTCAATCGAAACCGACGACGGCCTGGTGCGTCACGAGAGCCACAACACCACACCCGAAGCACCCGACTTGTGGCGTCACCTGCATAACACCGAACAATCCGGCCGCAAGGTCATGGTCATGGAGGTATCCAGCCATGGCCTGAAATACGAACGCGTCCTAGGCCTTCATTTCGAAACCGCCTGCTTCCTCAATATCGGGCGAGACCACATATCTCCCGTCGAACACTCCGACTTTGAAGATTACTTCTCTTCGAAGCTCAAGATTTTCGACCAGTGCTCCACCGCTGTGGTCAATATCGATTCCGACCACAAGGACCGCATTCTTGATGCCGCACGCAAGGCTCAGCGCATCGTAACCTTCAGCGCCGAACAAAGCGACGCCGACTACACCGCACGAAACATATCGCTCTCGGCAAGAGGCACGTCTTTCGACCTCGTTGCGGAAGGAGAGGCCAGAAGGATCGACCTCGGTATAGCGGGACGCTTCAATGTATCAAACGCTCTCGCCGCCATCGTCATGGCACGGCTTTCGGGCGTCGATTTCGACAGCATAGAAAAAGGCCTTTCGTCCGTAAGGGTTCCAGGGCGCATGGAGATTGTGGCCTCTTCGGATGAAGAAAGCCTCGCTATCGTCGACTACGCGCATAACGAGCTCTCCTTCAAGACGCTCTTCGAATCGGTAAAAAACGACTACCCAGGCCGAAAAATCATAGCGGTGTTCGGAGCCCCAGGAGGAAAGGCGGAAGAGCGTCGCGAATGCCTTCCCCGCGTTGCCGCGCAATATGCCGATTTCGTTGTTTACACCGAAGAAGACCCCGCGCACGAACGCGTGGAGGACATCTGCGCAGAACTTGCTGCAAACACGCCGTCCAACCTTTCCTACGAGGTCATCGTGGACCGCGAACAGGCCATTGAGCAAGCTTTCCGAATTGCCGAAGGTCATCCCTCCGTCGTCTTGCTTCTGGCGAAAGGAGACGAAACAAGCCAACATCGCGGAGACCGCTATGTCGAAGTGGAAAGCGACCTTTCTATAGCAAAGCGAATTCTGACGAGTTGTCATTAAAGGCATCCGCTTTGCTCAGAGGCGCCCCAAGCCGTTGCCGAAAGAATTGCTCGCCTTTTTAGCAAGCGGCAAGCAGCCCAGGACATAGAAAAGCCACCCCTCGCACAACCGTCTTTCTTCTACCGTGCCAAGAAGAAAACGGGATGCGAAGGGCGGCTTTCGTTTGCCTAAAATCGGCGCTAAAGCACTGCTCTCGGCCAAAATAACGCGGTGGCAAGAATTACGCCGCGGACGAAACTCCCTGTTCATCGATGAAATAACGCTTGTACCAGATAAGGAACGTAAGCGCGGTGTAAATCTTGCGATGATTGAGCGCTTTGCCCTCGTAATGGTCATCCAGCATGACCATGAGCTTCTTGGTGTCGAAGAACTCTTCGGCCCACGGCGCGGTGAAATATCCCTTCACGTAATCGTAGTACTTCTGCTCGCGCAGCCAGAACTTCAGCGGAACCGGGAAGCCCTTCTTGGGGCGCGTTGCCCATTCGTCGGGCAGAACACGATTTGCCGCATGACGAAGCACCTGCTTGTTTCCACTCTCGTTCACGCGGAAGGAAGCAGGAATGTGCTGAGCGAACTCCATAACCTTCTTATCGAGGAACGGAACGCGCAGCTCCAGAGAATGCGCCATGCACATCTTGTCGGCCTTGAGAAGGATGTCTCCCGGTAGCCACATGTTCATATCCAGATATTGGCGCTTGGACAAATCGCAGAAATTCTGCACGCGGTCGTACACCGGCGCGCACAGCTCAAAGGCGTCGGGGCCCTTGGCATAGGCGGGCTTCACGACGTCATCGATTTCGTCGCTGCGATAGATGAACGCCTGGCCGGTGAACCATTTCTCCGGCATCTCGGCAGCCTTCAGCAAGAAGTTCCTGCCCTTAAAATACGGCTTGTTCTCGACGAACTTGCCCAGGCTGCGACGAATGCCGCGCGGAACAATGCGCTTGAATCGCGCAAGGGAGGGAACGTCTTCGTAATACGCGTAGCCGGCAAACAGCTCGTCTGCGCCTTCGCCCGAAAGCACGACGGTGACCTGCTCGGCGGCCAGCTGGGCCAAAAACCACAGCGGCACGCTGGACAGGTTGCTCTGAGGCTCGTCCATGTGGTACTGGATTTCAGGCAGCGTGTTGAAAAACTCGTCCGCCGTCACCATTTTGCGGTAATTTTTGATGCCGAGCTTGTCGGAAAGTTCGGCCGCATAATTGGTTTCGTTGAAGTCTTTGTAGTCAAAGCCGACGGAGAACGTATTGTCGGGCATAAGGCATGCGGCAATGTAGCTTGAGTCAACGCCGCCGGAAAGGAACGATCCCACCTTGACGTCAGCTATACGATGCGCAGAAACGCTTTCATGGACCACCTGGTCGCATTCCTCCACATACTGGCCGAACGTCTTCGAGTCATCGTCGGAGAAATCGGCATCCCAATAGCGACGCACGGACATTTCGCCCGAGGCAAGGTCGTAGGTGAAGCAATGCGCAGCAGGAAGCTTGTACACGCCCGCGAAAAACGTTTCGTCCGTAGCGGGGAACTGCATGGTGAGATACGGGCGCAAGGCCTGCTTGTTGACCTCTTTCACAAAGTGAGGATGATCGAGGAAGCTTTTGATCTCGCTGCCGAAAAGAAGGTCGTTTTGAGCCGTGCGACAATAATAAAACGGCTTGATGCCGAAAATATCGCGAGCGCCGAACAGGCGGTTTTTCTTGGCATCCCAAATGACGAAAGCATACATACCGCGCAAGCGGTCGACAATTTGCTCTCCCCACTCTTCGTAGCCATGCAGCAGCGATTCCGTGTCGGTGCCGCTATGGAAAACGTAGCCCTTAGCTTCAAGCTCGCTGCGAATCTCCTGGAAGTTATAGATTTCGCCATTGAAGGTGATGACGACGGTTTCCTCGTCGTTGCGCATAGGCTGTTTTCCGGCCTCGCTCAAGTCGAGGATGGACAAACGGCGAAAGCCCAGCGCCACGCTATCGTTGATGAACTGATCGCCCATATCCGGCCCGCGATGGACAATGCGATCCATCATTGCCGCAAGAACCTGCTGCTTGTTTTCGACATCGCCGGTGAAGCCGACAAAACCGCACATAGGGTACCTTTCGTTGTAAAGCGAACGCGAGCCTAGCGGCGGTTTCGCCCGCCCGACAGCGCCTTCGCTTGCCATGCATCGTCAGGATGCCCCGCAAGCCATCCGACCGATTGCCTTTCGAAACGATGATTGTACCGCTTGCAAGGCTCCCTGTGAAAAACTGCGCCGTTTCCCTATGAGAAGAGCCCCATCGAAACATCTCGGTGGGGCTCTTCGAGCAAGACGGATTCTTTGAGGCCGACTCTAGGCAGAGCGGTTCGCTTCTTCGCGAAGCTTCTCCGACAAATCGGATTCACTTCTCGCGAGGTCCTTCTGACAGGTCGAACTCACTGTTCGCAGAATTTTTCCGAACGGAATGGGGTTCCTTTATTTGTAGTTATCCGGATTCGCGAATTTGTCGATATAGCGATGCACGTGAATCTTCATCCAAGCCCAACGCATAGGGTTAAAGCGCAAATCATACGGATAGTCAAAGCTCATAGACTCTTTGCCCTGAGCAACCAACTCCTTGGCGCGAGCCACAAACTCGGGGTCTTTCACGTATTCGTAAACAACCTTACGAGGCACCGAATGCCAGAAGACCTCATTGGTGTTTTGCACGCATTCCCCCAAATCGCGCTTGAATACACGATCTTCCACCACGTAACGGGCTATGTTGTGACCCGCCGCTGTAACATGGTAGTTCGTGCGACCCTGGCGGAGATTGACCTCGAAGATTTTGTACGAACCGTCGCGGTCGTCGCGCTTGATATCAAAATTGGCGAAACCGGTGAATCCGATCTTCTCGAGGAAGTTCTTAATCAGCTCCTGCAGCTCTGGGTTGGGCTGCGTGATGATGGCGCACGGGTTGCCCAGCGCCGTGGGCGTATGCTCCTCCAAGCCTTCGCGGCCGAAGCAGATAAGTTTCACCTTGCAGTTGCGGTCGCAATACGCCGTAAGCACGTTCATGTTGCAATCTTCGCCCACGACCATATCCTGCAGCAGCACTTCGTCAGGATAGCCCGCACCGAAAATCAACCCCAGAATGCGCAGGGCTTCCGCCGGGGAGTCGGCCGTATAGACCTTCTTCATGCCTTCGAAGGGATGCTCCCAATACGTCACGCTCATAGCCGGCTTCACGATGACAGGATAGGAAAAGCCAAGGACGTCTTCGGACACGTCGGCCTCGGAAAGGCCTTCGCCAAAGCGCGCCGGCGTCACCGAGAACGTTGTGGGGTAGGGAAGACCGTGCTCTTCGCACATCTGGTAAAAGCTCGTCTTGGACTCAAGGCGGTCGCGCAAATCGGCGTTGATATAAAGCGTCACGCAGTTCTTGGGCAGGTCATCCTGAATTTCCGAAAGAAGCTCTGTGTACACGTCTGCGCATCCCCATACCAAATGCATGGTTTCGGGATGCTTTGCAGCAAACTCCTTGATGGTGGCAAGAAGCACGTCGGGCTTGTCGAGGTCTTCGTTGTACTGGCATTCGACAATGCGGCTGTGTATGGTGTCACCGGCGGCAAAACGGCCGAACGCGTAGCTTTTCTTGCCATACTGTTCATGTATTGCACGTGCTACGGAATAGCAGTTCATATCCCCGCCTATAAGAACGGGAATGAAGTCGATTTCCTCAGACAAAATTACTCCTTGTACGTTTTCTCGCGCAGCAAAAACGGAGGCGAGCCTCGATTCGTTACCGTATATGATGTTCCTCATGGGCATAAAGCGCGGCGGCGCTTCCTCGGCCGTTCAAAAGCGTTGGCGCGGCACTGCCGCAACGCCCCAAACGATATGGCGGCTTACGCCAGGCGGCTCCCCACCTCTTTGGCCGCAGCCGCTTTGTCAAAGTTACCGCCGGTGGCTGCAGTCAAAGCCCCCATGACCTTGCCCATGTCGCGTTTGGTCTCGGCCCCCAGATCGGCAATGGTTTTTTCAATAAGAGCGATGAGCTCGTCGCCAGATACCTGCTTCGGCAGATACTCTTCAAGAATGGCAACCTGCTCTTTCAGCATGGCCGTACGCTCTTCGCTCGTTGCCGCCTTAATGGATCCTTCAAGCGTTTCGCCCGTCTGCTTGAGCACGCGCTTGAGCATGGCATCGACGTCCGCCTCGACGATGTCGCGGCGCTCGTTTACTTCGATGTTCTTCACCTCGCCATGAACCTGGCGAAGGATGCTCAGACGGTTCTTGTCGTGAGCGCGCATGGCGTTTTTAATCTCTTCCTGGAGCTTTTCGTATTGCATGGGTTCCTCCCAACAAACTTTCACGCGGATGAGACCCAGTATAGCCAAAACGAACGAAAGCGCACCGTCGCCCGCTCATAGCACAGAAGACCCACGGAGGTCGGGCAGCGTAAGAAGCGTATCGTGGGTTTTGTGCGTCGCCCGCCTCCACCTGCCCGCATACGCAGGCTCGCCCGAGACGCCATCGCATGGTGCAGGCGCAATCAGGACAAGAAAAAACCGGCCTCGAACGAGACCGGTTTTTCAGTGCATCAAGACGGGCTTTAGTAGTCCAGCTCGTCCATCTTCACACGACCGCGGAACGTGCGGTAAATGATGAAGTGATACGCGAGCACCAGCGGCAAACCGACGCAGGTGATGCCGAGCATCCAGGTAAGCGCAAGCTCACTCGAGGCCGCAGTGGCGATGGTGATGTTCTCGCCCGATGCCGCCGTGCCGAACAAGGCGATAGGATCGCCCGCGCCGGCAACAACCAGATTCGGAAACATCATGGAAGCCCACAGGCCAACCAGCATGACGCACGCAGCGGAGGAGGCAATGAAGACCACCGGGTCGGCGGAGTCGCTGCCGTTCTTCATGATGGCAACCGCCAAAGCAACGATCACCAGGGCGAAGAAGACCATGCGAAGCAAAGACAGCTCCGGAGCCATTTCGGGCTTGAGCACGAACAGCGCATACGCAGCCGTCGCGAAGAACAGAACGGCACCGACGATAAGCATGACGCCGCGAATCTTCTTGGCGCGAGCGAGTACTTCAGAACCGAGGGGCGCCTTCAGGGAAAGCCAGCTGGCGCCCTGGAACAAGAAGAAGCTCAGACCCAAAAGGCCGGTAAGCAGCGTGAACGGGGTTACCAGGCCCAGCAGAGGAACGCCGATGTAGTCACCGTTGGCATCCATGGGAATGCCTGCGAACACATTGCCTGCAGCCACGCCGAAAAGCAGCGCGGGAAGCAAGGAACCTACGAAGAACAACGCATTCCATAGCTTCGACCACGCTTTGTCATGGCCAGCAAACTCGAGGGAAACCGCACGAACGATCAAGCCCATCAAAACGAGCATGATGGCAAGATAGAAGCCCGAAAACGTGGTGGCATACGCCGGAGCGAACGCCGCGAAAAGAGCACCGCCCGCAGTAAGCAGCCAAACCTCGTTGCCGTCCCACACGGGGCCGACGCTCGAGCGCACAATAGCCTTCTCTTCGTCGTTTTTCGCTACGAAGGGACTCAAGACGCCCGCTCCCAGATCAAAGCCGTCGAGTACGAAATAGCCTGCGATCAAGACGAAGATGAGGCAGAACCAGATAATGCCGAGGATAGTCATGGCTTATGCCTCCTTCTTCTTTTCGTCCACGGACGCATCGGAACCGACCGCAAAGCTGGCGGCCGATGCGGCAGTGTCGGAGCCGGCCGCCGCAGCCTTCTCAGACTCGAGCACGGGACCCTCTTTGACAGCTTTGCCGATGAGACGGACCCATGCAACAAGCAGGAGCAAATAGACCACTGCGAACAAGGCGATGGTGATCATAAGCTCGGGAGGGGTAACGGACTGGGACGCCGCCTCGTTGGTGAGCAGAGACACACCGTCGGGACCGCTCACGGAAGGATAGACAACGTAGGGCTGACGGCCGAATTCAGCCGTAGACCAGCCGGACTGGATGGCAACGAACGGAGCCAGGGGAGACAGGATCAAAATCCACTGGACCCACTTCTTCGATCCGAGCTTGCTGCCCTTCTTGAAGGCGGCAATAGCCGCCAAAATAAGCACCAGCACAATGACGCCGAACAGGGCGACCATCAGGTGGTAGCTCTGGAACACCAGGTTGACGGGAAGATCGCTATGCTCGATTTCGTCATTTTCAGCGACGATCTGGTTCAAGCCGGGGTATTCCTTGTTGAAGTCGCCTGAAGCCAGGAAGCTCGTGAATCCGGGCAAAGCAATGGGAGCCGCCGTTTCCTGAGCCTCTTCGTCAACCCAACCGACCGCATACAGCGGCAAGGTGCCGGTTTCGTAATGGCCTTCCATCATGGCGATTTTGCTCGGCTGCTCTTCGGCAACGACCACGGCAGCGGAATGAGCGGAAACAAGCAGGCAGCCCGTAGCAATGACAGCGGCCACAACGCCAACCTTCATGGTCTTTTGGGCGAAGTGCTCGTGCTTGTTCTTATGCATGTACCATGCAGACATTGCAATCGCCACGAAAGAACCCAGTGCCAATGCGGCAAGAACCGTATGGGTGTAGCGGGGAAGCGTGGAGGGATTGAACGCCGCAGCGAAGAAGTCGGTGATGACCGCCTTGCTGCCGTCGGCCACAAGCTCGGCGCCTGCGGGAGTCTGCATCCAGGAGTTGGCAATGAGAATCCACAGCGCGGACAGGCAGCTGCCGAAGAAGACCAACCAAGCGGAAACAAGATAGAACTTCGGGCTTACCTTCTTGCGCCCGAAAATCACGATGCCCAGGAACACGGACTCGAGGAAGAAGGCCAACAGCGCCTCTGCCGCAAGCGGCGCGCCGAAGATGTCTCCGACGAAACGACTGTAATCAGCCCAGTTCGTTCCGAACGAGAATTCCATGGTGATACCCGTGGCAACACCCACAGCGAACGTCGTGGTGAAGATTTTCACCCAGAAACGCGTTGCCGCTTCATCCTTGGGATTGCGCGAGCGGTAATACCGCGTTTCGTTGATGGCCATGATCAAGCCGATACCGATGGACAGCGGAACGAATACAAAGTGAACGAACACGACCAAAGCGAACTGCACGCGCGAAAGAAACGCAACATCGGTCAAAAGCTCCATAGCACACCCCCTTTTTCGTTATGACGCACCCTCAGGTGCTCTTTTTCGCCTCCGATGCTGGGGTTCTATCCTGTCCCCAAAGTACCCCGCATCAAAAGCCCTTCTTCTGTGCTTTCCTTGACCTACGTCGCATGTCCTGCGCCGTCACGCCAGACCGCGCAGCGCACGTCGCGTTATTGGCCCAGGAAAGCACCGTAACCATAATAACACGTTCTTGTTTTTATATGTTATTTTTTTAGTAACATATTACCGAAGAGGCTCATCTATAGTTCAGGGGAAAAGCATGCCCCGAACAGGATGAAGTCACAATGAAACCCCGCGGCTCGCCCTGGCAGACAGCCGGCAAGCCGCGGGGTTTCTCGCTTTCGTACGAATTTCGCCAACCCATTGGGCGGGCGCACCAGATTCATCAAACGACACGAATCGAATCGTCTCTAATGAGACTTGCGCGTCTTCGCACGACGGAAGAGGACCATCGCGAACGCGGACACCACGATGACGCTCGTGCCGACCGCACATACGGCGCGAAGGTGAATGGCCGGAATACCCACAAGCAATCCGATGATATAAGGAACCAGCCAGAGCAGCCACACAAGCGTGCTAAACGTATGAAACGTTTTCTCCGCACGCTCATTGCGACGCAAGAACGTGGCCGTGGCCCATACCGCATGAATCAGCATCAGGATAATTGCGGCCAATCCGGAAATGGCATGGACGCCAAAACCCGTCGCACCCGAAGTCTGAGCAATATTCGTCATGATGGTCGTTCCCGTGGTATCGAAAACCAAGCCACACCAAAACAGTATTACGTGACTCTTCTTCAGAAATCCCGCACGGCGCTCCGAAAACACGCCTATGGTGTAAAAGACCAGCGCCAGCGTAATAGCGCTCGAAGCAGCAACAAGTTCCAAACTCATATCAATCCCTCCCCATAGCCGACCGTGCCGGCTACCTTCTATTCTGAACATTGTTCATAAATGAACATCGTTCAGAATAATGAGATTCTGACGGGCTGGCAAGAACGCCTTTCCCTCTTCACAGAATATTCTCCGCAGCAGCATGCGTCCGACAATCGCGCTCAAACACGTTCCATGCGTTTGTATAATTCATTCGCACAGCAAACCGTACAAAGACAAAAGCCAGTGGGCAAAGAGGCAAAGCATGGGAAACAAAGCCGTCATTTCTAAAGACCTCATCCTCGAGGCATCGTACAAACTGGTTCTTGAGTCGGGGCCGGCAAATCTCAGCATCAGAAGCGTTGCGAAAGCGTGCGGAGTGTCTGTCGGTTCCATCTACAATTACTACCCCACGAAAGCGATGCTTGTCGCCGACGCCGTAGGAATGTTTTGGCAGACCTCCCTTAGCAAGGAAATGTTCGTGGCGTCTTCGGGGGAGGACTTCGTCACGTTTTGCGAACGCCTTATGCACGACCTCGAGCACACGATCAAGGCCTTCCGAAAAAGCTGGCTCAGCGAGCTTGCAGCATTGGATTCCGAGAGCAGAAAAGAGGTTCGTGCGCGGGAAAATGCCGCATTTGCCCATATAAAACGCGGATTGGTCGTAGCTATCGAGCACGACGAGGGAATCAACCTTGACGTTTTATCCTCATGCAGCGTCAAGCAGGGCAATAAGCCGGCCGAATCGCTTGCAGCTCTGGTCTGGGGCGTCATGGTTTCGTCCCTCCAAAACAACGACACCGCTTACCAGTCTCTTTTCGCCCTTATGAGGACGGCGCTGTATAAAAACTAGAGCGCACGAACAAAACGTATGCCATATAAAGAGAGACAAAAAGCGGGCGGTTCGCCATGAACCGCCCGCTTTCCGTTTTCCATATTTGCCGGACCTCGAAAATCGCGGCCTTTCTGCTATCGCTTTCCCCGCCCGTCTTTCATGAAGGGTCGGTGTTCTACAAAACCCTGCCTCGCACAACCACCGTACGAAGATCGAGATTCTCATCGAGAACAACTACGTCGGCAACAGAGCCAATGTTGAGATTGCCACGCGTCTCGCCAAGGCCAATGGCTCGGGCGGGATTCACGCTCGCCGCCTTAACGGCGGACACCAAGGGAATTTCCATGTCTCGCACCGCGATTTTGAAGCACGACATGAGGTCGGTCGCACTTCCCGCAAGCGTTCCATCGTGAAGGGTTGCCCGATTGCCGCGCACGGTGACCGCTTGACCACCGAGACTGTATTCACCGTCGTCAAGACCCGTCGCCATCATGGAATCGCTGACGAAAATCATATGGTCGTCGTCAAACAGCTTGAAAGCCGCACGTACCGCCGACGGGTGGATGTGCACGCCGTCAGCAATAATCTCGGGCGTGGCCTTGGCGTCTGCCGCAGCGCCGATAACGCCCGGCTCCCTATGGGCCAACGGAGGCATCGCGTTGAACAGATGCGTCACATGGCTGGCGCCCGCTTCAAAAGCGGCATGCGCCTGGTCGTATGTCGCGGTGGTGTGGGCAATGGATATGCGCACTTCGTTGTGCACCTCTTTGACGAAATCAAGCGCACCAGGCTCTTCGGGGGCAATATCCACGATTTTGAACAGACCACCCGCCGCCTCTTGCAGACGATGGAACATGCCGGCGTCTGGGCATTGGACGTATGCGGGATTTTGCGCTCCAACTTTATTCGGGCTGATGAACGGCCCTTCCATATTGATGCCCACGAGCGCTGCGGCGTCATCTGCATCCTCGTGTTCGGCGGCGCATCGCGCGATTCCCGCAAGCTTTTCCTCAGGATAGGTCATGGTCGCAGGACAATACGCCGTCACGCCACGCGATGCCTGGTAACGGCAGATGGCATCGATCGCCTCGTGCGTACCGTCGCAAAAATCGTAGCCGACGGCACCGTGGGAATGCACGTCGATCAGGCCGGGAATGACATAGCATCCACGGGCGTCAATGTCCTCAACGTCAGCGCCGTCCGCCAAATCCTCGACGATGCGACCGTCGCGCACAAACAGGGTTTTTTCTTCGAAGGCTTCACCGGTGAAAACCTGGCCGCCTGTGATTCTCAGCATGTTCAAAACGCTCTCCTCTCGCATGCGTATAGGGCCATCATACAAAACGAGGCCGCCGAACCATTCGGCAGCCTCGTTAAAGCCAGAATCTACGCAGCATATTCCGCAATTCCGCAAAAGCCTCGCAACATGCGGCGACGCTTGAGCCGCTTCGCAGCCTCACGGGCGGCATATCCAGCAAACATGCCACTTTCGCGCTTGCTTTCGCCTTCTGCACGCAGGCTAGCAGCAGCAACCGCCCTCGTGGTCGTGGTCATGACCGCAGCCGCACGTACCTTCAGCGATTTCCTCACATGCAGAAAACGCAGCTTCGTCGACAACGGCGATGGCATTGGGATGGAACTGCAGGATGGAAGCAGGAACCTTCGGGGTAACAGGGCCGAAGAAGACATCACGCACGATCTGAGCCTTGTCTTCGCCGCTAACAACCAGAAGAATCTGCTTGGCGGCCATGATGGTGCCAATGCCCATGGTGTATGCCTGGCGAGGCACTTCGTCTGCGGAATTGAACAGACGGCTGTTCGCGTTGATGGTGCTTTCCGTCAGATCGACGCAGTTGGTCTCCTTGGTGAACTCGTCGGCAGGCTCGTTAAAGCCGATGTGGCCGTTGTGGCCAAGGCCCAAAAGCTGCAGGTCAACGCCGCCGGACAGAGCAATGGAAGCCTCGTAGGCATCGCATGCGGCCTCGGCATCAGGGTTGGCGCCGTTGGGGACATGCGTGTTTTCAGGACGAACGTTCACATGATCGAACAGATGCTTCTGCATGAAGTAGTGGTAGCTCTGCTCGTGATCGTGAGAAAGGCCGCGATATTCGTCAAGATTGAACGTGGCAACGCGAGAAAAGTCGAGGTCTTCCTCTTCGTAGCGCTTGACGAGTTCGGCATAGAGGCCCTCGGGCGTAGAACCCGTGGCGAGACCGAGCACGCAGCCAGGCTTTTCAGAAACCAGTTCCGCGATGATATCCGCAGCCGCTTCGCTCATATCCTGATAATCTTTAGCAACGATGATCTCCATCGAAACCCCTTTCGCTTCATACCAGCCCGAGCTCTTTCAGCCGCGGGCGAAACGCAGCCTTCGCATACCGCCCCATGATGACAAAACGGGCAAGGGCGATTCATCCATAACGAAAAACCGCACGGAATAACCAAGGCGCGAAACCAAACCTACAATAAGCCGGACAACGATGATACCGCACCAAGAACATGCGGGAAAGACGCCCGCGGTATGACCCTGAAGCCCCAGAGCGCAAGAAAGGGGCGTGCCAATTGACACGCCCCGATCGAAAACGCGTCCGAAAAAGGGGAGGGGAAGGACGCGGGGAAATTGGTTGATTAGTCTAGCGCAACAACATCGGCCTCGGTAATGGGCGTGGTCGGCTCGAGCTTTCCGCCCGTAGCTGCCTGAATGCCGCAAATACGACCGGTGGTCATGCAATGGCCAGCCGACATTCCTCCCTGGAACATCGACCAGTCAGGCAGACCGCATAGTTGCCCGGCGGAAAATCCCGTAATCCACAGGTTCGGAATAACGTTGCGGTCTTTATCAAGAGCTTGATAATTGCCATTTACCGCAGCGCCTGCGCACATGGCGGACACGCGGATATGCTTGTGAATGCCCCAATACGGAGGCTGCTCGATCTTTTTGAGGTACTTCGCCTTCTTGCCGAAATCGGAATCGAAGCCCGCATCGCACATCTCGTTGTAGCGCTCGACAGACTTCTTCAGCGCGTCGGCAGGGATGCCGAGCTTTTCGGCAAGCTCGTCCAACGTATCGCAGCAATACGTGTCAATGAGGTCCTCGATGACGTTTGCTCCACTTTCCGCAGAGCGATCCATCTCAACATCGGGCATGTAAACCTTGATCGCTTCTTTATCGGTCGGTTCGCCGCCCCATTCCGTCACCTGGTCAACATAGTTGTCGTCGAAGATTTGACTATACCAGCCAGGCTTGGGCTGATAGCACAAAACGCAGTTGAGCTGTTCGAATTCAGCGTCTTCGTTCATGAAACGCTCGCCGTTTTCGTTGACCGTCAAAAACGGCTCGTTATACATCGGGCCCGAATCGAAATCGTGCATCATATGAGAATGTCCCACGGGAACGAACGTGCCGCCGATTGCCATAGCCATCATGATGCCGTCGCCCGTCTTGTTGGTCTGCTTGCGGTCGAAGTCTTTCACGTCGGGGCAGTAGCGCTCTATCAAGCTCTGGTTGTTCTGGTAGTCGCCCGTCGAAAGAATGACGCCTTTGGTGGCATTGAATTTGATGTAGTCAGTACCGCTTTTGCCCACAACGCCGGTCACTGCCCCGGATTCGTCGGTAACAAGCTGAACGCCAGGCGTGCTATAGAAGAACTCGACGCCTTTTTCGGCGGCTAGCTCGGCTAGCGCCTTAATTGCATTTCCGTTGTTGTACGGCTTAGGCCCGAACAGAATGGAGCGACGAGAGCATTTGCTACCGTCCTCGTATTCAGTCACGGCCGTAGGACGGATTTTGTACGGAGGAAAACCGGCCTCCGCGGTACGCACTTGCATCCAGCGGATTGTCTCACCCGAGTATTTGGCCCACGTGGTGGCCAAATCTCGATCGGCGCGCCAATGGCAATCCTCCATGAAGGCCTGAATGAAGTTCATCACGCCCTGTTCGTCCGATTCGTCGAGCAGCACGCCCGTGCACGTGCCACCCTGCGCGATCGGCGTGGGCTCTTTCTGAAGCACGGCAACCGTCGCGCCTTCTTCAAGCGCCGAAAGAGCCGCCGGAACGCCACCCGTTCCGGCGCCGACGACTACGACGTCGTAGGTCTTCTCTTCAGAGAACTTAGTAATGGGGTCGAGCTCTACAGGCGAGCTCTCGAAGTCAGAAGCCTGCAATCCTTCGGGGTACGGAGTACCGCCTTCGGTAGTGCCCGACTCGGGTTTTTCGCCCGATTCGGAAGGCGAACAGCCGGCAAGCGCTACGCCCGCAGCAGCAACAGCGCCCGTAGCAAAAGCGCCTTTGAGAAAATGACGACGATCGAGTTCCATAGCCCCTCCTTGTATCTCCAAGTATTCTTTCGAGCGCTTTGCTCAAGGTGGCAAATCACCTCGAGCAAACACCTCGACAGGCGAAACTCTATGACACCGATAATGCATTCCGCGTACCACCAACGGTCTGAACTACGGTTTTGCCTCGCGTCGTCTACTACAAACAGGATGAATTCGAAATGAGAGCAAGAGTCGAGCCGTTCTTGCGAACGCAAGCGTCGTACGTTTCCTATAATCGCTATGGGAGGGAAACCATGCTGAAAACATTCTTGAAGGAAACGCCTTAAGCGGCGTCAATTATCATAGGGCTCGCTTGCGCGGGGCTTGCCTTTGAGGCGTTACGAACTCCTGCCGTACGCAACGTCACCTTCGAAGTTTTCCATCCGATTCCATACCTCATTGAGGGCATCGGATTATTGATTGCCGCTTTCGTTCTCGGTAAAGCAAGCAAAACACTTCGCATGGACAAGCATCCATTCCTATCGATCGGAGTGGGTGCGGCAGCAAGCATTTCCCTCTTCCTGATTATGCAGTCAGGCGACCCTTTAACCGGAGACGCCTCAAGAGACGTCGTAGTGAGCGCCTATCGGCTTTCGAGCGCTCTGCTTTTCGTTCTATGGGCAGAACGCCTTTACCCCATGGGAGCACGGCGCGCGGCATATGCCTACGCCCTTTCCCTTGTCGTCGCAGCTATCCTGATGGCGGTTCTCTCGTTCTGCTCTCTAGCCATCGGACAATCCGTGCTGGCAACGCTCCCCCTACTTTCCGTTGGGTTGCTTCTTTCGTCGCACAATGCCGAGACGAACGCGGGAGACAATACGGGCGCTGAAGACACGCATCCTCTCGCCGAAAGCCTCCCGGCACTCAGGACGAAAACAAAACACGACATCCTTATTGCAGCCGTTCTGCTGCTCACGCCACTCGTCATGCGCGGCCCCTTTATTTCCGTGCAGTCGTCATGGATCGATCAGCAAAGCGACTCGATTGCTTCATTCTTGATTCAAGTGAGCATGGCAATCGGTCTCCTCCTCGGATGCGGCCTGATCTTCATGCTTATCCGCTTTCTCTGGAACAAACGCTGCATCATGTTCTTTGAGCTGCTCATCGTCCCGCTGTCCCTCCTGGCTTTCTACGCTGCGCAAGCATCGGAGACGCTGTGGTTCTTCTACGTCCCCATCGTCGATGCCACATATCGCACGCTCCTGCTCTTCGTCATCCTCATGCCCTTCCTCGTAAAAACAAAGAACTCGTTCGCCCTGATGCCAATTGGCCTTGGCGTACTCATTATCGGCCGTGCGCCGTTTTCCCTCCTCGTATCGATACTGCCTGAAGCCGCATATGCGGGCATTTCCGTAGCGTTCGTCACGCTAGGAATTGCAGGCAGCATCACCGCGCTCCTTGTAAGCGGCATGTTCGAAGATGAAAGGCCGGAGCAATCTCTCGTTCAACCCGCCTCCTCTGCGTTGAACGACAACCTCGAACTTGCATGCGACACCCTTGCGCAGCAACGCAGGCTCACGGCGCGAGAACGCGAAGTGCTCGGTCTGCTCGCGCAACACTACAACGCCCCCTACATCGCCAAAAAGCTGGTCCTCAGCACTTCCACAGTCAAAACCCATATGCGAAACCTCTATGCGAAATTGGAAGTCCATTCGCAAAGCGACCTATACTTGCTCCTGGAGAGCACCGCGAAAATCTCAAGCCAGGAGGAGTCCCATGACCGCCCGTAGAACTTTCGACGCATTCGTTTTCGACCTTGACGGAACACTGCTCGACACGCTCCCCGACCTTGTCGCGGTAACTAACGAAGTGCTCGCAAGCTTCGAGCTCCCAACCCACTCTCGCGACGAAATCCTTGCCATGGTCGGCAATGGCCTGCGATCCCTCATCTCTCAAGCCGTGCCGCAAGACCTTCCCCAAGACGAGGTCGAGCGCATCCTCGCTTGCTGGAAAAAGACTTACGACGAGCACGGACAAACGCATACGTCGATTTACGACGGCATGATGGAGGCGCTCCTGGAGCTTAAGCGGCGCGGAAAAAAGCTTGCCGTGTTCTCCAACAAGTTCGATGGCGGCGTAAAAACGGTCATGAATCATTTCATGCCGGGACTCATGGATTACGAACTCGGCGAAGGCCCCGTGCCGCGCAAGCCCGATCCCCAAGGACTCTTCCTCATAGCAACCGAGCTCGGCATCGATCCAAAGCGCATAGCGTTCGTAGGGGATTCGGCCGACACCGACATGCAAGTGGCTCGCAATGCCGGCGCTTTCGCACTGGGAGTGAGCTGGGGATACCAACCTGTCGAACGCCTGCGCAAAACAGCGGATGCCATCATCGACCACCCTTCGCAGCTGCTCGATTTCGCGTAATGCGACAAACGAGACGATTCCTCGCCGCAATCGAAGCGTTGCGCTCCCGTAAAGTCCTTGCGCTACAATAATCTGACGCAAACGAACCATTCCGCAAAAGCGAGCCGAGGAGGCAACCATGGCCTCGCCTAAAAACATCGGAGACCAGATTTTTGATGCTGTGCAAGATGCCGTGAATTCCCAAGACTTCAGCGCGCTGCAATCGACCATCGAGTATTCCGTAGGCCTTGCTGCGAAGAATATCAGCAAAGGCCTGGCCCACGCCTCAAAAAGCATGCAGCAAGCGCAAGCCGAATATCAGCAAGAGCAAGAAAAACGCCGCCAAAAGCAGCTGATGCAGGCCATCCATGCGAAAAGCACCCCCTCGAAAGCCGTCGGGTACGCCATGGCCATCGGGGGAGGCGTTGCAGCCGTTCCTTTCCTCCTTGGCGCAGCCATCGTTTCCACGAGCGGGATTGCCGCATTCTTCGTACCTCCTCTTTTATTCGCCGCAGGAGGACTGGTTTTATGCGGCTTCGGCATACGCCGCCTGCGTCTGACAAAATCTTTCGAGCTGTACAGGGACATCATTTCCACGCGCGAATACTGCACCGTAGAAGAACTTGCCGCCCGCACGGCCGCATCCCCGAAAACCGTCATGAAAAACCTCAAGGCCATGCTGAAAAAAGGCATGTTCAAGCAAGCTGCGTTCGACGACGACGAACAATTCCTCATCACGACGCACGACGCCTACAGGGAATACCGCGCCGCCCAGCTTGAAGCGCAGCATCTCCGCCACCAAGAAGCCCTCGCTCAAAGCGTCGATGCCCCATCCGGACAGAGCCAAGCCTTAACCCCCGAAGCGCAAGCCCTGCTCGCGCGCGGCGAGGCATTCGTCGCGAAGATTCGCATGAGCAACGACGCCATTCCGGGCGAGGATATATCCCGCACAATAGACCAGATAGAGCACACCGTACGCACCATCCTCAAACGCGCCGAAGAATACCCCCAGGTCATCAATGACCTTGACCGACTGATGGACTATTACCTTCCCACTACGGTCAAGCTTTTGGATGCATACAAAGAACTTGATGCACAACCTATCCAAGGAGAGAACATCCAGAAGTCCAAGAAAGAAATCGAGGCGGCGCTTGATACGCTCAGCACAGCTTTCGAGAAGCTTCTCGACTCCGTATTCAAAGAAATGGCTTGGGACGTTTCCACCGATATATCGGTCTTGCACACCGTCCTCGCACAGGAAGGCCTTGTGGAAGACCCCTTTACAAAGATGCGTCCCTAACAAAACGCGAGCACAAACCGACCCGAGCATCCATCCGAAACCGAAAGGCAGGATATCATGAGCGACCTCCTCAACAACGACCAGATGCAGGCCCCCGGCGTGCCCACGCTAACGCTCACGCCCACCATGAGCGACGCTGCGGCCCCTGCGCCTGCGCCCGCCCTGGTTGCGACGCCCGAAGAAAAAGCCCCAGCCGCGCTCGACGACAGCATGCTGAGCGACGAGGAAAAACGCATGGTAGACAACTTCTCTCAGCAGATCAACGTGCGTGATTCCAGCATGATTCTCCAATACGGAGCCGGGGCCCAGAAGAAAATGGCAGACTTCTCCGAATCCGCGCTCGCCAGCGTGCGCACGCAAGACCTGGGGGAGGTGGGCGACCTGATCAGCAGCGTGGTCGTCGAACTGCGCAGCTTCGACGCTACCGAAGAAAAAGGCGTCTTCGGCTTCTTCAAGAAAAGCGCGAACAAAATCGAGTCCATGCGCGCCAAATACGACAAGGCCGAAGCGAACGTGGATAAAATCGTTGGAGCCCTGCAGGGTCACCAGATGAAGCTCATGAAAGACGCCGCGACGCTCGACAAGATGTACGAGCTCAACCTGACATACTTCAAAGAGCTCACCATGTATATTCTTGCAGGAAAAAAGAAACTTGCCGAAGTTCGCGACGGAGAACTGAAAGAACTCGTTGAGAAGGCACGTTTAAGCGGCAAAGCCGAAGACGCGCAAGCCGCACAAGACCTTGAGGCCATGTGCACCCGCTTCGAGAAAAAGATTTCCGACCTGGATCTCACCCGCACCATTGCCATGCAAACGGCGCCGCAAATTCGCCTGGTGCAAAACAACGAAATCACCATGGTCGAAAAGATTCAAACCACCATCGTCAACACCATTCCTCTGTGGAAAAGCCAAATGGTGCTCGCCCTTGGCATCGCAAATTCAGCCGAAGCCGTGCGTGCTCAAAATGCCGTCACCAACATGACCAACGAGCTGCTCAGAAAGAATGCCGAGATGCTGCACACCTCCACCGTAGAGGTGGCGCGCGAATCCGAACGCGGCATCGTAGACATCGAAACCCTGAAAAACACGAATGAAACGCTGATCAGAACCTTCGACGAAGTCATTCAGATTCAAAAAGAGGGCCGCCAGAAACGCGCCGAAGCCGAAGCCGAGATGCGCCGCATGGAGGCCGATCTCAAGCAAAAGATGCTCGAGATCCCACGCGCCTAGCAAAAACCGGCGGGAGATGCAGCCAAGCGCATCTCCCGCTTTTCTTTTCTCTGGGCATAGTTAGTTTAGAAGCCGCACGTCACGCAAACCATCCCGCTTGCGGAAGAACCCGCCCTTCTTTATGCAAGAGACGTATGCTTGACGCATATGTAAACGCTTACGGTTCATGCTCGCGCAGACGAGCGGAAAGCGAGGCTTCATGAACATCAAGAAGGTCGTTGTCGCAGGCGCGGGCGTTCTAGGGAGCCAAATTGCCTTTCAAAGCGCATACAAAGGCTTTGACGTTATCGTGTGGGTGCGCAGCGAAGGCTCAGTCGAACGAGCTCGTCCCAAATTCGAACGGCTACTGGGCATATACGAGACAACTCTCGAGGCCATGAAAACAAATCAGGCCGCCTACTGCCGCGGACTGGCCGAAAGCCCTCAAGTTTCAGAGAAAGAAATAGACTCTCTGAAAGACGCGGCGAAAAAAGCCTTCGAAAGCCTGAAGTTCACAACGAGCTACGAAGAGGCCGCAAACGATGCCGATTTGGTAATTGAAGCCATCGCCGAAGATCCGGAACAGAAAATTGCATTCTATACCGAGCTCGCGCACCACCTTCCCGAAAAGACCATCCTAGCTACGAATTCCTCCACCATGCTCCCGAGCACATTCGCCGAAGCAACAGGACGTCCCGAGAAATACCTGGCGCTGCATTTCGCCAACGAAATCTGGAGGAACAACACTGCCGAAATAATGGGGCATGCCGGCACCGCGCAGCAGCCATACGAAGAAGTGGTCAAATTCGCCGACGCCATTGGCATGATTCCTCTGTGCCTCAAGAAAGAGCAGCCCGGCTACATCCTGAACAGCTTGCTTGTGCCGTTCTTGAAATCGGCGCAGGCTCTGTACGCAACAGGAGTCGCCGACCCCGAGACAATCGACAAGACGTGGATGCTTGCGACGGGCGCACCTCTCGGCCCGTTCAGAATCCTCGATATCGTCGGGTTAACCACAGCCTATAACATCGCAATCATGGACCCGCTGGCGGCGGACCCTGAAACGGTTCAGGGCAAGGTGGCAGCCATGCTCAAAGAGCGCATTGATGCTGGAAAGACGGGCGTCAACGCAGGAGAAGGTTTTTACCGATACGAGAAATAGCTCAGCACTAAAGACGGAGATACCAAAAAGGCCGCTCAATGAGCGGCCTTACAATTCAATGGTGGTCAGAGAGGGACTCGAACCCCCGGCACGGGGATTTTCAATCCCCTGCTCTACCAACTGAGCTACCTGACCAGTTACGCTAATCGCAGGTATGTATATTACAGAAACCTCTTCGTCTTTGCAAGAAGAATTTCTGACTTTTTTAAAGGACGACCCTGGCTTATATCGCCATATACGCGCTTGTCACACGGGCGCAGAGCCACCCCTCTGAAAAAGGATCCGGAGCGTCGTTTCTCTCCGGATCCGCCATCGAACTTTGTTCCGATAACCCAATCGACGCTATTTCATCGCGCAACCAGCGCCGAAAAGAAGGTCGCGTTCGTCCTCGGGAAGTGCGGCGCGCGCTTGGTCACGAAGATTATTTACGCCGATGAAGAACTGACGCATCATGACGACCATGAGATAGCGCCCCTTTGGCGTCAGCGTGATCTGTTCGTCGTCGTCGACATCGAACGCACCCGACATCTTCATGAACGCATACTCGGCAGGAAGGCCTTGGGCAACGCTGCAACCGAAATCACGCTTCCACTGCTTTTTATCCAATCGAAGGCCGAAAAGCTGCATCATAAAGCGATAGCGCATACGGTTGTGCTTGGAAAACGTCGCCTTGCCCATGACGGACATGCGGTTCGCCTGTATGGCTTCGTTGTATTCGCGAACACTGAAGGTGTTAACGTATTGGGTGTCGCCCAAATACGTCATGCCGCCGCTGCCAATTGCGGGATACTCCTCGTAATCGACAATATACTCGTCAATCATCTGGCCCCCGCGAGCATCCGACAAATTGCCTTCGGGGCGTTTATTGAACGTCCATGCACTGCCATGGATGAATGGGGAGTTGCCGCCGCCTGCCAAGGTGTCGCAAATAATCTCGTAAAAATGCCTCTCGCGGTTGTAATCAACCTTCCCCACGGTGGCGGCAAGGGACTTTTCCACCGAAGGAGATGCCATAAGGGGATAGAACGTAGTCTGGCTCGTGCCGCTTTCAAGCACCATTTCCAAATCGCGACGAAGAATCTCCTCGGTCTGCGCCGGGAAGTTAAAAATCATGTCCACGTTAAGCGATTTGAAGTACGGCGCGGCCACCTTGATAGCCTCCAGGGTGCTCTCGCCGCTTCCGTACTTGTCGTAGCGATCCATCTGCTTCAAAAGGCCGTCATCGAAGCTCTGGACACCCACGCTCATACGGTCAACGCGACCCTGCAAACGCTCCAGGTATTCGGGAATCAGATGATTCGGATTGGTTTCGCAGGAAACCTCTTTGATGGAGAACTCGGACTTCGCCATGTCTATGATTTCGCACAGCTCATCAAGGACGATGGTTGGCGTACCTCCGCCAATGTAGACGGAATCGAAATCGTAGCCGAGCTCTTTGAGCATCATCATTTCGCGACGAAGGTTGGCGAAATACGGCAGAGCGTAATCTTCCGAAAACGGGAAGCGATTGAACGAGCAGTACGGGCACAATCGTTCGCAGAAAGGAATGTGGATGTAGAGCATATACGGCTGGCCCGGCTTGGGTCCAGGGATACGCGCATCAGAGCAGGGGTCTATCTTCATGAAGCGCGATGCGCACATACGCACCGCGCTTGTAAGCATTCGTTCGCTGAGCATGCGGTCCTAACCTTTGAGCGCTCGCAATGCAATATCGCGGCGCAGCTGTTTACCTTCGAAGTTGATTTTGTCGCACGCCTCGTATGCGAGTTCGCGCGCATCTTCGAACGTATCAGCAAGGGCGACAATATTCAACACACGCCCGCCATTCGTGACAAGCTCTTCATCTGCGTTGAACGCCGTTCCCGCATGAAAGACCGTAACGCCTTCGAGGGCTTCGGCCTCTTCGATTCCGAGAATGACTTTTCCTTTTTCGTAGGAACCGGGGTAGCCTTCGCTTGCCAGCACGACGCAGACTGCGCACTTGTCGCTCCATTGCAGGTCAATGTCGCCCATACGGTTTTCAGCGACAGCCTTGAACACCTCGACGGCGTCACTTTTCATGCGAGGCATGACAACCTGGGTTTCCGGATCCCCGAAACGAGCATTGAATTCGAGCAGCTTAGGCCCTTCGGGGGTCAGCATAAAGCCGCCATAGAGAACGCCCGTGTATGCCGCCTCAAAATCCTCCGCGGTAGCAGCAGCGGCCTTTTGCATAATGCCCTGCATCTGAGCCTCAAGCTCGGGCGTAACGCACGGAACGGGGGAGTACACGCCCATGCCGCCCGTGTTGGGACCGCGATCCCCGTCGTATGCGCGCTTGTGGTCCTGAGCGCACGGCATGCAAAGGGCCTTACCGCCGGCAAGATACGCGAGCATGCTGCACTCGGGGCCTTCGAGCATCTCTTCGATGACGACGATAGAGCCTGCCTCGCCGAAGTCTCCCGCAAAGCAGTCGCGAACGGCTTCTTGGGCATCCTCAAGGCAATCGGCAACGATAACGCCTTTGCCGGCAGCCAAGCCGTCGGCCTTAACGACAATGGGAGCGCCTACTTCGTCAAGATAGGCCATAGCTTCCTGCTCGCTGGTGCATTTCTTGTAGCGCGCCGTGGGGAGGTCGTGAGCCAGCATGAATTCTTTGGAGAAGCTCTTGCTGCCTTCGAGCTGCGCACCCTGGGCGTCGGGGCCGAACACGGCAAAGCCGGCATGGCGAACCTTTTCGGCAACGCCTTCGACCAAGGGAGCCTCAGGGCCTACGACAACCAGCTCGATATCGTTGTCGCGGGAGAAGCCGATGATGGCCTCGGCATCGAGAATATCGAGCGGGACGTTTTTCGCAATGGCCGCCGTACCGCCGTTACCGGGAGCCACATACAGCTCTCCGATATGAGACGACTTAGCAAGCGCCCACGTCAGGGCGTGCTCGCGACCGCCACTACCAAGCACCAGTACGTTCACTTACGTTCCTTTCAACGTGCAGACACGCTGCTTATTGAGAATCGACCCCGGACCAAGCCGGGATCGATTCGTTCATGCATTGATCATAGTGTTTCTTTTGGCGAATCGGACGGAGCGGTTTGCTGTCGAACCCGTCCGCCATACAACCGACAGAGCGGGACGATTCTTTTACCAACCCCTCATAAACGTCTGGTTGCGATCGGGACCAACCGAGATGATGGAGGCCTTCACGCCGCTAAGACGCTCGATTTCCGAAACATAGTCTTTCGCTTCCTGCGGCAGCTCATCGAAGCTTTTCGCGGAGGTGATGTCTTTACCCTTCCAGCCAGGCATGGTCTTATAGATCGGCTTAGCATGGAACAGCACGCTCTGCTGCATGGGGAAGTAATCGTAGCGCTTTCCTTCGCACTCGTAGGCGACGCAGATTTTCAGCTCGTCGAAAGCGGAAAGCACGTCGAGCTTGGTGAGCGCGATATCGGTCAGGCCATTGACCTCCGCCGCATAACGGGCAATGACAGCGTCAAACCAGCCGCAGCGACGTTTGCGACCCGTGGTAACGCCGAATTCATGGCCCTCGGAGCACAGCAGATCGCCATCGATAGCGTCCTGGCCCTCGCCGCCGTTTTCGGGATACAAAAGCTCGGTGGGGAAGGGGCCGGCGCCAACGCGGGTAACGTACGCCTTCTGAATGCCGAGCACGCGGTCGATGGCCGTGGGACCGACGCCCGAACCCGTTGCAGCGCCTCCAGCACAGCAGGAAGAGCTGGTAACGAACGGATACGTGCCGTGGTCTATATCGAGCAGGGTACCCTGCGCACCCTCGAACAGAATCTGCTTCCCTTCGCGCAGCGCATCGTTGAGCAACTGGGCGGTTTCCGCCATATGAGGACGAATGACCTCGGCATACGGCAGGTACGCTTCGCAGATTTCTTCAACCGTGAAGGTGCGCTTACCGTACACTTTTTCAAGAATAGCGTTCTTGGTTTCCAGAGCCGCTTCAACTTTCATGCGGAAAACGTGCTCGTCAAGAAGATCCTGTATGCGGATGCCGCTGCGGGCGGCCTTATCCTGATAGCAAGGACCGATGCCGCGGTTCGTTGTGCCGATTTCGTTTTTCCCGAGACGGAACTCCGAAGCTTTGTCCAGCTCAATGTGATAGGGCATGATGACGTGGGCATCGCAAGAGATTTTCAAGCGATCGCAGGAAAGACCTTCGCCCTCCAGCATCTCCATCTCTTCAACCAAGACCTGAGGGTTCACCACGACGCCGTTGCCGATAACCGGAATGGCGTCTTCATACATGATGCCCGAAGGAATCAGATGCAGGGCAAGTTTCTTTTCTCCGTGGATGACCGTATGGCCGGCATTATTGCCGCCCTGATAGCGAACCACGTAGTCGAAATCTCGGGCAATAAGATCGGTGACCTTGCCCTTGCCCTCGTCGCCCCATTGGGCGCCGACCAACACCACGTTCGGCATGTTCGTCCTTTCACTTGACGATATCGTGTTAGACAACCTTGTAATTATAGCGCGACCATTGTATGAGCGTCGGCATATTGCCGAACGGCCTCAACAATCTCCTTATGGCAGGTAAAAAGAATGACCTGGCGTTTTTCAGCAAGCTCGCTCAACGCTCGAACGGCTCCTTTGCGGCGTTCGTCGTCGAAGTTTACGAGTATATCATCTGCGAGCACGGGCACGGCGTTCCCGACACCTTCTACGCACTCGAGCAGCGCAATGCGCAGGGCGAGATAGAGCTGCTGGCAGGTACCCATGGAAAGAAAGCGAGGCTCCCTTTCGCCCCGGAATACATCCACGGCCACCAGGCGCCCGTCGTCTTTCATCCGAATCTCAACCCACGTTCCGCCCGTCATCAGAGAAAGCAGGTGCGACGCGCGAGCATACACCTCGGGCACGCTTTCGCTTTTCCATTCTTCGATAGCACGAGCCAAAACGCGGCGGGCAAGAAGAAGCTTTGCAAGGTTTTCCGCCTCTTCGTTCTTTCTTGTGATGATCTGCGCACGCTGCGTTTTCAGAAGGTCGAATTCACGAGAGCGCTCCGCATCGAACAAGCATTGCCTCAGTTCGCCAAGGCGAATGTCGTTTCGACGCATGGATTCAAGGAGAACGTCCCTCTCCTCGAGCGCTTCCTCGAGTACCTGATGAACGCCTTCGAGACCTTGATCTTCAGCGCATTCGACGCGACGGAAGAGCTCGCGGCGGCGCGCCGCCTCCCGATCGAGGGTCTCATGCCCTGCGGTTTTTCGGGCTTCAAGAGCCCTTATCCGCTCCTCGATTCCGCGCAGCTCCGAAAGCTGAGAGCGAGACCTCTCCATAATGATGCGGGCGTTTCGAATTGAACCCTGCGCTTCGGCAAGACCCATGGCATCAAGCTCTTTTTGAACGCGCAACGAAAACATGAGCTCGTCCTGCTCGCACACTTCAAGAACACGACGCGCCTTTGAAACTTCGCCTTCGCCCTTCTTTGCCGATGCGGCACGGGATTTTTTCTTCCGCTGGGAAAAAAGAAACGACCCCACGCCAATCGCACACGCGCCAACCGCAAGCCCCACGCATACAAGAAAGGCGTCGGAGCCCGACAATCCTTTGACCGCCGTTGCCACACCGGCGAGGAAAAGAACGATACAGCATGCAAGGATAGCTTTATCAGATTTCGAAAACGCTGCCGTGTCTTGTTCGTCACACGCTTCAGCCTGCGCTCGGGCCCGGTCGAAGGCGTCTTGAGCCGACTCGATCCTACGCTCAAGACGCACAGATTCCTTATCCAGCCCTTCAAGCCGACGAAGCACCGTTGCTTCGGAGCTTTCGTCCGCCGCATAGACTCCTCCGCGCTGTCGCAAGGCCCGAACCCCTGCAGCAGCTTCGTCCAGAGAACGATTACAACGAGCGAGCTCTTCTGTCGAAGCGTCTATTCTTTCTTCCGTCCGACGAATCTCAGCCTCGCATGCTCCAAGCAGTTCGATACGAGCATTGAGCTTGCCTATTTCGACGAGGCGCTCGTCCTTCCGACGAAGCAGGCCTTCGTACTCTTCGCCCTCCTTCTTGAATCGGTCCGACTCTTCCCGCGCCAGGGCAAGACGCCGCTTGCATTCGTCTTCTTCGGCCTGGATGCGCACGAGGGAGTGCTTCGCCGAGGCCGAACGACTTGTGCGCGCCGCTATGGATTCGTCGATGGCACGAAGGGCCTCAGCGGGGGATATCTCGGTGCCCGACCCGGCGGTCAAGAGCTTCGAGGTCATGTTAGCCGCGCTCCCAAGGCTTCGAAGTTCATCGCTGTCCAGGGAAAACATGGTTTTAAATGTCTCTTTATCGAGCGATTCTGCAATGTTTTTCGCCTCCGCCGACGAGCAGGAGAGGCCGTCAGCGTTGCGTGTGCGCGACACTTCGTGAAAACAACCCTCCTCGTCAACGAAACGAAGCGTCCCCGACCTCTGCGCAAACGGAGGCTTGTACGTGTTTTTCTGGCCGCGCGCATCCTCCCATCCGAAAAGAACACCGCCGACAAACGCGTTTATCGTTGTTTTCCCCGCTTCGTTTTCCCCGTAGACGACATTCAGTCCCGGAGAAAACGGACCGATATTCTTGTCGAAGAATTTCCCGAACGCCTGAATATGAATTCTGTCAAGGTGAAGACGGCTCATCGCGCATCACCTCGTTTTTCAAGAAGAGACAGAATTTCATCCTCGCCCAATTCGTACAGACGGTCTATGGACCTCTCCACAGAGCCGGGAAGCGTGAGCCCCCTTTTCGAAAACTCCTCTTGCAGGTAGAGAAGCGCGTCTTCTTTCGAATCCTTCTCTTTTTCGAAGCCGTTCAACAACGTCGAGTAAAACGAAGCGGAACGGGCAAGGGCCCGCTTGTCACGCGGCGGCACGGTGGCGCACAACAGCGCGTCGCAATAAAACGACGGATACCCTTCGTTGAGTTCGCGCCTCAACGACTCAAGAGCCTCTTCGCGAGAAAGCATCTCGTGAAGAGGCGTCGTTCCTTCGAGCGTAATACGCACGACCATCTCATCGCACGCGCTGGCGGCGTTCTCATCGAACACGCGGCGAATGCACGCCGAGATAACGTCGTCGTAGCCCGCACACTGCGACACATCGACGCGAAGACGCTCCCACTCGACCGATTCGCACGCGACGAATTCAACCTGATTTGCAAAGCCCTGTTCGAGGGTCACCATAAAACAGCCCCGGTCGCCCGTTTCCTTGATGTCCCTACCTTGGACACACCCGCAGAACGCGACGCGAGGATTCGTCTCGGAATTCATATATCTCTTGTGTATGTGCCCCAAAGCCCAGTAGTCCATCCCGGAGGCCATAAGTTTCTGCTCGGAAGTCGGGGCTTTATAAGGGTCCATCCAAAGTCCCGTATGGAGCATCCCTACGCAAAACGGCGCTTTTACCCCGCACTTTTCTTCTGCCGCCGCCCTGGTCACGCCCTCGGAAATATCTTCCCCGGGAGCCATATTGCAAAAACCGCGGGCGGCTATGACGGCAAGAGGCTCTCCGTTTTTCTCGTGGCAGACAAACCCCGGCTTATCCGAAGGAAAAAGATATGCGTTCTCGGGAAGGTCTGGAATGACGGTACGCCAGTTCGGGTAAGGGTCGTGGTTTCCGGCGATAATGTATGCTTTTATCCCCTCGTCACCGAGACGCTTCAGCCCCTGGATAAACCGACGATAATGGGCATAGCTCGGTTTATCGGTATCGAACACGTCTCCGCAAAGCAGGAGAAAGTCGACCTGGTTTTCCACGCACGCCTGAATAACGCGATCGTACGCATCGGGAATCGCATGCACCAGGCGGTCGGCCCATGCGGGAGACAGGGCACGCAGCCCTCTGAAGGGGGCACCCAGATGAATGTCCCCCGCATGAATGAATGTAAGTCTCTCTCCCAATCTAGGCCCATAACCTCGTCGTTAAATTTGGGACGCGTCAATATAATTGCCGAACTTCGTGTATTCGGGATTGAACGAAAGCGTGATATCGCGCGTCGCGCCGTTGCGGTGCTTTGCGACAATAAGCTCCGCCGTACCAAGGTCGGGGCGGCCGTCCTGTTCGGCCTCCACCTCGTCCATGCTTCGGTCGATGAACATGACGATGTCGGCATCCTGTTCGATAGAGCCGGATTCACGCAAATCGGAGAGCATAGGACGCTTCGTTCCGCGCATCTCTACTGCACGAGAAAGCTGAGAGAGAGCCAGCAGCGGCATATCAAGCTCTTTGGCAAGGACCTTCAATCCTCGAGAGATCTCGGCAACCTCGACGGCGCGGTTTCCATCACGGCGCGTCGAAGGCGGCTGCATCAACTGCAGGTAGTCGACGATAATCAACCCTTTTTTCTTATCGCGAAGCTGACGACGCGCCTTCGCACGCATCTCGAGCAGAGAAAGACCAGGGGTGTCGTCTATATAAAGCTCAAGTCCCGACAGCGTTGCCGCCGCATTCATGATGGCGTTCCAGTCTCCTTCTTTCAGGTTGCCGGCTCTCAGCTGACCAAGATTGACGCGGGCTTCCGCGCACAAGATACGCTGGACAAGCTGATTGGCTCCCATCTCCAGGCTGAACATCGCAACAGCAGCTCCGGATTTTGCCGCATTCGTTGCCAAGTTGAGCGCGAAGGACGTTTTGCCGACGCCAGGGCGCGCCGCAAGAATAAGAAGATCGCCTCCTCGGAGACCCCAGAACAGCTTGTCGACATCGGTAAAGCCCGTAGGAACACCAGCCATATGGCTTTTGTTGTTGACCAGCTCGTCAATATCATCGAAGGCCTGGGTGAGAAGGTCGGTGATGTTTTGAAAGGAAGACGAAACGCGCTTCTGCGTTACGTTGAAGAGCATTTTCTCCGCTTCTTCGATAACCGCGTTCGTATCGTCGGGCGCATCGTAGGCAAGCGCATTGATGTTGGTGGAGGCATACACCAAATCACGCAGCACGCTCGTCCTTTTCACGATTTCGGTATGGCTTTTCCAATTGGTCAGGGCAAGCGTATTATTGGCGAGCTCTACCAAATACGGCCTTCCGCCAACGGCCTCAAGCTGCCCTTCCGCAGACAGACGCTCGGCAAGCGAAATCTGGTCGATAGGTATATGACGAAGATTCAACTCAAGCATGCCTTCGAAAATACGCTGATGAGCAGGCCTGAAGAAGTTCTCGGGAGCGAGCTTTGTCGCAATTTCATCGATAGCATCCGGATTCAGCATGCAGGCGGCCAAAACCGACTTTTCAGCCTCTATGTTGCTCGGCAGGGGTCGGCCCGTTGTGGATTGCAGAACAGGCGCCGTGTTGTTCTCAGCCATGTGATTTCGCTCCGTCTTTCGCGCGTATGTGGAAAATCGTCTTCTATCGTCATCTTACTTCATCGCTTGGAAGGAACGATGGAGGATGTCGAACCGAAGCGAGAAGCGGGTGGATCGTTACGTTGAAAAGAAGACCGGATGCAACGATTCGTGCGTACAAAAAAAACCGACGGAACTATGTTCCGCCGGTTTCAAAGCCTATGGGAGCAAGCGTTACTCAGCAGCCTCTTCGGTTGCCTCGACAGCTTCCTCGACGACCTCTTCGGTCTCCTCGACAGGCTCTTCGACCTTCTCTTCGCCAACGAAGAGGTTGAGGTCAACCTTAATGTCGCGGTAGATGGAAAGGGTGACGACATGCTCGCCAGCAACCTTGATGGCCTTCTTGAGCTCAAGGCGCTTACGGTCGATGTCGATGTCGAGCTCCTTCTTGACGGCGTCGACGATCATCTGAGCGGTGACGGAGCCAAAGAGGATGCCCTCTTCGCCAACCTTAGCCTCGACCAGGATCTTCTTGCCTTCCAGGGAAGCCTTGAGAGCGTTGGCATCTTCGATGCGCTTTTCCTCGCGCTTTGCGATATTACCGCGACGCTGCTCGAGCTGCTTCAGGTTGCCCTTGGTGGCCAGAATGGCCATCTTCTGAGGGCCAAGATAGTTATTGAAGAAGCCAGGAGCAACTTCGACGACGTCGCCTTCGCCGCCCTTGCCCTTCAACTCGGTAAGCAGGATAACCTTCATGGAAACCTCCTAGCGATTGCGACGATCGCCACGACCGCTAACTGCGGGCACCGTGTAGGGCATGAGAGCCATCTCACGAGCGTTCTTGATAGCGTTGGCGACATCGCGCTGGTGCTGGACGCAAGCACCCGTCACGCGACGGGGCTTGATCTTGCCACGATCGGTCATGTATTTGCGCAGCATAGCCGTATCTTTGTAATCAACGTACTGTGCGTCCTCTTTGCAGAACTGGCAGTACTTGCGGCGAGGCTGCTTGGTGTATTCAGCCATGATTTCCTCTTTCAATCCTTAAATGGGGTAGTCTCGGTATGCCCAAGGTCTAGAAGGGAATATCCTCGTCGTAGACAGACGTATCTACCGCGGGGGCTGCGGGAGCCGGAGCGTAAGTCGGGGCCGCATACGCGGGTGCGGGAGCGCTCATGTGGGACATGCCCATATTTCCGCCCTCGCCTCGAGCCGTCATGAACTCGATTTCGTCCACAACAACCTCGATTTTGCTACGCTTCTGACCATCGCGTTCCCACTGGGACCAACGAAGTTTTCCTTCAATTGCAACCTTGGAGCCTTTGCTCAAGAAACGAGAAACGCTCTCTGCACGAGCGCCGAACATCGTGCAATCGATGAAATTGGGGTAATCTTCCCACTCGCCAGTCTGCTGGTTTTTGCGACGATCGTTGACCGCAACGCCAAAACCGAGAACAGGGAAGCCGTTTGCTGTCTGACGCAGCTCGGGATCGCGCGTGAGATTGCCCGAAATCACCACTTTGTTGATGCTCATTACTCTTCCTCATTCCTCGAAGCAATGAGGGCCATGCCCTCGATCCGATAGCTAAAACCGTGAACTAGTCGCGGTCAGCGCGGCGGACGATCTTGTGGCGAACCACCGCGTCGGTGATGCGCAGCACGCGGTCCAACTCCGCGATGTTAGCAGGATTTGCATGGAAATCGATCAGGGTGTAATCACCCTCGGTCAGGCCAGCGACCTCATAAGCGAGCTTGCGCTTGCCCCAGTCCTCAACGTTGTCGACCTTACCCTCGCCCTCGGCGATAGTGGTCTCGATACGCTTCATAACTGCCAAACGGGTCTCGTCTTCGATCGTAGGCGCGACAAAGAACAACAATTCATAAGCCTTCATTATGTCACCTCCTCTGGACTTACGGCCCCGGGACGCATGAAGGCATCTGCCCGGGACAGGAAACTTGTTCATAATATCAACAGCATCCGCCCGATGCAAACAAAAAATCCCACGTCGCCGCGCTCATCACAACTTGTCCATGATGATACAAAAGACCGCTTTCGCGTTTCTTCCCGATGTCATCAACCCCTCTTCCAACAACCACTCGAAACCCTGCCGTCTTTCTGCGCGAAAACGAACGCTTTCGTCCGCTCTCCAAGTGATTCTCTTGTTCTTTTCCCCTCGCTACGCCACCTGTCCTATACTTCTTTCAGGATATGAAACCGCGGCATAATGCCGCCTAACCCAAGGAGATACGATGGCTGATAGAAACGTCGAAAGCGATACCATCGGAGTTCCCAAGCTAGACGAAACGCTTGAAATCCTTCTTCTTCAGGTGATCGAGGAAGCACAGCAGCGCATGGAAGACGGCGAGGACGTAGTTCCGTTCACGGCCCTCCTTGTAGGCGATTCCGTCTTCGAGGAAACCCACAACGGTACCACCGACGAATGCTTCGCCTCTGCGCAGAAAACCGTCGAGGGAGCAGAAGGAGCGCGCGCTTACGCGTTTTGCTACGACGGCTACATCGAAACCGATGATGGAGACAAAGACGCCATCATTGCCGAGGGAGGCATCCCGGGCGAAAAAGACGGCGTGGCAGTGGGCCTGCTTTATGACGCGAGCGGGGAGGAAATAGCCTTCGAAGAAGAGGTTTGCTACATCGCCGAAGCCCCGAACTTCCTGGCAAGCAAAGAGCCCGTTCCCGCCATCATAGAGGACGACGAGGAGTAACACATCCTCTTGGTTTTCCGATTGAGGTCCGCCCATAGAGGCGGACCTTCTTTTTTCATGGCGACAGAACAAGGCGCATAGGGGAGAAGCGTGCGTATCGAGCAGACATGAAGCCTGAAGAACTAAAACGCGCACCATCGCTCAAATCACCAAAAAACGGCAGCTCCGCATTCCTATGCTGCGGAGCCGCCGCTCATCAAAACCCATGCGTCCTTTCTTGCCGGAGTGCCCCTCACCGTCTGCCCACGGAGCAGGAAACGCTACCCCTTATCTGATCGGCGGGTATCTCGGATGGATCGAACATCACCTTCGATCGATTGTCCCATATAAGGTCGCGGCGGACGAACGCCCCCGTGCTCTTGTCCTTGACGTCGCGATAGATTTTGCTTACGCGATAATAGTCTTCACCCTCTTTTTCAAAATGGTGGTCTTCCTCCACGATTTCATACGCTAAAGGGATTTCCTTCTCGCAGCGAAGCTCGCCGTACATGCGCTCTTCGTCGAACCAGATCAAAAGTTGAAAATCCTGATCGGTGTTGTTCTTGAACCTGAAGTCGACGTAGTTGTACCCCACGGATGTCCCTGCGCTCATCGGAACGCGCTTCCCATGATCTGGAGCCAATGCATCGGAGTGCGTGTGGAATTCGGTCACATCGAGAGGACTATCCAGCACAAGAAGATGGATGGTGTTGGCAAGATTGCACAACCCTCCTCCCACATCCGGCACCAGTTTTCCTCCCTGAATCACACGACCGGCCTTATAGCCTTTTTTCGGAGTTATCTTTCCCGTTAGCTTGAAGAAAGAAAACGTCTCCCCCGGATGAATAACAAGCCCGTTCATAGGCTCGCTAGCAATTTTGAGGTTCACGACCTTGTTCTGCTGAAGCACAGGGTCGACACCTTTTCCCGTCTTAATGAGGATATTGCTTTTATGGGAGAGAACGACAGGAAGCTTTTCTTCGCAGCGCGCCGTTGCGAAGCGCTCGGAAGAACGCGCATTCTCGATATGCCTCTTCGCTATCTCTTTCTTCACTGAAATTGCGTACGTTACAGGATTGATATCGCAAAAACGAACACGCTTCTTATCGGCCATCTCGTACCTTACCTGATATGATCTCTTCCATTTTCTTCTACAAGGGGCGCTCGACAGACCCTAGGCGCTGATACAGACGCCCGCTTTTCCTCCACAGGGCAAGCAGCGCCTTCTCCACATAACGACGCTTTCCGATGCGCTGCCCCGGAACCGTGACGTAGTGAACCAAGATGCTCGCAAGGCCGCTTGCGTTCGCTCCGCGGATATCGGTAAACATCTGGTCGCCTATAACGATTGCCTCGCTACGCTCCAAGCCCAGTTTTTCAAGAGCAGCTTCGTAGCCCTTCGGGCTCGGCTTTCCTGCATCCGGGATAAACGGGATATGGGTCTTCGCGGTAAACGACTCCAGACGCGACGTTTCGTTGTCCGACAAAAGCACAACCTTGAAACCGCGAGACTGCAGTTCGAGGAGAAAGGCATCCATTTCTTCCGTCGATGGGTCTCCATGATGCACGAGGGTATTGTCAACGTCAAAAATAAGGCCCCGATACCCCAGCTCGTACAACTTATCGTAATCGATGCTGAAAACGCTTTGCGCGTATTCGTACGGATAGAACTGCTCAAACACGATATTCCTCCCATGCGGTTACAAAGGCTATATTACCACGGAGCTGTATAATGGCGGCGTTGTAAACACAAGCCCTCGAGAGGCGCCGCATATGAACACTAACCCTGAACTCATCGTCATGCTGACGCATAACGACCGAACCGTATCAAACGCACAAGAGATCTTCGAAGCATGCAAGAACTCCAAGGCTCGCTTCTGGGGGTTCAAGGAAGAGCCTCTTCCTCTTGAAGACATGAAAAGGCTTTACTCAGTCATGAAGAAATGCGGCAAAACGACGTTTTTGGAAGTTGTCGCATACACGGATGCAGAATGCTTTGCCGGAGCGGAAATGGCGGTGGAATGTGGCGTAGACGTGCTTCTCGGCACAATGTACTCGGACTCCATACGGGAGCTTTGCGAGGCTCACGGACTAAAGTATATGCCGTTCATAGGAAAAGTATCCGGCCGGCCATCCGTTCTCGAGGGCTCCCTCGAGGAAATGATTGACGAGGCGCGCAAAGCATTGGAGAAGGGCGTTTACGGCTTCGACCTCCTAGGATACCGATACACGGGGGATGCGGCCGCCCTGAATAAGGCATTCGTGCAGGCCATTGATGCGCCCGTATGCCTTGCCGGCAGCATCAACAGCTACCAGCGCCTCGACGAGGTCAAGGAGGCCTCGCCATGGGCCTTCACTATCGGCGGGGCTTTCTTCGAGGAGAAGTTTGGAACGTCGTTCGAGGAACAGATTAACGCCGTCTGCGACTACATAGCCCGTTGATGCCTGAATCGAAGAAGTAATCGACACCCGAGAGCAAAAAGCGGGCCCGATAATACCGGGCCCGCTTTGTTGTATCTGGCGGAGGAGGAGGGATTCGAACCCTCGTCACCCGGGTTACGGGTGAAACGGTTTTCGAGACCGCCGCATTCAACCACTCTGCCACCCCTCCGTAGGATGGCGCGACTTCCGTCATGCGCAATAGTGCATGGTAACAGGTTCGCTCAAATCGGACAAGTGTTTTGTTTCCCGGGGCAATGTTTCACGTGAAACACTCCGTGGACTAAACCGCTTCCGAATGATTTAACACCCGAATAAAGAAAAACGCCGCTTGAAGCGGCGTGGTAATTTCTGGCGGAGAGATGGGGATTCGAACCCCAGATACGCTTTTGGCGTATACACGATTTCCAATCGTGCTCCTTCGGCCAGCTCGGACATCTCTCCTTGGCTCTTCTGCATGTATTTCATGCAGCGAACATGCAGTATAGCAAAGATTGCGAAAAAGGAAATAGGTTTTCGCAAAAAATAATTGGAGCTGCATTGGCGCGGCTCCAATCGAACGATATCAGTCCAAAAGAGAAACTTCTCTACGAAGCGGGAGTTGCTTCGGGAATCTGCTCAGACTCAGAAGAGGATGCTTCGGCAGCGGGCTCTTCAGATGCTGCCTCTCCCTGCCCCTCGGCAGAGGAGGAACCCTCGCCGGTCGATTCTTCGCCTTCAGAGGCCCCCTCGCTCTGCGTTGCCGCGGCGGTTGAACCCTCGCTCGGCTCGATGCCGTCAGTGCTTACGTCGTAGGCAAGACCGCTCGGCATATCGGTAGTCTCGATCTCAGCAGACTCTTTATAGCTCTGGTACCAGTCGGAGTAAGACTGATTCTTGCTCGAGGCCTCGAGAGATTGCTTGATGCTGTCCGAGAATTCGGAGGGAATCTGATCGATGGACGTCACCTCCTCGGGCGCGGTGAATACGTCCGTGCACTTGATGATATGGATGCCGTACGTTGACGTAACGAGAGCGCTTACCTGATCTTTTTCAAGGCCGTCAAGAGCCGTCTGATACTCGTCGACGAAAGAGGTCAGTTTATCCCAGCCAACGTTTCCGCCATCGGCTTTAGATCCTTCATCCTGGGAATACTGCCGCGCGGCATCGGCGAAATCAAGCTCACCGGAATTGATCTTATCGAGAACCTCCTGCGCTGTTGCCTGGTCGTCGGACGCAAACAGAATATGGCTTGATTTCTTCGCACCATCATAGGCGGATGCGTACATCTGAGCATACTGAAGCATTTCCTCGTCCGTGGGCTCGGTCGCCGTGGCAACCTTATCCTTCAGCCCCTTCTCGGTCAGGCTAAGCTCAATCATGTCTCGATACTGGTCCTCGGTGGTTCCGACAGCCTCGAGGGCGGCATTCCACTCCTCATCGGAAGAGTAATAGCTACGCATGGTGGAAATCTGACCGTCAACCTCGGAAGAATCAACCGTGACGCCATTTTCGGAGGCCGCCTGGCGAATCAGTTCCTGGCTCACGTAGTAGTCGATAACCTGGCTGCGCACATCCGATGCCGTAAATCCGTTATCGACCATCCATTGAGCCCACGCAGTGTCGTCGGCAAGTCCGTTCGAGTTCCGGAAATTAGCCACGTACGCCGTCACAGCGTTTTCGCCTATCTCCGCTCCGTTGACCTTGGCGGCAACACCGCCGGACACGTCGGAGACATCAATTCCCGATCCTGTCTGGGATTGCCCATCCTGGGAGCACGCAGCAAGGCCAAAACAGCACGAAGCAGCCAACGCTGCAGTGCATACGACCTTGAGCAGTCCGGTCGATTTCATACGCACACCTCTCATATACAAGGACAACAAGGCTTTCGCCTTGGGTTTAAGCATTTGTATTGTGCCATATGCCCTTTTGCGGGCGAAGCCGTCCACAATACACTCACAAGGGTCGTACGGTTCCGCCATGTTTCATGCCTGCTCCGCATGTAAAAAACCAAGACACGCAATGCACCGCAAACAAAGAGAGGGCTCCGATGAGCCCTCTCTCGAAAGACAACGCACGTAGGTTCTATTTTTTATTCGCCTTGCGACGGTCGGTTGCGGAAAGCAGACGCTTGCGCAAACGGATGTTCTGAGGCGTCACTTCGACGAGTTCATCATCTTCGATGTACTCGAGAGCCTCTTCAAGCGTGAACGTAACGGGAGGAGTGAGCTGAATGGCTTTATCAGCGCTCGAGGAACGCTGATTGCCGAGAGACTTCGCCTTCTCGACGTTAACGACCATGTCGCCTTCCTTCGCGCTCTCTCCGACGATCATGCCTTCGTAGCATTCGTCGCCAGGGCTCACGAAAAGGCGTCCGCGCTCCTGAAGCGTATCGAGAGCATATGCAACGGCCTTACCCGTGCTCATGGCAATCATGCCGCCGTTTTTACGACCGGTCATATCACCCGAGAACGGGCCGTATTCACGGAAGTGGTGGAACAAGACAGCCTCGCCGTGGCTCACGTTCAGCACGCGGGTCTTAAGACCCATCGTGCCTCGGGAAGGAATGCGGAACGTAAGATGGGTGAGGGTTTCGTCGGTGACCATATCCTCCATGATGCCGCCGGCGGTGCCCAAAACTTCGATGACCTTGCCGGCGTAATCGTTGGGAACGTCGACCGTAGCCTCCTCGATAGGCTCGAGCTTGTTGCCGTTTTCGTCCGTCTTGTACACAACCTGAGGACGACCGACCTGGAACTCGAATCCTTCACGACGCATGGTCTCCATAAGAACGGACAGATGAAGAACACCTCGGCCGGCAACGCGAACGCCGGAATGGTCTTCCGTCTCCTCGATGCGCATGGAGATATTGCTCTCCTTCTCGCGCATCAGACGCTCCTTCAACTGGCGCGCGCCAACGATATCGCCTTCACGACCGACAATCGGGCTCGTGGACGCCTCGAACACGACAGCCATCGTAGGCTCTTCGACGGCAATGGGCTCGAGCTCGACCGGGTTCTCACGGTCGGTGATGATATCTCCGATGTCGGCATCCTCAATGCCAATGACCGCGATGATATCGCCCGCCTGAGCCTCGGAGACTTCGGCCTTTCCGAGATTCTCGAACGTATAGACCTTGCGGACCTGTGCGTTGTATTCGCTGCCATCGGCCTTTTTGACCAACACAAGTTCTTTTTCATGCATAACGCCGCTATGAAGACGACCGATGCCGATACGGCCTTCGTAGCTGCTATGGTCGATGGTGCACACCTGCAAAGCAACCGGCGCCTCAACCTCCACCTCGGGAGCGGGAATCTCCTTCAGAATGGTATCGAGCAGCGGAACCATGTCCATATTGCCGTCTTCGGGATCGAAGCGGGCATAGCCGTTCACCGCAGAGGCATATACCACGGGGAAGTCGAGCTGCTCATCGGAAGCACCGAGCTCAACCATAAGGTCGAACACCTTGTCGACCGCGCCTTCCGGGTTCGCATTCGGACGGTCGATCTTGTTCACCACCACCACGATGCGCAAACCGAGCTCCAGAGCGTGAGACAAGACGAAACGAGTCTGGGGCTTGGGTCCTTCGTAGGCATCGACGATAAGCAGAGCGCCGTCCGCCATATTGAGGACACGCTCCACCTCTCCGCCGAAATCGGCGTGGCCGGGCGTGTCGATGACATTGATCTTGGTGTCTTTATATCGAATGGAGATGTTCTTGGACAGAATGGTGATGCCGCGCTCTCGCTCCTGATCGTTGCTGTCGAGCACGCGCTCCTCGACCTGCTGGTTGCTGCGAAAGACGTTGGCGGCAAACAGCAGGCGGTCGACCATCGTGGTCTTGCCGTGGTCAACGTGGGCAATGATGGCCACGTTTCTAAGCTGCTCTTGTTTCATGGTTATTCTTCTTCCCATTCTTCTTCGATACTGCGCTTTTGCAGCTCGATTTCTTTCAGATGCTCGTTTATCGTCGAAATGTTTTGGTGGGTCGAGATGAAGGACACAATGCCCCATATCACCAAAGTGCCGGAAATAGCGGCGATCCATACGATGCGCCTTAGAAGCACAGCTCCCACCGCGCCTGCCGCCATCATGATGAGGGCGTTGCGACGCTCGTCATAAAGGGCGTCACGCTGCGCTATAAGCTGCGTTCGCGCGGCAGCCAATCCCGCAAGTTTCGCTTCCGCGAAATGAGGGGGAGGAGCCGACCTTGAGTGAGACGAGCCCGACGAAGACTTCGACCCACGTCCGCTTGAAAGGTAGTCATAAGCGTCTTGAAGACGCTTGAACTGTTCGGTTGCCCGATCTTGCAACTTCGCGTTGCCAGCGAATCTGTCTGGATGCAGGATTTGAACACACTCTTTGTAGGCGACCTTAATATCCCGATCCGTTGCATCGTCATCGAGCCCGAGAATATTAAGCGCTTCTATGCGGTTCACCCCGCCTCCTTTCGGATTGACCAGATTCCTGGATTTTACGGCGTGCCATTATAACATCGGACGCAGGGGCGCTAGACGCCCTGCAAAGAAAACAACAAACGCCGTATAAGCAAAAACGCCGGCTCGTAAGCCGGCGTTAAGATTCATGGTGGAGCTTAGGGGGATCGAACCCCTGACCTCAGGCTTGCAAAGCCCGCGCTCTCCCAGCTGAGCTAAAGCCCCATGGAGACTACACTTTTGAATAAACGCTCCACCGGCTCGTGGCTCACGGTGGAGCGTTTATTTATCGCGGATGGTGGGCCTGACAAGACTCGAACTTGTGACCTCACGCTTATCAGGCGTGCGCTCTAACCACCTGAGCTACAGGCCCGCGAAAAGTGCTCCGCTATAATACAACGCTGATTTTCATTTGCCAAGCACTTTTTTAGAAAATTTTCGACATTTCTGCCAATCCATAGCAAATCAAGCTTCCAGCAATCAACAAAACACCAGGTCAAAAAGGTTTTACGAAGTAGAGAAAAATTTTAAACTTTTTTGAAACAAAGTCGTTTTCTCGATTCAGAACAAGAAGAAAGAGGCATGACGCCTCTTTCTTCTTGTCTATATTTTTTAGCCAGGGCCTTATTGGTCCGCTTCGGGAGATTCAAAATCTTCGTCAACATCTTCTCCGTCAGCGCCTTCGTCGGCAAACACATCGCCCGACTCCAACTGCTCGAAGTCGGTCTCGGCATCCTCGGAATCCTCGCTTGACTTTTCCTTCGTCGAATCCGTCGCGATCGCCACAGCCGTCACCTTGTCTTCCTCCGCGACATTCATGACCCGTACGCCCTGCGTGGAACGCCCAAGCTGGCTTACGTCTTCGACCGGAGTGCGAATGACGACGCCCTCCTCCGAAATGATCATGAGCTCATCGGCCTCCCTCACGACCTTCATAGCCGTCAGAAGCCCCTTCTTCTCCGTCATGGTAATGGTGAACACACCCTGACCGCCGCGATGGTGCTCGGGATATTCCGATACCGGGGTGCGCTTACCGTACCCTTTCTCGGTAATGACGAACAACTCGGTGTCCGGCTTGGCAATCTCCATGCCCAAGACCTTGACGTCGCCGGGCACCGTCATGCCGCGCACGCCCATTGTGTCGCGACCCATGGCTCGAGCCTCGGCCTCGTCCCACATGATGGCCTTACCGGCGCTCGACACCATCATGACCTTCTCGCCCCGTTTCACGCGGCGTACGGCAATCAGGCTGTCACCCTCTTTGAGGTTGATGGCAATCAACCCGTCACGACGCGTGCGGTCATACAGGCTCATGGAGGTCTTCTTCACCATACCCTGCTCGGTTCCGAACATAAGGAACTCATCCTCGGGGAAATCCTTCGTCGCGATAATGGCGGAGATTGTCTCCCCCTTAGCGAGAGGCAGCAGGTTCACGATGGCCGTTCCACGAGCATGGCGGCTCGCCTCGGGCAGTTCATAGACCTTCAGACGATACACCTTGCCTGCGGTGGAGAAGAACAGCATGTAGCTGTGAGTCGACGCCACAAACAGATGCTCGACGAAATCATTGTCTTTCAGGTTCACACCCTGCATGCCCTTGCCGCCGCGTTTCTGCTGGCGATACGTTGCGACGGGGAGGCGCTTCACATAGCCAGCCTTGGTCACCGTAACGACCATGTCCTCTTCGGCGATCAAATCCTCCATATCGAGGTCTTTCGCCGCGGCAGAAAGGAGCGTGCGACGCGGGGTGTTGAATTTGCTCTTTATCTCCTGAAGCTCTTCCTTGATAACCTGGCGCATCAAGACTTCATCGGACAGAATCTGCTTGTAGTACGCGATTTTCTCGCGCAACTCCTTCAATTCGTCTTCGAGCTTATGACGCTCCAAGCCGGTAAGACGACGCAGGCGCATTTCGAGAATAGCCGCCGTCTGGGCTTCGGAAAGATTGAAGCGCTCGACCAACTTCGCAGAAGCTTCCTTGTCGGTCTGAGAGCCGCGAATAATGGCGATGACTTCGTCGATGTTATCGAGTGCGACAAGCAGGCCCTCCAGGATATGGGCGCGCTCTTCGGCCTTACGCAGGTCGTAGCGCGTACGGCGAATGATGACGTCCTCCTGGTGCTTGATGTAGTGGAACAGCATCTCCTTGAGCGAAAGCGTGTGAGGAACGCCATCAACAAGAGCGAGCATGTTGACACCCCAGCCCACTTGGAGCTGCGTATGCTTGTACAGCTTGTTCAGCACAACCTGAGGAATGGCGTTCTGCTTCAATTCGATGATGATATCGACCGGACTATTGCGGTCGGCGCCGTCATGCACGTTGGAAATCTCGGGGAGCTTCTTTTCGCGAATGAGCTCTCCGAGCTTTTGCATCAGATTCGTTCGGTTGACCTGATAGGGTATCTCGGTGATGACGATCGAGCTCTTCCCGTTCTTGCCTTCGACGATTTTATGCTTCGCGCGAATAGTCAGGCTTCCTCGTCCGGTTTCATACGCGTCGATGATTCCTTTTCGGCCCATGACAATGCCCCCGGTGGGGAAGTCGGGACCGGGAAGAACCTTCATAAGCTCTTCGGTGGTCACATCGGGATTGTCGAGCATCAGACACGTAGCGTCGATGGTCTCGCCGAGATTGTGCGGGGGGATATTCGTCGCCATGCCGACGGCAATACCGTTCGACCCGTTGACCAAAAGGTTCGGGAAGCGCGCCGGCAACACCTCAGGCTCCTGCAGACTTTCGTCGTAGTTAGGACGCCAATCCACCGTCTCTTTCTCAAGGTCGCGCAGAAGCTCCATGGCGGGCTTCGCCAAGCGCGCCTCGGTGTAACGCATAGCCGCAGCAGAGTCGCCGTCGATGCTTCCGAAGTTTCCATGGCCGTCGACCAAAGGGACGCGCATGGAAAAATCCTGGGCCAAGCGAACCATGGTGTCGTACACAGCGGAGTCGCCGTGGGGATGATACTTGCCGATAACGTCGCCGACCGTACGGGCAGACTTGCTGTGCGGACGATTCGGGGTGATGCCGCTGTCGTACATCGCGTACAGGATGCGGCGATGAACCGGCTTGAGGCCGTCGCGCACGTCAGGAAGCGCACGCGACATGATAACGCTCATTGAATATTCGAGGAACGACGTGCGCATCTCCTTGCCGAGCTCGGCGGATTTGACGCCGACGGCTCCAGAGTCGATTTCGTCGAATTTTTGTTCAGCCACGATTCTTCCTCCAACGTAGAAATCGTAGTTCCATCATTTGCAAAACGCGTGAAACGCCCGGATGTTTCACGTGAAACATCCGGCGGCCCGGCGCCATCGCATCGCTCGATAGCCAAAACGCCGGACCACGGCGCTAAATGTCCAGGAAGCGAACGTCGCGCGCGTGCTTCTGGATGAACTCCTTACGGGGTTCGACCTGGTCGCCCATGAGCTCGGAAACCGCGAGCTCCGCAGCGGCAGCGTCTTCGATGCTCACCTGCAAAAGCGTGCGCGTCTCGGGCTCCATCGTGGTTTCCCACAGCTGCTCAGGATCCATCTCGCCGAGGCCTTTATAGCGCTGCATGTCGTATTTCTCGGCATCGTCGCCAAGCTCCTCCATCAGAGCGTCTTTCGCTTCGTCGTTGAAGAGGTACTTCAAAATCTTGCCCGACTTCGAGTTTTTCTTCTTCAGACCGTACAGCGGAGGCTGCGCGATGTATACGTATCCGCGATTGATGAGATCGGGCATATAACGGTAGAAGAACGTGAGCAACAGGCAGCGGATATGGGCTCCGTCGACATCGGCATCGGTCATGATGATGATGCGATGGTAGCGGGCGGCATCTCCGTTGTAGTCGTCCCCGATATTCGTACCGATTGCCGTGATGAGGCTCGAAATGGTATCGCTCGACAGGGCTCGGTTAAGGCCGGCGCGCTCGACATTCAGAATCTTGCCGCGCAAGGGCAAGATGGCCTGATACTTACGGTCGCGAGCCTGCTTTGCCGATCCACCTGCCGAGTCGCCCTCGACAATGAAGATTTCAGACAATGCCGGGTCTTTGCTCGAGCAGTCGGCAAGCTTGCCGGGCATGCTGAAGCTGTCGAGCACACCTTTGCGACGAGTCATCTCACGCGCTTTGCGCGCGGCTTCGCGCGCCTTGAGAGCCTGGGTCGCCTTGCCGATGATTCGCTTCGCGGGCGCCGGGTTCTCCTCGAGAAACTCCGCGAGGCCCTTGGTCACCGCCCCTTGAACAAGGCCGCGAATCTCCGTGTTTCCAAGCTTCGTTTTCGTCTGACCCTCGAACTGGGGATCGTGCAGCTTCACGCTGATGATGGCCGCAAGACCCTCGCGCGTGTCGTCGCCGGAAAGGTTGCTGTCCTTCTCTTTCAGGATTCCGTGCGTGCGCGCGTAATCGTTGATCGTGCGCGTCAGGGCGTTCTTGAAACCGTCGAGGTGGGTACCGCCCTCATGGGTGTTAATGTTGTTGGCGAACGCCAAGATGCCGTTCGAGGAGTAGCTGCTCGACCACTGCATGGCAATTTCGACCGTGCCATCGTCGCTTTCCGCCTCGAAATAGATCGGTTTGTTGAGGGTTTCTTTCCCTTCGTTGATGTAATTGACGAAGTCCACAATGCCGCCTGCAAACTGGAACGTTTCGCTTTTCGGCTTGCCGCTTCCGTCAAGATCGCGCTCGTCGGTCAGCTCAATATGAAGGCCTTTGTTCAAGAAGGCCATCTCGCGAAAACGCTGCGCGAGCGTGCTGTAGTCGTAGACGAGCGTCTCGGTAAACACTTCGGGGTCGGGCCAAAACGTGGTCTTGGTTCCCGTTCCCTCCGCATCTCCGATGCGGCGAAGCTTTTCCACCGTTTTGCCGCGCTCGAACGCGATATAATACAGCCCGCCGTCACGCTTGACCTCAACTTCGAGGCGAGTGGAAAGGGCGTTGACGCAGGAAACGCCGACGCCATGGAGACCGCCGGAGACTTTGTAGCCCTCGCCGCCGAACTTGCCGCCCGCGTGAAGGATGGTAAGAACGACTTCAACCGTAGGAATTTTTTCCTTTGGATGTTCGTCAATAGGAATACCGCGGCCGTTGTCTACAACCGTAATGGAGTTGTCCTCGTGAATGGTCACGTCGATCTTCGTGCAGAATCCGGCCAGAGCCTCGTCGACGGAGTTGTCGACGACCTCATAGACCAGATGGTGAAGACCACGCGGACCAGTGGAGCCAATGTACATGCCAGGACGTTTGCGGACCGCTTCCAGGCCCTCGAGCACCTGGATATCCGAACCATCGTAATGGCCGGGGTTTTTCTGTGCCACGTGCGTACTCCTTTTCTGGTTCTGTTGACAGGCTAGGGGTTGACGGAAAACTTCCCGCACCGCGTGGGCAAACACGCTGCGACTGCAGGCGAAATCCGTTTTCCAGCAATCTATAAATTCTACCATAAACTGCTGTTTCATAGATTCATTAAACAGCGCGTCTGAGATGCTTCACATCCCCTACAAGGCTCGATTATTGCTTTTTCTTTTTTCTATGCCAAATTTCCACTCCAAATCGGAAATCATCGCTTTCAAAAGCGATTTGCGAAGACGTTCGTCGGAAATGAGCGAACACTGCTCCTCCAACTCCGCCCTCCTCTCTTCGGGAAGCGGAACCCGAACAGCAGGCTCCACGTAAAACGGGTCGCCACCTTGGTCTCGGAACGGATAATTCTGCTTGTACCTGCCGCGGGAAATGAGAATTTTGAACTCTTCGATTTCCTCGTTGAATTTCTGCAGGAATTTAAGCTTGATCAATTCCCTTCGCGCATTGAGCTCGGCAGCGAACATACTGTCGTCGACATAGACGATAAGCGTCTTTTCGTCGCCCTCGCGAACGATGTAGACAGCGTTGGTGTGGTCGAGAAAAACGGGGTCCACGGCCTCACGCCACATCTGTTTCACCTTGTTCGCCCGCGCGGCCTTCGCGGCAAGCTCGCTCGAGGCCGCCGTCGACCTGAGGCTATTCTGCAGAACGGAAGAAAACGACTTCATCGAGCTCACCGCAACCCGCCTTTCAGCTCCACGACGCTGGCCGCGCCCAGCGCGGCCTCTTCGAAAAAAGAAGTATCGGTGGTTGTCACGAACACCTGGGACCCCTTCGAGACGAGGGCCATGAGGGCGGCGCGACGCGAGGCATCGAGCTCGCTCATAACATCGTCCAGAAGCAGGACGGGGGGAACCCCGAGCATTTCTTCCACAATCCCGACCTCGGCGATTTTCCACGCCAAGACCAGGGAGCGCTGCTGCCCTTGAGACGCAAACATCGATGCGTTACGACCGTCGATGAAGAATTCCACATGGTCGGCATGAGGACCCACGACGCTTCTTCGACGCGCGCGCTCCTCTGCTCCTCGGCGTTGCATGGCCCGACGAAGCGAAACCTCCGCCGATTCCTTATCGTAATGAAGACCCAAGGGCTGCACTCGCGACGCCTGCTTGACATGCTCTTCTTCCCAGGAGGGGACATACACCGCCTCTATATGCTCGGCACCGCCCGCAATCGCCTCGTAGGCGGACGCCATTCGCTTCGCCAGGTTCGAAACCAGGGCCTGGCGATACAGAAACAGCTGCAATGCCGTTGGGGCAAGCATGTCATTCACGGATTCCAGAAGAAGAGCCGGCGCCTCATCGCGAAGAAGCGCGTTTTTATGCTTGACCAGTTTCTCGTAATCCCGCTTGATAACGCGGTGGTTCCGAGAAAGTTGGCACCCAACGAGATCGAGCGCAGCACGGCGGGCCGATTGGGTCCCTTTCACGAGAAAAAGGTCGTCGGGAGAAAACGTCACCGACGGCAATATGCCCTGGAGGTCTTGGACGGCCTTTTTCTTGCCGTTCACGGCATAGGAACGCACCCCGGGTCTGACCTCGAGAGAGACGGAAAGATCGCGCGTGTCGGAGATGAAGCGGGCGCGAAGGCGCGCCCGCTGCTTACCCCAGCGTATCAAATCGGCAGAACGTGGATTTCTGAAAGAACCGCATGCTGTCAGAAGCTGCATCCCCTCGATAGCGTTCGTTTTCCCTGCGGCGTTAGGTCCGACAAGTACCGTTGTGCCTGCAAGGTTATCCAACTCGAAAGACGCATAGCTTCGAAAGTCTTCGAATCGCACCGTGTCTATATGAAGACCCATGGACGCATACCCTACGCAATGCGAACAGGCATGACCAGATATAGAAATTTATCCTCACCAGCTGCTTTGAAGATGCCAGGCTTCAAGGGAGATTGCGTCTCAAGGAACACCTGCGGCGTAGAAATCGACATCAACCCGTCAAGAACGTACTGATGGTTGAACGCAATCTGGGTGCTTTCGCCGTCCACCTCGCAAGGCAGAATTTCTTCCGCCGACCCGACATCCTGTGACGTTGTGTTGATGATGGCGTTTTTCGCCGCTTCGTTGATGTCGAATTTGATAGGGGAGGAAAGACTGCTTACCAGGCCTACGCGCTTAACCGCCGTAATGAGATCTTGCGTGGCAAAGCACGATTTCGTCACGTACGTTGCAGGGATGAGCTGCTTGTAGTTGGGGAAGTTGCCTTCGATTCTCCTGTTGATGAAAACCATGCTCTGATAGGTAAGCACGACCTGGTTTTCCGAAAGGCCGATTTCAATGGAGTCTCCGATTTTAGGAAGAGAAGCTACTTCCTGCAAAAAGGCTCCGGAAACAATGGCTTCGAATCCTTCTTCTATTCCTTGCACTTCGGTTTCAGATACCGCAAGACGATAAGAGTCGGTTGCGACCATTTTCAGCGATTGTTCGCTTGTAGAGATGAGAACGCCCGTAAGAACTGCGCGGCTCTGATCTTTCGAAACGACCTTCGCAACGCGTTTAATCATATGGCAGAACGTGTCGAAGGGAACGCTGATACGGTTGTCTACGTCGACGATAGGGAATTCGGGGAAGTCGTTCGGATCGAGGGTCTTAAGAACGAAGGAGGATTTATCGCACGATACCGATACCGTGCCTTCCTGGGTTTCGAATCCCACGGCGGCTTCGGGGAGCTGTTTGACAATATCGAGCAGAAGTTTCTCGGGAATAACGATGGATCCCTCTTCCTCAATGAGTGCAGGGACGGTGTATCGGATCGAACGTTCCAGGTCCGTCGTCTGCATGACGAGATTCGATTCTTGTGCCTTGACGTAGACACCTGAGAGCACTGGAAGCGTCGAACGAGAAGATGCCGCTTTCGATACGATTGTCAGGGCATTGAGCAGCTCGCTCTTGTTTATGTTGAATCTCACGCCTCTATCCCTTCTATCAGTAAAGGTAAAGTAATTAGAATAGTAGTAATAATAAGGGCGGTGGAATTGGGGAAAAATCCGAATAACGCCATGTCATCGTGCTTTTTTATCGGATGAATATCTGTACCGAGTATTGCACACGATCCCACCGGAATTATTGCCTATATTATCATTCCACGGCATTGCACGATCTTTACCTTAGTTTTCCCGTATGTTCTTAATGATCAATTCGAGCTCTTCCTGGAGGTCTCTGCTCTTCGTGAGCTTTTCTTCCACTTGTCCGACCGAATACATGACGGAGGAGTGGTCTCGGTCGAACTTCTTTCCGATGTCATTGTAGGGGATATCGAGCATTTGGCGGCATAGGTACATGGCAACCTGGCGTGCGTAAGCGATGTTGCGCGATCTTTTCTTTCCTACCAGATCGGCGTGGCTGACTTTATAGTAGCGTTCCACCTCGTGCTGGATCGAACCCACGTCGAGACGCTTCATGGCACCCGACGAGAAGTGGTTTTCCAGCAAGGAGCGGACGTCGGCAAGGGAGATGTCCGGGTTGTCGAAGTATGTGATTTGAGAGATGACTTTCGTTACGGCGCTTTTAAGCTCGCGAACGTTCGAGCTGGAGATTTCCGCTATGTACATCTGTATGTCTTCGGGAACGTACAGGTCGTAGGCGTTCTCGGAGGTTCGATATTCCTCGATAAAGCCCTTGATGATTCCCAGCTTCGTTTCGACCTCCGGCGGTTGGATGTCATACGTTCCGCCGGAGTTGAATCGGCTTGTGTAGCGCTCGTCAATGTCGATCATCTTCGGTGCGCGGTCTGCCGAGAGAACCACTTGTTTTCCCATGTCAGTGAGCTTGTTGAAAAGCTGGAAGACAATATCGACCGTTGCCGATTTCCCTTGGAAGTACTGTACGTCGTCGATGAGGAGGACGTCGGCATCGAGATAGCGGTTCTGGAAATTCTGGTAGCTGTCCTTATTCTTGTCATGCGCCGCAACGGCTGCGGTGTAGTCAGAGAGGAACTCGGCAGAGTCGATGTAGACGACATGCATGTGCTCGTTCGTGGCGAGGATGTAGTTTTGAATGGCGCGAAGCAGATGCGTTTTCCCAAGGCCGCTTCGTCCGTAGATGAAGAGGGGGTTGAGGTTTTTCTTCCCAGGCTCTTCAGCTACGGCGACGGCCATGGAGTAGGCGAGCCTGTTCGAATTTCCCACAACGAAGGTCTCGAACGTAAGGGACGATGCGAGCGCGGAGTTGACGCCGTGTTTTCCCTGCTCACGATTTGTGTTTTGCTGGTCTTCCCGCGAACCTTCCGTGCGTTCCGGCTTGGCGATATTCGCATTTTCCATCATGAATTCTTCGAACGAGGAGTCTTCCTCGGGCATGAAAGACGGCATGCAATCGACCGGGTTGGTCTGTTCGGCGGCGTGGTTTTGTGCGGGCGAAATGCTCTCCTGCGCCGCGACGGTTTGATTCGCGTTGTTCGCGGCGGGAGATTCTGGCGTTGGCACGTAGGTCGGTGCGGGCGCGGCGGGCTGCTCGGCCGTGGGTTGTGCTTGCGGCGCGTACGGGGTCGGGGACGTCGTTGCGTCGACCGGAGGAGTTGCGAATATGGGCTGGGCAGGCTGAGGCGCAGCGTTTTGGGGCGCAGGGGCCGAAGGGTACGGAGCATGGGGCGCGGCGGGCGGAACGGTTTGTGCGGGCGCTGCCTGCGCGGTGACGAGGGGCTGTCCTGCGGTGGGGTCTACCTCTATCTCGACAAGGTAGTCTATGCCGAACAGGTCTTTGAGAGCCTGCTGTATGGTGGTAAGGAACCTTCTCTCCACCTGGTCTTTTATGAATGCGGTATCGGCGGTTACGATCAAAAACCCGTCGGATATGGCCTGGGGTTGGAGGCGACCGAAGAAAGCGTCGACCTGGATGGCGTTGACCGTGTCGTAACTTTTCACCTGGGCGCAGACGAGCTGCCAGGTTTCGTAGAGGTTGCTGGAGTCTACCATGGTTGCACTTTCTCTTTCGTTCGATAGAGGCTGCTTCGTCGTCTTGTTTAACGAAATAGCCGTGTCGTATATGCGTAATGCCGCTGCCTTCTTGCTGTAGGTGCGGCGTACCTTGTCTAGAGGGGTTAAAACAGGTCTTCCGCAATGCCCAGGCCAAAGTCGGTCAGGCATCTCATCTTCCCGACCGATTCCACAAGCCCGGCCTCTTCGAGGTTCCCGAGGGTTCGGTGCGCGGTGCTAGGGCTTAGGCCGAGATCGTTTTTGATGTCCGTGAGCCTCGGGGATCCTTCTTGCATGAGGAGGCGGAGGATGTCTTTCTCTCGGTCGGTGAGACGCGGGGTCGAGTCGTTACGCTGGGGCGTGCTCGTGTGACGTTTCGATGGGCTGCGGTCTTGACCAGGTGCGACGCTTATGGTGACGACCGCCCCCGCCCTGAGGTTGTCTTCTATGGTAATGCGCCCATGGGAGAAGGAGAGATATTCCTTGACAAGGGGCAGCCCGCTTCCCACCCCTCGAATGTATCGTTTCATGGGGTCTGTGGCGGAAGAGAACCCCGGCATCTGGGCTTTCTCTTTCTGGGGAATGCCCGGGCCTTGGTCGGAGAACCTGATGGTGTTTCCTCCGTCATATATAGAAACGACGATTTCGCAGAATCGGGCATGAATGAAGTTCTCGCTTACTTCTCTAATAACGGTGTAGGGGATGGACCCGCCCGTTTGCTGCGCCTGCGTGTAGATTGTGGAGGCAAGGCTCTCGATGAATTCCGCTGTTGTGTTCGGTGCAATCTCGGTAACACGCGGTGCGCTGCGGAAATCGTCGTAGCATGCGACGCGCGCGGAAGTGAGTGCATGGGAAAAATCGTCGCTCAACGAGCCGACGGTTTCTGGAGCGTCTTGTGGTGTGTTTGATGTGGGTTCCAACGCTTTTCCATTTAATTCCGAAGTTTTCATCATTTTCCGACGATTCCAGGAAGCGAGATAGTTTTCCCCGAATCGGTTTTCCCCATTTTACGGATTGTGGAAAACTTTTCCAAGGGGCATTTCGAGGGTACGTGGAAAATTTTAAGCAGTATCACCCCGCCTTTTATAAGTTTTCAACATTTTATTCAACCATTGTGGAAAGTCAGGAATCATTCTTGAAAAGTTGATTGAAAACAGTGGGCAACGCTTCTAAAAAATGAGGAAAACTCTGCGGCCGGCTTTGTCGAGAAGGGAAAATTCCATGTTTTCAAACTGGAAAAAGCCTGGAAAAGCGTGGCAGTTCTGAAAAATGGCAAAAAGCAGAAACATTGAAGCCATTTTGTATAATGCCTGTTCAGATAGGTATAAGATTGCATACCGCCTTTTTTCACAAGGATATTTTCCATACGGAAAGAATGGTGCGGAATGTTTTCCAGAGATTTTTCAACCGAGAATTCCTGGGATTATGCCACTTTTTAACGTTTTCAACATTTCGGAGATGGCGCCATGGAGGAAGAAACCTCCAGTTGGAGGGACGGGAAAACCGGTCCGCGGCTCTTCATGGAGTAACGGGGATATTGTTTCCAAAAAGGGTTTACTTTTCGGTTGCACGCGGTACAATCATACGGCTATTCACTAATGGACTATCAAATGCTGACCGTGAAAGGGAGACGATATGAAGCGCACTTACCAGCCGAATAAGCGCAAGCGCGCCAAGTGCCACGGTTTCCGTGCTCGCATGGCTACCAAAGGTGGTCGTGCTGTCTTGGCCGCTCGTCGTGCTAAGGGCCGCAAGCGTCTTTGCGTGTAGAAGAAAGGCATCGGTGTGAAATCGACCATAAAGTCGAGCGCCGATATCTCGCTTCTTTTCTCGCAAGGAAAAAGATTCAGCACGCCTTTTCTTACGGTGATTGTGCTGAAGCAAAACAATCAACACGACCATGAACTACTTCATGGTCGTGTTGCTTTTATTGCGGGCAAAAAGTCGGGAGGTGCCGTCTGGCGCAATGGCGCAAAAAGGCGCATGCGTGCTCTCGCCTATGATTTCGGGGGGCCGTGGGAAGGCTACGACGTGGTATTTCTGGCCCGTGCGCCCATCTTGAAGGCTTCTTATAGTAAAGTGAGCAAAGCGTGTGAAAAGGCCTTAGCAAAGGCCGGAATCGTTCAGTCTGCTTCGTGATAATGCTCCGGGCGGATATGAGAAGGTTGCATATGTCTTTGAAATCGGTGTTTTGCTTCATGGGCACGTTGCCGTCGAGGGCTGCCCTTGGGCTCATCATGTTCTATCGCTCTGCAATCTCCCCGCTCTTCCCGGCATGTTGTCGCTATATTCCCACGTGTTCAGAATACGGCATGATCGCGATCCGAAGATTCGGGTTCATCAAGGGAGGCTGGCTGACTATCAAGCGGATTTGCAGGTGTCATCCTTTTCATCCTGGCGGGTATGACCCTGTACCTGACGAATTGTAGAAAGGAACCGTATGTGGGACGCGTTTAAAGATTGGATATTCAGCTGTATCCAATTCTTCTCCAACTTTGTGGGCGACTGGGGCTTGGCCATTATCATCATCACGGTCATCTTCCGCCTTATCGTTGCTCCGATCATGCATAAGCAGATCAAGTCGAGCTTCCAAATGCAAAAGATTCAGCCTCTTATCAAGGAAGTTCAGACGAAGTTCTCTAACGATCCCGTTCGCATGAACGAGGAGATGCAGAAGCTGTACGCCGAGACGAAGTTCAACCCTTTGGCGGGCTGTCTCCCCATGCTTCTTCAAATGCCGATCTTCTTGGCTATGTTTCAGACCTTGCGCGAGCTTGGTGGCCGTCAGACTGGTACGAGCTACACTTTTTACGGGATGGTTCCGGATTTGACGCTGACCCCGTCTGAAATGTTCTCTCACGGCATCGCGGCGTTTTTCCCGTACCTCGTCCTCATGCTGGTGTTCGCCCTGGCAACGTTCTTGCCGATGATCCTCCAGAACATCCACAACGATAGCGCCCAGCGCAATCAGATGCTCATCATGGGCGGCATCATGACCTTGATGATGCTTTGGATTTCGTGGGGTTCTCCTGCCGGCGTTTTGCTGTTCTGGGGCACCTCGTCTGTTATCGGCATTCTTCAGAACCAGATTACCATGCGTATGATGAAAAAAGCTGAAGCTGCTAAAGAGGCGGAAATGATCGACGTGAAGCCGGTCAAGGTCAACGTGGAGCGCAAGCAGAAGAAGAAGCGCCCCACCAAGAAGCGTTAAATGAAACAGGGCGCGTTCTCTTGAGGAGGATGTGCTGTTGATGGAAGGAAGGACGCGTTATGACCGAAGAGGATATCGTGGCCGTAGAAGGCGTCGAAGAAGATTCCGAACAGGAAATTCAGGCAGATAGCTCCCATACCGAAATGGTGGAGCTTACCGAAGAGGAGCTTGACCGCGTGGCGGACACCGCCATAGACGCGCTGCAGGGCATCCTGAAGCACTTCGATGTCGGAGAGGTCACTATCGACGAGTACGAAGGCGATGAAGGCGAGCTGATTCTCGACATTACCGGCGACAATCTGGCCATCTTGATTGGTCGCCATGGAAAGACGCTCGATGCTCTCCAGTTCATCATCTCTGCCATTACGACGCGCACGCTTGGGTTCCGCTATCCCGTCGTGGTTGACGTGGAAGGCTACAAAAATCGTCAGCGCCAGAAGCTCGAGTCCATTGCACGCTCGGCAGCGAACCGCGCGACGTCTCAGCATCGCAACGTTAAACTTCGTCCGATGACCCCCTATGAGCGCCGCATTGTTCATTTGACTTTGCGCGATTTCGACGACGTGGAAACCGCCTCCGAAGGGGAGGGAAGCGCCCGTCACGTGGTGGTTATCCCTCGTTAGCGTAAAGCGTGCGAGTCTGCAAAAAGCCCGATTGCGGGTTTGAGCCTTCTGGGGGCTTGCCAACAACGAAGATGAAGCCGGGTCGGATAGATGTATCCGACCCGGCTTTCTTTGTTGGCATGCCTTCTTTCGCGTACAATAAGCCAATCGACTGTATACATGAGAGGTGAACATGGGCCGTTTAGCCGAATTGATGAAGGGATACCACGGCATTGATATGAAGGAAGACCGTGAGCGTTTGCTCATGGACGACCTTCATGCGATCATGGATGTGAATAAGACCATGAATCTAACCCGGATTCTTTCCGAAGAGGGCGGTATTGTCTTGCATCTCGAAGACAGTTTAACGGGGCTTCCTTACATCGGCGACGCACCCGAGGGTCTTTATGCCGACCTGGGAACGGGCGGCGGGTTTCCGGGCATCCCCCTTTGCATTATGACGGGCCGCAAGACCCTTCTTGTCGATTCGGTCAAGAAGAAGGTCACTGCGCTTGATGGTGTTGCAGGCAATCTTGGTCTCGGGGATCTTATCGATGTGTACGCAGGGAGGATTGAGGACCTCGCCAAGGAGAGGAAAGGGCAGTTTTCCGTACTGACGGCACGAGCACTGAGCTCTCTTCCGTCTTTGATGGAGCTTGCCTCTCCGCTTCTGAAGAAGGGAGGCCGCCTTATCTGCTATAAGGCTCAGCCTACCGACGAAGAGGTCGAGAATGCGCTGGGAATCCAAGAGCTTGTAGGGCTTCGTTTGGAGTGCGATCAGACGTTTCGCCTCAGCGATGGTTCGACCCGAAGGATTTTTGTTTTCGAGAAAACGGGAACTCCTCGGATAAAGCTTCCTCGAAGAATCGGCCTTGCCCAGAAAAATCCTCTACGTCCTCGGTCATAATCGGGCCGTTGTGGCGGATTGGGGTTCAGGGTGGACTTGTTTCGCGCAGTGGACCGGGCGGGCTTTTAAGCAATGCGCCGGTCTGGCAGGATTGCATTCGGCTGTCCCTCGTATCATGTAACAATGGGTGATACAAAAAATGCCAGATATTATTCTATTCGACATAATACTCGTCGAATAGAAGAGGAAGATGTTTGCCTCATGCACTTGGTTGGGCATGAGGCAAGCTCCGATAAAGCTATCTTTTCGATGCGCAAGTTTCGTTTTCGGCGGAAGTTTCACGTGAAACATTCTCTTAGGTCGTGGCTTGCGCATCGCTCTTTTGCCAAAAAATCCCGAATCGGGTATTTTTGGCAAAAGAGCGAACACGGGCGCGAGCCTGGTGCCAACGTTGAGATATTGTCGCCGCCGGTTCGGTTTCGTTCGCGTGTCTCGCGTAAAGAAAATACGCATACAGATGCTTATTGCAATGCGTCGGCTTGCAGCACGCTATAATAACGAGATTAGCCGCTCGGCTTTTCATGGTGATTAGAGTGTTTCACGTGAAACACCCCGCTATTACAGATACGTATATATATCGGTAGGGCGAGCCTGTGCCGTTGTCGTTGAGGAGGATCTTGTGGGACTGTTTGATGGTTTTAAGCGTCAGGTCAATCATCATGAAGCCCAATTGACGCCATCTTCCGAGAATCGAATGGAGGAGCGTTTTATAGACCCTGAAGAAGTCGAGGTAATAGAGCGCGAAGTAGACGATGTTTCACGTGAAACATCGTCCGACGTATCTCCCGAACTTCGTCAGAGCGACCCGGTATTTGTTGCCACGCCTCTCAAAACGTATGCCGACAAGAAGCCTGTCAAGCACGTTGTAGGGGCTACGAAGGTCATTGCCATCCTGAATCAAAAGGGCGGCGTTGGGAAATCGACGACGACGATCAACCTGGGCGCCGCTTTGGGAGAGCTGGGTAAGCAGGTTCTTCTTATAGACCTCGATCCGCAGGGAAATACCTCGAGCGGTTTGGGCATAGAGAAGAACAAGCTCGAACAGTGCGTATACGACGTCCTTCTTGGGGAAGCCGCCTTGACCGACGTCATCATCCCCGACGTCTGCGAAGGGCTTGACGTAGCTCCTGCGACAATTAATCTTGCGGGAGCGGAAGTAGAGCTTGTCTCCGAGATGGCTCGAGAAAATCGCCTCAAAGAGGCCATCGGCGCGATTCGCGGCAAGTACGATTACGTGTTCATCGATTGCCCGCCGTCACTGGGTCTCCTGACGGTCAATGCCCTTGTTGCTGCCGATAAGCTGCTCATCCCCATCCAATGTGAGTTCTACGCTCTCGAGGGTGTTACGAAGCTTCTTGATTCTATGAAGAGGGTTAAGACTTACCTTAATCCTAGTCTGGATATATTCGGCGTTCTTTTGACGATGTATGACGGACGTACGACCCTGTCGAAACAGGTTGCGAACGAGGTGCGAGGCTTTTTCGATAAGATAGTATTCGACGTTGTCATTCCTCGTTCGGTCAAGGTTTCCGAAGCTCCTAGTTTTGGGCTTCCTATAACGGAATACGACACGACAGGGAAGGGCGCCGAGGCCTACAGAACCCTTGCTAAGGAAGTGATACAGCGTGGCTAAGAACACTCGAAGCGGTCTCGGTCGCGGTCTCAACTCTTTGATGGGCGGCTACGAGGCGCCAGCCGAAGCCTCTTCTCGCAAGAAAAGCGAGCAGTTGGAGAATCTTTCCTCCGAAGCTGCTCCCGAGGTGAAGAAAGCGGTCGAGGAGCTTCCCCGCCGCGGCGTCGAGCGAGAGGTGATCAGGGAAGAGAACCTCACGCAAGAGGATCGGGCTGTCATAGACCGGGAGAAGAGGAAATTTTCTGCGCCAACGAAAGCAAGCGATCCCCTCGGTGTGAAAATAGCGGTCAAGGACGTCATAGCGAAGAAGGAGCTTATCGAGGAAGACGACGGCGTCACGATCAAGGGGGTCGTAGAACGCATAGCCAATCCCGAAGCGGCAGCTCGGTATTCCGCGGAAACCTCCGCATCTTCGTCTCCGTCCTTTGCGGAGCGAATGGAGGCTCGCGTATCGGCGGTATCTACCTCGTCTGCCGAAGAGACCGGCCATGTACGAGCGACCGACGAAGTGGACATCGACAAGATTCACCCCAACCCAACCCAGCCTCGGATGCATTTCAACCAAGACGAACTCGAGGAGCTTTCTGCTTCGATTGAAAAAGATGGGCTGTTACAGCCTATTCTCGTGCGAGAAGCCGAGGATGGCTATGAGATCATTGCGGGTGAGCGCCGTTGGCAAGCGTGCAAGCTCGTAGGGTTGAAAAAGGTTCCTGTCAGGATAAAAGAAGCGGATGACTTGAAGGTCCTGGAGCTGGCTCTTATCGAGAACCTTCAGCGTAGTGATTTGAACCCCATCGAAGAGGCGTATAGCTACAAAAGGATGATGGAGCGCAGCGGCCGCACCCAGTCAGAGGTTGCGTCGGCGGTTTCGAAGGGGCGTTCGACTATTGCGAATGCTCTGCGTCTGCTCGACCTTCCGGAAGAGGCCCAGCAGCTCCTTTTCGAGGAGAAAATCACGGCAGGTCATGCTCGCGCTATTCTTTCGGTACAGACGCCGGCCAATCGCTTGAAGCTGACCGAAAAACTGAAGAACGAGAAGATTTCGGTACGAGAGGCCGAATCCATCGCCCGTCTTATGGTGGGGAGGGAAAACGCCGCTACAAAGCCGCCGAAGCCTCCGGCGCCCAAAGCGTACAAGACAACCGCGCGTTCTCTTGGGGAGAAACTTCATACGAAGGTGAAGATCAGATCCGTGAACGGAAAGAACAAGATAGAAATCGAATTCAAGGACGAAGACGATCTCCAGCGTCTTTTCGAAATCATGAACGGATCGGAACAATAAGAGCGCAGTCCGCCTGCCAGCTCGAAGATAGAGGCCTCGCTCGTCATGAAGGAGCGAGGCCTTTTGCGACGAATCGAACACATGTGATGAGATAGGAAGGGTTATCGCCAATGGGGGAAGAAATCAAATCGTATTCCTACGAAGGCATTAAAAAGCTTCTCGCTAGATTAGGCCAGCCTCAGTTCAGAGCGAAGCAAATCGTGCAATGGCTATATCAGAAAGGTGCTTCGTCGTACGACGAGATGAGCAACATACCCGCAAGTCTTAGGGAGGCGCTGGAAAAGGAAGCCCCTTTGCATCCGCCGGTGATAGCCGATAAACGGGTCTCTTCGGATGGCACAAGAAAATACATCATTCGATTCCATGACGGCGCTGAAACGGAGATGGTAGGCATACCCTCGAAAGATCGCCTTACTGTTTGCTTTTCTACGCAAGTCGGATGTCCTATGGGCTGCACGTTTTGCGCAACGGGGAAAGAGGGTTTCACGAGGAACCTTCTTCCCGGGGAAATGGTCGACCAGGTGATGCTTGTTCAGGAAGATTTCGGCGAACGAGTGTCCAACGTTGTTGGCATGGGTCAGGGGGAGCCTCTCCTCAATTACGACAATGTGCTTGCTGCTTTGCGATTCCTGAATTCTCCCGACGGATTGAATATCGGAGCTCGCCGTATCACCATTTCCACGTGCGGTCTTTTGCAGGGTATAGATCAGTTCGCAAGAGAGCCGGAACAGTTCACGTTGGCTATATCGCTGCATTCCGCCATTCAGGAAACCCGAGACGATATCATGCCTGCCCTGATGAATCAGAAGCTCCCTGCGCTTAAGAGGGCGGTGCAGAGATACCAGGAGGAATCGGGAAGACGCGTGACGTACGAATATGTCATGATCAACGGCGTGAACGATGACACGGAGCATCTCAAGGCTCTCGTTCGTTTCTGCAGAGGTACGCTATGTCATGTGAACTTGATTCCCGTTAATGGAGTTGAGGGCACGGGATACGCTCCGAGTGCATCGGATGCTTCTGCTCTGTTCCTGAAGGAACTTACGAGCAAGGGGATTGAAGCGACGATCCGTCAGTCAAGAGGCGCCGATATAGCGGGCGCTTGCGGGCAGCTAAAGAACGCGAAGTAGGAATTACGATCCGCGTATTCGGCAAAAAGAAGACGACCCGGAATAAATCCGGGTCGTCTTCAGCTTCCATGGTAGGAAAGGGGGACTACAGAGCCTCTGCGGCTTTCTTGTAGCCAGCCTTGTGAGCGCCCTCGAACTTGGCGGTCATCTCAAAGAAGTGAGCGATGTCCTCGAAGCCTTCTTCGCGAGCGGTCTTGGCGAATTCGGGATACATGCTCTCCTCTTCGTACTGCTCGCCTGCAGCAGCGCTCTCGAGGTTCTCCTTGACGCCGCCGAACATGCCGAGGTAGACAGCCTCAGCAAGTGCGTGGGCGGTTTCTTCCGCCATGGGGCGGTCGAATGCGGCAGCAGCTTCGGCTTCGCCGGCCTCCTCAGCGATGTGCTTCCAGAGGGTGTACTTGCGGTTTGCCTGAGACTCGCCTGCGAAAGCGGCTGCAAGATTCTCGGCGGTCTTGGTGCCGGTTACATCAGCGGGCTGGTACTCGGAAAATGCTGCCTGGCCTGCATGGCACATGGGGCATTCCTCGGGGGCGGAGCCGACGTGGAGGTAACCGCATACTTTGCAACGATAGATTTTCATGAAGACCTCTTTACCTATGATGAGTTTGCGCTGTTAAAACAAAATAAATGATACTGCTTCGATGCGTTCTGTCAACGAAGCCCAACGAGCGTACATCGTTGGTATATATTATGGCTTCCTAGAGGCAAGGCTTTTAGAACAGGCTGAGATTTGTAGGTTTGCTACAGTAAGGAATGACATGGCATATTCTGGAAATCCGAAAGACTACTCGGTTGCGGTTTTGTATGGAGGAACCAGCGGCGAGCGAGAGGTCTCTCTTAATTCGGGCGCATGCTGTGGGGAGGCTCTGAAGGAGTTGGGCTTTTCCGTCACAATGATCGATCCTGCGTCTCGCGATGATTTGAAGAAGCTTGTTGAAGAGGAGTTCGACGTTGCGTTCTTGGCCCTTCACGGCAAGGGAGGGGAGGACGGAACGCTGCAGGGGTTTCTCGAGACGCTTGGAATCCCTTACACGGGTTCGGGCATACTCTCGAGTGCCATTGCCGTCAATAAGGCGAAGTCGAAGGAATGTTACGAAGATGCAGGCTTGCGTGTAGCCGCGTCTGTTGTCGTCGGCCGAAACGACGTTCTTGATTCGGAGGATTTGAAGGAAATCGAGGAGACGTGTGGAATCCCATGCGTTGTGAAGCCCACGACGGAGGGAAGCTCCTTGGGCATGACCATCGTTCGCGATGCATCCCAGATTCAGCCGGCACTTGACGTCGCATTCCAGGTGGACGACGAGGCGATGGTGGAACAATTCATAGAAGGCATTGAGCTTACGGTTGGCGTCGTGGGCAACGATAGCTACGAAGCTCTCCCCGTCATCCAAATTGTCCCGAACGACGATGAGTTCTACAACTACCATGCGAAGTATGCTGCTGGCGGAAGCACCCACTTGTGCCCTGCTCCGCTTGACGAAGACACTACGCAGAAGGTTCAGGACATGGCAATTGCGGCCCATGCGGTTCTTGGATGTCGTGGTATTTCCCGAACCGACATAATGCTGGATAAAGAAGGGGATTGCTGGATTCTCGAGACGAATACCTTGCCGGGTATGACGAAGACCTCTTTGATTCCCGATGCCGCTCGTGTTGTCGGCATGGATTTCCCCCGGGTTTGTGAAAAGCTCATCGAGCTTGCTCTTTCTTAAGGGGTTGGCAGAGACTTGATTCCAAGGCGCGGTTCAAACCGCGCCTTTTTTAGCGCTAAAAGATGCCCATGCAATGCAGGAACCATAGAATGCATGCACCAACGCCCAGGATGAATGCCCAGCTTATGATGTAGCATCCGATATTCTTGCTTCTTCCAAGATCGAGCACTTTGTCGTGGACGCTCCTATGGTCTTTCAGTATCACGCTTGATACTTCGTTGTCGGGTATTTTCACTTTGTTCGAAGGCTTCCAGCTTGACGGGTCTTTTGCAATTTCTTCAGCTGACCGAGCGCTTAAAGAAGGGTCGGGTCGCAGGCCTCGAGCGGCTTCTCGGGCGAATGATGACGCAAACGAGCGAAACGATTCGGCATGCTTTGGCGAATAGGCCATAATCGCAACCTGCCCCCAATAGGCGTTTCCCCCGAGGGCTTCGCTATAGGCGGTGAAGCTGAGGACATAGGTTATCTCCCAGTCTTTAGCCTGCAGGACGGCAAGCGTGTGCGACATGCTCTGGTCGAGGAATCCAATGGCCTGTCCGTAAGGGTTTACGAGCCAAGCTTGGCGATGCTTGTGCTCATCGAGCCTCCATTCGATGGACCCCCTGTCTCCTACTGCATTATCGGGGCCTGCGAGTGCCGCGCCGCTGCGCTTATCTTTTGTCTGAAATGTGGCATACGTGCCGAAATAGATGTCGGACGCGTTGAGAGGCGCCATGATATTCCTTTCGTGGTAGGCTTACTGTCTACGGTTGATTGAAAGATGAGGACATGTAGAACATGAGTGTATACGACTTCGTATCCCAGGGTACTCCAGATGATATCGTCGAGCGCTATGCAGCTTTGAAAAACGATGCGGAAACCTCCGATTTTGGCGTTCTCGATCGCAATGTCGTCATCCTCGATACCGAGACGACGGGCTTCTCGCAAAATCATGACGAACTTACGCAGATAGCCGCCGCCCGCCTTGAGTGCGGTGTTGTGACCGAGTGGTTCGTAACGTTCGTTAATCCGGGGAAGCACATACCCGACGAAGTGGCCCGTTTGACTGATATTCACGACGAAGATGTAGCAGATGCCCCTCTTCCTGACGAGGCGCGTGCCCGTTTGGTCGAGTTTATTGGCGATGCGACCGTGGTGGCTCATAACGCTGCTTTCGATAAGGGCTTCGCGACGAAGACGCCATCCGGCTATCCTCTTCTTGAGAATCTTTGGGTCGATTCGCTCGATCTGGCGCGCATTGCGCTTCCTCGCCTGAAATCGCACAGGCTTATAGACCTGGTAAAGGCGTTCGATGCTCCTCTTTCGACGCATCGCGCCGACGCCGACGTGGAGGCATTGTGCGCCGTGTATAGGATTCTGCTTGCCGCCATCCAGGCTATGCCTCTCGATCTTGTTGAATACATCGCAAAGCTCGCTCCTGTCGAAGAATGGCCGACGGGAGCGGTATTCGGCTGCATGGCGAGCCATATGGCCGCGCTCGAGGAGGCGAAGACGGGCCCCGGAATCCAGAGGAAGAGCTACCCGCTTACCATCAGGGGGCTTCGTTCTGCGCGTTTTGCGAAGAAGGCCGCTCGAGACTCGCGAGAAGGCGGGCCTTTGTGTTCCGAGGCGAAAGGCGAGCTTCTTGCCGCTTGCGATACGGACGCGTCTTCGACTCGGCTTAGGGAAGACGGCGTTTTGGAGTTTCCCGATGTATGTGAGGTGGAAGAGGCGTTTTCTTCCCAAGGCATCGTGGGCGGGCTTTACGAAGGCTACGAACCGCGGGCTGAGCAGAATGTCATGGCGTCGCAGGTTCTCAGGTCTTTTTCGACGGGAAGGAACCTTGTCGTGGAGGCGGGGACCGGCGTGGGAAAGTCCATGGCATACCTTCTCCCGAGCGCTCTTCTCGCATTGAGGAACAATACCGCCGTGGGCGTTGCCACGAAGACGAATGCGCTTCTCGACCAAATCGTGTACAAAGAGCTTCCTCTGCTGAACGAAGGATTGAAACAGCAGGGTTTCGGAGCGCTTGAATATGTGGCCCTTAAGGGGTTTTCTCACTACCCCTGTCTTCGACTGGTCGATAAATTGATGAACGACGGAGCCTCGAGCGTCATGGTTATGGGGAAGCAGGTGAGTCAGGCGCCCTCCATTGCCGCGCTGCTCTCTTTCGTTGAACAGACGGAATATGACGACATGGACGGGTTGAAGCTCGATTTCAAAACGCTGCCTCGATACGCGTTCACCACGACGTCGAGGGATTGCCTGAAGAGGAAGTGCCCCTATTACGGCACGTATTGCTTCGTGCACGGTCTGAGGAAGAAAGCCGAAACGGCGCATGTCGTGGTAACGAACCACTCTTTGTTCTTCTGCGATGTGGCTGCCGATGGGGGCCTGCTTCCCGATATTCGTTTCTGGGTTATAGACGAGGCCCACGGCGCAGAGGCGGAAGCGCGTCGCGCGCTTGCCGTCACCCTTGATGCGGCGGAGATGGTGCGTCTTGCGAACAGGCTTGCTTCTGATGAGGCGAGGCGTAATCCGTTCGTTCGCGTCGAACGCCGTGCTCCGCTCGATTCTGGCTCCCAGCCCGAAGCGAGCACCCTGTTCTATGCATTGACGGAGAAAGCCCGAGTCCGCGGCAAGGCGTTCAGCGAATGCGCAATCGAATTCGCCCATCATATGAAAGACCTTGTTGGCTGCGATACCAACAAGAGCAATAAAAGCTACGAAACCATAGAGCTATGGATCAACGACGATGTTCGCAGCGACGAAAGGTTTCAAACGCTCCGCGGCTTTGCGAAGGATTTCCGCGAAGCCGCCGAGAAGCTGATAACCTCCGGAAACGAACTCGTCGCTTTTCTCGACGGAGTGGATGGAGCTGCCGATTGCCAGCGTGACATTGCCACGATCGTCATAGATGCGAAGGAGATGCTCCAGTCGAGCGAGCTTATCATGGAGACGGCCGATCCGAAATTCGTGTATTCGGCGAAGCTGTCGAAAAAGCCCGAGCGAGTTTCCGAGGCTCTTCAGGCGCAAATCATCGATGTCGGGCAGATGTTGAGGGAAACGCTGTACGAGAAAACCGAGAGTATCGCCTATGCAAGCGCGACGATAGCCATCGGGAGGGACTTCAAGAACTTCATCGGCTCCATGGGTCTCAACTCGAGCGAATCATCCCAGACCGACACCTGTCTTTTAGGGTCGAGCTACGATTACGATGCCAATATGCAGGTTCTCGTGATAAACGACATACCCGAGCCAAACCAGCCGGGGTATCTCGAATCCCTCCAGAGGCTTCTCGCTCAGGCCCATGTGGCGCAGCAAGGAAGCATGCTCACTTTGTTTACCAACCGCAGGGAGATGGAAGCCTGCTTCGACGCGGTGGACCCCGTCATGAAAGAGAGCGGGCTGAGGTTGGTGTGCCAGAAATGGGGCGTTTCGACCAAGGGCCTTCGCGACGACTTCCTGAAAGACGAACACCTCTCGCTCTTTGCGCTGAAGAGCTTCTGGGAGGGGTTCGACGCTCCGGGGGCAACCTTGAAAAGCGTTGTCATACCGAAGCTTCCTTTCGCAAAGCCTACGGACCCCCTGTCGTGTGAACGTGCTCTTCGCGATCAGTCGGCATGGTCTCATTACACGCTTCCTCAGGCTGTTATAGAAATAAAGCAGGCGGCGGGAAGGCTCATCAGGTCGTCCACAGATAAGGGTGTTCTCGTTCTTGCCGATAGGAGGCTTCTGACGAAAGGGTATGGAAAGGTATTTTTGAATTCGCTGCCGTCACGTACCATTCGTTTTTGCAGCATTGACGAAGCAGTGGAGGTATTGCGCGAGAACAGGGCGTAGGAAAAGCACCTCGCCCTTAGCGACGGAGGCGAAATGCCTTGGTCGTGAAAACATGCGTTCGAGGGCAGAGCAAAGGAGGCGAAGTGGCGCGCAAGGAAACGGGAAGCACCCATCTTTTCAAAGACATGGCCACGAGCCTTCATATTAAAAAGAACACGGCGGGCAGATCGAACGAGATCTCCCTGTCGGTCCTCGACGGGTTGAAGAGTCAAGCGGACGACAGATTGGGGGAGGCCGACCAGAAAGTCCGCTTGGGAGACTTGTCTATATTTACGGTTTCTCCGAAGAAGGAGAAGAAAGCCTCCTTTATAGACAGGCCCTCTTCAAGCTCGGTCGATTCTTCCCATCAAGGCACTTCCCGTATTGCGCAGGAAAGTAAGCGCGCCGCAAAGCGAAAAGAGGAAGGAAAAGCCTCTTCGGGCGAAAAGGGCGGCACGACCCGCCCTCGTTCCTTCGTTCCGAAGCTTCCGAAGAGAGACGCATCGGCGAAGACGCGCAAAGAGAGAATGCGCGAGCGTGCCCTGGCGAATCCCGATGCCGAAATCAAGAGAAGAAAGAGAGCGCGCAGGATACGCCGCGCAATCGTTGCGACGCTTGTGTCTTCTGTGTCGGTTGTCGCATTGGCCATCGGCGGCCTGTATGTCACGAGGGAATATCAGGAATATACGAGAAGCATGGGCTTGCTTGACAAGGCGTTTACGGAGATATCCAGAGCGGACGAACTTGTCATCGAGATGGACGAGATCGTGACCCAAGAAGTTACCGAGGCATCTCGTGACGAAATGGCGTTGATCGGACAGGGAATGGAGGATGCCGAGCTTCATCTTAAAGCGGCCACTGCCTTTGCCGAGGAAGTCACGGCGGACATGACATCCCAAGAAAGCAAGGATGCGGCCGCAAAGGTGGTCGAATCGGCGGATGCGAGAAGAGCCATGATGCAGCACGCCGAAGTTCTCATGAAGGCAGACATCGAGGCCCTAGAAGCGGTTTCGGTGGCCGAAGAGGCCTGGAATGTCGTAGAGGAAGCGAATGGCTTGATGCAGGAGGCCGCAGCGCTGGTTTCTGATACGACGGTGGAGAACACGAGAGAATCGCAGGCGAAAAGCGAGCAGGCCACAGAGCTTCTCGAGGGGGCTTCGGCGAAGCTTGACGAAGCGTCGGGCCTGTACCCCGAGGCCGACTTCTCCGTTTTGAGGGAATACATTGCAAAGCGCATAGAGCAGAATGGATTCGCGGTGCAAAGCGACCAGGCTATCTATGTGCAAGACAAGGCAACGGCGGAATCGTTCAATGAGGAGTACAATCGGGCTGATACCGAGGCCGTCGATTTGGCGTCGCGTCTCCCGGAAAAGCCCGCACAGCCGATTCTCGACGCTTTTCAGGAAAACGTTGAAGAGGAGAGAGGTCTCTATTTCGAGGCTCGTCAACGGGCTGCTGAATCGGATGCGTTTATTAGGGAATATCTAGGAGAGCCAATCGGATAAGTTATACTGTCCTGCGAATATGCCTATATTCGAGTTGATATCGACATTAAGAAGGTCAGTATGAGCACACCTATAGACCATATCGCCTACCTCTCCCAGGAGATCGGGCCTCGTCCAGCAGGCACGGAGGAAGAGCAGCAGGCGGCTCTCTATATCACGGAGCGCTTCCAGAAGGAATCTCATTTGCCGGTGGCAATAGAGGATTTCACCTGCAATGCGAATCCTCTCATGCCTAAGTTGATTTGTTACGCCGTCACGATCGTGGCGACGATTCTTGCTCTGTTCGTTCCTGTTCTTGCGATTCCGGCGGTCGTTGCGGCTGTGCTCTCTGCAGTGATATATATTGCAGAATCGTTCGACAAGCCCGTGCTCTCTCAGCTTTTCATGAAAGGCGTAAGTCAGAACGTTGTCGCGAAATACGAGCCGGCGAACGATTCTGAGGGATCTGGAACGCGTCGCCGCAAGGTCATCCTGGTGGCGAACTACGATAGCGGCAAGGTGCGCCATGATCTCTCTGGCTTTTTGGTCGGTTTCCAGAAACCTCTCCAGTACACGGTCATGGGCTCCATGTGCCTCCTTCCCCTGATTCTGCTTATGCGTCAGGTTCTTTTCAACGGGGAGGGAATTGCCAGCACGGTTCTCATGGCTTTGTCCTTGATTCTTGCTGTTGTCGTAGCTGTTCCTGCGGTTTTTTCCATCATGGAGAAGATGGCGGCATATAACGAAGGCGCGAATGCGAACGCAGCCGGTATTGCGGTCATGCTCGAAGTTGCTCGTCGTATCAGCGATGGGGAAGCGACGTCTGAGTCCGCGGGGGAAGGCGTTATGCACGGCGAAGAGGAGGCGTATGCCGCAGGAGTCGTTCCGGATGGGGCGACCATTTCCTATGAATACGGAACCTCCGATGGTCGACGCGCAGAGCGTGTCCATGATATATCGGATAATTTGGCCCAGGCGAAAGAGGGTCCGATTGGTGCGGCGACCGACGAAGAGGTATCTCGTTCGCGCAAAGAAACTCGCAGCGCTTTGTCGAGTGCGCCTGTTGATACCCTCGCTGCCGCTGCCGCCAAGACCGCGGAGCTTCATGAGGCGGCTCAGGCGGCCGAAGCTGCCGAACGCGCCCGCAAGGAGGCTGAAGAGCTTGCGGCTGCGTACGAGCTCGAACAAGAGCGCATTCGCGAAGAGGAAAGGGCTAAAGCGCTCGAAGAAGCTGCCAAGAAGCCTGCGCCCAACGTGCCTGATTGGTATTTGAAGGCTACGGAAAAAGCTCGCAAGAACTATCCGCAGAATCTTGTCGCGAGCGATTCTTCGTATCGTTCTCGCTATGCGGTTCGCCCTGAAGAGCCGCAGGTGGTTGGAATAGAGGAAGCCCCCGAAGAGCCCGTGGGTGAAATCGAGGAGATTCTCGGGTCGGCTGCTCCTGTTCCTTATGTCGATGATTTCGTAGAGTCCTGCACGTTCGACGGCGAAAATCAGCCGGCGATTCAGGGAGAAGAACTTCCCGAGAACGTTGTCGAGCCCTCTGGGGAGGCCGACTCCGAAGAAGAGAATGCCGCACCCGCCGAATCCGATAACGATGCAGTTCAGAAGGATTCCTCTGCCGAGGGGGATGCGCATGAAGGCGCCGACGCCGCAGATGGCCATCAGAGTTCCGTCGTCGATGGGGCCTTGCAGACCGACGCAACCGTGCAGGCCGTTGAAGAGCCGTCCGATTCGTTCGATTTCGGAGATGACGGCCATCAGTCTATGGGCGTGATGTCGGTGGATGCGTTCTTGGAAGAAGAAACTTCGGTCCAGGATGCCCAAGATGAAAAGCGGGGCGAGGATCCCCAGGATCTTCCTGTGCTTGATTTTTCGAATACGGGACGCACGGCGGCGATGCCCCCCGTCGAAGGGGCTGGGGTCGGCCAAAGGGACGAAAGCGTTGCCTTCTCTGCGGCGGATGGGTCGCGCACTACGGCGATGCCTGCCGTTTCGGATGCCGGAAATCTTGACCTTGACGCGCTGCGCATGGTTGCGGAGGGGCTGGATAACGGCTCCGAAGCCGTTCGGATTTCCGAAGATACCGCAGCGGTGAACCCTCAGGTTATGTATTACAATCCGCCGGAGGATCGCTCTCAAGAACTTCGCGATCGCGCCCGCAAGGAAAGGGCGGTCGTCACGCTTACCGCGGACGAGATGGAAGATATGGCCGTCAGCGTGAGCGAGGCCGAGCCTATGGCTTCCGCTGCGCAGGTCGTCTCAGTCGCTTCTTCGCGCATGTCCGACTCTGTGGCAGCGTCCGAGGGCGCTAGCGTTCTTTCTCAGGAGGAGGCTGCGGAAATCAGCAGCGAGCCTTCCGCTCCTAACGTTGCGCAGGAGGCTGTCTCGGTTGCTTCCGAGGCGACAGCGGCCCTCCCTGCTGTCGGCGGTCTCGAACCGAAGAGCGAACCTTCCGCCGCAAAGGCCGAGCGCCGCATTCCTTCCATTCCCTCCATCGACCAGGCTCCAGGTAGGGTCGTAATACCGAGGATTCCCAAGGTCGATCTTCCGAGCATTGTTTTGCCTCCGGTTTCGGCTCCCGAGCCGAGGCCTATTTCGTTCGACGATCTTCGTCAGCGCGCACCTTTGGCAAGCGTTGCCGAATCGAACGGGCAAGAGGCTGCCAAGAACCTTCTTTCGACCACGCTTCCCTCCATTGAAGGGGCTCCTTCGTTCAGCCGGGAAGAGACCGCGACGAAGGCTCAGCCTCAGAACAGCAGCGTGAGCGTGACGGGTTCGTTTGCCGCTATCGGGGCTATCGGGGCGGAGCCTGTAGGAGATGAGCTTCTCGAGAACGTCGATCCTGACGACATCTATGTCGATGATGCGGATGATTCCGTGTTCGAGGAAGAGTTCACCGAAACGGGTGCGTTCGCTGGTCCTGGGTATGTCGAGATGCCTCAGTCGCGTGTTGGGAAGTTCTTCGGCAAGTTCCGTCGCAAGAAGGAAAAGAAAGAAGAGAGCGCCCATGAATGGCTTGGCGTAGACGAGGACTTTGACGCTCGTTCGGCCGGCAAGGCGCGCGGAAGCTGGGAAAGCTTCCGCGAGGACGACGACGAGTGGCAGGGTGGAGCGTTCGGCAGCTTGAAGGCTCGTTTGCCTAAGAATGATCAGGACGAGGAGGGCGCCGCGGAGGCTTCCCGAGGCTCCGAGCATCGCCAAAGTGTTCCCGCGGTATCCTCGGATGCGTTTGCAGCCGCTCTCGCAGCAGCAAACGCCGCTGCGGAAGCTTCGGGCAACCCTGTCGTTTCGGAGGATGTGCATCAGCCCCATGAGGAGGATATCCAGGAGATTTATTCCTTCGCGGCGGGGGACATCAACACCGAAGTGTGGTTTGTCGCCCTCGGTTCCGATTTGGCGGGCAATGGAGGCATCAAGGCATTCTTGGCCGATCATGCTTCCGATATGCGTGGCGCTGTTATCGTGAACCTCGAGGCGCTTGGCGCGGGAACCCTGTCTTATCTCGAAAGAGAAGGCGCTATCAAGCAGGTGTCTTGCTCGCCGCGTATGAAGAGGTTCATACGAAAGGCCTCTCAGGCATCCGGAGTTGACATCCGTGCCGAGAGGGTGGATTGGCGTGAGAGTCCTGCAAGCTATGCTCAGAAGCATCGCATGCAGGCCATGACGCTGGTTGGCATGGACGGAAGGAAGCCTGCGTATTATGCCGAGGCGGACGATATTCTGGAGAATATTGACGCCGAGGCTCTCAATAGAAGCGCGAATGTCGTCGTGGAGCTCCTTAAGAACATCTAGGCGAAAGCCGCATCGGTAAAAAACGATGCGGCTTTTTTCATACGTATGAACCCCGTGTTTATTGGGTTTTGGGATAAGTTGAATTTGGCAAATACGTTATGATGACATTTCCCGCAGGGGTGGCGTTTTGTCTGGCTGTTTCTGCGGCATTTCGTACTATGTTTGGAGGCAACCATGGCTATTGAGGCATACTGCGTGAAGTGCAAGGCAAAGAAGGTCATGCAGGATCCCGTCGAGGGAACCACGAAAAACGGCAAGCCCATCACGAAGGGTAAATGCCCCGATTGCGGCACCACCATCTGCCGCATTGGTGCCGCCAAGTAAAGGCTTCTCAGCACTGTATAGCAAGCATGAAAAGGCCCGAGCTTCATCGATGAAGCTCGGGCCTTTGTCTTGTCGGCTATTGCGTTCGCCGAACGGGCTACTCGGGCGTGCCGTCGCCGAACAAGAGTTCACGCTCTGGTCCGGTGAGGGCGGCGCGTGCCTGGTCGCGCAGGTTGTTCATGCCGCTGAGGAATTGGCGGTACATGACGAGGGTCAGATAGCGGCCTTTAGGGGTAAGGGTGAGCTCGTTTTCGTCATCGGTGGCGAATGCTTTATTAAGGCGCATGTACGACATCTCTGCAGGAAGACCGCGTTCTACGCTGCAGCCGAAATCGCGTTCGAACTGCTTCTTGTCGAGCCTGAGATCGTAGAGCTGTAGCAAGAACCTGTATCGCATCAGGTCGTGCTTTCCCAGCTTGGTTTTTCCCATGACGGACATCGATCCGCTTGAAACGGCGCTGTTGTAATCTGCGATGCTGAAGTTGTTGACGTAGAGGCATCCGTCAAGGTGGCTGATGCTGCCGCTTCCTATGGCCGGATACTCTTCGTAGGAAACCGCGTATTCGTCAACCTCAACATGGTTGCTGCATCCGCAAGGCTTAGCGCTGCTGCCCAGCCTGTTGAATGTCCAGAGCGTTCTTCTGTCGAATTGAGGGTCGGCCCCGCCCGTCAACTGTTCATCGATTATGTTGTAGAAGGTATATTCACGGTTGTAATCGACCTTGCCGAGGGTTGAAGACATTTTCCTCGTCGTGGCCGACGAAACATACAACGGCGAGAAAGTCACCTGGTCGCACGCGCATGCCTTGATGGTCTCGATATCGTTGAGCAGCGAATCCTCCGTCTGCGAGGGGAAGTTGAAGATCATGTCGACATTGAAGTCATCAAAGTACGAAGACGCTTCGCCGATGCGCTCGAAGATTTCTTCACCGCTGCCGTATTTCTCGTAGCGGTCCATCTGCTTCAAGAGGTCGTTGTCGAAGCTCTGGACGCCGACCGAAAGGCGTTGAACGCGACCTTTGAGCTTGTCGAGATACGGCTTGGTCAGGTGGTTGGGGTTCGTCTCAGAAGACACTTCTTTTATGTTGAAGTTCTCGCGGGCGAGGTCGAGGGTTTCGCACAGCTCGTCAATCATGATCGTAGGCGTGCCTCCTCCGACGTAAATACTTTCGAAGTCGTAGCCGAGGTCTTTGAGCATGAGCATCTCTTTGCGCATGTTTTCGAAATAAGGGGCTGCGACTTCTTTTTTGAATGGGTATCGATTGAAGCTGCAGTATGGGCACAGTCGTTCGCAGAACGGTACATGCATATAGAGCATGTACCGTTGGTTTGGCTTTGCTTCTGGCATTGTGGAATCGTCGGTGATGTTCAAAGCAAGGTGCTTCTTCGTCATGGATTTGACGATGGAAGTTAGCATGCGCTCCGAAAGCACGGTGTCTCCTTTTCGTTACGGGCTGTCGACGCATCATGATAGACTCATCTGCTGCATATGCGGTGATATTTTTTAGGAGCTTTGTCTTTTTACGGATAAACTTCAGCCGTTTGCCGTTTTCTCGAAGGGTGAGAAGCTTTCCATGTGCGACGTCCCGTAGGGGCTCGATGCGGCTTCATTTGAAGCGAAGGTGAACTCGGCGATGTTTTCCGCTGACAAGGTGTCTCGATGCGCTATACTATCTAACGCTTTCATGCGGGTGTGGCCAAGTGGTAAGGCAAAAGCTTCCCAAGCTTTCATTCGCGGGTTCGAGTCCCGTCACCCGCTCCAGGTATATGCAAGCCGCCGATGGGTTTCCGTCGGCGGCTTTTTTTGTTTCGTGGGGAATGCTCTTCGAGTCCTGTTGTCGCACGATCCGTCTACGTCGTGTCGAATGGGGCAGGCGGGCTTTAGCTCTATGCTTTATGCCTCCGACTTTTGCGTCCTCGTTCTCAGGTTCCACTTCAAGAGAACGCGCGCTGTTTTTTTAAGCGTGGGCGATATTCGGCAGTCTTAGATCGTGGTCTTCGGTAGGAACGGATGCAACATGCTGCTCGTCGAAAGCCGCTCCTATGATTGCGGCATCGCTCCTTGTTTTAGAGAGGAAGGAATCGTAATTCCCTCCGCCGTATCCGAGTCTCATCAGCGAATCGTCGAATGCAACCATGGGAATTACGGCGAAGTCCACCTCTTCGGGAAATACCGCAGGATAGTTTTTCACGGCCGCGTCGTTCGTTGCATAAGCCCTGATGGGACTTATGATGAAAGGAACTTCTTGCGCGCGGTACTGTTCATAGGAAGCAGATCGCATAATCATTGAGGGGCGTACAGGCGGTTTGTTGCGCTCCGGTTTGCCCCGCTGTTGATTGCCTTGCTCGTCTTCGTCTTGCTGCTCGGCTTTGCTCATGCAGGGGAAGGTCACGCGAGCGCCGCATTCGTAGGCGCATTCGATAAAATCTTCCAAATCGACCTCGCTGCTCATTGCAGCGTACACAGCGACAGTCGGGTGAGCCTTGGTGGCGCAGACGCGCTTGAATTCTTCGGCAATACGCTGGCAGACGCATTTGGACTTCGTACGCCTTGCTTCTTCGGGGATGGCGTCTCTGCGCGCAATGACTTCGCGGCGCAGGGCTCGCTTTCTTTCGAGGACGTCTTCAGGTTTACACACGGCGGCAATCTTCTCCAGGGAAATCTCTTACAGAATGGATACGGGCTCTTCATCCTTGACGCATACGAGCGGAATGCGTGATTTGAGCAATGCCACCCAGGATGCCAGCGCTATGGACATGAAGACCACAATGAGAATGGCAATGCCCATGACAAAGCTCGTCCAAGGAAGTGCTGCAAGCGCCATGCCAATGGCTCCGATTCCCGTGCGAATGCAATTCATCAGGGCGGAGGCCGACCCCGCATCGCGCTTCTGCTGCTCGAGCAGGATGTTCATGCAGTAAGGACGGGTGCACGACTCAGCCATGGCAAAAGCGACGAAGCATGCGCAGAACGCATAGGGGCTGTTCTGGCCCACGAACATCATTGCGATGCCCATGACGCCTGCAAACGCCAGCATGATGGTGGTGAAGCGAATGACCGAAACGCGCCGCGATGCCGCGATCCAGATGAAGGGGCCGGCAGCCATGAGGATGGCGGTCGCGGCGAAAAAGAGGCTGTAACCTATTTCGCCGACGCCGAAGAAGTCGACATAAATATACGATCCCACGGCGATATACCCCATGAAAGGTATTTCGAAAAGGCTGGTCAGAAGCAGAAAAGACATAAAACCAGGGTTTTTGCCAACGACGACTAGCTGTTTCATGGTTTGCAAGAAATTGCCGTCGGAACGTTCGTTTTCAGAAAGAGTTTCCTTGAAGGCGAGGGACAGGCCAAAGCAGGCTACTCCTACGATCGAAAGAATGAGAAACGTCGCTTTCCAGTCGGCAACAGCCAAAACGCCCGCTCCGATAACGGGGGCCGTGGCAGGACCGACAACGAAAAGTACCTGGATGACAGAGAGAATCTTTTCGCGGTAGTACGTCTGAAACGAGTCCTTGACGACGGCCGTGCATACCGCGCTTATAGATCCGGCACCTAGGGCTTGGATGACGCGAAATGCGATGAGGAGTTCGATTGAGGAGGCAATCGCGCATGCGGCCGATCCGACGGTGTAGAGGCCTACGCCCGCAAGAAGCACGGGCTTTCTGCCGTATTTGTCGCTCAAAGGACCGAAGAACAGCATTCCTAATGCGAAAAAGACGTAGTAGCCGACCAGCGTCATGTTCACCATGGATACGTCGGTGTTGAAATACTGCGCCATGCCGGGAACGGCAGGCGTGTACATGTCGAGGGAAAGGGGGGTTATGAGAGAGGAGGCGACGAGCAGAATAATGAGTCCAGCGGCGCCGAGTCTCGGTTGGGGCTGTACAAGCCAATCTCTGATAGACAATGCCATGGTGTTGCTTTCCGTTGTGTGCTGCAGGGATGGAACGAATTCCGAGGCGATATTGGCATTCCGAAGACGGGTTTTGCGGGCGAATACCGCTTGATATGCAAGTGTACAGCACGCCGGGTAAAAAATGAGTTTTATTACTTGACGGTCGATATATTCTTGGCTAATATAAATGAACTACATGAGATATGCGCCGTTACCTCAGCTGGATAGAGGGACTGACTACGAATCAGTACGTCGGGGGTTCGAATCCCTCACGGCGCACCACTTGCGCTTCAAGCCCGCATAGCGGGCTTTTTTTATCCCGACTGATGCTTGGGTCTTCTGGCTTTGCAAACTTTTTCGGTTATGAGCTCGAAAGAGCGTCTATGTCGGTGAAAATGCCGCCTTTCCCTTCGTGTCTGAAATCCCATCCTTTTTTGACCCGGTGTTTTGCAAGTTTTCAATGCACTTGCCACACGGGCGGGTTCATAGCCGAAAAAACTTTCCATTTTTTGGTCCTCGCTTGCTCCCCTGAGGCAAGGGGTTGGTTCGGTGCTGTTGGGTGGACGTTCGAGGCGGAGACGCAAGCGGGGGGGTCGGGACGAAGGCTCAAGACGGCCCCCATGACCGAAGGCTTGCGATGAGTGCTTCGATGAATCTGAAAGCAAGGGATTCGTGATGAGGGCCGCTTCTCGGGGTTGTCAGAAAAATGTTTTGACAGGGTCGGTCAAAGCTGTTATTCTTATCGGGCTGCTTAAAGATGCGCCGTTACCTCAGCTGGATAGAGGGACTGACTACGAATCAGTACGTCGGGGGTTCGAATCCCTCACGGCGCACCACTTTTCTTTAGAAGAGAGGCAGTTGCGGCGCGTAAGCGCCTTTTTTATTTTCTAGGGGTTTCCTAGTGTTCACGAGGAGAAAAGGTTCGACTTGAAGGTTCGAAAACACAACAACCGCTAATCAGCCTTTGCCTCGTCGCTCCCATGCGCACGGCTAAAGGCCGATTGCGCACGAAGGGGAGCTATGTTCTATCTGTCTAACATGCTCGGGCGACCTGTGTATGATTCTACGGGTGAAAAGCTCGGCACGGTATCTGACCTTGCCATTTCTACGGGCGAGGTTTTTCCACGCATCACCTCGCTTGCATTTAAGGGGCCTGGTCGCACGCCTTTTATGATTAGCTGGCGCAAATACGTCGAAGATTTCACCGAAGACGAGGTTCGTCTTAACACCGAGTCTTACAACATTCGCTTCAGCTACCTTCAGCCCACTGAGGTTCTTCTTGCTCGCGATTTGCTCGACCAGCAGATCGTTGATACGCAGGGCTTGAAAATCGTTCGCGTAAACGACCTGAAGCTTTCTCCGTCCGGGTCGCAGCTGCGGCTTTTAGGTGCCGAAGTTGGCGTGAGGGGCATTTTGCGCGGTCTGCACCCGTTGCTTGAAAAAGCCGTGGTTTCGGGCGCGAAGCTTCTCAATAGGAAAATCGAAGAGAAAATCATCGCCTGGAACTACATGGACCTGCTTGACCGAGACCTGTCGAAGGTGAAGCTTTCCGTAACCCACAAGCGCCTTGACGAGCTGCATCCTGCCGACGTTGCGGACATTCTCGAGCAACTCGACCCCAAACAGCGTGCAGAGGTGTTCAACCACCTCGACGATGCGCGCTCTGCCGAGGTTATCGCCGAGTTGGAAGACGAATTCCAGGCTGAGACGCTTGACGACATGGAAGATAGCGAAGTCTCCGGTCTGCTCGGTCAGATGGATCCGGACGACGCGGCCGACATCATCCGCGATCTTCCCTATGAGAAGGCCGAGACCCTGTTGCGTCTTATGGGCGTGGAAGATGCCGCTGAGATCCGCCGCTTGCTCGGATATCGCGAAAACACCGCGGGTGGCATGATGACCACGCGTTTCGTGGCTTTGAGCGAAGACGATACGGTGGGCGAGGCAATCGAGACGCTTCGTCATCTGGACGAAGATTTCCCCACGGTTCACTACGTGTATGTGCTTGAGGAAGACAGCGAAAAGCTCGTTGGTGTCATGTCCATGCGCACGTTGGTTCTGGCGCATAATGACACGCGTCTGGGCGACGTCATGTACACCGACATCATCAGCGTTCCTCCCGATGAGGATGAAGAAGAAGTCGCGTCGGATATTTCGAAGTACGACTTGGTTGCTCTTCCGGTAGTTGACGAAGGCGGCCATATGCTCGGTCTGGTTACGGTCGACGATGCGCTGGATGTCATCGAGGAAAGCACCGAAACGGAGAAGACCACCAACCTTTGGATGAAGGTTGCCCTTGCCATTGCGGGAGGCGTCATGTTCTTGGCACTTTACACCGCGGTCATCATGCGTCTCATGGAGGTGGGCTAATGGCTGCCATCAAGAAGGGCGCGTCGTACGACGAAGTCATGCAGGCTGTCGCTGAAGGCAATCAGGATGCCATCGAGGTGGCGTCTTCCGGCGGCTTGGCGTCGAGCGAAGAGCGCGGAGAAACCGCGAAGAAGCGGGCGAAGATTCTCCTCATCTTGGGGGCCATGGGCCCTGGGGTCGTGAGCGCCATGGCGGGCAACGACGCCGGCGGCATATCGACGTATTCTACGGCGGGTGCCGATTTCGGCTATGCAACGCTCTGGGTCATTCCTGTCATGTGCGTTCTTCTCATGGTCGTTCAGATGACGGCTGCACGTATGGGAGCAGTCACCGGCAAGGGGTTCGCTGCTCTTATTCGCGAACGTTTCGGCATTCGCCTTACCGCGCTTGCTATGGGCGCGCTGCTTATTGGCAACGTGGCTACAACGTTCAGCGAGTTTGCTGGCATTGCCAGCGGCATGGAGCTGTTCGGCATTCCCCGCCTTGCTAGCGTACCGGTGGCGGCGCTTGTGGTGTGGCTTCTTGTAGTCAAAGGCAGCTACAAAAGCGTGGAAAAGATTTTCCTCGCTGTTTCGCTGGTGTTCGTAACATATGTCGTAGCGGCGTTTTTGGCTGGTCCGAACTGGGGAGATGTCGCGCAGGCGACGGTTATTCCGCAGGTTCCCGCAGACACTCATTTTGTATCGCTCGTTATTGCCATGATTGGTACCACTATTGCGCCGTGGATGATGTTTTTCACGCAGAGCAACGTTGTGGACAAGGGCATCACGGATGACCGTCAGGAAATGATGCTGCAGAAGGTGGACGTGGCCACGGGAACCATCGTTGCATGTCTGGTGGCGTGGTTCATCATCATTACAACGGGTGCCGTGTTGTACCCGCAAGGCATCGCCATCGATTCTGCGGCTGATGCGGCCAACGCGTTGGCTCCTTTTGCCGGCGAATATGCGCAAATTCTTTTCGCGGCGGGCCTGACGGCGGCAAGCTTTCTAGCGGCCTGCGTGCTTCCTCTTACGACGTCTTTTGTCATTTGCGAGGCGTTCGGCTGGGAAGCGGGCGTTGATTTCACTTGGAAAGAAGCCCCTATGTTCAAGGGCATCTTCACGTCGGTCATCGTCTTCTCCGCTGTCGTGGTGCTTATTCCCAACCTCGACCTTATGGGAATCATGCTTACTGCCCAGTTCATCAACGGCGTAATTCTGCCCGTTCTCCTGGTCTTCATGGCGCTTATTGCTGCGGACAAGCGCATCATGGGCTCGTTTGTCAGCAAATGGGGCGGGAAAATTGTCATCTGGGCTACTGTTGCCATTGTGACGGTGCTTACCGTGGCGCTTTTGGTTATGCAGATTCTGGGAATTTAGCGGAAGGCCCTGCCGTTCACGTGCTTCTTTAGGCTCCCTGTGGGCGCCTTCGCCTCTCCGATGCGTTTGCTTCGTACAATGCAATGATGTCTCGCGCGCTTCGAGCATGCGGCCATTAGGCTCGGCTGTCGTGCTGGAATGCGTGTCCGCGACAATGCAAAGTTCTACGGAATCGGACCAATGAAGGAGGTCGTCGACATGGGCAGGGTTTTCAACTTCTCTGCAGGCCCCGCGGTACTGCCTGAAGAAGTTCTGCGCGAAGCCGCCGAAGAAATGCTGGATTACAAGGGTTGCGGCATGTCAGTCATGGAGATGAGCCACCGATCTAAGATGTTCGATGAAATCATCACGACGGCCGAGCAGGATTTGCGCGATTTGATGGGAATTCCCGACAACTATCGCGTGCTGTTCCTGCAGGGCGGTGCGTCCACTCAGTTCGCTATGATTCCCATGAATCTCATGAAAACCGGCAAGGCTGATTACATCGTGTCCGGCTCTTGGTCGAAGAAGGCATGGAAAGAGGCGCAGATTTTCGGCGAAGCACGTTGCTTGGCGAATTCCGACGATGAGAACTTCTCCTACGTCCCCGACGTCAAGGCCATCGAGGTCAACGATGACGCCGATTATGTCTACATTTGCCAGAACGAGACCATCTATGGCACGCTCTATCGCGAGCTTCCCGATACCAAAGGCAAGCCGCTGGTGGCGGACGTCTCTTCTTGTTTTCTCTCTGAGCCGATCGACGTAGAGCGTTACGGCGTCATTTACGGCGGCGTCCAGAAGAATGTCGGTCCTGCAGGCGTATGTATCGTCATCATTCGTGAAGACCTTATCCCCGAGGAAAAGCTTCCCGGCGTGCCTACTATGATGCAGTACAAGACCCACGCAGATGCAAAGAGCCTGTACAACACGCCGCCGTGCTATGGAATTTACATCTGCGGTCTTGTGTTCAAATGGCTTAAGGCCCAGGGCGGCCTTGAGGCCATGAAGAAGCGCAACGAAGAAAAGGCGCAGCTGCTGTACGACTTCCTCGACCAGAGCAAGCTGTTTAAGGGCGCAGCGCGCAAGGAAGACCGCTCTATCATGAACGTTCCGTTCGTTACGGGCGATGCCGATCTTGACGCGAAGTTTGTTGCCGAAGCCAAGAAAGCCGGGATTGAGAGCATCAAGGGACACCGTAGCGTTGGCGGTATGCGTGCCAGCATCTACAACGCCATGCCTCGCGAAGGCGTAGAGGCCCTGGTTGCCTTCATGGAAAAATTCGAGAAAGAAAACCTGTAATGATGCTGCGCCGTTCAAAAGAGCGGCGCAGATGTTTTGCGGGGAGGGCGCTTTAGCATTCGTCTTCATTTCGTCCGATAGGGGAGGAACACCATGTACAAAGTACATTGCTTGAACAATATCTCGGCCGAGGGTCTTGCCGTCTTGGGCGCCGATTACGAATTGACTGACAGCGCGGAAGAGGCCGACGCCATTTTGGTTCGCAGCGCCGATATGCACGAGATGGAGCTTCCTGCGAACTTGAAGGTCATCGCACGCGCCGGTGCCGGCGTGAACAATATTCCGCTGCAGAAATGCGCCGACGCCGGCATCGCGGTCTTCAATACTCCTGGCGCCAATGCGAATGCCGTCAAGGAGCTCGTGCTTGCGGGCATGCTCCTTGCCGCGCGCGACATTGTCGGCGGCATCGAGTGGGTTAAGGCCAATGCCGAAGATCCCAACGTTGGAAAAGCCGCGGAAAAGGCCAAGAAGGCATTTGCCGGCGGAGAGATTTTCGGAAAGACGCTCGGTGTGATCGGCCTGGGTGCAATTGGCGCTAAGGTCGTAGCCGCTGCCGAGGCGCTTGGCATGAAGGTTGTCGGCTATGACCCCTTCGTCAACGCAGAGCGTGCTGCAGCTATTTCGGCCGATATGACGTTCGTCACCGACCTTTCCGAGCTGTATCCCGCATGCGACTACATCACTATTCACGTGCCCGCGCTGAAAGACACGATAGGCATGGTCGACGCAGCTGCGATTGCGCAGATGAAGGAGGGCGTCGTATTCCTGAACTTCTCGCGCGACACCCTGGTTAACGATGCGGACATGGCCGCTGCGCTCGCCGAAGGCAAAGTCGCTCGTTACGTGACCGACTTCGCTAACCCTGCGGTTGCAGCCATGGAGCGCGCCATTGTTCTGCCGCATCTGGGCGCCTCCACCAAAGAGGCAGAGGACAACTGCGCCAAAATGGCGGCGCAGTCCGTCATGGATTACCTAGAGAACGGCTGTACTGTCCATAAGGTAAATTAAGCAAGAATCGTCTCTATGCGTTGACCTGATAGTTTGTCGGCGGTTTGTGCGGCTCCTCGAGTATCGCGCAAGCCGCCGATGTGTATGACGAAGGGAATTTGTCTATGCGAATTCATCCGTTCAAGGCCGTCCGCCCCGCCGACGGCGTGGCTTGCGAGGTGGCAGCGTTGCCGTACGACGTATACGATCGTGCTGAAGCTGCGGCTGCTGTTGCCGGCAAACCGCTTTCTTTCCTAAACATCGACCGTCCTGAAACCCAATTCGATCCCGAGATGGATATGTATGCCGATGAGGTGTACGAAAAGGGCCGCGATTTGCTGTGCGAGCGCATTGCCGACGGCACGTTCGTGCGTGAGGATGCTCCGTGTCTTTTCCTCTACGAGCTTGTCATGGACGGGCGCAGCCAGGTTGGCGTTGTGACGTGTTGCGCGGTTGACGAATACGAGAACGGAACCATCAAGAAGCACGAAAACACGCTTGAGAAGAAGGAGCGCGACCGCATTCGTCATATTGATGCGCTCGATGCTCAGACCGGGCCTATCTTTCTTACCTACCGTGATAGTGCGGCGGTTGACGCTTTGGTGAACGATGTCCGCACCGAAGCCCCCCTGTACGACTTTGTTTCCGAGGACGGCATTGCGCATCGCGTATGGCGTATAGCCGACCCCGAGAAGGTCAACGCGCTGGTCGAGGCATTTGTCGACGTTCCTGCGGCCTATATCGCCGACGGGCATCATCGTGCTGCCTCCGCCGTGAAGGTGAGCCGCGCTCGTCGCGAGGCATGCTCCGATCGCACGGGCGACGAGGAGTTCAATTACTTCCTGTCGGTGCTTTTCCCGGCGGGCCAGCTTGCTATCCTGCCGTACAATCGCGTCGTTCGCGACTTGAATGGCCTTACGGTCGAAGAATTCTTGGACAAGCTTCAAGAGAAATACGAGATACTCCACGTTCAGGAGCCGCAGCTCGAGCCCATCGAGAAGGGCGCTATGGGCATGTATCTGCAGGGCCGCTGGTACGGATTGGGAATTCGCCCCGAGTTCGAAAGCGACGACCCCGTGGACGGTCTTGACGCGTCGTTGCTGCAGAACCATGTGCTTTCTCCTATTCTTGGTATAGAGGATCCGCGTACGAGCGGGCGTATTGAATTCGTTGGCGGCATTCGAGGCCTGGGCGAACTCGAGCGCAAGGTGAAAGCGTACGATGCCGCGGAAGGCCCTGCGGTTGCATTCGCCATGTTCCCGACCGCCATCGAGGAGCTGCTTGCCGTGGCTGACGCGGGCATGCTTATGCCTCCTAAATCCACCTGGTTCGAGCCGAAGCTTCGCAGTGGTTTGTTCATTCATGAGCTTTCGTAACCGATGGCAAACGGGCTGATCGTTGTGTTGGAATAAGCCCCGTTTCGTTCGGGGGAGCGTCTTGTGAAGGTCCCTTTGCCGTTCGGGGCTTTCGTCTGGTAACAAGTTTGTACGGAAGTGCCGCGTCTGCTTTTCGGACGCGGCACTTCCGCATACTATAGTGATTTACACAAAGGACGCTTTGAAGAATCGTTGCTTCGGCTCGCCCTGAGGCTTCGGTTCGCCTGCTGTCGCAGGTGTCAAATGCTGACGTGCGCTCTATGCCTTGAAGGGATTCATGCATGAAAGGAACACCATGAAAGACTCCTTGCCCCTGTATAGGGATTTCTCGTCCATCCATGCCGTCGATCCGGAATATTATTCTGCAAAGTACGATGTGAAGCGCGGTTTGCGCAACGCCGATGGCACGGGCGTGCTGGCAGGCGTCACCAACATTTCCAACGTGCATGGCTATGTCGTGTCCGAGGGCGATAAGGTGCCCGATCGCGGCCGTCTTTCTTATCGTGGCTACAGCATCAACGACCTGGTGGACCATGCGGTTCAAGAGGACAGGTTCGGCTTTGAAGAAACCGCATACCTGCTCATGGCCGGTTCTTTGCCTACGGCCGAGGAATTCGCTCAGTTCAAGGCTCTTATCGACGAGCAGCGCGATTTGCCTGACGGCTTTACTGCGAACTACATCATGAAGCCGCCTACGCGCGACGTTATGAACTGCCTGGCTCGTTCGGTTCTCCAGCTTTACGCCTTCGATCCGAATGCTGAAGATCGCTCCGCAGAGCATGAGGTAGACACATCTATTGCGCTGCTTTCGCGTTTGCCGCGCATCATGGTGCTCGCATACCATGTCATGCGTGACAAGTTCCACGGCGATTCCATGTTCATTCATCATTTCGTCGAAGGACAGAGTACCGCAGAGACCATCCTTTCTATGCTGCGTCCCGACCGTTCCTTCACGGACGCCGAAGCGAAGATGCTCGACATCATGCTGATGCTTCATGCCGAGCATGGCGGCGGCAACAATTCCACGTTTACCTGCCGTGCACTGACCAGCGCCGATACTGATCCGTATTCGGCATACGCGGGAGCCATCGGGAGCCTGAAGGGCGCTCGCCATGGTGGTGCCAACAACCGCACGCTCATGATGACCGACGATATCAAGGCGCATGTGGCTGACATTACCGACGAGGGGCAAGTGGCCGATTATCTGCGTAAAATTGTCAAGAAGGAAGCGTACGATCGCACGGGCCTGATTTACGGCATGGGTCATGCCGTGTATACCTTGTCCGACCCGCGTGCTGAGCTATGCCACAAGTATGCCGAAAAGCTGGTTGCCGGCACCGATTTCGAACCTGAGTTCCGCTTGCTTGAAATCATCGAGCGTCTCACTCCGGAGTTGCTGGCCGAAGCGGGTAAGAGCAAGGACATTTGCGCGAACGTGGACCTCTACAGCGGCTGCGTGTACAGCGCGCTTGGCATTCCTCGCGAGATGCTCACTCCTATTTTCGCTTGTGCACGAATGGCGGGCTGGAGCGCTCATCGTTTCGAAGAAATAGTATCGGGCAAACGCATCATGCGCCCTGCTTACAAAAAGACGGGATGCCCGCGCGAATACGTGGCCATGGCCGATCGCTAAGGCTTAAAATTCTTCACGGCTGAACGGCCGTTATCGGCAGGTTTCGATGGCGGTCGTTCGTTTTCTTGCTTGTCCGTAAGATCGAAAACGAAAAAGCCCCGTAAACAGACTTTCGCGAGATGCTCAGACTTGCAATCGCAATGAAACCACACACGAAAGGTAATGCATGCTCTCCCTCAATACGACGTTCGACGAGCTCAAGCTTTCCGGCATTCGCCGATTCGCCGCCATGGCAAAAGAGACGCCTGGCTGTATTTCGCTTACGCTCGGAGAGCCGGATGCGGATACGTCCGACGAGGTGAAGGCTGAGGTTCCTGCCGATCTTGCCGCCGGATTTACTCACTATCCCCCGAACAACGGATATGATTTCGTTCGCAACGCCCTGAGTGAGCATATGGCTTCGTTTGGTAAACACTACGCGCCACAAGAAATCATTCTAACGTGCGGTGCCACTGAAGCGCTCTTCGTTGCTCTGACAAGCGTTCTCAACCCGGGCGATGAGGTTATCGTGCCTACGCCCGCCTTCACGCTTTACGAGTCCATCATTACAATCAATCGCGCAACTCCTGTCCTCGTGGACACGAGCGATGCGGCGTTTCAGATCACCGACGAAATGTTGGAATCCGCAGCTTCGCAGCATACGAAGGCCATCGTCATAACGTCTCCGAACAATCCCACGGGTTGTATCTTGAATGGGAAAAGTCTTGCTGCGGTCGCCCGCTTCGCAAAGGAGCGTGACGTGTTCGTTATTTGTGACGATGTGTACGGGCAGTTGGTATACGAAGAAGGATACAGGAGCTTTGCCGCCGAGTATCCCCAGCTGCGCGATCGGGTCATTGTATGTGACAGTTTTTCCAAGCCGTACGCCATGACCGGCTGGCGACTCGGATGGGTTGCGGCGGATGAGTTCCTCTTGTCCCAGATGGCAAAGGTGCATCAGTATATGGTTTCGTCCGTGCCTGCATTTGTTCAGCACGCTGCCGTGCGAGCTCTTGAGAAAGATGTTGCGCCAGCGCGCGAGGTGTATAGCGCGCGTCGCGATGTGGTGCTGCGCCGCCTGGACGAGATGGGGCTTGAAACCGTCCGCCCTGAGGGTGCGTTCTACGCGTTTCCCTCTATTCGAGAATTCGGAATGTCTTCCGAGGAATTTTGCACACGTCTCATCAAGGAAGCCCGCGTCGCGTTGGTTCCCGGAGTGTTTTTCGGGGCCGAAGGCTTCGTGCGCTTATCGTATTGCTGTTCAATGGAGGATATCGTGCAGGGTCTCGACCGGCTCGAGGGGTTCGTGGGCAAGCTTCGTGCGTAAGCGGGCTCGATGGGCGGAAAGTAGGATTCTTCCGATGTTTCACGTGAAACATCTCGCGCTTGCGCCCGCTGTCTCCGAAAAGAAAGTCTCGAATCATTCGAACGCACTCGGACAAACTTGCGGCTCGGCGGCTGTCGTGCGTTTGATTTCGACAACATGAATTTTTCGCGGGAATTACGCCCTGATCGTACAATGAGGGCATGCTGTTTCCAACGCGCCGTTGTGCGCAAGCGAACGAAAGGCGTTCTATGTCTGAGAAGAAGAATATTCTGGTCACTGGCGGTGCCGGATTCATCGGAAGCCACACGTGCATCGAGCTGCTCGAAGCTGGCTATGGCGTCGTCGTTGTGGACGACCTCTCCAATTCCAGCGAGGTTGCTCTCGATCGCGTCCGTTCGATCGTGGCCGACTCTGCTGCGGCGGGTAAGGCTCCTGCGGACGCCGTGGATGGCTTGAAATTTTACGAGCTGAACATTCTCGACCGCGAGGCTCTGTCTGCCGTGTTCGAGGAGAATAAGATTGATGCCGTCATTCACTTTGCTGGCTACAAAGCTGTTGGCGAAAGCGTCGAGAAGCCGCTCGAGTATTACCACAACAATCTTACGGGCACGTTTGTGCTGTGCGACGTGATGCGCGAGTACGGCTGCAAGTCCATCGTGTTCTCCAGCTCCGCAACGGTGTATGGAGAGCCGGAGAGCGTGCCCCTGTCCGAGTCTGCGGAGAAGAAGCCCGCTACCAATCCCTACGGTTGGACGAAGTGGATGATTGAGCAAATCCTGACCGATCTGCATACCGCAGACCCTGAATGGGACGTTGTTCTTCTTCGCTATTTCAATCCCATCGGAGCTCACGAGAGCGGTCTAATTGGCGAGGACCCCAAGGGTATCCCGAACAATCTCGTTCCTTATGTTGCTCAGGTTGCGGTCGGTAAGCTCGCTGCCGTGCGCGTGTTCGGCGACGACTATCCGACGCCCGACGGCACGGGCGTGCGCGACTACATCCATGTCGTCGACCTGGCTCGAGGTCATGTTGCCGCCCTGAAGTGGATGGCCGGCAAGACGGGCGTCGAGGTGGTAAACCTTGGCACGGGCAAAGGATCGAGCGTCCTTGACGTTATTCATGCATTTGAGCGCGCCTGCGGCAAGGAGCTTCCTTACGACATCCAGCCGCGCCGCGCGGGAGACATTGCCACGAATTACGCAGACCCGGCGAAGGCGAAGAATCTGCTTGGCTGGGAGGCCGAATACGACCTCGACCGCATGTGCGAGGATTCCTGGCGTTGGCAGTCCAGCAATCCTAATGGGTATGCGGAGTAAAGCCGTAAGAGTCCATAAGTGAGCAACGAGGCGGATTGTTCTTCTTTCCGCCTCGTTTTTCGTTCGGGTTTTTCTGCTTGTTCGCCGTACGGGACCCGCAACGAGAAAGCAACGATGTGTAGTCTAAAGATTTCTCTGCGGTATAGTTTACGTGCTTAACCATCTCGTAAATAATATCTTTTACACCGTAAAGAAAGACTACCGGTATGCTCGAGCTGAAAGACATCAAGAAAGACTACGTTTCGGGGGATGCGATGGTGCATGCCCTGAAGGGCGTCAGCCTGCAATTTCGCGATAGCGAATTCGTTGCTATTCTCGGTCAATCCGGTTGCGGTAAAACCACCATGCTCAACATCGTTGGTGGTCTTGACCGTTATACTTCGGGTGATCTGGTCATCAACGGCGTTTCCACTAAGGAATACAGGGACCGCGACTGGGATTCGTACCGAAATCACAGCGTAGGCTTTGTGTTTCAGAGCTACAACCTCATTCCTCACCAGGATGTGCTTTCCAATGTGGAATTGGCGCTGACACTTTCGGGAGTTTCGAAATCCGAGCGTCGTGCGCGCGCCGTCGCCGCTCTCGAGCAAGTGGGTCTGGGCGACCAGCTGCACAAGAAGCCCAATCAGATGTCCGGCGGGCAGATGCAGCGCGTCGCCATTGCGCGCGCCTTGGTGAATAACCCTTCTATCGTTCTTGCCGACGAGCCCACCGGAGCGCTCGATTCGGAAACGAGCGTACAGGTCATGGAGATTCTCAAAAACGTAGCCAAAGACCGTCTTGTTGTCATGGTTACGCATAATCCGGACCTTGCTGCCGATTACGCCGATCGCATTGTCCGCTTCAAAGACGGCGTTGTCATGGATGATAGCGACCCGTATTATCCTACGCCGGCGGAGTGCACGGCGGCTCGAGCCCATGCGGGGGAGGCCCGCCGCACGTCCATGAATCCGTTCACGGCGCTTTCGCTTTCGCTCAACAACCTTCTGACTAAAAAGGGACGTACGCTTCTGACGGCGTTTGCGGGGTCCATCGGCATCATAGGCATCGCCTTGATCCTTTCGCTCTCAAACGGCGTGAACGACTACATTGCCAAGGTCGAGCAAGACACGCTTTCAAGCTACCCGCTCACTATTGCTAAACAAAGTTACGATCTTACGAGCATGCTGACGGGCGATGCCGGCTCTGCAGACGATTCTGCATCGGATGCTACGGCCACGAATGATGATGCTTCGTCGCAAGAGGGCGATCAACAGGGCTCCATTCAGGTCTTCACCATGCTCAAAGACATGTTTGCGAGTGTTAAATCGAACGACATGGCAAGTTTCAAAGCGTTTCTTGACGAAGGTGGCGACGGCATAAGCTCTGAAGTCAGCGCCATCCAGTATGATTACGGCATCACTCCGCTCGTCTATCGTGCCGATACGACAGACGGAGCCGTTCAGCTTTCGCCGAACTCTATGACTACTGCCATGACGGGAGGCGCTTCGAATGCTGCCATGGCTGGAACGGGCATGGGTGCCACGACGTCGTTCAACGAAATGATCGATAACAGGGGATTGCTTGACGAGCAATATGACGTCGTCGCCGGTCGCTGGGCGGAATCGGCCGATGAATGCGTGCTCGTTTTGTCCTCGAGCGGGAAGATCAGCGATTACACGCTGTATAGCATTGGCGTGCTTGATCCCGCAGAGCTCGACAATCTGGTGGACAGCACCATGAATGCCTCCGGCGAAATAGAGGTGCCGGAGACCGAAATCGATTTCACATACGAAGACGCGTTGAACACGAGCTTCAAGGTCTTGAGTCCCTCGGATTCATATCGCAAGAATGAAGAAACGGGCGGATGGACGAACATGGAGGACGACGCCGATTTCATGCGTGAGAGGGTCGAGAGCGGTCTTGACCTTAAAATTGTCGGTGTGGTGCAGCCCGATCCTGCGGCAAAATCCGCCGCGCTAACCCAGGGAATCGCTTATACGCATGATTTGTCCGTTGCCCTCATGGATCGCGCCGCATCGTCCGAAATTGTGAAGCAGCAGCTTGGCGCCCCTGACACCGATGTGTTTACGGGCAAATCGTTTGACACCTTGCAGGAAGAAGCGAAGGAAGGTGTCGATCTGGCCAATCTCTTTACCGTCGACCAGGCCGCCATCGCGAATGCATTCAAGTTCGACCAGAGCAAGCTTGGCGCTGGTCTTGATTTGTCAGGCTTCGATTTCGCGGGGGTCGATTTAAGCGGCGTAAGCATAGATCTTTCCGGAGCGGCGGATTCCGTAGATGTCTCTTCCCTTGTTTCCCAGGCTCCGGCTCCTGATTTTTCGAGCATCTTGGGAGGGTTGCAGGACAATCCCGTGCTTCAGCCCGACCAGCTTGAGCAAGTGACCAAACTCAGTGGCGACTACGTGCAGGGATTCATGACGTGGCTTGCGGCCAATGGCGATGGGATATCTCCGAACGATCCGGAATTCGGGCAGAAGATTGTAGCGAAATTCCAAGAATACGCGGCAACGTCCGAAGCGCAGGCAATTATTGCGAAGGTTGTAGACATTGCCGGTCAGCCCGTTGCGGATCGATTGCAGGAAGTTGCTCAAGAATACGTATCGGGTCAGCTTGCTCCTTACATGCAAAGCGTGTTCACGGGAATCATGAGCCAGGTGAGCACCCAGATAGGCGCTGCCGTGTCCACTCAGCTTCAAAACGGCCTTGCCTCCGCCATGGCGCAGATGGCATCGCAGATTGGGCCGCAGCTTTCGCAGACTCTTGCCTCGAATATGCAGAACGCTTTCACGGTTGACGCGGCGGCGTTTGCCAACGCTATCCAGTTCAACATGGATGCCGAAGACCTGACGTCGCTTATGACGAATTATGCGAATGCGAGCAAGCTCACGTACGACAACAATCTGATTACCTTGGGCTATGCGGATGAAAACGATCCGCAATCGGTCAAGATTTTCCCGGTTGATTTCGAGGCGAAAGAGCGCGTGATTGCGAGCATCGACGAATACAACAGCCAGATGGAGGCTGCTGGCGAAGACGACAAGGTTATCTTGTATACCGACTACATGGGTGTTCTCATGGGTAGCGTGACCGATATCATCGACATGATTTCGCTGGTGCTCATTGCCTTCGTCAGCATTTCGCTGGTAGTGAGCTCCATCATGATTGGCATCATCACGTATATCAGCGTTCTGGAACGTACGAAGGAGATTGGTATCTTGCGTGCCATCGGCGCCTCGAAAGGCGATGTGTCGCGCGTGTTCAATGCGGAGACGTTCATCATCGGCCTCGCCGCGGGCGTGCTCGGCATTGGCATCACGATGCTGCTCAATATCCCGATGAATATCGTGATAGAGCAGCTTTCCGGTGTACAGAGCATGGCGGCGGTTCCTCCGGCTGCGGCCGTCATTCTCATTGTGATCTCTGTGGTCTTGACGTTAGTCGGCGGCATCATTCCCAGCCGCATGGCTTCGAAGAAAGACCCCGTGACGGCATTGAGGACCGAGTAAGGAATGCCTCGGTCGTTATGACTGCGCAGCCCTAATCGGTGACCAGTCGTTCTCCAGCCTTTTCCGTGTCTATTGTCGCTCCAGCGCCGTTGACGCTAGTCAGAGGCGCTGTTCGCAGCCGCACGGTATCAAGAAGGATTCGCAACGGCGTTGGGGAACTAAACGTATCTTGAATACAACGCGGCTTCTTTTGCTGCGGTAATTGCGGTTGATGCGCCAAGACGCATGGGCGCCCCCATAGTGCGCTCTGTTGGTTTGGCGCAGCCCGCCTGCGCCGCGCTCCGCGCTGCAGGCGACTCTGCTTGTGGATTCTCCGTTTTTCGAGAGGGACGCAAGTTGCGCCCAATGGACGCGCCGCGCCCAAACCCGCGCCCAATGGACGCGCCGCGCCCAAACCCAAAGCATCCTGCGTTGCTTTGGGTTTGGGCTCTTTTTCTTGAATGGGGTGAGACTGCTAGAATGCTTTCGACGACTCTTGCTTTGTATTTTTCTGGAGGGCTGAGATGGGCTTCCTAAGTGACGCTGGCGAATTGGATGATCTGCGTGAAGGTCAATATCTAGAATTCAAAGAGGCTGCTTTCAGTCTGCCTAGGGATATGTGGGAAACCTACTCTGCTTTTGCAAACGCAGAAGGTGGGGAAATTGTTCTTGGTGTGCGTGAAGATAAGGAGTCGCATCGTTTTTATCTTGATGGAGTCCCTAACCCAGACGACCTAATTGCGGAATTCTGGAGCACCGTAAGAAACAAACAAAAAGTAGAGCGCGATGTCATGCTGTTCGATGGCGTGGAAACTGTGCGGGCCAACGGTGTTGACTTGGTAGTCGTGAGTGTCCCTCGGGCGGAGAGAGGAGAAAAGCCTGTAAGGGTCTACGATAGGTCGGAAAAAAGTTTCGTCGCCTATGTCCGACGCGGCTCAGGGGATTTCAAAGCAACTGACTCCGATATCTCCCTGATGAGGTACGACGGCATTCCTGGAGCTGACAGAAAGGCATTGAGCCAATTCGGCATGGACTGTTTCGACCAAGAAACGGTTGCTCGCTACCGCAGTATCTATGCAAGTAGCAAGCCGAAGAGTCCGTGGAACCAGGATTCCACGGAGGATTTTTTGTATCACATCGGGGCGCTTGCAAAGGGAAGGGACTCGTTTCTCCATCCCACCCAGGCGGGTCTTCTGGCGTTTGGATACGAATACGAGATCACAAACTATCTACCTCAATACCTGCTGGATTACAGGGAGGAAACTTCGGGCAATCTTCGCTGGGACGACAGGGTGGTGTCCCAGAGCGGTGATTGGAGCGGTAACCTTGTCGATTTTTACTTGTCGGTCTCTGACAGGCTGAACCGCTATTTCAAGATGCCCTACTCGACAGACGAGACAGGAACGAGGCATGGTTCTCGCAATGTCGTAACAGAGGCTGCGAATGAGGCCGTGGTGAACGCTTTGGTTCATGCATACTATGGAGAGAAAAGCGAGGTGCGTATCGTACTGAAGAGCGATTCTCTTGTTGTCGTCAATTCGGGCAGCATGCTTATCGACAGGGATATCGCTATTGCCGGTGGGGCGTCCGAGACAAGGAACCCTACTCTCATGAGGATTTTTAGCTTCATAGGAGCAAGCGACCGAGCGGGAAGCGGGCTGTTTGATATTTGGCTGACTTGGCAGAAGGTATTCGGAAGAGAACCTGTTTTGAGCGAATCCCACGCTCCTTCTATGGTGAAAATAGAACTTCCCTTACTTGGGAACACTATGAATAAAGTAAAGGAAGAAAGAAACGGCAGGGAAGTGACAGCTCGCGTAAGCGATGACGATCTTCTTAATGTAATCGCCTCTTCGTTGCATGGAATGTTGGCGAAGGATGTGAGAGACGCAACGGGAATGTCTGAGAGATCGGCTCAGGAACGGGTCAAAGCGCTGGCGGACGAGGGGAAGCTGAGAAAAGTAAAAGAAGGTCGTTCTTTCAGGTATTTCGTGCGAGAGTAGAATGCTGTTTCGTTTGGCCTTGCACCGGAGTGTGCTTGCGTCCGCCGAACGTGTCGATCCCGAAGCCGCACCTGCGAGTGCGGCTTCGGGCGTTATGGCTACACGGTCCTAATCGGTGACCATGTCGTCATCCCATTCCTCGTCGTCATCGTCTTCCCAGTCCTCTTCGTCCGCATCGCTTTTCCCGTCCGACGCGCCCCAGACTCGGTAATCGCCGAATCGTATATTCAAGGTCCAGTAAAAATTGCCGGCGTAGTATTTCGTCCAGGCTTTGTATATGCGCACGCCTCTTTTGACGCTGTCGGTTTTCGTATCGTACACATCTCCTGTTTGAGCGATTTCGTGATATACGGCGAACTGGTCGGACGTCGACTTTTTAGAATTGAGCTTCACTATATGCTGGTGGGCCTGGCTCTCCGATGCATCGACCTTCGCCTCCCTGTTGCTCCCCAGGTTGTACGACCAGCTTCCGAAGCTTTTGCTCAGGGGGATTTTAAGGGAGCCGAATTCCTCCGAGAGGTTCTTCGGACCGGTGTATCCCTCTTGCCCGCTGCGAGCTTTAAGGCGTTTGCCCATGTCGACGAACTGGGCTTCGCTTATGACGGTGTCGAGCTTATCTATGTTCACACGGCCAATATTGAGGCTTTTCAGCACGGCGTCGTAATCCATGCCTGAGTGATTTGCTACGGAGCTTACGGCGATCATGCCTGCCTTGTTGCTGCTTTCGGTGGCAAAACGCTTTTGGTGACAAGATTTAGCACGCCTCCGTCGGTGCGTGTGTGGGTGCGAGAGGAGAGCTTGGATTCAGACACCAGCTTGCCCGTTTCGTCCACTTCGCCCGATATAATTTCGCCGACCTTGCCTGCCTGCTTGGCGAGCGTTTTCTGGGCGCTTTCAATGGCTCTCACGCTGCTTTCGTCTCCGGCCGCCTTCGCATCTGCCAGCTCTACGTTCAACTCGCACATCGAAGCGGTGTAGCCGTTGATGTATGCCGCTCCGACATAGGCAAGGAACTGCTTGCGGGCGTCGAATGTCTGCGGCTCTCAGTTTTAGTACGTGTCGACGTAGTCGAAGTACAGGCTGCCGATTCCGTTTGCGCTTATGGCAGCGTTGTCTGTAATGAGATCGCCAAGCCCCTTGGTAAGGGCAATGGTTTCGGTGCCATGGCGTTGCGAGTAGGCGCGCGTCGACTCGGCAAGAAGACGAAGCTCCTTCTGATCGGCTTCGCTCAGTTCGGCAAACGAAGAGGCTCCGCTTTTGACGTCTACTTTTCCGAGGGCGGCGTTACGGACCAAGAGGGCGATTCCGTCATCTTCGCCCAGAATGCCGGTATACGAAGAGAGTTGGGCTACCGCCGTCCGATAGGCGCTGCGCGATTCGATGGATTCGAGCTGCATATTGAGCTGGCTCACGCCGCCTTCAAGTGCGTTGAGGCTTTCTTGCATGGTATCAAGCCTGCTCATGACATCGGCGAGCGTGTATTGCGGCGGAGAGGAGATGTCTACCATCTTGGAGACGAATCCCAGCACGCTTCCGACGCCGCTGAACACTTCGGTAAAGTCTTCATTGGCTATGGCTTTGGCGAAAGATCCCGCGGCATTAAGCGCCTCTTGAGCGGCGGAAAGGGCCTTCGAGGCCACTTCCGCATCGGTGAATCCTCCGTCGCGGGTAAGGGTTTGATATTCGTCGTCGGTAAGCGCAGGGGCACTTGCGTTGGAAAGGGGCACGCCCCACTGGTTGGATGCGTTTGAGTCGCCAAGCTTGACTGCACACGAAGAGAACACCCAGTCAGACCGTGCGGCGGTTTCCTGAAGGTGGTTCAAGGGGTTGCCGCATTGGTCTTCATCTTCCAGGAGGGCCAAGAATGCGTCCGCTTCTCTCGCGGAGCCTTCGTTGCTCGATGCATCGAGGGTCGTTTCGAAGGTGAAGGAATTCTGGCTGGTGACGTGGATGCTGCCTTGGTCGACAATGGATGGCCCGTTGGCAATGTTCCCGGAATCGTCTGTCGAAATTTCGAACACGTCCAGGTCGGACTCTGTCCCAGCAAGGTTGACCTCTCCACCGTCTACGGTTTCAACAATCGCTTCGCAGACAAGGGTCACTGGTCCTTCTGCTACGTCCGCGTGTGCGTCCTGTATGCAAATGCGTGAGAAGAACGTGGCGTCGGCGTATTCGAGCGCCGTGGTTTCGTAGCCGTATTCGGGAGCGCGCGAAACGTTGTCTGAAACGGCGATGAGTTCGCCGCAATTGGTTGCTGCCGCATCGATGCGCACTCCGCCTTCGGTAAGGGCGGCGTCAAGCGTTTCGAGCTGGTCTTCGGGAGACGAGCCTGGCACGGAAAAGCTCAGAAGCGCCTCGTGGCCGCCTTCTGTGCAATCTGCATTTTGCACAGTTATCGCAGGGTTGGAGGGAAGGGAGAAATCGGCCGCTTTCACGGTGGCAGAGAATTCTGCGCAGTCTATATGGACGGGTATGAGGAAGAGCGACGAGTTTTCGTCCCATCCCTCGGTTGCTTCGTCGGCGTCGGCAAGGGCTGCCTGCGGGGCTTCAACGGGTATGACGCCAAAGCCTTCGGAGACCTCTTCTGCGAATGCCGCAGCGGTTGCATGGATACTTCCGTCGGCGCCATCGTCGGCGGCGAGGCCTTCGATGACGAGGTCTGCTTGTGTATCGGATGTGCGGGACGCTTCGGTGACCGTGCAGTCCGCCAAAGCCTCGCCCAATGAGAAGGCCGAGGCGTCTAGGTCTGCCGCGAAAACCTTGTCGGAGGTGATGGAGACATGAGCTTTTGTCGCATCATGAGCGACGTAGGTTTCCGTTGAAAGCCACGCGGTGGAGGGGTACGCGCTTTCAGGAACTTCATCGGCGGAAGAGATGATTAACGAAACGCCGATCTCGACGGGCGTTCCGTTCATATCGATTTCAACGGAGGAGTATCCCTTCGTTGCGGGAGTTGCTTCATCGGCATAAGAGCTCTGTGGAAATGCTGGCCCGTGGCCAGGGCGGCCATGAGCAGTACGCACATGGTGCCTGAAGCCGTCTTATGGGCACGTCCGCGTCGGCGCATGGCGAAAAGTATGCCAGCTGCTGCCACGAGGCCGATGATCGCGATAATCGCCGCTTTGGTGAAGAGGTCGTCGTTCGTTTTCGCGAAAGACGACGAAGGCGCGCTGGGTTCTTGGTAAGGATTGGCGTTTGCGTTTTCGACTGACGTTACGACGAGTTCGGCGGTGATGGAGTCGCCCGCATCGAGCGATTCGGCGGAGGTGCTTTGGTCGCCTTTCACAATGACGGCCTGATCGGGAAGAACGAATTCGAGGTTCGCTCCGTGAATTGTCGTGGGGCTATCATTGGTTCCGGTGGCGTGTATGCGTATATATCCGGGATTTTCTGGATCGTGTTCGGCATCGATGGACACGTGTGGAGTCCACAAAACATCGCCTTCGCCAGAGGGCTCCTGATCGCTCGCCCAGGCAAAAACAGGATGGGCCGCGAGCATGGCAGCGCATATCAGCGTTATCAGGGCGAATATGCATAGTGTTCAGAATGTGACAAGGGGCTTGCGGTGCCCCTCTCGTGCGTCTGCGCTATGGAATGACATAAGGGCCTCCTGTTGAACGAACATGCTCAGATTATATTGTCTGTTCGCTGGGATGGAGGCGGAAGTGTTTTGATTGCAGGGCGAGAGTTGGAAGTTACGAACATTCAGAAGCGGGATCATTGGCTTTGCCTTTTCCCGAATCGTCTTATCTTTTTTCTGCCAATCAAGACAAGCACCCGTTGCGCATGCCACGCAACGGGTGCTTGTTCGTATTCGATGGTGCCCCCGGGCCGATTCGAACGGCCGACACCCGCTTTAGGAGAGCGGTGCTCTATCCCCTGAGCTACGGAGGCGTATGCAGCGTTCTATTCTACCATGGCACCGTGTTCTTGCCGCGAAGGCATTGAATTTTCATGACCTTTTGTGCGGCGGTTGGCTGCAGGCACGAGTCCCTTCAGCGGTTAGCCTCTCGTAACAACGAACATTCGTCCTTCGTCATCGACAAGATAGGCTGCAAGGATTGCCTCATGCGTGCGTACGAACTCGACGGCTGCGTCTTTGCCAAGGGCAAGCAGTGTCGTCGAATATCCTTCGGCATCAAGCGATGTGCGGGCGACAACCGTGGCTCCTGCAAGGTCGGTCTGTACGGGATAACCCGTTTTCGGATCGAGGATGTGGTGGTATGTGCGTTCATTGTGCATGAAGTAGCGTTCGTACGTTCCGCTGGTGACGGCGGAGGCGTTTTCCAACGGAACGGCGCCAAGGATGCTGCCGCTTTCCCGCGAAGCCCTCGGGTCTTGTATTCCGACGCGCCACGGATCGCCCTGGGGTTTCGACCCGTGGGCAAGCACGTTTCCACCGAGGTTGATTACATAAGAGGAGAGACCGTTGTCTTGCAGCAGTTCGCCCAGTTCGTCAGCGATGTATCCTTTGGCGGTTCCTCCCACGTCAACGGATGCCCTCGGGTCTGCTATACGTGCAGAGAAGCGTGGTCTGCGGCAGATATCATTGCGAGGATTGAGCTCTTCGCGTGTGCCGAGTTTAATCGTGCGCCAATCCACATGGGTCAGTGCTTCGGCGATGTCTTTTTCGTCAGGAATTACGCCCCGATGAAAATCCCACAGGCGCACGACAGACCCCATGGTTATGTCGAAAACCCCGCCGCTTTCCTCGCAGTAGTGCAACGAATGCTGCAGAAGTTCGTACGTTTCCTTGCAGATTTCAACCCATGCTCCGTCGGCGTTGTTGAGTCGCGAGATATCCGACCGCGAAAGCGTTCTGCTGAGCCTGTTCTCGAAAAAACGGCATCGGTCGCGTGCGGCCTCGAAAACGCCGTGAAGATCTTCGGCGCGGCGGGCGTCGGCATCTTTCCGAGAGTCGTCTGCGTCGCAGGTCGTGATATCGAAGCTGTTCCGAAGGAACTCTTCGTTGCCGGCTTTGGCGGCGCTGTTCTTTCGGCGGATTTCTTTGTTATGGATGCTTGCCGTATACGCCTGCAGCGTGACCACGGTGTTGAAGGCGTAGAACGTGGCGGTGCACAGCCCTGCTTCGTTCGGGCCTTCGAAGACGAATTTGTCAGCGAGGGGTATTTCGTCCGTTGTCTGTTCGCTCATAAGAACCCCTATGCAGTGGTCGGTTTGATTCATGTGGCGGCTGGGCCGGGAAAGCTCTATGCGGCGGTCCGGTCGGTCGGAAAAAAGCGCTTTTCCTGCCTGGCTTGCTCGGTTGCGGGCGCGCGGTCGGACGGCAGCCGGTCGATCCGCGTAGCGGCAATCTTACGGGATGCGCACCAGTTTTTTATACGTTTCCAACCCGCTTACCAGCACGTTCTCGTCGAAATTGAATGTGTCAGCATGCAGGGGGATGCCCGTTCCCGTTCCAAGCAGCAAAAACACGCCAGGAAGATGCCTCTGGTAGAAGGCGAAATCTTCGGCAATCAGCAGAGGCTCGGGAAGCTCCGTCATATCGGGAAGGTGCGACGCGGCGAGTTCGAAAAGCTCGGGATTGTTGACGACGGGAGGATATCCTTCGGTGAAATCCACGTCGACCGTGCAGCCTGCATCGGCTGCCGTATCATGGGCGAGTTTTGCCAGGTCGGCCTTGGCACGAACGGTCATTTCGTCCGAATAGGTGCGCAGGCTTCCTTCGATATAGGTGCGGGAAGAGATGACGTTGCGCGCCTGGCCGCTCTGCATGAATCCGCATTTGAAAAGACAGCGCTCTTCCTTGGCTCGCTCGGCCATGTAATCGTACGCCCCGAGCACGAAGCGCATGCCCGCTTCAAGAGAATCGGCTCCATCGGATGCTTTGGCGATGTGGGTAGCTTTGCCATGGAAGGTGAAGGTCGCCTCGCTCGTTGCCGCAAGAAGCGCGCCCGGTCGGCTGGCAATGCAGCCCATTGGCAAATCGGGCCACAGATGGTAGCCGAACATGCGGTCGACGTTGTAGCGCTCGAACACGCCCGATTTGCAGATGATGTCCGCCCCGCCCGTGGTTTCTTCCGCGGGCTGAAACACCAGAAGCACGTTGCGCGGAAGTTCGTCGAAGGTTTCCGCGATGTGATTTGCCAGGCCGAGCACCATGGACATATGGCCGTCGTGGCCGCATGCGTGCATCATGCCTTCGTGGCGCGAGGCGAATGCCGCGCCGGATTTTTCCGTCACGGGCAGCGCGTCCATGTCCGACCGAATACCCGTGGTGCGCTCGGTGTCCCTGTTGAAGAACGCGCATACGGTGCTCTTGCACGGGGAGAAGACCTCGCAGGATTGCTCGCCATGCTGCGCGACTATGGCGTTGCGAACGCGCTCTAGCTGGGCGGTGACATACGCAACGGTTTCGGGGATGTCGAAGTCCACTTCGGGAATTTGATGGAGATCCCGACGGAAACGGGTAAGTATTTCGAGTTCGTTTGCATGGGTTTCGGCGGTCATGCGGGCCCCTTTCGTTGGGCGGAAGAATGGTTTCTGAGAGCAGTATGGCAAAACTTTCTGCAAGGTGTGCGTTGCGGGCGGAAATCCATGCCATTTCGTACGTTTGTGCATGGGTCTCAACATGCGCCGCCACGATGGAATCTCGCTTTCTTATGCGCTTGCGCAATTGTGCTTGACTATCGCACGCTAAAGCGGTAGTTTCATTAAATCGATAGAGGCGCGGGCAAGATGAGCCTTGGCAAAGCCGGCAGGCGTTTGATGCCAGGGGGAGGTGCGCTCGCCGAACTTATGCGTCAGGCATGGCGCGTGGGTGGGCTTGCGGGGAATACCCTCAAGACTGTCCGCAGCAACGCTGCGGGTGCGCTATCTTGCTGATTTGCCATACGTCATGTATCGCCAGTAAGGCAGCGCCTTGCTGGCGTTTTTCGTAAGTAGAGAAAGGCCGCTTTGGCGGCGGAGCAAAGAAGCAGGAAGGCGTCCTCAATGGAGAAAAAGCCGTTTGCCACTAAAGATCAGCTTGAGGCCATAGCGGCCCAATATCCCACGCCGTTTCATCTCTATGACGAAGCGGGCATTCGACGCAATATGGAAGCGTTGCGCGATGCTTTTTCGTGGAACGAAGGCTACAAGGAGTACTTTGCCGTCAAAGCGACGCCCAACCCGTTCCTCATCAAGCTTCTGCACGAATACGGCTGCGGGTGCGATTGCTCTTCCTATACAGAGCTCATGCTTTCCGACGCGTGCGGCATTCGCGGGCATGACATCATGTTCTCTTCCAACGAAACCCCCGCGGCCGATTACCAATTGGCAGACGAATTGGGCGCAATCATCAACCTCGACGACATCACGCATATTGACTTCCTGGAAGAAGCCATCGGCCATATCCCCGAAACCATCAGCTGCCGATACAATCCAGGCGGGCTTTTCGAAATCAGCAACGGCATCATGGACAATCCGGGCGATGCGAAATACGGCATGACCACCGAACAGCTCTATGAGGCTTTCCGCACTCTGAAGGCGAAGGGAGCCAAGGAGTTCGGCATTCATGCGTTCCTCTGCAGCAACACGGTCACCAACGATTACTACCCGGCGCTTGCGAAGGTTCTCTTCGAGCTTGCCGTCGATTTGCAGCGCGAGACGGGAGCGCATATCAAGTTCATCAACCTCTCGGGCGGCATCGGCATTCCGTACAGCCCCGACCAAGAGCCCAACGACATTCGCATCATTGGTGAAGGCGTGCGCAAGGTCTACGAAGAGGTGCTGGTGCCGGCTGGTATGGGGGATATCGCCCTGTTCACCGAGCTTGGCCGATTCATGCTGGGTCCTTACGGATGTCTGGTCACGCGTGCTATCCACGAGAAGCATATCCACAAGGAGTATATCGGCGTGGACGCGTGCGCGGTCAACCTGATGCGTCCTGCGATATACGGCGCATACCACCACATCACGGTTGCGGGCAAGGAAGACGCCTTGTGCGACCATGTGTACGACGTGGTGGGCGGCTTGTGCGAAAACAGCGACAAGTTCGCCATAGATCGCAAGCTTCCCCAGGTGGAGGTGGGTGATCTGTTGGTCATTCACGATACGGGTGCGCATGGCCACTCTATGGGCTACAACTACAACGGAAAGCTTCGTTCGGCCGAGATTCTCCTTCGCGAGGACGGCGCAACGCAGCTCATTCGTCGCGCGGAAACGCCGGCGGACTATTTTGCCACGCTCGATTGCTTCGACGAGTTTTCCGGCCTGTCGAAACGCAGTTAACAGTTCGGCACGCACGGGCAACGTCTTAGTCCGTTGCCCGCGGAACACGCTCATAAGCAAAGAAGTGCAAACGAAAGGAACCGCATCATGGGAAAGAGCTTGAAAGGCCTGCAGGGTTCTATCGTGGCCCTGGTAACTCCGTTCGCCGAAGATGGCAGCGTCGATTTCGACGCGCTTGCCCGTCTGATTGATTTCCATCTCGAGAGCGGCACCGACGCCATCCTGGTGCTCGGCACCACGGGAGAATCCTCAACGATGTCTCATGAAGAAGACGATGCGGTGTGCGAATTCACCGTCAAGCGCGTGGCTGGTCGCGTGCCTGTTATTGCCGGCAGCGGCTCTAACACCACGCAGACCATGCTCGAAAAAAGCCTGAGCTATCAAAATCTTGGCGTCGATGGTCTTTTGTTGATCACGCCGTATTACAACAAAAGCAACGAAGAGGGGATCTACCAACACTTCAAGACCGTCCTCGACGCCGTGGACGTTCCGTGCATCCTCTACAACGTGCCCGGCCGCACAGGCTGCTCCATCTCCCCGCGCAATGTCGGGCGCCTCGCCAAGCATCCCAACGCTTTCGGCATCAAGGAGGCTTCGGGCAGCATTTCGTATGCAACCAAGATTGCCCGTTTCCTGTCCGACGACTTCGTCATGTTCTCCGGCAACGACGACATCGTGGTGCCGTTGATGTCCCTGGGCGCGAAAGGCGTCATCTCCGTATGGGCGAACGTCATGCCGCGCGAGGTTCACGAAATGACCTGGAATTACCTCGAAGGACGCCACGACGAGGCGTTGGCCGAGCAGCTTCGTTGCCTTGATCTTATCGATGCGCTGTTCTGTGAGGTCAATCCCATTCCCGTAAAGGGCGCTCTCGAGATGATGGGCATGGGCAAGGCCGTCTACCGCCTGCCTCTGTGCGAGCTTTCCGAAGCCGGTAAGGTTCGCGTCGCCGAAGCTCTGAAAGGGGTTGGTCTGGTTGACTAGGGTTATAATCGTAGGAAACGGCCGCATGGGCACCATCATTCGCGAGCTTGTAGAGGCGGACGAATCGTGCGAACTTGCAGGAATTGTCGGCATCGAGACCATGGACACGCTTGCCGAGAGGGCTCCCGAGGCGGACGTGGTGATCGATTTCTCCCATAAGGACATGCTGCCGCATGTGGAGGCGTACGTGCATCGTACGAATGCTGCCCTCGTTTCTGGCACAACGGGCTATGACGAAGACGAAATGGCGCGCGTTCGTGCGCTCGGTGAGGGCGTCCCTGTCATTCACAGCGCGAATTACTCGCTTGGCGTCGCGGTGCTGCGCCGTCTTGCCGCCGAGGCTGCGGCGGCGTTGGACGGGTTCGATATCGAAATCGTCGAAACGCACCATAACCAGAAAGTGGATGCTCCGAGCGGAACGGCGAAGCTTCTGCTCGACGCCGTGAATCCCGCCGGCGAATTCGACCCTGTATATGGGCGCGAAGGCATGTGCGGCAAGCGCCCCGCCAAAGAAATCGGCGTACATGCCCTGCGTGGCGGCACGGTCGCCGGCACGCACACGGTGCACTTCTTCGGTCAGGACGAAGAAGTCGCGCTGACTCATCGTGCGACAAGTCGTAGAATCTTCGCGGCAGGAGCCGTGTCCGCCGCGAAGAAAATCGTTTCGCGCGAAGCGGGCTTCTATTCGTTCGACGAGCTGATGTTCGGCTAGCATCCTTGCTCGTATGCGATGTCCGCCGCAGCGGCGCCGTTGCTTATTTTCGCACCCGGCGTAACACCGCTCGCTTGGACGCGCGTTTAGGTCCACCTGCATCTATAGAGAAAGAAAGGTTCATCGTGAACGCAGAGGAAATCATCAATTTCATTGCAACGTCTGAGAAGAAGACCCCGGTCAAGCTGTATATCCGCGAAAAGCCTGGTCAGAAGATTGACTACGCCGCCAATGTAGCCAAGGGGCAGGTGAAGGTCTTCGGAAGTCGCAAGGGCAAAATCGTTTTCGGCGACTGGGCCGACCTGCAGCCTGTTTTGGAGGAAAATGCCGATTGCATCGACTATTACGAAGTCGAAAACGATTGCAGGAATTCCGCCGTGCCGCTGTTGGACAAAAAGGGCATCAATGCGCGCATTGAGCCCGGCGCCATCATTCGCGACCAGGTTGAAATCGGCGATAACGCCGTCATCATGATGGGGGCCGTCATCAATATCGGTGCCGTCATCGGTGAAGGAACCATGATCGACATGGGCTGCGTGCTGGGCGGCCGCGCAATCGTCGGCAAGCATTGCCATATCGGCGCCGGCACGGTGCTTGCGGGCGTGGTTGAGCCTGCAAGTGCTACGCCCGTAATCGTCGAGGATAACGTCATGATGGGCGCAAACACGGTTGTTCTTGAAGGGGTTCGCGTGGGCGAAGGCGCCGTTGTCGCAGCGGGCGCTGTTGTGGTCAACGACGTCCCTGCGGGTGCGGTTGTTGCCGGCGTTCCTGCGAAGGTTATCAAGATGAAGGACGAGAAGACCGAGTCCAAGACGGCGCTGGTCGACGCGCTGCGCACGCTCTAAGCGCCTATAGTACGCTGCAGACATCGCGATATAGCATCTCAAGCCCGCTTCGGCGGGCTTTTCTTCATCTATGCTATGGGTACACTGAGTTTGCTCGTGGGACCCTGTCTACTTAGCGTTCGTTTGATACAGCGAGATGATTTCGTCGCGGTTATGCACGTTGCACTTTCGGTAGATGCTACGCAGGTGGGATTTCACTGTGGATTCGCTGATAAAGAGCTCGTTTTCAATGTAGCGCATGCCGCGACCGGCAATCCACAGGGCAAGCATGTCTTGCTCTCGCGAGGAAATGTCGTATTGCGCGGCAAAACGACCCATGGAGTCGTCCGATGTCGTATTGCTCGGCGCTTTATTCTCGGAATCGCTCTCTTCAGCGCCGCTTTCGACGTTTTTGCCTGCGTCATCCGCTGCGGCGGGACTGTTGCAGGCGTCGCTTTCCTCGAGGTCCATATCTAGGACCAGCTGCCCCTCGCTGAAGGCGAAGCCGACGGCCAGAATGATGAGGAAGATGGCAACCGCGAAAAATGTGCCGCCTTGGGCGGCAAGAAGGGGAGCGACGGTCTGCCCCAGGGCGTTGCCCGCGCATTCGGCAATCCATCCTACGGCGAAAACAACATGGGGAACGACGGGCGTTTTCTTCGCCCAGAGGGAAAGCATGGTCCACGTCATGACCTCGCAGACGATAATGGAGTAGAACACAAGCGACGACGTGATTCCTATCGAGGATGCCAGCAGGAAAACTACACCGGCGAATCCCGCAAGCAGAATCTTGTAAAGGATAGACGGGTCAAGATGGCGCTTTACCAGAAGCGCGCTTCCAATGAAGAATGCGGTAATGCAAAGAGGGGCGATCAGCGAGGCGGGGGAGACTGTTGCGCCGAACCGCTCGAACTCGGGTGCGAGTGCGGCCATGGAGCGCACGATGAAGAACGTGATCGAAAGGCCGAGAAGCGTTCTCAGCGGTACGGCGGCGGAAAGCACTTCGCGCAAGGTGCGTCCAGACATGCTCTGCTGAAGACGGTCGCCTTCGGGTTTTTTCGGAAGAAGGGCGACCGAGAGAAGGGGCAGGGCCGAGGTGATGAGGCTTGCCGCTTCGCGAGGGCACGAAAGAATGCCCCAGCACGCGAATGCCGCGATGCTTACCGCGCATCCTGCAGCACGATAATGGCGCGAGGGTTCAGTCGTGCAAACGTGTCGAACCATGCCATGATGAGGGTGATGGCGAAAAAGCCCGACAGAACCAGCCCGCTGATATGGAGGGCGGCAATGTTGGCGGGCGCTGGATGTGTGCACATGAACGTGCCGGCGCAGACGAGTGCTCCCGCCAGCATGACGAACGGGGTTCGTCCCGAAATAGAGGGGAATCGCTTGAAAAGAAAGATGCTGCTCAGGCACGCCACAAGCCCCGGAAGCATGGATGCTGCGACGGTGTAGGGCGCCTGAGGGGCGTTGAACGCCGCCGAAGAGAGCAAGACGACGGCCCAGATGCATGTGCAGGCATAGCCTATGGCGAAGCGAATATGCCGAGGCGCCAGCCCCGGTACGCGCGAATCTATCAATGGTCCCCCTCCAGAACTTGTTCGCCGTATTATCGCACAACAAGCACCTCGCCCCGAAGATCCAACCATCATGGTTGATGCGAGTGACCAGGCAATTTGGCATGTCCGAATTTTTTCGCAAGCAAGGTGTTCCAGATGCATGCTTTGCCTTGCGCCAGGAAGGCGCTGCTTTTTCGTCTGACGATCCTGATTCAACCATTGCGGTTGGTGCGCTTTTTGCCCGTTGACGGCACGATGTATTCATCGGATATCCGCAACGATGCGACCGGCGCGGGCAGGCCGGCAGCGCGACCTTCGTACGTCTTGCATAACGCGGTCGGGCACGGCCTCTTGCTTTCTGGCGCATTGTTCGGTTGTTGAAAGAGGAGGGAATCATGTTGAACGAAACCAAGGGAATCAGCCGTCGTAATTTCTTGTCCGGCGCGGCGCTTGCGGGCGCGGCGCTTGCGGGCGGCGCGGCATTGACGGGATGCGCTCCCAGCGCATCGTCTTCCAAGGAGGAAGAGACCTCCGCATCTTCTTCGACGTCTGCCGCCACGGTTGGCTACGACGGCACGGGCGCAATGCCTTGGCTTGGTGAAGCCCCTGAAATCGCCGACGCCGATGTTGAGGAAGAGCTTGAGGCTGACGTTGTTGTCGTGGGTCTTGGCTGCTCTGGCGTTCCTGCCGCTCGTGCTGCAGCAGAGCAGGGTGCCAAGCTTGTATGCCTCGAGGCTTCGCCCAAGCTCAATAGCGTCGCAAGCGACCTCGCCGTTCTTGGCGGCGCGACTCAGGAGAAATGGGGCCGCGGCGATGGCTTCCTCGACAAGAAGATGATCGCCAATATGCATATGACCGAGTGCAGCCACCATAGCAGCTACAGCATCATCAATCGTTGGTGCGACGAATCCGGTGCAGCTCTCGACTGGTTCATCGAGCCGAGCGCGAATCTCTATATTACCGAGGAGAGCTATTCCGAAGTTCCTGAAGAAAGCCAGGCGAACTACCTTTATCCGTACTTCGTTCCCATGCTGGAATCGTATGACTACACCAAAGAGGAAATGCCCTGCTATCCCACGTCGGTAGGCTTTAGCAGCCTTGCCACCGTCATGGCGGACAACCTGCAGGTCGCGGTCGACGCAGGAGCCGACGTTCGCTACAACACCAAGGGCGTCAAGCTGATCACCGATGACTCTGGTTCTGTCGCGGGCATTTACGCCCAGGCGGCGGGCTCCGATAAATACATCAAGATCAATGCGAAAAGCGTGATTCTGGCAACCGGCGACTATCTTGCCAACGAAGAGATGATGAAGTTCTATGCGCCCCAGTGCGTCGAGAACGGCATCCAGATTCTCAGCTTGGACATGGACGCCGACGGCAATTACACCAACGTCGGAGACGGCCACAAGATGGGCGTTTGGGCCGGTGCTGCCATCGAGCAGTGGCATGCGCCGATGATTCACCACATGGGCGGCGGCGCAGGCGCTGACGGTCGCGGCGTTATCGGCAATAACGGCTTTTTGTGGCTGAACCTGCATGGCAAGCGTTTCATGAACGAAGACATCGCTGGCCAGCAGCTCGAGAACCAGGTCGAGCTCCAACCGCAGCGCAAGGCGTACCAGTTCTTCGATGCTTCCTGGCCCGAACAGCTGCAGTATTTCCCCGCTGCTCACGGCGTTGTGTGCATCTATCGCGAAGAGGCTCTGCCCGAATACACCGCCGCCGGTCTACGCATCAACGTTCGCACCGCTGCGGACATCGACACCGCGGTCGAAGAGGGCCGTTGCCTGAAGGCTGACACCATCGAAGAGCTTCTCGGCATGATCGAGGGCATGGACGTCGAAACCGCCAAGGCTTCCATCGAGCGTTATAACGAGCTGGCGAAGGCGGGCGCAGATGCCGACTTCGGCAAGAGCTCCCAGCGTCTGTTCGCCCTGGAAAACGGTCCGTTCTACGCGGCCGAGTGCGGTTGCGCACTTACCCTGGGCAACCTGGGCGGTCTTGAGTCCGATGAGGAATGCCATGTCTACAACACCGACCGCGAAATCATCAAGGGCCTGTATGTGTGCGGCGCTCCCCAGGGCGGACGCTTCAACGTGCAGTATCCCATTTCCCTCAAGGGCCTCAGCTCTTCCATGTGCGTGACGTACGGCAAGATTGCCGGCGAAAACGCTGCAGCCGGCAAGTAGGCTTCTGCAAGAGACTATTCGCAACAAGCGCTCCTGCGATCCCCTCCCTTCAACGCGGGGCGTCTTGGTTATCAGCACGTTTTGACGTGCGCCCGTAAAGAAGCGACGGCTGACTCGGCCGTCGCTTCTTCGTACTCGTCCTTGTGTAGCGCCTTGTGTCGACGTGTTCTTGAGGGTCGTTCGGGGGTGTTTAATACAACAGGTTCGGTGTGCTGGCTACCGGGTCTATTGTCATTCAGGAAAGCGCTTATTTCGGTGTAGTTTCGAAGGGGCGTACCACTTTCTAGGCCTGCTCGCGGTCTTTGTGGTATGCTTCAAGCACTTTGGAGGAATGGCCGAGTGGTTGAAGGCACTTGTCTTGAAAACAAGCAGGGCGAAAGCTCTCGTGGGTTCAAATCCTACTTCCTCCGCCAAATGCTCAACCCGCCCCTCATGGGCGGGTTTTCTTTTCTATATATAGAGTACGTTCCCTTTGTGTATTGGATGCGTCTTGCGGCTTAACGGACAAAACGTGTACCCCCGGCTACCAATCCGACCCTTTCCATTCCCTGGCGTGGAATTCCTCCCATGTCACCGCCGCGCCCCATCTCTGGACGGCCTCGTCGTTGCGGCGCATGCCGTCCGCCTTCGCGCACATGCCCGCTATGGATTCGTCGGCGGGCATCTCGGCCACGGTCCTCGCCGCCGGCATCGGGTTCTCGGTGTGCATGCAGAGCCACCACGGCATCGTCTTGACCCTGTGGTCGATAGCCATGCCCCTGTGCCTGCGGAGCAGCTCTCTCAGCCTGGAGCTCATCCCCTCGATGCGGTTGTTGGTCGACGGAACGGCCCCGTCCTTCGCCAGCTCGGGGTCGAGGAACGTGGACAGGCAGCCCGAGCGGCACAGCCGCTCGAGGGTCCGCCTCGCCCTCCTGAGGCGCTGGCGCTTGAACTGGGACCTGCCGTCGACGACGGCCTTCTCGCCGAGGAACGCGTCCCATTCGGAGCGCCATCTCGCGAACGGGGCGAGCCGGCGGGCCGCGTCGTCCGCGTCCTCGACCTTCGGCAGCTCCTTCGCGATGGAGTACAGCTCGACTCCCGCCTGGAGGTTCGGCCTGGCCGTCGTGCGCCTCTTCACCTGGCAGAACGCGTGGAACGTGCATCGCTGCACCCTCGTCTGCGGCCAATGGTCGCGCCGCGCCTTCTCGAACCCGCTGCCGCCGTCGCAGACCGCCACGTCGGGAGGCGCGATCCTCGACATGAGGGCTCCCCACGAGGCCGAGCACTCGCTCCTCGCGAGGTGCCAGCCCACGACGTGGTCGGCGGTGCAGGCCGTCGGCATCACGCATGCGCGGCCGAGCCATATGCCGTCGACGTGGACGACGTGGTGGACCTCGTCGCACGCCGGCGCCGCCGGCCATATCCTCCAGTACCTCTCGGCCTTGCGCCTGAACGTGCGCCCGCCTCCCGGCATCGACGCCTGGGGCGTCGGCGAGAAGAGCCAGCCCAGGAACGCTTCCGGGCCTTTTGCCGCCGAATCGACTCTGCGCGTGGCGGTCGCGCCGCAGGACATGCGCTGCCATCGTTTCGAGCCGGCGGCCGTGGTCCCGTGGCCTTTCGTTTTGCCCCCGCACACGGGGCATGACATCCTACCCATGCGGGAATTGAACCACGGGGCGGGATTTTCCGCCGCCGACCTGCGGCGTCAAGGGGAATCGGGGCACACGTTCTGTCCGCGTGCGGAGTTCGGTGCCGTCAACTCCGAAAGGGCGATCGGCTGGCCTGTTCAGGCGAAACGACGCGATTTGGGGTACACGTTTTGTCCGCTATGCCCGTCTTGCGCGGTTCACGCCCCGTATATGGAGGAAATATGGAGCGCGAAACCGGCCCTTGCGCAGGGGGCGTGGGGCGCGTAATATACAACCTCGCCGCTTGACGCGGCAGCCCTCCGAAGGGAGGGCGGGGACCTTGAAAACCGGATACTGTGGAACAGGAATTAGGAACAGCCATACACCCCTCCTCGGAGGGGGTCGATTCCGATGAAGGATAGACAATAACACGGACCGGGACGATCTCACAGAACACGACGCCCCCCCGGGGGCGCTTTTCGAACGGAGAGTTTGATCCTGGCTCAGGATGAACGCTGGCGGCGTGCCTAACACATGCAAGTCGAACGAAGCACCTTACTTGATTCTTCGGATGAAGGTCTGGTGACTGAGTGGCGGACGGGTGAGTAACGCGTGGGTAACCTGCCCTGTACAGGGGGATAACAGCTGGAAACGGCTGCTAATACCGCATAAGCGCACGAGGAGACATCTCCTTGTGTGAAAAACTCCGGTGGTACAGGATGGGCCCGCGTCTGATTAGCTGGTTGGCAGGGTAACGGCCTACCAAGGCAACGATCAGTAGCCGGTCTGAGAGGATGAACGGCCACATTGGAACTGAGACACGGTCCAAACTCCTACGGGAGGCAGCAGTGGGG